>Ga0335073_10000467_pt1 | contig 51701 bp, 28 predicted proteins | sample Lox_Sample_22_FD_207093 | JGI IMG/M metagenome (GOLD analysis project Ga0335073, IMG submission 207093) | Soil microbial communities from Loxahatchee National Wildlife Refuge, Florida, United States - Lox_Sample_2.2 | ecosystem: Environmental > Terrestrial > Soil > Wetlands | place: USA... | reverse complement strand
GGAGGAGGTGTCGTCGATTGGCTCGCTGGCGGTGGCGGCGACGGATCCGAATATCGTGTGGGCGGGGACCGGCGAATCGTATATTCGCAGCCACATTTCGGTGGGCGCGGGGATTTTCAAGTCCACGGATGCGGGAAAGACGTGGACACGGATGGGCCTGGAAAAGACGGGGCGCATCGGCATCGTGATTGTCGATCCGCACAATGCGGATGTGGTGTTCGCTTGCGCGCAGGGACATGGCTACGGACCGCAGCCGGAGCGCGGCGTGTATCGCACGACGGATGGCGGGAAGAACTGGGAGAAGGTGTTGTTTGTCGATGAAAACACAGGTTGCTCGGATTTAGGAATGGACCCGAATAATTCGCGCGTGCTGTACGCCGGCATGTGGCAGATGGAGATTCATACGTGGGGCCGGACGAGCGGGGGGCCGGGCAGCGGGTTGTTCAAGTCCACCGATGGAGGAGCGACCTGGAAGCGGCTGGAAGGGCATGGATTACCGCATGCGCCGGTAGGCAGGATCGCGGTGCGCGTGGCACAGAAGGATTCGAATCGGGTGTATGCGCTGATTGAGACGGGCGATGGTATGCCGCTGGAAGGCAAACCGGCACAGAGTGGGCAATTGTGGCGTTCGGACGACGGGGGCGAGAACTGGCAGTTGGTGAATTCAGACCGGCAGATTCGCGGCCGCACGCACTACTACACGCGCGAGGAGATTTCTCCGGACAACGAGAATGAAGTGTACTTCTTCACTTCGGCGTTTTCGCGGACGCTGGACGGCGGACACACGCTGACAAACATGCCGGCGAGTCCGGGCGGCGACAACCACGAGATGTGGATTGATCCAACCAACGGCGATCGCATGGCGGTAGTGAATGACGGCGGGGTGAGCATTTCGGTGAATCGCGGGCATACGTGGGACCACGTGCAGTTGCCGATCGCGCAGATTTATCACGTCACAGTGGATGACCAGATTCCGTACAACGTGTACGGCAACAAGCAGGATGGTTCGTCCTACCGCGGACCGAGCAACAGTTTGCAGTTTGGCGGCTTCGGCGGCGGTTTTGGCGGCGGACAGATTTCGCGGAGTGTATGGCATCCGATCGCCGGCGGCGAAAGCGGATTCGCGGTGCCGGATCCTGTGGATAACAACATTATTTGGTCGAGCGGAACAGGCTCGGGAAGCGTAAGCGGAGCCGTGACGCGCTTTGATGAGCGGAATCGCCAATGGCGGGAAGTGGAAGTGTGGCCGGTGGACGTTTCGGGAGCGACGGCGAGCGAGGTGAAGTACCGGTTCAACTGGGAATTCCCAGTCGTGATTTCGCCGCACGACCACAACAAAGTGTATGTGGGCAGCCAGTATGTGCACGTGACGACAGACGGGGGAAATAGCTGGCAGGTGATTAGCAAGGATCTGACGCGCAATGATCCGACGCGAATGGGAAGTTCCGGCGGGCTCACGCCGGACAACATTGGCGTGGAGTATGCGGGAACGGTGTTTGCGATTGCTGAGTCGCCCAAGGAAGCGGGCGTAATTTGGGCGGGAACGAACGATGGGTACGTGCAGATTACCCGCGATGACGGAAAGAACTGGAGCAACGTGACGAAGAACATCCCCGGGATGCTGGACTGGGGAACCGTCAGCAACATCGAGCCTTCGCGGTTCGACGCGGGAACGGCGTACATCACGGTCGACGGGCATCAGGTGAACAATCGCGACCCGTTTGTATTTAAGACGACGGATTATGGGAAGACCTGGACCAGTATTACGAACGGGATTCCGCACAGCATGCTGAGTTACGCGCATTGCATCCGCGAAGATCCGGTGCGTAAGGGCTTGCTGTATCTGGGAACGGAGAATGCCCTGTACGTTTCGTTTGACGACGGAAAAAACTGGCAGCCATTGCAAACGGATCTGCCGCATGCGCCTGTGTATTGGATGACGGTGCAGGAGCGATTCCACGATCTGGCGATTTCTACGTATGGGCGCGGGTTCTGGATTCTGGACGACATTACGCCGCTGCAACAATTGACGCCGGAAGTGTTAGGCGCGAATGCGCATCTGTTCACTCCGCGAGACGCCTACCGGTTCCGGACCGTAGCGCAGCCGGCGGCGCCATCCTATGATCCAACCGCCGGACACAACCCGCTATATGGAGCGGCGATTAACTTTTATGTAAAAAACAAGCTTGGCGAGAAAGACCGCGGGCACCTCGTGATCAGCGATGCGAGCGGAAAAGTGGTGAGGGACATCGAGTGCGGCGCCGCGCGCGAAGAGGGTGCACGCCGCGGCCCAGGTGGCCCGGGGGGAGGCGGTGGAGGGCAAGCCGGGAATGGGCCAGCCTGTGAAGTGAAGGCGGGCATTAACCGTTACTGGTGGAACCTGCGTGGCGAGCAAGCTGCCGAAATAAAGCTGCGGACGGCGCCGACGTTTTCGCCCGATGTTCCCTTGGGACCGGAAGGGTGGCGGGAGGCTCCGGCAGTGGACCGCATCGCGATTCTCGAACCGCCCGGGACGTACACCGTCACGCTGAGTCTGGGCGGAGAGAAATATACGCAAAAACTGAATGTGTTAAAAGATCCGCATTCGGCAGGCAACGAGAATGACATCAAGGCGCAGATCGAACTGGTTGGCAGGCTGCGCGAAGAGATGAACACACTGGCGGACACGGTCAACGAGGTCGAATCGATTCGCGTACAGTTGCTGACGCTGGAAAAACAGATGGGCACGGACGACACGGGCAACGCGATTCGCAAGGCTGCAGGCGAATTGGCGGGCAAGCTGGCGGATGCAGAAGGCAAAGTCATCCAGCTGAAAACCACGGGGCGCGGGCAGGACGATGTGCGATACGAGCCGATGCTGATGCAGAAGGTGAGCTATTTGGCGGACGAAGTTGGCAGTTCGGCGGACTTTGCGCCGACAGAACAACAAGGGAAAGTGCAAGACGAACTGAAGAAGGAAGGCGAAGCCGATCAGCAGGAGATGCAGGGGCTGATCGCGAAAGATGTGGCGGCGTTCAACGCGATGCTGCGAGAGAAGGGCGTTCCGAACATCATTACGAAAACTCCGTAACGGCGCGGAAATCGAAAACTCAGGGCGCCGGTAATCAAGGAGCCCGTCCGTCAGCCGGTGTCTTTGCAAACAGGGTTGACAGGCGGTTTCCGGCGTGGCATCTAGGCGTGCCGAAGAGTGCCATGGGGGGAACATTGCAAGTGTCCACATCGAAACAGCCGGCCGTCACGATTCGGCGCGCGACAGCGGCAGACGCCGAGATCTGCGGCCGAATTTGCTTTGAAGCGTTTCGGTCATTAGCCGAACGGCACAATTTTCTGCCGGACTTTCCCACTGCAGCGGTTGCCACAGCTGTCCTTTCGGCGATGTTCTCGCATCCCGGATTCTTCTGCGTGGTGGCCGAGGAGAACGGGAAGATCGTCGGAAGCAACTGCCTCGATGAACGGTCAATGATTGGCGGTGTCGGCCCGGTAACAGTGGATCCGAATTCCCAGAATCGGTCCGCCGGCCGCCAGTTGATGGAAGCGGCGATGGCGCGCGCGACAGAGCGTAAATGCGCAGGAATCCGGCTGGTGCAAGCTGGGTATCACAGCCGTTCGCTATCGCTCTACGCCAAGCTGGGGTTTGCGGTACGGGAACCGCTGGCGTGCGTGCAGGGGCCGGCAATCGGGAAAACCGTGGGAGGCTATCGGGTTAGGCCGGCAAGACCGGAAGACCTCCGCACGTGCAATGCGTTGTGCGTGCGCGTGCATGGGCACGAGCGCGGGGGAGATCTAGGAGACGCAATACACCAGGGAAGCGCGGTAGTGGCCGAATCAGAAGGAGATATTCGAGCCTATGCTTCTGCGCTGGCCTTTTCTGGCCACGCGGTTGGAGATACCAATGAGGGAGTAGAAGCTCTGATTGCCGGCGCTGCAGCGTTTCTGGGACCGGGCATACTCATCCCGACGCGCAACGCGGAGCTATTTCGCTGGTGCCTGGAGAATGGATTGCGCGTGACGCAAACATTGACCCTGATGACGATGGGACTTTATAACGAGCCGGCCGGGGCATATCTACCGTCCATTTTATTTTGAGGGCAGAAAAGCTGCCAACCGTGAACGGATAACCTAGGCGATGGGGCCAAGCGAATCGAGCCTCATGAGCGGTGAGATCGTAGACAGCAAGCGAAAAAAACTTCCCTAGAGTGCTTGACGCCAAACGCCAAGATCCTCACTAAGTCCCGCGAACCGAAAACCACAAAAATCCTACGCAGGCCGCCAGCATCACGATCGTGGCGATCCAACCCATGATGCGAAAATAAACCGGAAGGACAAACTTTCCGACAACCACTCGGCTCGTAGCCATCGACATGAGAAGGAACATCAGGGGAACGGCGACGATTCCGTTGACGATTGCCGACCAGTACAGAGCGCGGATCGGATCAATTCGCAGAAAGTTCAGAACAATCGCACCGAGAATCGCAGCGGCAAGCGTTGCGTAGAACTTCGTGGCGTGCCGCGGCTTCGTTTCGAGGCTGGCCGGCCAACGAAACGTCTCCGCGACCGCATAAGCCACGGAGCCCCCCAACACCGGTATCGCCAGAAGACCCGTCCCGACAATTCCCAAGGCAAAGAGCCCGAAAGCCCATGGCCCGGCGATCGGTTGCAAAGCCTTCGCGGCATCCGCCGCTGTGCCGATACTCTTGGCGCCAGAAGCATGCAAGGTTGCCGCTGTCGTCAAGATGATAAAAAACGCGACGACGTTGGAGAACGCCATGCCAACGCGCGTATCGAAGGCAATTCTCCGGAAATGTTTAAGGGCCTGCGCGGGCCTCCGCTTAAGGGGCTGCTGATCGTGGTGCAACCGTATCTCCTCGACTTCTTGCGAGGTTTGCCAGAAAAACAAATAGGGACTGATGGTCGTGCCCAGGACGGCCACCAACGCCATCCAATAGTCGCTCGTCCATGACAAGGACGGAAAAACTGTGTTTCGCAATGCCATCCCCCACGGGACGTGAATCACGAAAGCGGCCGCCACATATGCAAATAAAGCCAAAGTCAGCCATTTCAAATATTGAACGTACTTGCGATACGGTATGAACATTTGAAGGGCGAGAGAAACAAGCCCGAAGGAAACGGCGTACACCTGAGTGGGCCCGCCCAGGACGAGTCCGGTGGCCGCGCCCATCGCAGAAATATCGGCAGCCAGATTAAAAAGATTGGCAACGCAGAGGAGAAAAATCAAGCAGTAGCTCAGCGCCTTCGGATAGTGCCGGCGCAAGTTTTCGGCAATGCCCACTCCGGTGGTTCGCCCGAGACGCGCGCAGATTTCCTGTGTCGCGGCCATCAATGGAAAGGAGAAGACCATCGTCCAGAGCATGGCCATGCCGAACTGCGTCCCCACTTGCGAATACGTGGCGACACCGCTCGGGTCATCATCGGCTGCGCCGGTTACCAGCCCAGGCCCGAGGCGAGGAAAAAGTTCCGCGCCAAGAGGGCCGGGCGCGACGGATTCGGGCGGCCCTTTCGGACCCAGCCTCGAGTCGCTCATGGGCGCTGCCGTTTCGGAGAGGACGTCGGCCATTCTCGATGTCGAGTGCTTGGACGCGTCAGAGCTACAGCTGCTTTCTTCACTCCCGCACTCCCGCAACAAGTGTCCTGGCCCGAGGGCTCTCGATGATCGGAGTTCGACGCCAAAGCTCTTTTCTCATACCCGAGGCGGTGCGTTGGGCCGCTGCACAAGCGGTGGGAATTAAAGAAGTCGAAGAAGGAATTTGGCTGGTCAGCTTTATGCAGTACGATCTCGGCTACATCGACCTGGAGGAAAAAACTCTGCAGCCCTCAACAACCCTTTTGGCCCCAAAGTGTACACTATGTCTTCGGAACGTTCTGTAAGGGATGTCTCCGGTCCGTACAAAAGTAAACTGGTGGAGCCGATGGGATTCGAACCCACGACCTCCTCGATGCCATCGAGGCGCGCTCCCAACTGCGCCACGGCCCCACCGAGCAAAGCGAACACAAAGAAAAAAACCACCGGTCTCGATGGTGTGAGACGTTTTGCGAAACGGCGCCACACGCAACCGGTGACTCCGTTAATGCTAACATCGCGGCGCAGCTTTCGTCCATAACGGGGACCAAAGCGGGGTGCGTTAACTCCAAAGGATTGCCTGAGGCCCTCATGAGATTGTGTTTCATGGTTTTTGCGATTGCGGTGTGGCTAGGTGGCAGCGCCGACGCGCCAGCGCAAGCGCCGGCAACCGGGTCGGGCATGAAGTTCGCTGCCGAGGTGCCGTTGCTGGATTGCGACGGCGTGCCATGCGTCGAGGCGCGCATTGGCGGCGGGCCAACGTTGAAAGTGGGAATTGACACGGGAAACGTGGACTCCGTGCTGGAAAGTTCGCTGGCCAAAGGCGCGGACTTGAAGGCTGTCGGTTCGATGCCGCCTGGAGCACCAGAAGGGATGTTCCGCACGGTGATTCCAGCCATCCGCGTGGGGGGCGTGACACTGGAGAATGTCCCAACGCTAGCGATCGCGCTGGGTGACATGATCGCGCAGAACCAAATGCCGCATGTGGACGGAACGCTGGCGTACACGGCATTCAAGGACCGCGTGCTGCAGCTGGACTTTGCGGCGCACAAGCTGAGGATTTCGGAGCTACTTTCGTCCGCGGTGAAATGCGAGAGTCCCTGCGACAAGATTTCGCTGATCAAATTCGGAAAAGAAGGGCCGCCTATTGTGGTGGCCGAAGGATTCGGGATCAACGGGCAAGCGGTAAGCGCGCAGGTGGACACCATGTATACCGGAACGATGCTGATATATACAGCGGCGATCGAGAAACTGCAATTGGGAGACGCGGCCAAAACCACCAAGTCGCGCGAGTTTCCGCTAACCGACGGCGGCGTGCAGATGAAGGAAGCAGTCACACAGAAAGAAACGTTTCACGATATGGCGCTGGGACCGAGGCTGCCGCTGGTGTACTTCCCCACACCGGATGTACACGAGCCAGACGGGATGTTTGACGCAACAGTGGGATTAGAACTGTTTTATGGCGCGGTCCTCACGGTGGATTTTCATGACCTGACAATTGCGGTACAGAAGCGCTGAAGAATTCTCGGGCTGCGTATAACATCAATACCTCTCCAAGAAAATAAAGGGCCTGCAGAAAAAACGCTGCCGAGCCCGGGCGATCGCCGCGTTTACTTACGCGGCGCACGTTGCGAGAGAATCGCCGGAATCCCTTACAATCGGCGATATGGCCAAACTCACATTTCTCGGCGCCGCCGGCAGCGTCACTGGATCGAAATATCTTGTGGAGGCGGCGGGTAAGCGTTTGCTGGTGGATTGCGGCTTGTTTCAGGGCACACCGGAACTGACCGAACGCAACTCCAAACCACTGCCGATCGATGCGAAAACCATCGATTACGCGGTACTGACGCATGCGCATCTGGACCACACCGGCTGGCTGCCGGTTCTAGTGAAGGCGGGCTATCGCGGTCCAATTTACGCCAATCCGGCAACCATAGACTTGACGACGATTCTGCTAAAGGATTCGGCGCACCTGCAAGAGGAAGACGAACGACACGCGCAAAAGCATCCGAGCAAGCACAATCACCACGACATGCGGGAGGCGCTGTACGGTCCGGACGACGTGGACCCGGTTTTGCGCCTGCTGAAGGCCGCCCCGCGGACCGGGGGTTTCGAGGTTAGCCCAGAATTTCACTTTACGGCTTACGATGCGGGCCACATCCTGGGATCAACTAGCCTGGAACTTTCGATTACGGAAAACGGAAAGAAGATCGTGGTGGTGTTTTCGGGAGACATTGGAAGATACGATCAACCGATACTCAACGATCCGAAAACACCACCGTCCAGCGCTGATGTGCTGATCTGCGAATCGACGTATGGGGATCGGGAACACGCACCCGGGGATCCGGCCGAGGAGCTGGCGTCGGTCATCAATCGAGTGGTAAAGCGCGGGGGTTCGATCGTGATTCCGGCATTTGCGATCGGGCGAACGCAGGCGTTTATGTACTACCTGCGCCAACTGGAAGACCAGCAGCGGATTCCCCGCACACCGGTGTATGTGGACAGTCCGATGGCGCTCAGCGCGACGGACTTGTACCTCAAGTACAAGGAAGATCATGACCTGGATTTTTCGCGCGCAGAAAGCGGTGGAGCGCGCGATCCGCTGAATGTGCATGAATTTCATTTGACGCGTACGGTGGAGGAATCCAAGGCCATCAATAACGTCAAGACGCCCTGCATCATCATTTCCGCCAGCGGAATGGCTAGTGGAGGCCGTGTTGTGCATCACCTGGCGCAACGGCTTGGAGATCCGAGGAATGCGGTGTTGTTGGCGGGTTTCCAAGCCGAAGGCACGCGAGGACGGGCGTTGCAAGAAGGCGCCAAAACGCTGAGCCTTTTCGGGCAGCAAGTTCCGGTCTGCGCGGAAATCCTGGAAATGGGACAACTGTCCGCGCACGCCGGAAAGAGCGAACTGCTGCGCTGGCTTACTGGGTTACCTACGCCGCCCAAACAGACGTATTTGACACACGGCGAACCCGAAGCGGCACAGGCCCTGCAGTCCGCTATACAAGAGCGCTTTAAGTGGAAGGTAGCGGTAGCACGGTACCTCGATACCGTGGACTTAGTTGCCTGAGGCCTTGCAGAAAAATTTTTTGAGAGGCAGGAAACTTAATAGGCTCTGGGCTCGTCTATACAGGCAAGACCACTCGCGGGGTAGGGGGCTAACCACCACAGGGCAACCGACCGTCAGTCTCCTACCCCTAAAATATCAGCAGATAGCGGAATAGCTGATATTTATATCAAATTTACGAAAATTGAGCAGCGGCAAAGCGCGGATGGCTGACCAATTGCGCTTCAGTTAGCCCGCCGAAATTCGGCGGCCTGTTGTACTAGCCGCGATAGTTTGTCCTCCGCGGCGGCGAGCGTGCTGTCTTTCTTGCAAAATGTGAAGCGTACCTGGCTAGCACCGTCCGCGGCGTTATTGTAGAAACTCGAGCCGGGCACGACCGCGACACCGACGGTTTCCACCAAAAATTTGGAAAAGGCTATGTCGTCCCGAAAACCGAAATGGGCGATATCCGTCATGATGTAGTACGCGCCACGCGGTTTGAAGACGGTGAACCCGGTGCGCGTCAAAATATTGAGAAGACGTTCGCGGCGAACGGCGTAGTCGCTGGCCAGCTTGTCGTAGTAGGACTGCGGGGAATGCAAAGCCGTGGCGCCGGCTTGTTGCAGGGGCGCGGCGGCCCCGACCGTGAGAAAGTCATGCACCTTACGAATGGCGGAAGTGGCTTCTGGCGGAGCCAGCGCCCAGCCAACACGCCAACCCGTGACGCTGTAAGTTTTGGACATGCCATTGATGACCACGGTGCGGTCGCGCATGCCGTCGATGCGAGCCATCGAAATGTGTTCCGCGCCATCGTACAAAATGTGTTCGTAAATTTCGTCGGTAATGCAGTAAGCGTTCCAGCGAAGACATAGATCGCGAATGAATTCGAGTTCGGCTTGCGTGAATACCTTTCCGGTGGGATTGTTAGGCGTATTGAGGATGATCGCCTTGGTGTGCGGACCGAAAGCCGCCTTTAGCTCCGTCTCATCATAGGTCCAATCCGGCGGACGTAATCTCACAAAACGCGGCGCAGCTCCGCTCAGAATGGCGTCCGGACCGTAGTTTTCATAGAACGGTTCGAAGACCACAATTTCATCGCCGGGATTAATGATGGCCATCATGGTTGACATCATCGCTTCGGTAGAGCCGCAGCAAATGGTGATCTCTCGCTCGGTGTCGTAGCGCACGCCCTGCGTGCGTTTGAACTTTTCAACGATTGCATCGCGGAGCGGCTTGGCGCCCCAGGTAATCGCGTATTGATTGATGTCGTCGGAGATCGCTTGGCGGGCGGCTTCTTTAATTTCGGCGGGCGCCGCAAAATCGGGAAAACCCTGCGACAGATTTACCGCCCCATGCTTCAGCGCCAGCCGGGTCATTTCGCGGATCACCGATTCGGTAAACTGCTCGGCTTTTGCAGAAAGCATCCGGCGCGCCGCTTGCGCCAAACCAGATTCGGAAAGAGTCATGAAACCTGCCAGTACCAGGGGTTGTCAGACATCGGCGCGTGCCAGCACGTGCACCGAGAAATGCGCTCTAGGAACGCAGTTTCCTAACGCGTGTGCGTGGTCGTGCTGGTAGACGCCGCAGCCGTCTGCCCGTAAATCATCCGGTAGACTTCGCAATTGCGCAAGACGATTTGCACGTAATCCCGGGTTTCACTAAAAGGAATGGATTCGACAAGCTCCGGGATTTCGTCGTAGTTGCGTTCAGCTTTCCAGGCCGCGATACGATCCTCCCCGGCGTCAAAAGCAGCCAGCGCATATGCCGGCGCGCCCGTCAGTCTTACTAAGCCTGAGATATAGAGCATGCCGAGTTGAATGTTGTACTCCGGCTGGAACAGGCGGTCGTTGGAGTAGCGTACTTTAAGTTGCCTGGCGAGCAGGCGTCCGGTCTTCGGAATGACTTGCATCAACCCGATGGCATTTTGCGGTGACAGAGCATCAGCTTGAAACGTCGACTCCTGGCGCATTAGTCCCGCAGCCAACATGGGATCGAAATTGTTCCGGGCCGCCTCGCGCCGGATCACACTTTCATAGGGAAGTGGATAAAGTACCTTCCAGACGCTGACCGGCAAATCATCGAGTTTGCGAGCATCGAAATTCGGCACGATAATGCGCCCGTAGGCCATGCCCGCGGCAAAGTGCCCCTGATCAAAAGCGGCCTGCGCCGCTTCGAACAAGAAGCGCGGCGAGGATGTGGCGAAGTAGGCGTTCTTCAGTTCCAGTTCGGCCGAGGCGTCAAGGGCGATCGTGCGCAACGCCTGGGCGCGAGCCCAACGGTCTTGCGCGCCGGCGGGAATCGCTTCATCAAAGGGACGCAGCGCTGGAGGCGGCGGAATTTTGTCCAGAACTTCAGGCGTTGGCGGATCCGCTTCCGCAGAGGCGGGCGCCAGCTTGTTCAGCCGCTCGAGGGCAGCGTGGCCAAAGTAAGTCTGGGGAAAACGATCCAGATCCTTCTGATAAAACAGGCGCGCGAGTGAGGTCTTGCCGTCGCGTTCGGCGATGCGGCCGAGCCAGTAGACCGCGTCGGGGGTGTTGCCGGAAGAAGGATATTTCGTCAGAAAGGAGGCGATGCGGTCCGCAGCATCCGGCTGGTGGTTCAGATAAGCGACCCACGCGGCGCGCCACTCGGCGTTAAAGGCATTTTTCCCGCTGGGGAAAGCATCAACCACACGCTGGTAATAGCCCCCGGCCTTCGTGCGATCCAAGTCCACCCAATAATAATTGCCCGCAGCCATTAAACCTTCTTCGTTCCATTTGCTAAGCGGGTATTTCTGGGTGAGCTCATTCAGCGTAGCGAACATCTCGCTGGACTTCTTGTCCGAGCGATAAAGTTGGGAGAGTTCGTAAAGGCGTTCGGCATCGACATCAAAATCCGGCGTTTTTAGGTCCGCGACCAACTTCGGCGATGCCTTCAACTGGACGCGGCACTCGGCCAGCCGAAGCTCGGCTAGCTGGCGATTCGGATTCGCGGGATCTTTGAGCATGGTGAGCAGCTTTTCAAATTCGGCGCGGGCATCCTTCCATTTATGCACGGCGTAAACCGCCTGCGCGCGCTCCTGCTGCAATTCCACGCCCGGATAGGGATACTCCTTGCCCATCTCGCGCAAAATCTTCTTAAGCGCGCTTTCCGCCGGCGTGGCCTCATCGCTCTGCGAATACTTGTAGAAAATCACCTGATAGTCGTGGGCGGCTTTGGGCAATTGGTGCGCGGCGTAATACGCCTGAGCGCGCAAAAGCAACAAACTCGATTTGCTGCTGGTCACCGAATAGGAGTTCAGCGCGTCGACGGACTCCTGCGGCTTGCCTAGTTCCACGGCAAGAGGCGCGAGGCTTTCCAGTAATTGCTCCTTCATCGCGGTGTTTGGATATTCGTGCTCGATGGTCTCGAGATCGAGGAGGGCGTCTTTCGGGCGACCGAGCGATTGTTTGGCTTGCGCTTGCCAGTACAGAGCGTATTCGCGCAGAAGGACGTCGGAGTTTGCCTTGGTAAACCAGCCCAAAGCCTGCTGTGCGTGTTTCCGGGAATAGTCATCAAAGCCCAGCGCGAGCGCGGCCCTGGCGCCCCATACATTCGCGGAGTTCTTTGCGGCAAAGCTCGAGAGATTGGCGTACGAACCCGGCAAATTGTTGTGCAAGGAACGCGCCAGCCCGGTCAGTTCGCGCTGCCGCGCTTGATCTTCCGGTGTATCTCCGGCAACCAACTCTGGGGGAGCGGTGTCCGGCCGGCAGCCGCTCAAACACGGTGCCGGCGTAGGCTTTTTGATTTTTTTCTTTTTGGATCTTGCGGGATGCGCTGGGGCGTGGTGCGTAACCCGATGTGCCGGCGGATTCGTGGTCACCGCTCCGGCGCCCTCGTAGCCTAGGGCAATCGTTAGCAGCGCTACCCACACGCAGCGTAACGCCAAGACGCCACGGCGCGCCGCTCCACCACTCTGGAAAAAGTTAGCGATGCTGCGCGGGCGTGACGTAGGGATACTCGCCGAGCGCGTGTGCATCGCCCTCCGCGAGAATTTCCACCATCCAGCGATAAAAGTAATCCACTGGGTGGTCCATGATGGGTTTGAAACGACGGTCGTATTCGCGATGCGCTTTCTCAATATCATCTTTCAATCGATTGCAAAGGTCTTTGTTTTGCCGGCCCAGGCGAACCTGTTCCGGCCTAAGCATTTTAATATCTTGCATCGAAACTTTCGCCACCCGATTTGCGCGCCTGTGTAGTTCTTGTTCTTCCGCGGATAGCTGGTTGACGTCGAATCCGGCTTCCGCTCCATTCCCGCCAGCCACCCTGGGCGCTGCAGGTTCCAATAACTCGATGGTCTCCGCTTCGGTAGGCAATTCCAGTTCCGGCTCCGCTTCGGGAGTGGCAACCGGAATCGGAGGAGCTGAAGTCTTCGCGACCGGCGGCGCAGGGGTTACCGGCGTTGCCGGAGCGCTAGCTTGCGCCATCGGTGCCGGCACGGACGGGAGTGGCCGCACCGGTTCGGGAGCGGGTTCGACTCCGGCGACGCTCATCAAATGAGTGATTTGGGCTTCCAGCGGCGAACGCTGGCCTGGCTGCACCGCCATAGCCACGAATCTCGTCAATACCTCAAGTCCAGCAGTCAGAGAAGCTGCCGAGGTCTGGGCGCGTAGCATTGCCGGCAATGCGTTGGTAGGCTTGCTGCTGGCACAAGCTGAGACGATGTCCGCCACAGCCTGGTGCAGTTCGTCGGCATTGCGCTGAATCTTCTCAAGATTCTCGCGCAACGCTCGCGAAACAGCCTGTTCTACGGCATTTGGTTCTTGTGCCATACGATTAGCCGGGCCAGGGCCCTGTGGGGCGGTCCTACCAGGGCCATCGCCGCAAAGACAGGCGTCCGCCCCGGGGGAGCCTTTACCCCGTCTCGTGATTCTGGAAGGTAAGGTATTTGCAGTCAACCACCTGCGCGTACTGCTGTGCCCAATTGTTGCCCAGCGACGATGGCCGCTTGCGGTCTTGCGAAAGCCACCCGGCTGACTTCTTGAATGGCCCGCCCCCGGGTGGTGTAGCCGACGGAAACCCCGGCCTATTCCTGGGGTTTTTCTGCCCCGGACGGGTCCACGCCTTTGGGTTTGCCGATCGCAGCAAGGGTTTCCACATGGAAGCGCTTGTAATCGGAATAGCGGATAATGGCGTTCACGTTGAATCCTTTGAGGAGCAGCACACGGACCCCCACGTGAACTTCCGCGTAGGTCGGAAGCCAGACTTCGTTATTCAAATAAGCCTGTTCGAAGACGAAACTGGTGCCTTTTTGGAGGTTGGCCAGGACGCCGCCGGCAATATGGAAGTCACGCACGAAGTAGGCCTCCAGGCGGGCCACATCATGGGCTTGCTCGTCGATCCAGATCACTCCGGCCAGCTTTTGCACCACTTTTTCTTCCATATTGCGGGCTTTGTATTCGGGATTGGGCTCGAAATCGAAAACCAGCGTGTCCTGGCCGTGAAAGCGCTCGCGGCGGGGATTCACGAACTGCGAGACGCGCAGGAAGGTCTCAATCCCCGGATCGTCATTGTCTTTTTTCTCTTTGCCTTCTTCCTTCGCTTTTTCGTCTTTGGCCTCTTTTTTGGCTTCGCGCTTCTGAATATCGGCGATCTCTTTCTGTGTCTTTTCGTTTTCTTTCTTTTGTTCTTCGTCGCCGAGCGCCTTGCCGTCCTTTTCAACCAGCGTGGAAACCTCATCGCCGCTCAGATAGAAGAAGGTGTACTTCCGCTTGTCCAGTTTCTTGACCTTGCCGTCCTTCTCGAACTCGGTCTCTTCCTCGTCGCGCGTGCCGGCGTAGTTTTCTTTGATTCTGTCGATAGCCTTCTGGTTGTCGTCAATTTCCTTGAACAGCGCTTTAAGGTCGGGCAGCTGGACTTGCGATTTTTTGGGGAAATCGAAGGTGCGTTCGCCCAGCGTGCTGTTGATCGCGGCGCGCGTAACGCTAATGGAGTAGACATCAGCACCGCGGTGCAGCTCGATTTTGTAGGGCAGCTTCACGCCGTCAACCGTGCGGTAGTCGTCGTAGAAAATCTCTTCTGGCACGTCCTCGACCGTTGCGGCTTCTTTGGCGATGAGGTGCGATTGGGCATCGAAGAACACGTCGCGATGGACGTTGCTGGGCGTAGTAACTTCCACTTGCAGCGTATCTCTTCCGTGGACTTGGGCCCGGCCGATGAAAGCCAAGGCCAGTTTGTGTTTCTTAAGATTAAGCAGGCGCGAATTGTAGAACAGCGATGCGGCTTCGAGTTGCTGGCCCTGTTGGCCGAGCAACGTGGCCAGGTCGCCGGACGGAGTCTGATGCCAGGCGGACTTGCCGTTGTAGGCCTCAATTCGGTCTTTGTCGCCCAGGACGAATTCGGTGTAGTAGCGGTTCGGGAGTTTGAGGCTGAAAGTGTAAGTCGAGGCTTTGCCGTCAGCCGGGTCGGTGAAGGTGCCTTCCAAAGTTTCCGTCTGGATCCTAGAAAGGGCCTTGCTGCCACCGGCCGCTTTCACATATTGGTCAACGATTTTGTTGGCGTCTTGCGCGCGAAGAGGGGCACAAAGGAAAGCAACGCACACGGGGATGCCAATCCAACGGAGAGAGAGTCGCATGGGGCCTGCCCTTGTTAACGCCAATCGCCGCCAAATGTTTCGGTGGGCGAAACAGTTTGACATAGGAAAGACGGTCTGAGCAGCCGCCCGATTAACAACCCGGCTGCGCTATTCTCGACGGAAAAGCCCTTCAGCCCAAGGGTTCGAGGAGGAATCATGGCAGGACCGAACAGGATCGATCCGTATAAGAATTTCCGCTTCCGTGTGGAAATTCAGGGATTTCAGCAAGCCGCCTTTCGCGAATGCAGTGGGTTGGGGTCGCGGATCGAAGTGATTGAATACCGGGATGGCTCGGATACAGGGGCGGTGCGGAAATTACCGGGGAGAGTCTCGTACCCGGACATTGTGCTGAAGTGGGGCGTGACCAGCTCGAAGGATCTGTATAACTGGCACCTAGCGGCGATTCAGGGGCAAATCCAGCGGACGAACGGCGCAGTAATTCTGCTGGATGATGCCGGAAACGAGCAAGTCCGTTGGAATTTTTACGAGGCGTGGCCCAGCAAATGGGAAGGGCCGACGTTAAATGCCATGGGTAATGACGTGGCGATTGAGAGCTTGACCATTACCTGCGAACGGCAAGAGCAGGCCTGAGCGGCCAAGTCATTCGTAACGCAGGGCGACCAGAGGGTCAACTTGCGTAGCGCGGCGCGCCGGAAGGAAAGAGGCAGCCGCGGCGATCGCGGTGAGCAGAACGGACACGCCAATGAAGGTGGTGGGGTCGTAGGCGCTGGTGTTATAGAGGAAGCTGCGGATGAGCCGCGTAAGCGCCAGCGAAGCGAGAAGACCAACGCCCACACCGAGTAGAGCGAGCCGCAAGCCCTCCCCGACGATGATGCGAAACACGTCGCGGGGCTGCGCGCCCATGCTCACGCGCACTCCAATTTCGATGGTGCGCTGCGTGACTGTGTAGGACATCACGCCGTAAACGCCGACCGCAGCCAGAACCAGCGCGAGTGCGGCGAAAATGCCGATCAGCCAGGCGCGGAAACGCGGCTGGGCTACCGTTCCGGCCATATTTTCTTCCATAGTACGCACCCGGACCAGGGGCTGATTGGGATCAATCTGCGAGAGCGCCGCGCGGAGAGCGGAGGTTTCCGTCAGTGGGTCGCCCGCCGTGCGCAAGACAACGGAAAGTTGGAATACCGGCAGGACCACATCGGCCTGACGATAAGGCAGGTACATCTCCGATTGCGGATCAAGCCCGAGGCCGGGAAGAACATCGCCGACTACGCCGACGATTTCCATCGTTGGGATTTGTTGATCGGGAAGCGCTCCAAGCTGCAGGCGCTTGCCCAACGGATTCTCGTTCGGGAAAAAGATGCGCGCCATGGTCGCGTTTATGGCGACCACCGCGGGTGCGCGTTCGTTGTCGGCTGGAGTAAAAAGGCGCCCTTGTAGCAGCGGAACGCCCAACGTTTCCAGATAGTTCGGCGTAATGGTGCGGTAGCCAGCGGCGATGAACTCTTTCGGAGATTTGGGCGGGCGACCCGTAATGTTGAAATGGATGATCGAGCCGCCCCCGCTTACCGGAAGAAAGGAGGCAGCGGCTGCCGAGCGCACACCGGGAAGAATTTTGGCGCGTTCGACCAGGCGATCGAAGAATTCAAAGCGCTGGTCGGGTTTCGCATAGGCCGTGGGCGAAACAGGCAAATCCGCGACAAGCAGATGGTCCGGTTGAAAGCCCGGCGGAACTTCTTGCATGCGCACAAAGCTGCGCAGGAGCAGGCCAGAGCCGATGAGCAGGAGCATGGCGAGAGCCATCTCGACGGCCACAAGCGCTCCGCGCACGCGGTGTTGATGGGGGCCAGCGGTTGAGCCGCGGGTGCCTTCGTTGAGCGTCTCTCGCAGATCAAGCCTGACTGTGCGCAGGGCCGGCATGATGCCAAAGAGAAGGCCGGTGATGAGGGAGACTACACCGGTGAAGAACAGCACCCACGGATCGAGACCGATACGGATTCCTTGCGGCACACTGCCAGAGGCGAGTTTTAGAAGCGGACCAAGTGAGGCCCAAGCGAGAAGCACGCCGAAGCCTCCACCGAGTACAGAGAGCAGCACGCTTTCGGTAAGCAACTGACGGACAACCCGGCCCCGCGCGGCGCCCATCGCAGTGCGAATCGCTACTTCGCGGCCACGAGCGGCAGCGCGCGCAAGAAGCAGATTCGCGACGTTCACGCACGCAATCAGCAAGACGAAGCTGACAGCGCCAAGCAGGAGCAGCAGCGCTGGACGCGAGTTCTGCACAATTTGATCCTGCAAACCGATGACGCTGGCGCTGGTGCCGGTATTGTAATCGGGGTATTGCTGCTCGAGGCGCTTGGTGATGCCAATCATTTCGGCGTTGGCTTGCTCCTGCGTAACTCCGGGCTTGAGGCGGCCGAGCGCGATGATGCCAGGATGCCAATTGCGATCTTGCGGGAGAGTGACAGCCCAGGGAGCGAACGGCACCCAAACGTCGGCGGGTTGAAGAATCTGAAAGCCAGGCGGAAGAACGCCTACGACTGTGTACGGGCGAGTATCCAGATTAATAGACTTGCCCAGGATTTCCTGCGAACCTCCGAAACGCCGCTGCCAGAGCGCGCAACTCAAAATGACGACGGGAGTCCCGCCGGCGCGGTCCTCTTGAGGAAGAAAGGTGCGGCCGACTTGAGCATTGATGCCCAACATTGCGAAAAGCCCCGCAGTGGCCATTTGTACGTTGAGTCGTTCTGGGTCGCCCGCGCCGGTAAGGGTGATCGCCGCGGCACGGACGGCTTGCATGCGCTCGAAGGAAGAGGACTGATCGCGCCAGTCGGAGAAGTTTTCAAACGAAGTGCTAATCACCGGGAAGGAGCTCTTTTCCGCGATGAGCACCAGCCCAGAAGGGTCGCGAAACGGAAGCGGCCGCAGCAGCACACCGTTCACCACGGAAAAGATCGCCGTGTTGGCACCAATGCCGAGTGCGAGAGTCAAAACGGCAATGAGCGTAAAGCCGGGGCTCTTGAGCAGCACTCGAATCGCAAAACGAAGATCGTGCAGCAGCGTGTACATGAATCCCCCGTCGCGAGGAAGCGAATATATACCTTTTTCAGACGCGAGAAACGGCCAAGCGTCACCGGAGCCGCGTCCACGCTGTCAGTGGCGTATCGCCCTGCGGAATCGAGGCCGAACCTTCCCGCCAGCACCCAATCGGGCTATTTCGACGCTGCTGCTTTCGGACGGTTCATGTACTTTTCGTAGAGCCGCAGGTGCTTGTTGTCGAGCGAGGTGCGCTCGCCCCGAATGAAAATGTACTTCACGTCCGTGGTGACTTCGAGCGGGTCGCCATTCGTGACGATTACATTGGCCACCTTGCCTGTTTCCAGAGTACCGAGCTGGTCAGCGACACCAAAAATCTCAGCTGGGTAGACCGTCAAGGCTTTCAACGCTTCCTCGTACGGCAAGCCGTAAGCAACGGCGTTGGCGGCTTGCTGGCCGAGGCGCCGCGCAAAAGAATTGTCAAAGCTGCCGAAGGCAAATTTGACGCCCGCCTGAGCCAGCTGTGCCGGCTGCGCCAAAAGAACGTCATAGGGGTCGTCTTCTTCGCCAGGGAGCGACAAGGTCGGACGCAAGATGACCGGCACGCCCTTCGAACGTAGCAGGTCCTTCACTTTGTAGGCTTGTTCGCCACCCGCGAGAATCATTTTCAGTTTTTGCTTCTCGCAGAATTCGACAGCATTGCGGATATCACGCTCGCGATCGGCAAACACCAAAACCGGAAGCTGCCCGCGAACGACCGGCGCGAGCGCTTCGAGTTTCAGGTCGCGCTTGTAATCCGCGGGGCCGCCATGGCCCATCGCTTGGGCGTAGTGACGGGCCGCTTCTAGATAGTCCCCCAACTCGTTTACCTGTCGCTCGTACTCCTGCTTGGCTTCGTTGAACGGACGGTTGCGAATCGAGAAAGTGGAGAAATCGAAGGAACGCGTTTCCATACTGGGCCAGTTAATGACCATGGCCACGCTCTTGTTGATGAGCATGTCGTTGATGGTCCAACCAGCCATGTGAATCGCGCTTGCTTGGCCGCCAATAGTTCCGCGGGATCCACCGGAGTCGAAGCCACCGCTGGCCGGCACGGCAAGAACTTCGGTTATGCCGGAAGCACGGGTGACGGGAATGTGTTCGCTGGAAGGCGAAATCGCCGTCGCAGCGACGACGTCCGGGTTGTATTGCCCAGTTTCTGTGGTATCGACAGTCGCATTGACGGCGGAGATCTCGCTCAGGCCCATCTGGGTGATCGGATCGAAAAGGCCCGGATAAACCTGCAAGCCCTTCGCATCGATCACCGTCGCCCCCGCAGGAATTGCAACGTTGGCGCCTACAGCGGCGATCTTGCCGTCACGAATTATCACCGTGCCGTCTTCAATAGGGCTGCCCGAAATAGGGAATACCTTTCCGTGCGTGATCGCGAAGGTGCCGGGCGCCATTTGCGTGACGGTCTGGGCGGAAGCAACCGAGCTGAAGAAGCTGAACACAAAGAGGATGGCGACAGTTCGAACGCTCCGCACGATGTGTTGCGGGGCCAGGTCTCGAATGGAGCGGCTCACAGGGCACCTCGGGAAGCCGCCTCATCTTGCGGTGGTTTGTTCTTGTCGTCTGGCTTAGCGTCGGGTTTTTTCTCGCCGGGCTTCCCGTCGCCTGGCTTTTTCTCTTTTTCGGAGGCTTTCTTTTCTTTCTCCATCAAGGCTTTCTTTTCTTTTTCGTTGGCAGCGCGGTCGGCGATGTCGCGCTGGCGGTCGAAGTAGACGCGCCCATCGATCAACGTCTTCTGCACCTGCGCGTAGGCGCTGAGCGGATCGTGATTGTAGATGACCAGGTCCGCGTCCTTGCCCACGTCGATCGAGCCGACGCGCTTGTCGATGCCCAGCTGAATGGCGGGATTGATGGTGACTAGCTTGAGCGCTTCGTCGTGCGAAAGCCCGCCGTAGTGGATCGTCTTGGCGGCTTCCTGGTTCAAGTGCGTGGCTTCTTCCGCGTCGTCGGAGTTGATCGAGACGATCACCCCGCGGCGAGTCATGATCGCAGCATTGTAGGGAATGGCGTCGTAGGCTTCCACTTTGTAGGCCCACCAATCGGAGAACGTGGAAGCACCGGTGCCGGCAGCAGCGATTTCGTCGGCGACTTTGTAGCCTTCCAAAACGTGCTGGAGCGTGCGGACTTTGAAGCCAAATTCCTTGGCCACCCGGAGCAGCATCAGGATTTCGTCTTCGCGGTAGCAATGGGCATGGACGTAACGCTTCCCTTCCAGTACCTCGACGAGCGGATCGAGCTTCAAATTCCGACGGGGAGGAATGAGGTTCTTTTCACCGGCAGCGACACGCTTGTCGTAGTCATCCCAGGACTTTTTGTAATCGCGCGCTTCCGCAAAAGCGGTGCGAATGGTTTCTTCGACGCCCATCCGCGTGGTGGGGTAGCGCGGCTGCACCCCGGGAATGCTGAAGTTCGAACGCTTGGGATTCTCGCCAAGAGCAAATTTAATTCCCGGGACTGCGCCTTCGAAAGGTAGCTTCGAGGCGGGCTGGCCCCAGCGTAGCTTGATGACTACGGTTTGCCCGCCGATGGCATTGGCCGAGCCATGCAGGACATTCGCGACGGTGACGCCGCCAGCCAGGTCGCGGTAAATGTCAATATCGTCCGGATTCAAAACGTCCGCGATGTTAACCATCGAAGAGACGGAGACACTGCCTTCGTTGACGCTCCCGTCCACCGCGATATGCGAGTGGCAATCAATAATGCCGGGGATGACGAACTGGCCGTTGGCGTCAATCACTTCAGCGTCTTTCGGGGCTTTGACGTTGGCGCCGACCTCGGCAATTTTGCCGTCCTTGATCAGTACGGAGCCGTGTTCGATGGTGCCGTGCGATACGGTGAGAATGGTGGCGTTTTGTATCAGCAGAACGGCTGGCGAGTCCGGTGGGTTCGCGCCCTGGCTGGGGGGGGCTCCCAAAGCGGTGACAGCCGCTGAGCAAAAGAGGGCGAGAAGGAAACGGCTGGGCACCGCGGCAAATGCGGTTTTCACCGGGCACCTCTCGCTACGGACGCGACGGAAGCAGCGGCCCCGGCAAGACCGGATCCAGGCTTCACGCCGGTGAAGTCAATCGTGTAACTCATCACGCTGATCGTTCCTTTCAAAGAAGTGCCGTCAAAAGTTCCGGAGAACACGACATCGGTCGGATTTCCTTCGATGGGGATGTTGATCGTGTAGCTGAATTTGTCGCCGCTGAGATAGCCACTGAGCAGCGTTGCTGTACCGCGCTTGCTGGAAGTCGTGCCGGTTAAAGTGCCGTCGGCGGCCATGTCCAGTTCGGCGGTGGATTCTTCCGCGCCATCGGGAGTGGTATAGGAAAGTTTCCAGCTACCGCTCATGTTGCCTTTGGGCGGATCCTTGGGCTTTTCGGGTTCGTGCGCTTCGAAATGCTTGCCGTCGACGAAAACCATTTTGATTTTCGTTTTTTCGTCGAAGAGGTCGCCGTCGGTCACCACTAGGTTCGCGATCTTGCCAGTTTCGATCGAGCCGAGGCGGTCGGAAACGCCGAAAATCTCGGCCGGAGAAAGCGTCAGCGCGCGGAGCGCCGCGTCGGGCGCGAGGCCGGCGTCGATGGATTTCTTCACGGCTTTCAGCATGTCCTTCGGAGCAGTGATCCCACCGTCATAGAAGGCAAACTTCACTCCGGCCTTGGCCAGAGCGGCGGGCGAAGAGGGCGCTTTGTCGCGAAAGCGCAGCGTTCGCAGCGAGGGCTTCTCGTCGGGGTCGCTGTCTTTCTCCGGCTCCGGCCATTTCAGATTCATCACCACCGGAATTTTGCTCGACGCGATTTCGTCGGCCATGGCGTAAGCCATCTGCCCACCATAAATGACGCCTTCAATAGCTCCGTGTTCATTCCAGCGATCCGGCAATTCGAGGGCGCGGCGCAGCTGCACAGTATTGTTTGCGGGAATGAGCACGACTGCGCCGTCGTCCAGCGCTTCGGCGAGGACGGCTTCGGTATGATCGTAGCGCGGACGCCGCACTCCTTTCGAATTGGCGTCATAACTCGCCTGCGCGTGGGTGCTCCAGTCTGTATCAAGCCAAACCTGGTTTACGTAAGAGAGTGCGCCCATCAGCGAACTGGGAAAATTTCCAAAGCCGCCTGGCGCCTGGAAAGAAACGGGGATGGCCACCGGCGTCTTGACCACCATTTCGCTGGCGCGATCGCCGGCGAGATCGAGCACCGAAGCCTGGCCGGGGAACATGCCTCCCTTTGGCGAGGAGAGAACCGTAGTAAACCCGGCGTTGCGCCAGGACTCGATTCGCTTGTCGCTTAGGCTCGCCTCGTCGGCTCCGCTGCGCCACGGCGTCGTGCCCGGCCGGTCTTCCGGTCCGTGCGAAACCTCCTGTCCCGGCACGGGCATGCGCCGGCCACCGGGTCCTGCCGCAGCAGCCGGGATTGGTTCCGCGGAAGGAATCCCCACATCGGTGAACGCGTCGAACAACCCGGGATAAACCGTCAGGTCTTTGCCCTCGATAATCCAGGCGTCGGCCGGAATCGGTACCTCCTTGCCGATCGCAATGATCACTCCGTGCGCCATGACGATCGTGGTGTTTTCCACCGGCGGCCCGGAAACGGGCACTACCTTGGCGCCGCGAATGGCGAAATACTGCGGCTCGCCGCCCTGGGCGGCGACGGGCGATGGCGAAGCGAGAAGGCCGGCGAGAGTTGCTGCAGCCAGCAAGGCAAACGCGTAGCGGTGCGCGAGGACAGAACGCATGCAAGCTCCTTTTTGGGAAGTGGTCACGATTCCCCGAACCGTCGTAAACGTAGACGCATGAGGCTAGTCAGAAGTTGCGGCGGAGTCAAGGCGAGCGGGAGTTACTTGCGCGTTCCTCGTCGCAGAATAGCGGGGACCACCGAAAAGGAGTTATGTCCAGAAAAAGACAGGCGGTATGAAACATATTCGCGGATCGTTCGTCTCTTCTATTGCCTTCCCATAGGGCCTGTGGCACTCTCGATATGGGTTCCCCATAGGTACGGGAAGGAAAACGAATGGGCGACAAAGCAGATGTGTGGCAAGGGACGCTGGCGTTGATGGTGCTCAAGACGCTGCAGGCGATGGGGCCGATGCACGGCTATGGCATCGCGCGGCGTATCGAGCAGGTCAGCGGCGATCAATTGTTGGTGAATTACGGAACTCTGTATCCGGCGCTGCTCAAGCTCGAACAGGAAGGCTACATCGCGTCGGAATGGGGCGTTTCGGATAACAACCGCAAGGCGAAGTTCTACAAGCTAACGCGAGGGGGCACGAAACAAGTCGCCAAGGAAGAGCGGGAATGGGAGCAGATGACCGCGATTCTCGCGCGCTTCCTGGCTCCCGGCGAAGAACGATCGTAATCGCCCGTTCGTCGCGGGGGTAAGAATCTGTCGCGTTGCTGCGCGACGGGAGGTTCCATGGGCTGGCTGCGGGCATGGTTTTCTCGTTTGGCGGCGGTTCTCGATCACAACAATCGCCACGAACGCGAGGTGAACGCGGAAATCGAGAGCCACCTGCAAATGCACATTGAGGACAACGTGCGTGCAGGAATGTCGCGGGCAGAGGCGCGTCGCGAGGCGCTGCTGAAGCTGGGCGGGCTGGAGCAAACTAAACAAAGTTATCGCGAGCGGGGCAGGCTGCCCTTCTTCGATGTGCTGGCACAGGATCTGCGTTTCGGCACGCGGATGTTACGGAAGAATCCCGGCTTCACGATGGTCGCGGTGCTGACACTGGCGTTGGGCATCGCCGCGAACACCACCATCTTCAGTTTCGTCAACGCCGTGATCTACAAGCGCCCGCCGGTGCATGAGCCGAATCGGGTCTTGGTGGTGCATGGCGTTTCGCCGAAGCACGCTTGGGCAGCCAATCTGGCTCCCGTTTCCACCCCGAGCTACTTCGCCTGGAAGCGGGAGAACCGCGTCTTTGCAGATTTGGCGGCGGTGGAACGGTACGTGAGCGTGAATCTGACCGGCGCGGCGGAGCCCGAGCGCGTGGACGCGATTCGCGTGACAGCCAACTTTTTCTCGGTGGTTGGCGTGGCCCCGGTCGTGGGTCGCGCCTTCACTGCCAACGAGGACCAACCCGGGCAGGACCGGGTGGCGTTGCTGGACTACCGGTTCTGGGAGCGGAAGTTTGGAGCGGACCCCAACGTTGTTGGGAATACGGTGCGCCTGAATGGCGAGCAACACACCATTATCGGCGTCCTGCCGAAGCAGTTTCAAATGATGTCCTTTCACGCATCGATATGGCTGCCGCTGGTCTTGGATGAATCGCTGCAAGGCACCATGGCGCGTCAGAACCGCACGTTGTTTCTCTTAGGGCGACTGAAAGCAGACGCGGGATTGGCAGAAGCACAAGCAAACTTCCGCACATTCGGCAAAGTCGCTGCGCAAACGTTTCCAGAAGCGGAAAACGGTTGGGGCGCGGATTGTCTGACGCTGCAAGAGTTCGGAATCCAGGAGTTCAACGCGAATGCGGCGATGGCCATTCTTCTTGCGGCCGTCGGGTTCGTGCTGCTGATTGCGTGCGCGAACGTCGCCGGTCTGCTGCTGGCACGGGCGACCGGACGTGGCAAGGAGATGGCGGTGCGCATCGCCATCGGAGCAGGAAGAACCCGTCTCATGCGGCAGTTGCTGACGGAAGCCTTGTTGATTGCCGCCTTGGGCGCAGCAACTGGAATGGCTCTCGGTGTCGGTGGCACGCAACTCCTGCATAAGGCTTTTTCGTTTAACGACGAGGTCGCCATGCTGGACATGGGGATAGATGGGCGAGTTCTCTCCTTTACTGCGGCAATGGCCGTGTTTTCCGCTCTGCTTTTCGGCCTAGCTCCCGCGCTGCAAGCCTGGGCGGTGGAAGTGTTCCCGACGCTGAAGAACGACAGCGCAACCGTTTCCGCCGGAAGAGAGAAGAATCGCGGGCGAAGCGTTTTGGTAGCCGCAGAAGTGGCATTGGCGGTGGTCCTGCTATCCGGATCCGGCTTGCTGATCAAAGGGTTCATCGAAGAACTGCGACAGAATCTCGGATTTAGACCGGAACAACTCCTCGCCGCGCAGATTACGTTGCCAGAGTCACGTTACAAAGAGCCGGCAAGGCAGATTGCCTTCTACCGGGAACTCGCTACGAAGCTGAGCGGGACGCCGGGCGTCGTATCCGTGGCGATCACCAATAATTTGCCGGCCGCGGGTGCTGGCTTTTTGAGTTTCGTATTGAAAGGCCAGGAAAGCCTGCCCGCTTCGGAGCATGCGCGCGCCCGCTATTACGTTATCAGTCCACAGTACTTCCAAACGATTCAGGGCGAGGTGCTGAGTGGACGGGCGTTTGCGGAGACCGATAACGCAACGTCGCCGCCTGTGGCGCTGGTCAGCGAAAAATTCGTCGAGCGTTTTTTCTCCAATGGTAACGCCTTGGGGAAACAGATTCTGGTCGAATCCGACGACGCCTTGGCCCGACAGTGGCGGAAGATTGTTGGCGTTGTCCGCGACGTAAAGAACTGGCCAATGAATTTCGGCGCGGACCCGGAGATTTACGAACCCTTCGCACAGCATGCCGCCCGTGAAATGGCGGTGGTGGTGCGAGGTGTGGGCCAGCCAGATGCCTTGGCGCCCGGTTTGCGCGAGGCCGTGTGGTCCATAGACAAGGACCAGCCGATCGCGGACCTCATCAGCCTGCCCAATCTGCTGGCGAATGAAGTAGCGCCTGATTTCATTTTCGCCCGGGTCATGGGGATTTTTGCGTCGCTGGCGCTGCTGCTTTCCGGAATTGGAATTTATGGACTCATCGCCTTCAGCGTGGGGCAGCGACGCCAGGAGATCGGAATTCGCATGGCCTTGGGAGCCGCGAAGGGAAATATTACGCGAGTCGTAGTCGAGGACGGGCTCAAGCTCACAGGCGTAGGCGCAGGCCTGGGATTGCTCGGAGCGTTCGCTCTTCCGCGCTTGTTCCAAGCGGCATTTTACGATTTTCACGTGGCGGGTGGGTGGTTGTTCGCTGTCGTACCGGGCGTAGTTGGCCTTATTGCTCTGCTGGCTTGTTACTTCCCGGCTCGGCGCGCGGCACGCTTCGATCCCATTGTGGCGTTGCGGCATGAATAGCCACGACCGGTCAGCTGTTGGTGGTGTACACCGGAAAGGCAAACGACCGTGAAGAGCGTGCTGATTTTTCTGCAACGGCTAGCCGGCTTCGCCAGAAAGTCTCGCGGCGAGCGGGAATTCTCCGCCGAAGTCGAGAGCCATTTGCAAATGCATCTTGAAGACAACCTGCGCGCGGGTATGTCGCCGGAGCGCGCGCGACGGGAGGCGCTGATGAAATTGGGCGGCGTGGAACAAACCAGGGAAAGCTACCGGGAACGGCGCGGATTGCCGGTGCTGGAAACGCTGGGGCAGGATCTCCGTTACGCGTTGCGCACGCTGCGGCAAAATCCCGGATTTGCGCTGATTGCGGTGCTGACGCTGGCGCTGGGAATTGGCGCCAACAGCGCCATTTTCAGCCTGGTTAATGGCATCGTGCTGCGTCCTCTGCCCTTCGCGAGTCCAGATCGACTCGTAGGCATGACCGCTTACTACCCTAAAGGGCCTTTCGTGGTGATGCGCGACCGCAGCCAGACAATGGACGTTATCGCCAATACCGACGGGACGGAGTTCAATCTGACCGGTGTTGAGGTCCCGGTCCGCCTACTGGGAACCGAGGTGTCCGCCAATTGGTTTAACGTGCTGGGCGTACGCCCCCAAATGGGCCGAGTTTTTCAAGACGGCGAGGACCAGCCAGGCAAAAATGCAGTGGTTATCTTGAGCGACGCGCTGTGGCAGCGGCGATTCGGTGCAGACCCCAATATTCTTGGTAAATCCGTCACGCTCGAAGGCGTCAGCCGCCAGGTGGTTGGAGTGATGTCCGCGAGTTTTCGCTTCCCTAGTCCGAAGACGCAGCTTTGGGTGCCACTGCATCTCGACCCGCGAGTTCCCGGCGATTACTGGGGCAGCAGCTACATGCCGTTGCTGGCGCGCCTGCGGCCCGGTGCAACATTCGCGCAAGCGCGCAACGAGCTGGCGACTCTGCGACCCCAGATTCTTGCCGCATACTTCTGGCCGATGCCCGCGAACACCTGGATCAAAGCAGATTTGCAGCCCATGCAAGAACTGGTGGTCGGGAATGTGCGCACGAAATTCTTCATCCTGCTGGCAGCCGTCGGGCTGTTGTTACTGATCGCTTGCGCCAACGTGGCGAACTTGTTGCTGGCGCGGGCGGCGACGCGGCAACGCGAGATTGCGGTGCGCACGGCATTGGGAGCCGGACGTTGGCGGATTCTGCGCCAATTAATGACAGAAAGTATCCTTCTCGCTGTGCTGGGAGCGGCATTGGGGCTGGGCGGGGCGATCTATGGGCTTTCGGCTCTAAAGTCTGCCTTGCCAACTGACACGCCACGTCTGGCGGAGGTAACGATCGATCCGCGCGTGTTGCTGTTCACCACTCTACTTACAATCTTTACTGGCTTGCTGTTCGGCGTGATGCCGTCCGCGGGCGCGTCAAAAGTGGATTTGACCAAGGCGCTAAAAACCGGCGGAGAACGCGGAGCCAGCGGCAACCACCGGCTGAGCAGCGGCCTGATTATCGGCGAAGTTGCCATCGCCGCGGTGCTGGTCGTTGGCGCGGGCCTGCTGGTGAAAAGCTTGTGGAACCTGTCGAACACCAGCCCCGGCTTCCATCCGGAATACATCCTGACCGCGCGAATCACGCCGGACCAAGCGTTCTGCGAAGTCCAGGGACGCTGCCAAGCGTTCTATAACGAATTGCTGAACCGCGTACGCGCGCTCCCGGAGATAAAGGATGCCGCTGCGGTGAATGGATTACCGCTAAGCGGCGACTGGGAAACGATTCCTTCCGACGTGCAGGGCTTCACCATCGCTCCCGGAGCGCATGTCCCGATGCTGATGGAACGCGTCATAACGCCCGATTATCTGCGCCTGATGGGCATTCCGCTGCTGCAAGGGCGCGCACTGAGTGCATCCGACGCGGCTCCCAACGCGGAGCGTGTCACGCTGGTCAGCCAATCTACCGCGGAGCATCTCTGGCCCGGTAAAGACGCCATCGGACAGCACATCAAGCCGCGTTGGTTGAACACTTGGTGGCGCGTGGTCGGCGTGGTCGGCGACGTGAAAGAGTTCAGCATGAAGCGCGACCTGACCGACTGGCTGGACGGCGAGATCTACACGCCCTACGGTCCGCACGCGATTCGCGACAGCGGACCCGAGGCGGCGCCGGCGGAAATGACGCTGCTTCTGCGCGCGCCGCAGCGCGAATCGCAACTCGGAGACGCGCTGCAGGGCGTAGTGGCGCAATTAAATCCGGATGTGCCGGTGAGCCAAGTGCAGATGCTGCGCGGCTGGGTGGAAGAAGCGGTAGCTGGACCCAAATCCACAGCTTCGCTCTTCGCGTTGTTTGCGGCGCTGGCACTGGCTCTCGGCGCGGTCGGCATCTACGGAGTCATTTCGTATTCGGTGGCGCAACGCACCCGGGAGATCGGCATTCGCATGGCGATGGGCGCAAAGCGGCGGGAAGTCCTGCTGTTGGTAGTCGGCGAGAGTACGCGGCTGGCGCTCGGCGGCGTGTTGATCGGCTTGGCTGGCGCATTGCTGCTGACGCGGCTCATGGTGAGCGAGCTTTACGGCGTACGGCCAAGCGACCTCCAGACATATATAGGGGTGGCGCTGCTAGTGCTCCTGGTGGCCCTGGCTGCGTCGTACTGGCCGGCGAGGCGGGCAATGCACGTGGATCCGGTAGTTGCGTTAAGGCACGAGTAGCTTTGGCCTTTTTTGGGCTCCAGGTTTCGATCGAGGGGGCAATGAAATGAAAACGCAGCGAGCGCAACTTGTCCGCTTAGCGAGCTATTTGCGCGGACGAAAGAGCGAGGGAGAACTCGAAGACGAAATCGAGATGCACCTGCGCATGCATATTGAAGAGAACCTGCGGAAAGGCATGACGCCCGAGCAAGCGCGGCGCGAGGCGCTCTTGAAGCTCGGCGGCGTAGAGCAGACCAAAGAGAGTTATCGCGAGCGGCGCGGCTTGCCCTTACTGGAAGGTTTTCTGCGCGACCTGCGCTTTGGCCTGCGCACGCTCGGCAAAAATCCCGGCTTTACCTTCGTGGTCGTTTTCACGCTCGCTTTAGGCATTGGCGCAAACACCGCTATTTTCAGCGTGATGGAATCGCAACTCTGGCGTCCGCTGCCCTTCCCCGATTCCGAACGGCTGGTCGATGTCCACACCGTATTGCAAAAGAACCCTAAGCAGTGGGACATGATCACGAATCCCCTGTGTGTCGCGTGGATGAGAACGAGCCATTCGTTCGCGAAGATGGGCGCGTACAATTATCCGTCCGAGCGCAACCTGACCGCCGGCAGGAAGGCGGAGCAAGCCTTGGTGATGGCGCTAACTCCTTCGCTCTTCGATACGCTGCAAGTGTCGCTGGAGCGCGGCCGGAATTTTTCTTCGCAGGAAATGACTCCCGGCAACGCTCGCGTGGCAATTCTCAGTCATGCACTTTGGGAAAACGAGTTTGGCTCTTCCGCTGACGCGGTCGGCAAGCCGATTACGCTTGATGGTGAGCCGTACAGCATCGTAGGCGTCGCACCTGCCAATCTACGCTTTGAATTTCTCTCCGAACCCGCGATTTATGTTCCGCTAGCGATCGATCCCGCGGCAAAGGTTGGCCGGGGCATCTACATGCTCGGCCGGCTGGCTCCCGGCGCTTCGGCGGAACAGGCACGCGCAGAGTTGAACGGAGTCTTGCAACACCTAGGAGAAGATGATCCCTCAAAGCGCGAGGACCAAGCGGCGGTCACCAACCTTCGCGAAACTTGGACTCATTTTGCGGCTCGCCAGCTCTATTTTTTCTCGGGCACGATTTTGCTGGTCCTGCTGATCGCCTGCCTAAACAACGCCGGTTTGCTGCTCGCGCGCGGCCTCGCTCGTCAACGAGAATTCGCTTTGCGCGCCACACTGGGCGCGAGTCGCGGCGCTTTGATCCGCCAATCATTGGCGGAAAGCTTGTTGTTGTCGCTCGCCGGAGGAGTGGCAGGCGCGATTCTGGGAGTCTGGGGAGCCAGTGCTCTGGCTAAATTCTGGAACGAAGACACCCTGCCGCGTTCCACGGACTCCTACCTGGACATCCGCGTATTGCTGTTCATTACGGGAATCTCGGTGGCTTCAGCTCTTTTGATGGGCATCATGCCCTCGCTCTTCTCATCGCGCGTGGACGTGAATGAAACGTTGCGCAAAGGAGCCGGCGGGCTTTCGGCGGGACGAAGCCAACACCGTACGCGGAACATTCTCGTAGCCGTAGAAGTTACGCTAGCGGTGCTGCTGTTGTTCGGCGCCGGGCTGTTTCTCTCGAGTTTCTTTCAGGTACAGCAGGCACCGCGGGGCTTCGATGCTCCGGGAGCGCTGACCTTCCGCGTTTATTTGCGTGGGGAAAACTACGCCAAACCGGCGCAGCAGCAACGCTACTTTGCCGGCTTGCGCGATCAGCTGCGGTCGCTTCCTGGCGTCCGCTCGGTGACTCTCGGCAGCAGCATCCCGCTCGAGGGTTCCTCGATAACGACTTCGGTGAACGTCGCCGGTCGCCCACCTCAGCACGAGCATGGAACGGGTGTGATTCTTTACGCCGTGGAACCGAATTTTTTTGAAGCGCTACACATGCGTTTATTGGCGGGACGCCGGTTGGATATCCACGACACTGCGGCTTCGCAGCACGTCGTCATTCTCAATCGCAACGCAGCACACACGCTTTTTGGTTCAGAAGATCCGCTGGGGAAAGTGCTTGAATTCCCCGCGGGAGACGATCGGCGTGAGGAAGCTCCTCCGGATTTGCCCGCGCAAATCGTGGGCGTGGTAGAAAATGCACAGGAGTTTGGCGCGAACGAAGTTCCCTTCGACATGATCTACATGCCGTTTGTGCAGCACCCGGAGCGCGAAGGCGCCTTTGTGGTATCCGCTGATGTGCCACGGGGCGCGTTGCTGGGCGCGATTCGGGACGCTGCCTACTCTCTCGACAAGGACCAACCGATCTTCGACATCAAAACCATGGACGACCGCATCGCCGACTCCGTGCGCGGTGCACGTTACAACGCAATTCTAGTGGCCTGCTTGGCAACCGTTGCTCTGCTTCTGGTCGCCGTCGGCATCTTTGGAACTGTCGCTTACTTCGTCCAGCAGCGCACGCAAGAATTCGGTATTCGCCTGGCGCTCGGCGCCACACCCGCACACATCTTGCGCCAGGCCATCCGCCCGACATTCCTGACCGGCGCTGTCGGTTTGCTCAGCGGAGTCGTCGCCGCGCTCGCTCTCGGGCGCATCCTCGGCAGTACCTTGTATCTCGTCCCGCACGAGCACAGCGGAATGCTCTACGGCGTAAAAATCTACGACCCGCTTTCCATGCTCGTCGCGTGCCTGCTCCTGCTGGCCATATTGCTCCTGGCCAGCTTCGTTCCCGCACGTCGTGCTGCCTCGGTGGACCCCATTGTCGCTCTGCGCTACGAGTGACGCGATGCCTGAGCGAAAAGCCTGTGAACTGTCAAACTAAAAAACGATGACCTGGCGGTCCATGCGCGGCTGGTTCCATCGTGGCGTCGGCTTTTTCCGTAACTCGACACGCGAACGCGAATTCTCCTCTGAGCTGGACAGTCATCTGCAACTCGCTATTGAAAGTCACCTCCGCGCGGGCCTTTCACCCGAAAACGCGCGGCGCGCGGCGCTCCTGAAACTGGGCGGCGTGGAACAAAGCAAGTCGCTCTATCGCGAGCGCAGCGGACTTCCCGTTCTGGAGACGCTGCTGCAGGATCTCCGTTTTGCCGCGCGCATGCTTCGCAAGAATCCGGGTATAACACTCGTCGTCGTGCTGACTCTCGCGCTCGGCGTGGGCGCCAATACCGCCCTATTCGGCTTGGTAAACGGCCTGCTGGTTCAGCGCTTACCCGTTTCCCATGCCGAGCAAGTTGTCGCGCTGGTGATTCAGTCGAATGACTCGGCTCTCGGCGCTCTCGGGTTTTCCTATCCTGACTTCATCGAGTTTCGCCAGCAAGCCGCGCCATTCTGCGAGGTCTTCGGGCAGGCCCTTGGCCGCTTCAACTTCACGGCGGACGCACATACCGATTTGATTGCGGTTAGCGGCGTGAGCAGCAACTATTTTTCGGCCCTTGGTCTGAAACCAAGTCTGGGCCGGCTCGTTCTTCCCGCGGAGGCGGAGCGTCCCGGTGAACCGGCGACCATCGTTCTCGGCTATTCCTTTTGGCAAAAACGCTTCGGTGGTGACCCCGGAGTAATCGGCAAGCAAGTCCGCCTGGACGGTCGTCCGGCCACGATCGTGGGAGTGGCACCCAAAGAATTTCGTGGCCAGTTCTCCGGCTTCGAACTGGACGCGTATCTCCCGCTCAGCACGTATTACCCCGACCGCACCGCCCGCGGATTTTGGGTTTCCCGTGACCATCACATGATGTTGTCCCTTGGCCGCCTTAAGCCCGGCGTGACTCGCGCCCAAGCGCAGAGCCGACTTGACGTCATTTCGCAACGGCTCGCGGCGCAATACCCGGCCAGCGACAAAGACATCCGCGTGCGCGCCATGGACGAGCGCCTAGCCCGCCCCATTCCCTACGCTAACAACGCCTTCTTGATGTTTTCGGGACTCTTTCTGATTCTGGGCGCGCTCGTCCTCCTTCTCGCCTGCACCAACATCGCGAACATTCTGATGGCTCGCGCCTCGGTCCGGCAGAAGGAGATGGCCCTTCGTGCGGCCCTCGGTGGTGCCCGTTTGCGTCTGGTGCGGCAGATGCTCACCGAGACCATGTGCACGTCTTTGCTGGGCGGCGGCGCGGGTGTGCTGCTCGGCGCTTGGCTGACTCACCTGCTCCGCAACATTCGTCTTTCCGGTTTCCCCTTACGCATGGATTTCACTTTCGACTGGAAAGTTTTTGCCTACGCGTTGCTCGCTGTTCTTTTTACCGCATTCTTCGCCGGCCTCTCTCCGGCTCTCCGCGCCACGCGCACCGACGTCAATACCGTGCTGCACCAAGGCGGGCGCCCGGACGCCAAGGGCGCGGCGCGCCACAAGGTTCGCGGCGACTTGATGGCCGCGCAGGTCGCCGGCTCTCTAACGCTCCTCGTTGTCGCGGGGTTGTTCGTTCGCAGCTTGCAAACCGTTCAACATTTCGATTTGGGCTTCGATCCGAATCGGCTCCTCAACGTCCGACTCGATCCTTCGTTACTCGGCTACACCAAGACGCAAACCATAGAGTTTTATCGCTCGCTCGAAACCAGAATGGGCGCACTGCCTGGCGTGCAATTCACGAGCCTCGCCGCCGCCGTGCCCATGGGTTACGCGGACGCCAAACAATCTGTTTACCTCGAAGGCCGCCCCGTGCCTGCAGGTCAGCGCCCTCCCGGAGTCTGGTTCAACGAGGTCGATCCCGGTTATTTCGCGACCCTGCGGATTCCGATTCTCTCCGGGCGCGCCTTCCGCGATACCGACAACGAGTCAACGCCCCGCGTGGCCATCGTTAACGAAACAATGGCTCGCCACTTTTGGCCGGAGCAAGATCCCCTCGGCAAACGCTTCAGCCTCGTGAGCGATGCCGGCCCGTTCCTCGAAATCGTCGGTATAGCTCGTGACGGCAAATATCGCAACGTGACCGAAGACTCGCAGCCCTATCTTTATCTTCCCCTCGCACAGAACTTCACCTCGGAGCAGGTTCTCCAGGTTCGCTCGGCGCTCCCGCCAGAATTGCTCACGCGAGAAGTCCATGAGCAGGTTTTTGCCCTGGGCGCCGAGGCCGGTATCGAAGACATTCAAACCATGAAGCAGACTCTCAACGGAGCCTTGGGCTACTTCATGTTCCGCTTGGGCGCATCCCTGGCGGCATTTATGGGCATCCTGGGCCTGCTTCTGGCCATTGTTGGGGTGTATGGAGTCGTTTCTTACGCCGCCACTCAACGTACCCAGGAGTTTGGGATTCGCATGGCTCTCGGCGCGTCACCGCGTCAAGTGCTGGGATTGTTGCTGCGGCAAGGGGCACAACTCGTCGGCGCCGGGCTGTTTTTCGGTCTGCTCGCTGCGTGGACGCTTACCCGTGCTATGACCCACATGCTCGTAGGCGTGAGCCCCAGCGATCCGCTCACCTACATTTCGGTCGCGGCACTACTTTCCGCCATAACGCTGCTCGCCTGTTGGATGCCCGCGCACCGCGCGATGCGCTCCGATCCCATGGTCGCCTTGCGCCACGAATAGGCAGCGATTATCCGATCCTCTAAAGTTTTTTCTTGATCAACCCGCCCAACGCCTTCCCAACGTCCACCGGCGCTTTGCCGGCATCCTTGGCCCCCGTTGTGCCAAGACCGCCCACGCAGCCGAGCTGCGACTTGAACATGTTGGCTGCTGCACCCCCGACGTCGGGAATAAATTTCGGATCCGCCGTCGTCCCTTGTATCTGAAACGGCACCGCCAGCCCACTCTTGCAGCCGCCACCGCCCGTAGCCTTGCTCAACAACCCACCCACGCTGGAAACCGGCGTGGCCGCATTGCTGACTCCCCCGCTGAGCGTCGCCACCATCTTGAAATCCAAATTATTCTTGGAATCCAAAGTGCCCGCGCCCGTTAACGTTCCAATCCCTTGAATCACTGCATCAAAATTGTCCGCCTTGATTCCCTCCGGCGCCACCCGCACGTTCGACGTGAGCTTCTCGATCTCCATGTCTTTCATTGATTTGATTCCCGCCAGGGACGCCACGGACGACAGCTTCGATCCCAAATCAAATCCTGCGAGCTGCCCGTTGAAAAGCCCCACGCTGCCGGTCGTCACCAGCTTTGTCGCTACTCCGGCGGCATCCAGGTCGGCGTTCACCGTTCCCGCTTGCAAGGAGGCGCCCTTCGGCAGATTCACTCCCAATGCCGGCAAAAATGCTTCCAAATCCTTTGCCGGCATATCCTTCGCGCCCAGTTTTAGGTTCAGGCTGGTCGTGTCGTCTGCTGTCTGATACGTCCCATTCAGGTGCGCGACGGCGTTTCCGACCTTCACCGTGGAAGGATTGAGCACTCCGGCATTCTTCCGTAGATCGTATTTCGTATCGAAATCCACGCTGGCTGGCACGCCCGCGGGCGATCCTCCTCTCACCAACAGCGCCTTCGAGAGCTTTGCGTTACCCTTCACTTCGGCTTCCCCGTTCTGCGATTCCAGGTTCGCCGTCAAATCAACCACACCTCCCAAGCCCGCCGACGCATCAATAAATCCCGTCGACGCCAGGTTCAATCCGTTGATCGTCAACTGTGCGCTCAGTGGCGTCAGTGAGGTGTCCTGCTGGTCGATGGGGCCCGCCGTCCCGTCCAACTTGAATGTTCCTCCCGCCGGGAGGTCCGCCGTCACGGTCACCGGAAACTTCGAGGTCATCGCAACGTTGGAGGCCGTCACATCCACATGGTCGTACGTGCTGCGCTTCTGGGAACTCGTGGAACCCACGGTGATGCGCCCATCCTTCAACATAAACTTCGCCACTGAAAAATCCGGTGCAGCGCCGTTGCTGGCGTTGCTGCGCGTCTGGGGGCTGCCGGTCTTCGCCGAAGCCCCACCCAGCGACGAGTAATTCCATTGGCCGGCCGAATTGTGCAGCAGCGTCACTGCCGGGCTTTCGATCGTCACTCCGGTAACATTCAAAGTCTTGCTAAAAATCAGCGGCAAAATTTCCACGCCTACTTTCAGCGACTTGGCGGTCAGGAACGGCGAACTGCTGAATTTCGCATCGTCGGCAATCGAAAGATTCTCCGCAGCCAGCGACCCGGTGAGCAGCGACAAGCTCAGGTCTCCCAGTTGTACTTGGCGGCCCAGCGCTTGTGAAGCCTTTTGCTCGATGGTTGGCCGAAATTTGTTCACGGGAATCAGAAAAGGCACGATCACGAGGAGCACGATCACCGCCGCGATGATGATCCCCAGGATGCGCAGTGTGCGGTTCATAAGAATCTCCAGTCAGGAGGGATTGGGGGCGGTCAATGGGCCGATGATAGCACGCTGCCCGAATCAGCGCGTCCTGCTGCGGTCACGCCCACCTCAGGCTCTGGCGGTAATCCACAATTCACCTGAGGTTCGGCCGCCGGCCCCGCTAAAAACGAACCCATCAATCGCGGAGTGCATCCAATGTCTTGCGTGATACTATCCCCCGCAATGCGCCGACGGACGCAGCTTTTCTTGAGCCTGTTTTTGGCTCTTTTTCGTGCCTGCGCAGCATTCGCCCAGCAGCCATCTTCGGCTCTGCCCGAAAGTCCTCAGCCCAAACAGGATCCCACCGTTCAAAGCCAACCCAAAAGCCCGCTTACGGCGTCGCTCGGGCTTATTGCCAAGCGCTCCTACGTTTTTCCCGATATTGCCTTCACTCCCGGGCCGTTGACCTCGACCCAGAAGTTTGAACTCTTTTTGAACCGCAGCACTTCTCCGGCCCAGATTTTTAGTTCCGTTACTGGTGCCGCCATCGGCCAGGCACGGGACTCTTTGCCCGGCTACGGCCAAGGCTGGGCTGGCTACGGCGATCGTTTCGGCTCCTCAATGGCCAGCGGCACCGCCAGCAATCTGTTCGGAACCTATGTGCTCCCTTCCATGTTCCACGAAGATCCGCGTTATTTCGTCCAGCTCACGGGCGGCTGGAAGGGCCGCGTGGGGCATGCGCTCTCCCGTGTCGTCGTTATCCGTAGCGATCAAGGGGGTTACAAGTACAATCTCCCGCAAACCCTCGGCCCGCTCATGGCCGAGGGTCTGGCCAACGCTTATCTTCCGCAGCACGAGCGCACCGCAGGTAAGACCTTCACCCGCTTCGGTATCCGCATCGGCTGGGGTGCGGCGAGCAACCTCGTAAAGGAATATTGGGCCGACATCTTCAAGGACCTGCGCATCAATAAGGTCGTTCCCGAATTGAAGCCGACGCCTCCGGTCACCCCGCCAGGCGAACCTCCCCGGCATGAGTAACTTCCTGCGCCGGCCAGCCGGCCAATTCGGCGCGGCCTCGGTGCAACCTCCCCTACACTCCGCGCACGGAACCTCTGCACTCCCAGCTGTGGAGTCGTATTACAATGTTTGCCATGGGGCTGTAGCTCAGATGGATAGAGCAGCAGTTTCCTAAACTGCTTGTCGGCGGTTCGAATCCGCCCAGCCCCACCATCCTCTTCCTGAAAGTAAATATAATTGTGTGTTTAATATAAGTGTATGTTTTCAGCCGTACCGCGCTGTGATGTAGGTCACGGCAAAACTGGACTGCCTGCTGTTAAAAAGGCCGCAGTGTTCCGCCTGGTGGCAGGACCCTTCTTAACAGCAGGGACAAACCAGCTCAGTTTTCGCGAATGGAGGGACGGGCATGGGTGACGCTCTAGGAATTCATCGGCTGCATTTTGCTTTCACGGTAACCTTCCACTACATCTTCCCGCAGCTCACCATGGGCCTCTCCTTGCTTCTCCTCTATCTCAAAACCAAAGCTCTGCGTACCGGCGACGAGCACTACAACCGCGCCGCCCGCTTCTGGGCTCGCATCTTCGGCATCAACTTCGCTATCGGCGTCGTCACCGGCATCCCTATGGAGTTTCAGTTTGGAACTAACTGGGCGGCCTTCTCCAAAGCCGCCGGCGGCGTCATCGGCCAGACGCTCGCTATGGAAGGCGTCTTCTCCTTCTTCCTCGAATCCAGCTTTCTCGGACTCTTCCTCTTCGGCGAAAAAAAACTCGGTCGCATCGGCCATTGGTGGGCCGCTTTTCTCGTCTGGCTCGGTTCCTGGCTGTCGGGATATCTCATCGTCGCCACCGATGCGTGGATGCAGCATCCCACCGGCTACCGCCTCGGTCTCAACAACGAGATCGAGCTTTCCAGCTTCTGGGGCCTGCTCCTCAATAAATGGGCGCTCTGGCAATATGCCCATAATATGCTGGGCGCCGTGCAAACCGGTTGCTTCGTTATGGCCGCCGTCGGCGCGTTTTATCTGCTTACCCAACGCTACGAATCTTACGGCCGTACTTTTGTCAAAGCCGGCGTCCTCGTCGGCGTTTTCGCCTCCATCTTGCAGCTCTTCCCCACCGGCGACGCGCAGGGCGTAATGATTTCGCAGTCGCAGCCCGTCACTCTCGCTGCTATGGAAGGCCTCTTTCAAACTACCGAAGGCGCGCCAGTCGCTATTCTCGGCCAGCCCGACGTCCCGAATAATCGCCTCGACAATCCGCTCATGATCCCGCAAGCCCTCAGCTTTCTGACCTATCGCCAGTGGAACGCCCGCGTTCAGGGGCTCGACGCTTTTTCCCGCGACCTCTGGCCCGACCAAATCTCTCTCCTCTACTTCAGCTACCACGTCATGGTCGGCCTCGGCACCATTTTCATTGCGGTTATGCTTGTGGCTGCACTGCTCTACTGGCGCGGCAAGCTCTTTACTTCACGCTGGATGCTCTGGCTGCTCATGTTGTGCGTCCCGCTGCCGTACATCGCCAACACCGCCGGCTGGATGACTGCCGAGCTGGGCCGCCAGCCCTGGCTCATCTACGGCCTCATGCGCACTGCCCATGGCGTCTCGCCCAAAGTCGGCGCTGGCAACGCTTGGTTCACTCTGCTCGGCTTCATGGGCCTGTACTCCGTTCTCGCCATTCTCTGGCTGTTCTTGATCTATCGTGAAATTGAAAACGGTCCGGCCCCCGAAGATCTCTCTCGCAAAGAACAACCCGTCCCCGCGGCGGCGGATTAAGGAGCGCACATGGGAACAATCTGGTTTTGCCTCGTCGCCATCATGGTGGCTCTGTATGTCCTGCTTGACGGCTTCGATCTCGGCGCCGGCGCCATCCATCTGCTCGTCGCCAAAACCGACAGCGAACGCCGCCAGGTCATCGCCAGCATCGGTCCCGTATGGGACGGCAATGAAGTCTGGCTGCTCGCCGCCGGCGGCACACTCTACTTCGCGTTCCCTGCGCTGTACGCCAGCGGGTTCAGCGGCTTTTATCTTCCACTCATGATTGTTCTCTGGTTGCTCATCCTGCGCGGCGCTTCCATCGAATTCCGTAATCACGTCAAGAGCGCGGTTTGGGATCCCTTCTGGGATTTCTTCTTCAGCTTTTCTAGCCTGCTTCTCGCGGTTTTTTACGGTGCCGCCCTTGCCAATGTGGTCCGCGGCGTCCCGCTCGATCAAACCGGCTACTTTTTCGAGCCGCTTTGGACCAACTTCCAACTCGGCGACCAGACCGGCATCCTCGACTGGTACACCATCCTTGTCGGCGTGCTCGCCCTCCTCGTTCTCGTCATGCACGGTGCGCTCTGGGTACAGCTCAAGACCTCCGGCCCCGTCGCCGAACGATCCCGCAAACTCGCCACCCAGATTTGGTGGGGCGTTGCCATCCTCACTGCGCTCGTCACGCCCGTCAGCTTTCGGATCCAACCGCAGATCACTGAAAACTTCCGCACCTGGCCCGTGGGTTATGTCCTGCCGCTGCTCGCCGTCGCCGGCCTCGCTGGCGTGGCCTTCGAACTGCGCAAGCGCAACGAGCGCATGGCCTTCTACGCCTCCTGCCTCTTCCTCCTCGGCATGCTCACCAGCGTCGTCTTCGGGGTGTATCCGATGGTCTTGCCCGCGCGCAACCCGGCTTACTCGCTAACCGTCGCCAGCGCCAAGGCGGCCGATTACGGCCTCAAAATCGGCATCATCTGGTGGACCATCGGCATCCTTCTTGCCGCCGGCTACTTTACTTACGTCTACCGCTCTTTCGCCGGCAAAGTGGACCTGGAAGCCAACTCTTACGAGCACGGCCGCGACTAGTAGCCTTGCGCCGTCAATTCTTTTTTGATGCGATCCCGCTTCGCACCAAACTCAGCGGCACGACTATGGGAGTGCAGCGGATCGCCCCCGTTTCTCTTTCCTTAACACTTACTCGAAATATCGACCGCTTCGTTGATGCCGCGACGTTGCCCACCATTGCCCAAATTCTTGCACTCGGCCCCCGCATCCCCGTTGACCCCCGCTCCAACCCGGCGTAGCGTAAGGTCCATGCTTCTTTTCCGCCGGACCGCCGGCCCGTTGTCCCACGCTTTTGTAGCTCTCGTTGCCTCGTTCTGCTTGCTCGTGGCACCGCTCTGCGCTTCCCTGTGCTCCGCCAACGCCTGCGCGGGAACCCCCGGCATGCCTTCCTGCCACGAGATGAACCATTCTTTCGGATCGGAGTCATCCCTCGCAGCCACAACAACCTGTGCGCGCGCGGACCTATCCGCGATGCTTCTCAAATCCGATGAATCCTCGTTCTCTTGTGCCCACGCAAAAAGTGCTGCGATTCATCCTGCCACCGCTGGCGCTGCCTTATCCTTCTTCGCGCATGGCAGCCTCTTGCGATTCGGCGCTAGTGCTCCATACGAACACGCAGGTTCCTCGCCCGGATTCTCCATTCTGCGGATCTGATTTCTTCGCTGCCCCGAACGCAGCCGGCATACGCCGCGCCTCTTCGCAGTCTTGTACCCGGGCCCTGGCTGGCCCGGTCGCAACGCCAGCGCCTTCTATTTTTCGCCTTTTACTCGGAGGAGCAGATGAGCGGTTCACGCAGAAGATTTTTTCAGGATGCGGCCTTTCTCGGCGCCGGTGTTCTCAGTCTTGCGGATGCTCTGCGGGCCACCCCGCAGAGCGACCCGCAAACCGCGCGCGAAATCGAGCAGGGACGTCATCACAGTCCTTATGGGGACCACAAAAAGAAAGCTCCCGAACTGCCTCCTGGCCCCGATCCTTGGCTCCCTATGCTCACTCCCGATCTGCCCGATCTGGCTTTCGAACGCGACGGCGCCGTCAAAGTCTTTCACCTCACCGCCGAACCGGTACGGCGCAAAATCGCTCCCTTTAAAACCATCGATGCCTGGGGTTACAACGGCGTTTGCCCCGGCCCCACCATTCAGCTCCAGCAGGGCGAACGCGTCCGCGTCATCTTTGAAAACCATCTTCCCGAGTCTACTTCCCTGCACTGGCACGGCCTCGAAGTGCCCATCGAGCAGGACGGCGTTCCCTGGATCAGCCAAAAACCTGTCGCCCCCGGCGCAACTTACACCTACGAATTCACTGTGCATCAGGAAGGCACCTTCTTCTATCACGCGCACAGCGCGATGCAGGAAATGATGGGCTTGCTTGGCTTCTTCGTGGCCCATCCCGAACGCGCCTACAAGCCGCACGCCGATCATGATTTCGGCGTCGTTCTGCAGGAGTGGGCGGTGCTGCCCAACAACTCCGTGCCCAATACCGCTTCCATGGAATTCAACTGGCTCACCTTCAACGGCGTCTCCGGTCCCGCCATCACGCCCATGATCGCGCGTCTCGGCAGCCGCGTCCGGTTGCGCATCATTAATCTCGGTATGGACCACCACCCGATCCATCTCCACGGCAATCAATTTGTGATCACCGGCACCGAAGGCGGCCGCGCGCCCGAGTCCACCTGGTGTCCTATGAACACCGTCCTCGTCGGTGTCGCACAAGCGCGCGTCGTCGAGTTCGACGCCAAGTATCCCGGCTCCTGGATGCTCCACTGCCATCTTCCCCATCACATGATGAACAACATGATGGACCTGCTTCGCGACCGCCAAATCGAAACCGCCGACACCAACGACGGCCGGGCCATGAGCCAAATGGAAACTCTCGCCAAAGACGTCGGCTTCGAGCACATGCATCACTCGCCCATCGCTCCCAACGCCGCGAGCGTCCCCGGCTTTCCGCAAGACGCCTTCATGGAAATGGGCATGGACGAAGCTGTCGCCAAACCCGAAACCTACGGCCTCCCGCCGAACTGGAGCGCCGGCATGATGGGCATGATGACGCTCGTTCGCGTCCTGCCCGACAAGGATTACGACGAAATCATGCGCCGCGTCCGCTCGACACAATCCGATTCACAACCACCGCATTCCACGCCCGCCCAGGAGCATCCCCATGCCTCGTAAGCGCACCGACTCTCGGCCCATGCTCCCCTTGTTGAAGCTCACAGCAAAATTCGGCCCGCAGATCCGGCCGGTAAGTGCACGATTCCCGGGCCGGAGCTGCGTTGGCAGCGTGCGCTCGCTCGTCGGTACGCTCTCAACCATGGTCCTGACGCTCGTCCTGGCTAGGCCGGCGCTCTCTCAAGAAACGCCGCCTTCCACCAACTCGCAGATGTCCATGCGGGATCAGATGCATCGCCACGGCGCCATCCGGCTCGTCAAACCCGACTATCCGCAGATGGGCCGCGCCCAGCGGCACGCCACCGCGCCGCTCTTCACACTCGACCAGGCCCAGAAAATTGCCCGCGAATCCAATCCCACGCTTCGCCAGGCGGAAGCCGAAATCCGCGCTGCCAAAGCACGCACCCTGCAAGCCGGCCTTTATCCCAATCCCGCCGTCGGCTATACCGGAGACGAAATCCGTGGCGGCTCCGTTGGCGGAGGTAAGCAGGGCTTTTTCGTTCAGCAAACGATTGTCACGGGCGGAAAACTGAGCAAGAACAAAGACGTCTTCGCCAGCGAAGCCAAGCTCGCTGAACTCGAAGCCCGCGAACAGCAGACCCGCGTCGAGAGTGCAGTGAAAATCGCTTTCCTTCGGGTGCTCGCGGAACAGGAGCGCCTCGACGCTCGCCGCGACCTTTCGCAAATCGCGCAGAACATCGCCGAATCGCAGCGCGAACTGTTCAACACTGGGCAAGCCGACGAATCCGAAGTGCTCGACGCCGAAGTGGAAGCGCAACGCCTGCGCATGGCCGAGCACATGCAAGAAAACAGCCTCCGCGAAGAGTGGCACTCGCTCGCCGCCGTCATCGGCCAGCCTGCTTTACCGATGCAGACCGTCGCCGGCGACCTCGAGCATGGTTGGCCAGAACTCAGCGAAGAAGAAGCCGTCGAAGCCATCGCTAAGCAAAGTCCCGCTGTGCAAATCGCCGACACCGCCGCTGGCCGGGCGCAGGCCCTGCTCGTTCGCGCGCAACGCGAACCCATTCCTGATATTCAGGTTCGCGCCGGACTCGAATACAACAACGAATCGCTGGGGACTGTGCCGTGGGCGAAAGGTTGGGAAGGCCTTGGCGAAGCTTCGCTAGAAATTCCCATCTTCAATCGCAACCAGGGCAATATCGCCGCGGCTCGGGCCGACTCCGACCGCGCCGTTCAGGAAAAAACCCGCGTCGAACTCACCCTGCGTGAACGCGCCGCCGCGGTCGTGGATGAATACGCCAACGCTAAACTAATGGCTGTCGAATATCGTGACGGCATCTTGCCCAAAGCCCGCAAATCTTACGCATTGCTCACAGAAAAGTACGGGCAGATGCTTGCCTCGCATCCCCGCGTTCTCGAATCGCAGCGCAAACTCTACGATCTGCAGCTCGAATACATTTCCGCGCTCGAAGGCGTCTGGACCTACGGCATCGCCCTGCAAGGCTATTTGCTCACCGACGGTCTCGAGGCTCCCGCGCGGCCCGGCGAAGTGGATCTGCCAATTCGCGAAACCAACGTTCCCACACCCGAGCGCAGCCTGGCCCCCGGCGAATCCATGCCGCGGCCCTAAGGAGGTTTTGTCCCGGCGAGCCAACCCGTCGTCTGTGTTAGACCGGCTGCGATTCCAGGAAAGAGCCTCAGAAAGAAGAACTATCTGTGATTAGCGGCTGCTGTCAGCTGTGAGCTGATGGCCTTTAAAGAATGCGAGAATCGATCACCGGTTCGGCTTGAGAGAAAGATCCTGCAGGGTTACGGTCCCGCCGTCGCTCGCCTGCACCGTTCGCCGCACCGGCTGATAGCCGTTCATCTTCACCGTCACCGTGTGCAGTCCGGCGGGCATCTGCACTCGTGCCGGCGTCACTTCGCCGGTGCTCGTGCCATCCACGAAAATCTCCGCGCCCTTCGGATTCGAATCCACCTGCGCCCACGCAACGTGTACCGTGTTCTTCTCTTTCAGCGTGACATCCAGCTGCGTCTGGATATTGTCTTTCACCTGCACGCTGCCGGCATAGGCGTCATAGCCAGGCATGCGCAGCACCAGATTGTATTGCCCGGGTGCCAGCGGTAGCGTGACCGGCGTTTGCCCGGACTGCTTCGCTCCATTTATGAAAACATCAGCACCCGCCGGCTTGCTGGTCAGTAGCAAGCCTTTGGCGATCGATTCCAGCACGGCCTTCTGATCAATCACCTGGCCGGCTTTCACCTGCAACGCCGTCTGCATCGGCTGATAACCATCTTTCGTTACTTCCAGCCCATACTGCTGCGGGTACAAGTCGTTGAAGCTGCACGGCGTCTGGCACTGTTTCAACACATGGCCAGCGGGGCCGCGCAGGGTCGCGGTGGCACCCACCAGATCCGTCACGACGTGAATCGCGCCCTGTCCTTGCGGCGGCACGGGGTGTCCGCCGTCCAAGACTGCGCCCTTGTCCGGCGCTGGCGCATCTTCGTATTCGATGTGATCCACAAGCCGCACGCTTGCCGGGGCATCGCGCAAAAACTTCAATAGCGCGCCGTGCTCCGCTGGCCGCAGCTTGCCGGACAACACCAGTGTGCTGCCAATCGCCTGCACTTTGGCTTTGCCGGCCAATCCCTTCTCGCTAATCGCTTCCTCGATGCGTCCCTTGTATTCTGCCGCCGGAGCATTGATCACTGGATCGGTCTTCTTCGGTGCTGGTTTTTCCGCCGCAGCTGCCGCCGGCTTTTTCTCCGGAGCCGCCACCTCGGAATTGTTTGCGGGAGCTTTTTCTGTTGGCGCAGAGCCCGTGGCCGCGCTCGTTGTCCCGTTCGGCCCGGCGCTGCTTTCCGGATTTTCCGGCGCCGCCACGGGATTCGTGAGATCGCCATCGCCGGGTTTCTGCGCATTTAACTTCCGCGCGTCTTGAATCACCGGCAGCACCATCTTGGTGCCGTAAGCAATCAAACCCATCAGCAGCAGTGCCAAAAGTACCGAACCCAGCACGCTCTTCTTTTTCTTCGGCTCCTCCACGGCAATGGGAGCGATCGGGCCGGTCTTGCGTATGACCGGCGTCTGTGAAGGCGTGGCGGCGCGGGTGTTGAGTGAAAGCGTCGTCTGCCGCACCATCGGGTCTTCGGAGATCGGCGCGCTGCGTCCCGGAGGAAATCCCGCACCCCCGATTCCCAATGGCAGCGTCGCGGCCGGCGCTCCGGGCCCGGCCAGCACCACAGTTTTGTCCGGCGTGGCGGCCGCCATGTTGCGGTAGTTGCGCAAATCTTCGAGCATTTCGCGGCAGCTCTGGTAACGCGCCTCCGGTTCTTTGGCTAGCGCCTTCATGACCACGCCGCTGATGCCCGGATGAATCGAAGGATCGATCTGCCGCGGTGGTACCGGCTCTTCGTTGACGATTTTGTAGATGACCGTAGTGATGTTTTGCCCGGGAAACGGCTTCTCGCCGGTCACCATCTCGTAGAGCAGCACGCCGAGCGAAAAAATATCGCTGCGCCCGTCCACCGCCCGACCTTTTACTTGTTCCGGCGACATGTAGCTGGGCGTGCCCATCACGTGCGCGGTCTGCTGCATCGTGCCGAACTGCAAGATTTTTGCCGTGCCGAAGTCGGTGACTTTCACCGTGTCATCGGCCGTCAGCATGATGTTCGCCGGCTTGATGTCCCGATGCACCACATTGCGTTCGTGCGCAAACTGCAGCGCGCTGCAGGTCTGCTCCATAATGCGCAGCACGCGGGGCAACGCGAAAGCCTGGCCCGCATCCAAGTGCGCCTGCAAGCTCTTCCCTTCCACCAATTCCATCGTGATGTAGTACAGCCCATCCTCTTCGCCGGCGTCGAACACCACCACGATGTTCGGATGGGTCAGCAAACCTGCCGCGCGCGCCTCGGTCTGAAAGCGCTGCAACAGCTCCGGCCGGGACATGCCCGTGCCTTCTTCGCTCAACTTGATGGTCTTGACGGCGACGGTACGGCCGATCACCGGGTCGGTGGCCTTGTAAACCACACCCATTGCGCCGCGGCCCAACTCGCCGATAATTTCGTAACGTCCCGCCTTCAGAGTGGTCGCCATGCCGTGCTTTCGTTTCCCGTCCGCTCGCGGCGTCCCAACGCCCTCAGCTAACTCTCGTCGGCCCAAGCACACGCGGGTATAGAAGCTGCTGCTAACGATGTGAGAGGTACAGTCGCAGACACCCGGGCGCCCTAGGGTGACAGTAGCGAGGAAATTTTCAGCAGGTCAACGCTACTGCGGTACCAGTGTGGCGGACTCGCCACCCTTTGGGCGTCCAGTGGTTCGACCCTGCGCCGAAAGGCCTTGTATTTAATCGACTGGTTAAATACGAGACAGGGACAGCCTGTATTTAACCGGGTGATTAAATACGGACGGCGTAACATTTTGTAACGCGCAGCCTCTCGGCCTGTCGGCACCCCCGAACGTTCCCACTGAAAACAAAGTACTTAAGTGCAACCTCTCTGGGCCGGTAGCGTGCTTGCATTACTGCTAAGGCGACCCTGCTCTCGACGCCGGCCTCATGCGGAGAGAAGCGGGTCCAGCCTCGCCGGCCACCGAGGCCGACGTAAGGAAGTCAGGCGGACGGGACTACTTTGGTACTCAGAGCCATTATGCCGGTAGAAGCCGAAGCGATTGACCCACGCGGAGGCACGTCCACGCGCCGCGCTAGGCCTTTTGGTGGCATCGCCGGACAGGGCGGGACGTCTACCCCGGATGCCCGCATCGGCGGACTGGTACACGCCCTGCGCTGCTTCCAATTGCTGCTGCGCTCGGAGCGACTCTACGACCGAAACCATCCGCGCCGACTACAAAGTTTGGACGTTTCTTATGAAGCGCTGCATGATTTCGCCGGAGCGCTGAATGGAATCGAAATTCACATCGAGCGCGGAGGACTGGTCGCGCCAAAGCTGAGCGACGCCCACCTGCCGGATGCCAGAGGCGACATGCAGGCACTCGCGCTCGACTTGCAGCGTGCCGGGATTCAATCATTGGCGTTTGCCCGGCAGTTTAATGTAGGCGAACTGGACACGCTGGCCCAACTCTTCAAGGCATCGTTGCTGCGAACAGAGGATGCTATTAGGCGCTCGAGCGGCTCCTGGTGGGTCGCCAAGCTTACGGAGAAGGGCGTGGAAGGGATTTCGGTCAACACGCAGACGGAACGAAAGGTAGATACGGTCCTGGCCAGCCTGATGGGCGCGCTGGTGGCCTACGGCGGAAGTTCGCCGCGCGAAGCGACGGATGTGCCGATCCTGGCGCCGGAGACCGAAGATCTGGCGGGCGCTCTGCGGTTGATCGCGCGATTGACGCCGCCACTGGAGGCAGCGCGTGGCCTTTCGCCGGAAGAAGCGGCGCGAGCCATCCACAGCGCAATGGAAGATGCCAGCCGGGAGACGGTGCGGATGTTGCTGGCGTCGATTTCCCAATATGGGCCTCGCGAAGGCGAGCGTCCACAACCCTATTTACTCAGGCTATCCGAGAGCCTCATTTTGGAATTCCTGGGCGCGGAATTCTCGACGGCTAAGCTGACGCCAGAGGCCGTGCGCCCGACCATTCACAAGCTGAGCGACGTGCTGGTGGCTTCGGGTGGATACACCGGGCCGCATTCGTCGCAGCATCTCTCACTATTGGCCACGACGTGGGCGAATGACACGCATCGCGAACAGATCGTGGATCGCTTCTGGGTGGAGTTGCCGCCGCGGGAAAAATCGGCAGTGCTGCGCGGCCCGGAAGTATGGAGCGTGCCGGTCGTCGCGCTGAAAAAGACGCTAGGGCAGTTGGCCAACACCGGAGCGGATGCGCCGCGGCGCGAGGCCCGGAACATTTTGCTGAACTATGCGCGGCGTCTGGAACATGAAAATGTATTCGCGCGGCGAGCGGTGGCGGTAGGCCTGAATGAGATGACGGCCATCACCGAATCGCTCTGGCCCAATCAACTGCCCGAGGATTTGAGCCGCGGCACGATGAAGGCGTTGGAGAAAGAAACGATTCCTGAAACGGCGGCGCTGCTGGCGGCCTTTCTGGAAACGCTCGGGCGGGTGGCCGTAACTAGGGCCGATTACACGGGCTTTGAAAATATTTTGATCGGACTGGAGCGCGTTCCGCAAGACCAGGAGCACGGGCACATGGCCGCTCTGGCGCAGCGCTTGGTGGCGCAAGATCGCTGGCTGCTGCTGGTGGATGCCGCTTTGGCAAACCGGCCGCTCGATCCGGTTCTGCCGCGGTTGCTGCAACGCGACCCCGAGAGATTGTTGGACCGGATGACGCTGCTCTTGACGGAGCCACGCGGCGCGGAGATGGTGCCGGCGATGGCGCGGCTGTTGCGAACCATTGGCGTACCGGTGCTGAATCTTTTGGAGACCCGGCTGTACGAGGCGCGCCGGCAGCGGGTCACGGCGGCGATTAAATTGTTGGCGGCAGCGGACCCGGAGAGATTGCTGCGCGGGCTGGCCCGCGCCATGGCCAGTTGGGAATGGAACCTGCAAGACTTGGCGGTCAGCGAATTGGCTCGGCCGTCCAATGCGGGCTCCACGTACAGCGCGGCGTTCGTTTTCTCCGCGATTCTGGCGGACGCCCACCCGCTAGTCGTGCCCATGATGATCGACCAGATTGGTTTGGCGCAGGAAACCACAGCGGTGCCGCAGTTGATGGAAATTGCCGCAGGCGAACATGAGATCCTGCGGGACCTGTTCGTGCGCATCAAAGCGATCGAAGCGCTCGGCAGGATGCGCGCGGTAGAAGCGTCTGAAATGCTAAAGGTGCTTGCGGAAGGCCGCGATGGGCTGGCTTTTGCAGAACCGTCTGGATTGCGCGCGGCAGCCGAAGATGCGTTAGCGATGATCGAGAACCGGCCGAGCGGGGCCCGGGCGCGAGCGGCGTTCGAAGCCGCGGCGGGAACCAACGGAACCTTTGTCGTACCACGACGATATGTGCGAGTGCCGCTGGAATCACCGTTGCGGGCACAAATCGAAGGCTCGCAGGCGGGCTTGGCGCGGGTGAAGACCATCAGTCTCGGCGGAGCATACCTGGAGTCGCCGAGAAAACTAACGGTGGGCGATTCGATCAAATTGGAAGTGCGCGCAGGGCTGCGGAAGATTCATTTCACGGCGGTGGTCCGGAATATCGGTCCGGACGGCAGCGGCGTGGAATTTGTGCACATGAAGGATGAAGATCGCGAAAAACTGCGGAAGCTCGTGCAACGGCATTTGCAAATTTGAAGAAGTAAAGAAAGTAAAGGAAAAACCCGCCCACGCAAGATTGCGGTCGCCACTGTAAAACGCTCCTTCGACTCTCCCGAAAATTCTGCGGATCGTGCCGTTCCAACTTGTTGAACACGTGATCGCGCCGGAGCCGAGCTATTGTGCAGACGGGGACTCTCCGCGCCTGGGCCACGGACCGTGTTGGCGAATCTTCGCGAGCGGCCAGCACGGGGAGACCCGTGCGTATTTAGAGACTGGACCGCGATGACCAGTTTTTAGTTGAAATGAAGTAACTATCGGCGTACAAGCCAAGAATCAATCGTTTTGCCGTCGTCAGCGGGAGAACCTGCAACACCGCAGCCGCTAGGGGTAGCGGAAGACCGGCGGAATCCCACGCGGAGGTAAGGAGATGCATCAGCGTCATAGTGTGTTTATTGGGGGCGCGATATTTTTGCTGCTGACAGCGCTGGTAAGTGCAGGACCGACGGCCGCACAGGTCAATACGGGTTCGCTGGCGGGAACAGTGAGCGATCCGCAGGGATTGGCGGTGCGCGGGGCGCAGGTGAAGCTGGTAAACGCGGAAACGGGCGCGGAGCGCGAGGCGGTGACGGACGAGGGTGGAAGATACAAAGTGGTGGGTCTGACACCCGGAAGATACAAGTTCACGGTGGATGGCGGAGCGAACTTCGCCGCGTTTGAGAATGATGCCGTGGCAGTGACCGTGGGCGAAGAAGCCGTGCTGGATGTACGCCTGGAATTGAAAGGCGTGCAGCAAACGGTGACCGTGACGACTGAAACGGCGCCCATCGAAACCACCAAGACGGATGTTTCGCAGACCATCGGGGAGCGGCGCATCGACAATCTGCCGATCAACGGCCGCAACTACATCAATTTCACGCTGACGAATTCCCAGACAACGCGGGACGTTTCGCCAACGATTGGTCCAGCGCCGAACAGCGGGTTGAACATAGACGGAGCACGGGCGCGTTCGAACATGGTGAGCGTCGACGGCGCGGATGCGGGCGACAACTCGGTGGACGGGATCCGCTCAACGGTATCGCAGGAGGCGGTGCAGGAATTCCAGCTCATTTTGAGCAACTACAACGCCGAATACGGGCGAGCCACCGGCGGCGTAATCAACATCGTAACGAAAAGCGGCGGAAATGAAGTGCATGGAGACGTTTTCGGATATTTCCGCAACAAGGCGTTTCAGGCGCGCGACGCTTTTTCCGGGCAGGTGGACCCGACGAGCGGCGTGCTGGATCCGGTGAAGCAGGCGTACACGCGGGTGCAAACGGGACTGACGCTGGGCGGTCCGCTCAAGAAAGACAAGACCTTTTATTTTTTCTCCTACGAATATACGCAGCGCGAAGAGACGGATTTTTCGAGCATTGGCGCGGCGGCGCCCGGGACGGGACCCTGGGGCATGGTGCCCGTACCGCTGGGCCCCGGATTGACGGTGCAGTTGACGCCGGCACAAGCGAGCGCGGTGCAGCAGTTGGAGTTGGCGGGGCAAACGACGCTGGCGGGTGAATACGCGGGGCTAATGGGGTCAGCATCGAGCGTGGCACTGAATAAGCTGGATTATGGGCTGGTGGCGCCGGGGTTGACGGGAGGATTGGTGAACCCCGGCCCCGGCCCGCAGTTTCCCTTGCCGGTAAGCTGTCCGGTGGGAACGACGGTTGGAACGGTGACGTGCTCGGCAATTCCAGCGGCACCCGGCGCGGGATTTTCCTTCGGAGTGGCGACACTGCCGACTTCGTACGTGGGTTTGAACGCCATTCGCGGCAATTTTCCGGCTACCGAGAAGACGAGCTTGTGGTCGGCGCGGCTGGACCAACACTGGGACAGCCACAACAACTCATTCCTGCGCGTGGGCGTTTCGCCGTCACTGGTGACAGGCCTGGAATCCACGTCGCAGAACCAGGTGTTTGGACAAAACGCGGGTTCGCGCGCCGGCGTGCAGCAGTATCGGGATTTTTCGGCGACGTTCCAGCACGACACGATTTTGAGTGACACCGCGTTCAATGAATTTCGCTTTCAGGGCGCGCGGCGCGGCTTGCACTTTGGCTATTCCGAACTGCCGGGTGGGTCGGATATCGGCGTAAACATTCCGGGCTATGCGTACTTTGGGCGCGAACCGTATTCGACAGTGGATCGCATCGAGCGGCGCTTCGAATGGACCGACAACGCCACGCTGGTCCGGGGAAGCCATACGGTGAAATTCGGAGGCGATTACAACTTGCTGCAACTGCGTTCAAGCAAGCCGCAGATCTTCGAATTGGACTTTGGCGGCGACGTAAATTTCGGAGGCATTGCAGC
>Ga0335073_10000465_pt1 | contig 51967 bp, 43 predicted proteins | sample Lox_Sample_22_FD_207093 | JGI IMG/M metagenome (GOLD analysis project Ga0335073, IMG submission 207093) | Soil microbial communities from Loxahatchee National Wildlife Refuge, Florida, United States - Lox_Sample_2.2 | ecosystem: Environmental > Terrestrial > Soil > Wetlands | place: USA... | reverse complement strand
GAAAGGAAGACGCCGACGACGCCGACTTCAAGCATCAACAGCATGATGAAGAATTCTTTGACGCGGTGCTGAATGCTGCTCCAGGAGGCTACGATGGAAATCACCGTCAGAAACGTGGTCAGAATAACGAGCCAGAGGCTGATGCCATCCGCGCCGAGATGGTAGTTGATGAACGTTTCCTGAATATTTTTGTGCGGGCCAAGAGCAATCCAGCGATGAAATTCGACCAGTTGATAGCCGGAGCTGCCAAGCGGAATGCCACCGAGCAGGAACCAGACCGAGCCAATAAATTCCAGAAGCGAAACCGTAAAGGCCAGGCGGCGGATCCACTCGTGATCGTCGGAGCGCAGAAAGAGAATGCCGAGCGCGCCGAAGGCTGGAAGGAAAATCAGAATCGAGAGCAGAGGTCCGTTGGGCAGCATCAGCGCACCATCCCAACGACAGGCCCACTACTGGGCCAGAAGAGGACGACGGCGATGATGATCAGCGCGCCGATCACAACCCACACGGCGTAACTCCGCGTATTGCCGGACTGCGCGTGGCGGACCGTATCGCCGATGGAGCGCGCGCCCGTCGCGATGCCGTTCACGGTGCCATCAATGCCGCCTACGTCGACGACTTTCCAGAAGACGTTAGTGGAGAGCCAGAGCAGTGGCTTAACGACGACGGCGGCGTAGAGTTCGTCTACGTAATACTTGTTGAGCAGCGTTTTGTAGGCAGGCTGCATGGAGTTGGCGAGCTGTTTGGGCTTGTCCGGACGGCTGATGTACAGCCACCAGGCAATGGCCAAGCCGATCAGCGCAGTGACCAGAGCGACGCCGGAAAGGATCAGTTCCATGTTGTGAGCGGCAGCTTCAGCGCCGGCTGCTTCGGGCGCCCCGAAGACCGGTTGCAAGAAAGCCGAGAAATAATCGGGACCGCCCCACATGGCCGGAAGAGCGAACCAGCCGCCAACGAGAGACAACAAGGCGAGAATCATCAAAGGGATGACCATGCTGTTGGGAGATTCGTGCACGTGAACGTGGTGTTCGTCGAAGCGCGGCTTGCCAGTAAACGTGAGAAACACCAGGCGGAACATATAGAAGGAAGTGAGCAGCGCGGTGAACAGGCCGACTCCGTAAAGGATTTGTCCCCCGGGTTCCTTCTGGAAGGTGTGGAAAAGAATGGAGTCCTTACTGAAGAAGCCGGCGAAGGGCCAAATTCCCGCGATGGCGAGCGTGGCCATCAGCATCGTGGCGTAGGTCTTTTTGATTTTGCCGCCGAGGCCGCCCATTTTGAGCATGTCCTGTTCGCCGCCCATGGCGTGAATCACGGAGCCGGCGGCAAGAAAGAGCAGGGCTTTGAAGAAAGCGTGGGTCATGAGATGGAAAATGCCGGCCGTGTAGGCGCCGACGCCGCAGGCGAGGAACATGTAGCCGAGTTGGCTGACAGTGGAGTACGCGAGAACTTTTTTGATGTCGGTCTGGACGAGGCCGATAGTGGCGGCGAAGAGCGCCGTAGCGCAGCCGACCACGGCGACGACGACCATAGCGGTTTCCGAGTGCGCGAAAAGAACGTGGGAGCGCGCGACGACGTAGACGCCAGCCGTGACCATGGTGGCCGCGTGAATCAAGGCGCTGACAGGAGTCGGACCTTCCATGGCGTCGGGCAGCCAGACATACAGGGGAAGCTGTGCGGATTTGCCCGTAGCGCCCATGAACATGAGCAGGCAAGCGACGGTAAACGTGCCAAACTGGCCCCAGGGCTCGTGCACGCCTCCCCACTTCGGGCCCGTGGCCTGCGCAAAGACGCTTTGGAAGTCGAGCGAGCCGAAGGTACGGAACAGCAGAAACATGCCCAGCATGAAGCCGAAGTCGCCGATGCGGTTGACGATGAACGCTTTTTTGCCGGCGTCCGCGGCGGATTTGCGCAAGAAATAGAAGCCGATGAGCAAGTAGCTGCAGAGGCCGACGCCTTCCCAGCCGACGAAGAGCACCGTGTAGTTGGCAGCGAGGACCAGAATTAGCATGAAGAACATGAACAGATTGAGGTAGGAGAAGAAGCGGTAGTAGCCGCCTTCGTGAGCCATGTAGCCGGTGGAGTAGATGTGGATGAGGAAACCAACGCCCGTGACGACCAGAACCATGATGACGGTGAGCTGGTCCATTTGCAGGTCGAAGCCCGCGGTGAAGTTGCCGGCCGAAATCCAGTTAAAGTAGTGGTTGTGAACCAACTGCTGGCCGTTGGCGAAAAACTCACGGACGGCTTCGAGAGCGAAAAGAAAAGAGAGACCAGTCGAGCCGAGCGCCACGGAATTGACGATGCTGTTTGGCCATTTTCTGCCAAACAGCCCGTTGATGGCCGAGCCGAGCAGCGGCAGCAGCGGAATAATCCAGAGATAGTCGAGTGCGAAAGACATTAGAGTTTGAGCAGATCCACTTTTTCGACGTTCAACGATTGCCGGTTGCGCGCCGTTAGGATAACGATACCGAGCCCGACGGCGGCTTCCGCCGCTGCCACCACGATGACGAACAGAACGAAAACCTGGCCACTCGTCTGGCCGTGAGCCTGGCTGAAGGCGACGAAAGCCAGGTTGACGGCGTTGAGCATCAACTCGATGGACATAAAAATGGTGATGATGTTGCGCTTAAAGACGAAAGCCACGACGCCGAGGCCGAACAGTATCGCGCTCAAGAGCAAGTAATAGTTTGTCGGAACCACGCCTTAACTCTCCCGCTGGGCTAAAACCAGCGCGCCGAGAATCGCCACCAGGATCAGAAACGACGTCAGCTCAAAGGGGTAAACAAATTCGGTAAACAATTGCATGGATATTTTGTGAGTGTCGGCCAGCTGAGCAGGCTGGGAAGCCACCTGCGAGCGAGCGATGGCGACAGCGAGGATGCCGAGGAGCACGACGGTCAATGGTACCCCGGCGAAGCGCGCCAGCCGCGAGGCGTTGGTGCGCTCTTCGATGCCGGCGTTCAACAGCATGATAACGAAGATGAAGAGGACCATGATGGCGCCGCCGTAGACGATGATTTGCACGGCGGCAACGAAGTCTGCGCCCATCAGCAGATAGAGACCGGCCAGCGCGACCATCACGACGATGAGCGAGAGCGCGCTGTGAATCGGGTGGCGCTGAAAAATGAGGCTGGCCGCGCCGAGCACGGCGACGGCGGCGAGGACGAAGAAAATGACGAGTTGCGGCGTCACTTGGAACCTCGCAGCAGAAGAATGAACGCGGTGATCACCACGTTGGCGATGGAGACGGGAAGCAGCAACTTCCAGCCGAAAGACATGAGCTGGTCATAACGGAAGCGCGGCAGCGTACCACGCAGCCAAACATAGACGAAAAGGAAGAAGAGAATTTTGCCGAGCAACCAGAAGGGGCCCTGGATGAATTCGTTGGCAGCGGGAAAGACAAGGAGAGCCGCGCCGAGAGCGGTAATGACCGTGCCGATGCCGGGAAGCACGATGCGGCCAAAGATGGTTTCGTAGCGAATACCGTCCCAAATGACCCACAGGCCAAACGGAATCAGCAGCACCGAGGGCAGGTAGTGCGTGAAGGTCCAACTGGCGGGGAAGGGAGAGAGCCAGCCACCAAAGAACATGATGGTGCAGAGTGCGGAGACGGTGATCATGCTGGTGTATTCGGCAATGAAGAACATTGCGAATTTGAAGCTGGCGTATTCGGTGTGGAAGCCGGCGACCAGTTCGGACTCCGCTTCGGGAAGATCGAAGGGCACGCGGTTGGTTTCGGCGATGGCCGCGATGCCGAAGCAAACGAAGCCGAGAATCTGCGGCCAGAGGTTCCAGCCGAAGATGCCCCACTGGGCATGCGCCGCCTGCTGGTCAATGATCTTGCGCAGATCGAAGCTGCCGGCCATGAGCAGGACGCCGACGACGGACATGGTGAGCGCGAGTTCGTAGCTGACCATCTGCGCGGAGCTGCGCAAGCCGCCGAGCAGTGGATATTTGCTGTTGGAAGACCAGCCGGCTAGAGCGACGCCGTAGACGCTAAGCGCGGTGATGGCGAAAAGCGCGAGGATGCCGATATTGAGATCGGCGATTTGCAGTTTGATTTCGTAGCCGAAGACGTAGAGCGACCGCGGCCCAAAGGGAATAATGGCGATGGAAGTAAGCGAAAGAGCGAGCGCCATCAAGGGCGCAAGAAAATAGGTGAAGCGATCGACGCCGGCGGGCGTGGGATCTTCTTTCAACAAGAATTTTGCGCCGTCGGCCAGCGGCTGAAGGAGCCCGTGCGGGCCGACGCGGTGCGGTCCCCAGCGGGACTGCATGTGCGCGACGACTTTGCGTTCGAACCAGGTGAGATAAGCGTTCACCGTGAGCACGATGAAAAGAATCAGCAAAACCTTGATCAGTACGATGATCAGAAGAGCGTGAGCCTCGAGTTCGGAGGCAATCCAGTGAATTAGAGAGCTCACGGCTTGGTTTCGGCCTCCGGCAGAGATTCCATCATGGTGCAGAAGCGGCCGAGCGTGCCGCTGGTGAAAAGCGTATCGTGCGCGGAGCGAATCAGGTTGGCCGGAACATTGTAAGGCGCATGGCCGTTTTTCGCGACGCGAATCCTGGTGGGTTCGGCACCGCCGGTAAGCAAACCGGCTTGCGCAACGTCGTAACCCGGAACCGCTTTGCGAATTTCTTCGTAGAGGGCGCCAGGCGTTTTGTAGTGGAAGGCTTTGCCAAGGCCGAGGCGCTCGAGTTGATGAGACATGATGCGGAGAAGGTCGAAATCGCTGCGCGGGCCCATGACTTCCGCACCTTTGCGGAGGAGCTGGATTTCGCCGGAAGTGTTGGTGACGGTGCCGTCTTTTTCGTAGGCGGAGGCGGCGGGGAAGACGATATCCGCGACACGAGCGGTGTCGGTGAGGAACATTTCTTGAACAATGAGCAGGTCAAGTTTGCCGCGGCCGAAGCCGAGCGTGCCGTAATGCGAAAAAGGATTGGCGCCCATGACGTAAAGGGCTTTGAGTTTGCCGTCCTGCGCGGCTTTGACCATGTCCGGCGCGGTCATTCCCGGCTTAGAGGGGACTACGGCGCTCCAGAGGCGATCAAAGGATTCACGAACAGCGGAATCGTCCACGTGGGCGTAGCCGGGCAGACGATCCGGCAGTATCCCGAGGTCGGCAGCGCCGCGCGAGTTGGAGTAATCGCCGAGGGCCATGTAACGAGCCTGGCCCTGGAGCTTGGAGCCGAAAGCAACGAGCGTAGCGATAGCAGCGCCCGTGACTTCTGAGCCAAAAACGATGGCGATGTCGGGAATTGCTTCGAGAGCGGCTTTGAGCTGGACGAGTTGCTCGACGAGCGGGCTGGCGAGCTGGCCTTGTTCGTGCGCCAGATAGTTCAGAACCGCGGCGGCCTGACCGGCGTCGATTTTGACGGACTGCGTGGCTTTGCGATTCAGTTTGGTGTCGCGGGAGTTGATGAGGAAGAGCTGGGCGCCGTGGAGGCGAATGGCTTTGCGGATTTGCCAAGCGACGAGGGGATTTTGGTTGGTGGGATCGTTGCCGATGACGAGAATCCCTTTGGCGCTGGCGAGGTCGCCCATGGTCAGCAGGGAAGTGGAGGCGTTTTCGCCGAGCGCAGTGACGAGCCCGGTGTAATCGGCAGTGCGATGATGGTCGATGTTGTTGGTGCCGAAGGTGGCGCGGGCGAGGCGCTGGAAGAGATAGTTTTCTTCGTTCGAAGTGTGGTTCGAACCAATAAAGCCGACGGCGTCTTTCCCGTTGGCGTCGAAGACTTCTTTGAGTCGCTGGGCGGCGGTTTGCGCGGCTTCTTCCCAGGAAACGGGATAAAGCTGATCGCCTTTGCGAACGAGCGGCTGCTTGATGCGTTCCTTGTGTTGCGTGAAGTCAAAACCGAAGCGGCCCTTGATGCAGAGGAAATCGCCGTTGATGCCGGAAAGGTCGCGATTGTTGGCGCGCAGGATTTCGTGATTGCGCACGGAAAGAGTCGTTTTACAGCCGTTCGAACAATGGGTGCAAACGGTGGAGACGTAATTCATTTCCCAGGGGCGAGTTTTGTAGCGGTAAGTGCCGCTGGTGAGAGCGCCCACCGGACAGATGTCGATGCACATCCCGCATTCTTCGCATTCCAGGTGATCTTCGCGGTTGGGGATGATGATGCTGTTGGCGCCGCGCATGCCGACGCCGAGAGCCTTGACGTCCATGCCTTCATCGCAGACACGCACGCAGCGGAAGCACAGGATGCAGCGCGGCGCGTCGTAATAGACGAGGTCAGACCACTTTTCTTCCGGGCGATGGATTTTTTCCTCGACGAAGCGGCTGGTATCCGCGCCGTAGCGGAAGACCATGTCCTGCAGCTCGCACTCGCCGCCCTTGTCGCAAACGGGGCAATCGAGGGGGTGATTGGTGAGCAAAAATTCGAGCATCGCTTTGCGGGCGCCGCGCACCTGGTCGGTGTTGGTCTTGACGACCATGCCTTCGGTAGCGACCAGCGTGCAGGCCGTCTGGAGCTTGGGCATTTTTTCCACTTCGACAAGGCACATGCGGCAAGCGGCTTGCAGCGAGAGTTCGGGGTAATAGCAAAACGACGGAACTTCGGTGCCGATGCGGCGGGTGGCTTCAATGACCAGCGTTCCCGCGGGCACTTGCACGTCGCGGTCGTTGATTTTCAGGTTGACGAGTTTCGTTTCGGCCATGGATTCCTACCGCGAGGCGATTAAATCCTCCGCGGATTTATACGCACACTTGCCGTTCAGGTGATCTTCAAATTCGTTGCGCCACTTCTGCACGATGCTGATGGTGGGCAGAGCAGCAGCGTCGCCGAGCGGGCAGAAGGTCCGGCCCAGCATGTTTTTGGCCAGTTCGCCGGTAATGTCAATGTCTTCGGGACGGCCGTAGCCGGCATGGAAGCGGTCTAGCATTTTCTTGAGCCAGGTGGTGCCTTCGCGGCACGGGATGCACCAGCCGCAGGATTCGTGAGCATAGAAGTGCATGATGCGGCGGGCCATGTCTACCATACAGGTGTCTTCGTCCATGACGACCATGCCACCGGAGCCCAGCATGGAGCCGGCTTTGGCGACGGAATCGTAGTCCATCGGAATGTCGATTTCGTTGGCGCTCATGATCGGGCAGGAGCTGCCGCCGGGAATGACGGCTTTGAGTTTCTTGCCGCCCGGAATGCCGCCGGCCATTTCGTAGATGAACTTTTTCATGTTCATGCCGAGCGGGATTTCGTAAATGCCGGGCCTGTTAATGTGTCCGGCGACGCAGAGCAGGCGGGTGCCGCCGTTTTTGGGCGTGCCGCGCTGAGCGTAGGCTTCGCCGCCTTCGAGAATGATGGCGGGGACGGCGCTGAGCGTCTCCACATTATTGATGATGGTGGGACAGCCGTAGAGGCCGACGACGGCAGGGAAAGGCGGCTTGATTCTGGGATAGCCGCGCTTGCCTTCGAGCGATTCCATGAGCGCGGACTCTTCGCCGCATTCGTAAGCGCCGGCGCCGGTGTGGGTGATTAGATCGAAGTCCACGCCGGTGCCCAGGATGTTTTTGCCGAGATAACCGCGGGCGTAGGCTTCGTCGACGGCTTCCTGGACGATATCGAGAACGTAGCGATACTCGCCGCGAACATAGATGAAACCACGCAAAGCTCCGATCGCGCGGCCGGCGATGACCATGCCTTCGATGAGTTGGTGCGGGTCCATTTCCATCAGCGGACGGTCTTTGCAGGTACCGGGCTCAGATTCGTCGGCATTGCAGATGAGATATTTCGGCTTGGGCGAATCCTTGGGGACGAAGGACCACTTCATGCCGGTGGGGAAGCCGGCGCCGCCGCGGCCGCGGAGACTAGACTTTTTCACTTCGTCGATGATGGATTCCGGCGTCATCTCCTTGAGGGCTTTTTCGAGGGCTTTATAGCCGTCGTGCTGCAGATAGACGTCGATCTTGCGGGAATCCTTGATGCCCCAGCGCCTGCTGATGAGCGGCGTTTCGCCGGGAGCGCGCTGATGGAGGGCGCCGGCGGTGACAGGCTCGGGAGTGGGCACTTTGCCGCGGTCAAGTTCTTCGATGATGCGGTCGAATTTCAGCGGAGTGAGATTCTCGTGGAAGTCGTAGTTGACCTGCATGGCGGGAGCGCCGGTGCAAGCACCGATGCACTCGACTTCTTCGAGGGAGAAGACGCCGTCCTCGGTGACCTCCTTGTCGCCGATTTCGAGCCGCTTTTTGGCGCGATCGAGAAGCTCGTTCCCGCCCTTGAGCATGCAGGCGACGTTGGTGCAGACCTGGACGTGATATTTGCCCCAGGGCTTGCGATGGAGCATGGAGTAGTAAGCCAGGGTTTCTTCGACTTGCACGGTGCGCAGATCGAGGCGCCTGGCGATTTCCGCGATCATTTCATCGCTGATGCCGCCGTATTCGTCCTGGGCGTACAGCAGCATGGGAACAAGGGCGCTGCGCTTGAACGGGTAAGCGTTCTGCAGCTTTTCAAACTTGGCGCTAAGTTTTGGCGTTAGCTCCATGGATTAGCGATCCACCTCGCCCAACACAATATCAATGGTGCCGATGCACGCGACCACGTCGGCGATGAGTTGGCCAATGGCCAGCTTAGGAAGAGCCTGTAAGTTGATGAACGACGGCGAACGGAAGTGCGTGCGCAAGGAGCGCGGCGATCCGTCGCTGGCGATGAAGCAGCCCAATTCACCGCGCGGCGATTCGACGGCGGCGAACGCTTCGCCCGGCGGCGGCGAAAAGCCCTCGGTAAAGATTTTGAAGTGGTAGATCAGGGCTTCCATCTCCGTCTTCATCTTTTCGCGTTGCGGCGGAATGATGCCGGGAGCTTCGGCTTTAATCGCGCCAGCGTCGGTGATTTTGCCCATGGCCTGCCGGGCGATTTTGACGCTCTCGCGCATCTCGGCTACGCGAATCATGTAACGGCCGAAACAGTCCGAATCGGTACGGGTGGGGACATCGAAATCGAATTCCTCGTAGCTGCAATAGGGGAAGACGCGGCGATTATCGTAGGGGATTCCGGCGGCGCGGAGTGTGGGGCCGGTCATACTATAGGCGACAGCGTCTTCGCCGGAGATATAGCCGACGTTCCTCGTGCGACCGAGCCAGATGCGATTGCCGGTGAGCAACTGCTCGTATTCGTCGATGCGGCTGGGCATCAGTTTCAGGAAGCGTTCGACAACGGGGCGCCAGCCGGCGGGCGGTTCGAGAGCAACGCCGCCGATGCGGATGTAGCTGGTCATCATGCGCTGGCCAGCGAACATTTCGAAAATCTTGAGAATCTCTTCGCGCTCGCGAAAGCAGTAGAGGAAAACGGACATCGCGCCGAGGTCGATGGCGTGGGTGCCGAGCCAGACGAGGTGGGAAGAGATGCGCTGCAACTCGACCATGAGCACGCGGATGTATTGGGCGCGCTTCGGAACCTCCAAGCCGAGGAGTTTCTCGACCGCCATGCAGTAGACGAGGTTATTGCCGAGCGGGTTGAGGTAATCCATCCGGTCGGTGAGGGTGATGGCTTGCGAGTAGGTCTTATCTTCGCAGCTTTTTTCGATACCGGTGTGCAGATAGCCGAGATCCGGGACGGCTTTCACGACCGTTTCGCCATCCAGTTCGAGCAGCACGCGGAGCACGCCGTGGGTGGAAGGGTGCTGCGGCCCCATGTTCACTACCAGGGTCTTGTTTCCGGCGACTGCGGTATCGGTTGCGGTGGTCATAGAATTCGTTGCCAGTTCTGCCTAAAAGCTTTGGTCGTAGGAAGCTTTTTTGAAGCCAGGCAAAATCGGTACATCGCGGAAACCTTCGACCGGGAAATCCTTGCGCAGCGGGTGACCTTCCCAATTGTCCGGCAGCAGAATGCGGCGCAGGTCGGGGTGGCCGGTGAATTGAATGCCAAAGAGATCGAAAACTTCCCGTTCCAGCCAGTTGGCGCCGGGCCAGACGGGAACGAGAGAGTCCACGACGGGATCGGAGCCGTTGAGGCGGACCTGCAAGCGGAGGCGCTGTTTGCGCGGGATGGAAACGAGGTGGTAGTTCATTTCGAAACGGGGCTCGTGGGGATAGCGGTCGACGCAAGTGGCATCGGTGAGCAGGTTGAACCGCAGGTCCGCATTGTCGCGGCAGTGCTCGGCGGCGGAGCGCAGGATCTTGCGCGGCAGGACGATGGTGGTCTCGCCGCGAAATTCGATTACTTCTTCGATGGCGTTGGGATTCCAACCACGCAGAAGTTGAACTACCGTGCTGGCTTGTTCGCCGCTATTTTCCGTCACTGTGTTGAAGCCCTCAGGCGCAGGCTAATATTTGTGCCAGTCCAGCGCGCCTTTCTTCCACAAGTAGAAGTAGCCCACGAGCAAGATGGCGATGTACACCATCATTTCGAGAAACCCATAAATGCCGACGCTGCGCGAAGTGTTGATCAGGTCGCGATAGATGTAGGCCCAGGGATATAAGAAGATGGCCTCGACGTCAAACAAGATAAAGACCATGGCGACCAGATAGAATTTCACTGAAAAGGGCTGGCGCGCATCGCCGGTGGGTTCCATGCCGCATTCATAAGGGAGCTGTTTGGCGCGGCTGGGGCGACGCCATCCCACCAAGACGGAAGCCGCGGTTAGTGCTCCGGCGAGCGCGGTGGCGACCAGGAGGTGTATGACAAGTGGAGCGTACGCTTGTAGGCCGGAATCGCTCATGGGCGAAGCGTTATAATATCTATTCAACGCTAGCCGGTCAAATGGCCGGGGAAAATTTTGCGAAGAGGCGTTCGGCCCCGCAGTTGGAATTCTGTAATCGACAGGAGTCGGCGCGGCGATGTTGTTCGGCCACAACACGGACGTGAAGGTTGGCGAGACGGTGTATCACGTACAGACCGAGGATCGCGGAGAGTCTACCGCGGTGATTGACACTACGGTGTATTGCCGGGGTCGCGTGGTGCATCGCAGCACTAGCAATTATCAAGATTTGTTGCCGTTGCCGCCCGAAGGGCAGGCGGTTCTGCAAGGGCGTATCGATGGCCAACATAATGCAGTGATCGAGAAGGTGCGCAACGGGGAGTTTCCGGCGCCGGCTGCGGCGAACGTACCGGCCAAAAATGGCGAGCTAGCCGGGTTGAGCGTGGAACTGGTGAACGCGAAAGAATGGTTGGCAGGCAAACAGGGGCATTTGCAGGTGACCGTGCGCGAGAAGCAAAACGGACCTGGGATGGCTGGAGCGAAGGTCAGTGCGTGGATGGAAGGTCGAGCGGAGAGCAGCGCGTGCTCGGCGCAGACCGGAAGCGATGGCACCGCGCGGCTGGACTGGGAGCTGCCACTCAACGCGGTTCCGGGCGCAGCGGTAATTTTGGAAGCGGCCCACGGGAACGCGAAGGGTCAGCTTAAATTCTACTTGCGGACGAAAACGAAACAGCCGGCGTAGGACAAATGCGGTACACGGCATGTAAGGAGGCGCGCTGGGCTGAGGCCTGCCGCGCACACAAGCGCCGCAGCCTAAACAGCACCATCATTCGAACTCCGGGTACCAGCTCGCAGTGCCGGATTTTGGACGCCCTGATCGTTTCGAATTAGAATCAAGAGCGTCGAACGATGGTGGGAAAGAGATGGGCGAAGTAGTCGCCATTACCGTGAACGGCGAAACTCGCGAAGCGAAAGCGGGCGCGAGCGTTTCGGACCTGCTGGTTTTATTGGGACTTAGCTCGGGACGCGTGGCGATTGAACGCAATCTGGAAATACTGCCGCGTGCCGCATGGACGGAGACACCGGTGGAAGCCGGGGATCGATACGAGATTGTGCAGTTCGTCGGCGGGGGCTGAACGTTCTGGCTGGTTCCGCAAGCTAACCTCGGCATGAAACTCGTCGGACAGGCCGCTACCAAGCCTCCTTCGTCACCGACTAGCGAATGATCTGTTTTATTTTTCTGCTTTATTTCTTCTCTTACCTGAACGTGGAGCCGCCCTTCTGCCTCTGTAGGGGCACGATACATCGTGCCCTTCGCTCCACCGGCACGATCTGCAATCTCGCCTCGCTCTCGTTCCAACGAGCCCGACTCTCTCGAATTGGAAACGCGGTCGTCCAGACTCGTGCTCCGGCAGCACTCCTTGCGGAAGGGCACGACTTTAGTTCACCCTGACCGCCGAAGGGTCGTGCCGCAGCCACAGCAAAATAGCCTGGCTTTGCTTCTCGAAGGCTTTCTCGGCTCTCGCCAGTGGATGGCCAGCCGCCTCGGCCAACTCGCCGGCCGTTCCAAAAGCCGCGCCAAACGCGCCGCCTCCCAACGCAACGGCGCCTAGGCGGCCGCCCCCGCAAATCCAAACCACCCTGCCTAGCCGCGCGGCTCCCTGTGTAGTGGCGGGTCCTTCTTGGCCTGAGCTCCGAAGGCAGACCCGTTCTTCGCGTTGCAGCCGCCTGTTCCTCCCTCTATACTCCTTTGTACCCGTACCCATCGTTGACCCATCTCATCCCTAAATGGAGGTCGCCTTGCGTCCCCTCGGCCCCCCAGACGCGCTCCTCGGCCAAACGCTCTCCCACTACGCCATCCTCGAAAAGCTCGGCGGCGGCGGCATGGGCGTCGTCTACAAAGCCGAAGACACTCGCCTCCATCGCTTCGTCGCTCTCAAATTCCTCCCGGAAGCTCTAGCTCACGACGCACAAGCCCTCGCTCGTTTCCGCCGCGAAGCCGAAGCCGCCTCCGCCCTCAATCACCCCAACATCTGCACCATTTACGATATCGGCGAAGATCACGGCCGCGCCTTCATCGCTATGGAGTTCCTCGACGGCCAAACTCTCAAACATCGTATCTCTGGCCGCCCACTCGATCTCGAATCTCTTCTCAATCTCAGCATCGAAATCACCGACGCTCTCGATGCCGCCCACTCCGCTGGCATCATCCACCGCGACATCAAGCCCGCCAACCTCTTCCTCACCAAACGCGGCCACGCCAAAATTCTCGACTTCGGCCTCGCCAAACTAGCCTCCAAAGACAAACCCGTAGTCACCGCTTCCACCGACGCCACCCTGGACACCGATTCGGAACATCTCACCAGACCCGGTACCGCACTCGGCACCGTCTCCTACATGTCCCCCGAACAAATCCGCGCCCAGGATCTCGATACCCGCACCGACATTTTCTCCTTTGGCGCAGTCCTCTACGAAATGGCCACCGCCGCTCTCCCCTTCCGCGGCGAAAGCTCGGGCGTCATCCTTAGCGCCATTCTCGAACGTGCCCCCACCCCGCCCGTGCGGTTGAACCCCGATGTTCCTCTTGAACTAGAGCGAATCATCCATCGTGCCCTCGAAAAAGACAAAAATCTCCGCTACCAGCACGCCGCCGACATCCGCTCCGAACTCCAGCGCCTCAAGCGTGACACCGACTCCGGCCGCTCCGCAGCAAACACCGCAGCCACGAGCGCGGCGAGCAGCACCGCAAACAGCGTTGCGACGCCTCCGCCCAAGCTCCAAAGCCTGGGCCCCGTCGGCGCCGCCACGGTCCTGCTAGCCCTCGCGTTTTTCGGCGTTCGCTGGCTCTTCTTTTCCACCAAGACCCATGCCCTCACCGATAAAGACACCATTGTTCTAGCCGACTTCGACAACAAAACCGGCGACCCCGTCTTCGACGACACGCTCAAAACCGCGCTCAGCATTTCCCTAAACCAGTCGCCGTTTCTGAACGTGCTCTCGGAGAACACTATGACAAAGACATTGAAGCTGATGACGCGCCCACCTGATACCAAACTTACGCCCGATGTGGCACGCGAGCTTTGCCAGCGTGCGGGCAGCAAGGCCTACATCAGCGGATCAATCGCAAGTCTGGGCAGCCAATACGTACTCGCATTGAAGGTTGTGAATTGCCAGACTGGGGACACGCTGGCACAGGAGCAACCAACGGCTTCAGGCAAAGAGAAAGTGCTTGACTCGCTTGGCGGTGCCGCATCCAAGCTGCGCAGCGAATTGGGCGAGTCGCTGGCCTCAGTTAAGAAGTTCGATCTTCCGCTTTCTGAATCGACGACTTCTTCGCTGGAAGCACTCAAAACTTACAGCAAAGCCCTCAAGGTATCGAGGGAACAGGGAGACGAACAGAGCATACCGCTCTTAAAGCAGGCGATCGAACTCGATCCTAACTTTCCAATGGCATATTCTTTTTTGGGTATAGTGTATTTCAACTGGGGGAGACGGGAACTTGCGCTAGAAAATGCAACCAAGGCGTATCAGTTGCGCAACCAGGTCACGGAACGGGAAAAGCTTCGCATTACCACTAACTACTATATTGTTAACGGAGACATCGAAAAGGCGGTACTGACTTACCAACTGTGGATTCCAGACTATCCTCGTGATAAAGCCGCTCGGAATAACCTGGCTCTACTCTATGAGTGGCTAGGAGAGTATGACAAAGCTCTTCCAGAATTGCAGGAATCATTGCGGCTCGTGCCGGACGTCTCAGCCTATTCAAGCCTGGGAACGCTATTTCTCTATCTGAACCGACAAGAGGAGGCCAAAGCGGCTTTCAAAGAGGCGCTTGCGCACCAGCTGGATTCTGCGAATTTGCGGCAGGGCATCTACTCTCTAGCATTTCTTGAGGGAGATTCCGGACAGATGGGGCAGCAGTTGGCTTGGGCTGCCGGCAAACCAGAGGAAGATAGCTTTCTCGCGATGCAGTCTGATACCGAGTCGTACCAGGGGCGATTGAAAAAGTCGCGTAACTTTTCGCGCCTCGCCGTGAAGTCCGCCACTCGTTCTGGCTCAAAGGAAAACGCTGCTCTTTGGCAGGCTAGCGCCGCTTTACACGAGGCAGAGTTGGGAAACACCGTGCTTGCCAAGCAAGCCGTGACCGAAGCCTTGAGACTTTCTCATGGCGGACTTGTCAAACGAGCCGCGGCCATGACGCTTGCTAGCGTCGGCGACGTTAAGGAAGCTAGGTTGTTGGCTGACGAATTGGATAAAAATGATCCGAGCCACACCAATATTTTACTACGCTCCTACACGCTGCCAACGATCCATGCTGCGATCGAACTCAGTCAGCGGAACTGGTCGCAAGCAGTTTTGGACTTGCAGGTGGCCCTTCCCTACGATCTCAGCAATGGCTACGTTCTGGACGCGCCATACTTGCGCGGCAAGGCCTACCTGATGGGAAACCAGGGCAGTGCTGCAGTCGCAGAGTTTCAGAAGGTCCTGGATCATCCGGGAATCGTGCTTAATGACGTTACGGGAGCACTTGCGCATCTTCAAATTGGCCGTGCCTACGCGATGGCAGGCGACACCGCCAAAGCCAAGTCCGCCTACCAGGACTTCCTCACCCTCTGGAAAGACGCCGACCCCGACGTCCCCATCTACCAACAAGCCAAATCCGAATACGCCAAACTCCACTAACCCGCCCCTGGGAACGCCGATCACCCGATCGGCTCCTTCCGTACGCCAGTCCCAGCACCTCTATCCCCTTAACCACAAAGCACTTACATTTTTCTATTGACAAACTGATACTACCTGTTGTAAACTCCTCCTTGCGTTTGCGTCTCCTTGCGCCAGCGATTCTTCGCTGGCCTTTTCTTTTTAGGTGTCCTCGATGTTCCCGCTCGACTCGCCGCCAGCCCCGCCCTCAACGTCCCTTTATTTTGATACTCTCCCAAACTCTTTCACGCCCTTCAAAACGCTATCCCCAGCATTTTCAAGCGCCTCCACACTCTTTGCACAAAACACCCGGGTGGGGCATCCCCGCGGCGCTTGCCGGGACGCTTCGGGTGGGTTACTGCCCAAGACTCTTCTCCGCGTCTCAGCGCCCCTGCGCGATCCTTCCCCCCTCCCTGCATTCCGCTGCACTTTTCTGCACTTTTTTGCACTCCCTGCATCGCTAAAGCCAGCATTTTCAGACCGTTCCAGCCACGCTGTAGAAAACACCGGGGGCGGGTACCCCTCTTTCGTTTCATCCTCCGTTTCGCTTCGGTCGCTCCGCACCGCCAGTACCCCCCATTCAGCGGTCCATGCTCCGCTGCTAAGTTCTTTGCTCACACAGATTTCGCAGATCCCCTCCGCTAACTCCTTTCCGCTCACAAATTTCCAAAGAACGCCAGGGGGAGGGGGTAGGGCGGCGCTGATTTCAGCGCGCGAAGTAGCCGGTTTTGGCGCGGAGGGTGATGCCGTCACGCTTAGGTTTGAGTTTGATTTTCCGAAACGAATCATCCTTCAGCGGATCCTTCGGGTAGTAGGCCAGTTCATACGACGTCCGCAACTCCTCGGCAATCTGTTTGAAATACGTGTGCGGGTCGGTGGTTTCCGCGTCAATGTGCGCGCCGCCTGTCTCTTGCGCCACGCGGTCCATCACGCTGATGCCGTACTTGTTCCGCGCCGTCAATTTCCCGTGCTCTTTCTCCGTATAACGAATCGCGTACACCACCACGTTTTCCGCCTGCGCCGTTTCGATCGCCGTCATCATATTGTGCGAACTCGAATTGTCTTCTCCGTCGCTGAACAGCAAGATCGCCCGTCGCCCATTTTCCTGCGCCAGCTTTTCCGTCACGGAATAAAAAATCGCATCGTAAAACGCCGTCCCCAGATCGCGATCTTCTTCCGGGCCCAGCGTTGGGAAGTGCCGCTTGCCTTTTTGATATGCCTTCCATTCATCCAGCAATCCATCTCCCGACGAAGAAAAATCGCTCACCAGCCGGATGTGATTTCCGAAGCCCACCAAAAACACGCGATCCTTGGGACCCAGAACATCTTTGAAAAAGACTTCCAGATCGTTTTTGTGCTGCTTCTCGAAATGGTCCTGGCTGCCGCTGGCGTCCACGATGATCCCGAGCGTCAAGGGCACATCGGAGCTCTTCGCAAAGTGCGCAATCTTTTGTGGCACCGCATCTTCAAACACGTCCACATCGTCCTGCGTCAGATCGCTGACCAACCCGCCCCGCGCATCCCGCGCCACAAACGACACGCTCACCAGATCGACTTTGACTTTGATCTGCGCCCCATCCTGCGTCTGCGCCGGCAGGTTCTGCGCGCCAATAGCGCCGCAGAAAAGCATCACCGCCAACGCAACTCGTTTTGTAGCGGCGCAGCTTGCTGCGCCCACGCGGGCAATGGCTGCAGCCGCCCGGGCTTCCAGGGTTTTCGTGTAGGGGCGGGCTTCAGCCCGTCCCACGGTGTCAACCGCACCGCGCTCTACAATCCATGCGCGCACTCGGCTGATCGGCGCGTTAAAAAGGCTTGGCTTCATCGCAGCGCGTTAGAGCGGACTTTTGTCGTTGTCGCCGCGCACTTCGAGATACACCAAATCGAACTCGTTGCCATGCGCGCCTGGCTTCACGCTGACGATATGCTGCTTGTGTTTGCTTCCGGCCTTGAAGAGCCGCCCTCCGGCATCCGGATGGTCGTTGTCGCAGCTCAGCTTGTCGCTGTCCTTGTCTTCCGATCCGCCGGAACTATTCGTGCAATCCAATACTTTCCCGTACTTGCCCAGCGCCTTTTGATAGAACGCCGCAATCTTGTCCTGCGAATCGTCGCTCTCCATCTTCAGCGCCACCACTTTGAACCCGAACGTGCTGCCCCACAGTCCGAGATTCGCTCCCGACGAATCGTCTTTGTCATCTTTGTGCGGCCGCGAACCCGGATACAACGGCAAGCCCACTTCCTTCGCCGTCGCCTGACTCTTGATCACCAGCCCCGCGTCCGTATCTTTTCCCTGGATCGTAACGTTAATGTTGCCCTTGTCCTTATCCTTGTCCTGATTCTGCGCCATTGCGCTGACCGTGGCGATACTCGCTACACCCAGAAGGCCCGTCAAAAGCACTCGCTTGTTCATGACCGCTTCCTCCTTACCCCGCTCATCCTAAGGACGCCCCACGATTCCCGTTATTACACACCAGCACAGCGTTCAAGACTACATACGAAATGTTGGCCTGGCAGGTTCCGTCGAGGCATCGCCGCAAATCCGCCAACGAGTCGCTGGGGAAAGCGTGGCATGGCGACCCCGGCGTCCTCGCCCGCAAGCTTCGTCGATTGCGACAATGCGGGAATATTTTCGCCTTCGTTTCGGTCTAGCTCCGATGGTAGGGTGTACTTGCCGTCTGCTGTTACCTTTGAAGGAGTGTGCGAATGAAACGTGCTCTCGCGGCTCTGGCTTTGCTGGCTGCTGTGCCCACGGGTGCTCCCCTGGCGCAGGAACCGCAAAAGCCCGAACTGGCAAAAATATCGCTGAAAGTCGGCGATGCTGCTCCCGATTTCACGCTGCTCAGCGATCAATTCAAACCCGTAAAGCTCAGCGACTACCGCGGCAAGCAAAACGTGTTTCTTGCCGTGTACGTCCTGGCTTTCACCGGTGGTTGAACGAAACAACTTCAGGCGGTCCAGGCTGGAATCGCCTCGGGTAGGATCGACACCTCGGATACTGCAGTTTTCGGCGTTAGCATGGATTCCCCCGCAGCTAATGCCGCCTTCGCCAAACAAATCAATATCAACTTCCCGCTGCTCAGCGACATGAACAAGAAGATGCTCACGTCGTACGGCATCCTGAAGAACTATGACGTCCAGAAGGAAACGTACCAGTGGGCGCAGCGCGCCAACATCGTCATCGATAAGGAAGGCATCATTCGTCACATCGAAGAAGGCGACAGCGCCGTCGACCCCAACACCGCCGTCTCGGTCTGCACGGATTTGCACAAAAAAGGGAAGTAAGTAGTGAGCAGTGAGTGGTGAGTAGTCGAAACGCCTGGGCAAAATCGAGCATCGTTCGTGGAACCGGCGAGCGAGGAGCGAGTCCGAGCGAGTCAGTTTTCAAGAGGGCACACCGCCTTGGGAGTAGCACAAGGCGGCGTACCCTCGAACTTTTTTTACGCTGCTGGTGCTGCTAGGGCTGAGGGGAGAAGTTGACGACTTCGTTTTCGGTGGGGATTTCGTTTTTGTGAACTTCCGCGGGGCCTTTGGCGTCGGAGGGTTTCCAGCTTAGGCTTTCGCCGGCTGCTTTGCCGATGACTTCGAAGCTGGCCAGCGAGTAGGGAAGGCCCTCGGCACCAAGCGGCGAGCTGCCGTTTTCAATGTGGAAGTGAAGATGCGGCTCGGTGGAGTTGCCGGAATTGCCGACAAGGCCAACGACTTGGCCGCGACGGACGTGATCGCCAAGTTTTACGCGCAGCGAACCGGGCTGCAAGTGGGCGTAAAACGCGAAGTGGCCGCCGCCGATGTCGATGATGACGTGATTGCCGCCGACGGTTTCCAGAGTGATGGGGACGGCGCGGGAGTTGATGCCCGGCACATTTTGGGGAATGCCGTCCTTGGTTTCGGTGACGACGCCGTCGGCGACGGCGTAAGCTTCGTGGCCATAGCAGAGATAATTCTTATTGTCCTTCTCGTCGCCCTGATAAGTTTTGCCGTCGTCGCGCAGCTCCACCCAATCGATGGCAAAGCGCTGCGAGATCGCCGCATGCCCGTCGATCGGAATCAGCGCCTGCCGGTGACCGGAAGTGTTGGAAGGACCATTCGCAGCCAGCCAGTGATCACCTCTCAGCGGCGAACTGATCGCCACTACGCCGTGACCTACAGCGAGCGGCGCCGTTTCAATCGTCAGCTCCTCGGGATACGTGCCAATCTTCACCGTGAGCTTCTGGCGAATCGTTTTCGGCACCGCGGCTTCGGAATCCACGGTGGCCCAGATGAACACGACGCCCATGCTACCAGGCGCCAGTTTCGTTCGGTCTGTTCCGGTGGCTTGAGTACCGGGCCGGCGCATCACGTTTTCCAAATCCGTGCCGGAGTAGGTTACGAGCGATTTGGCCGCAGCATCGCCGGACAGCGCTTCCACTTTGGTGATCTGGTGGGTCCAGCGATCCATGTTGTTCAAGTGGAGTTCGTAGACGAGATGCCACTTTCCATCGGCCTTGAAAGGGGTGGGCGCAATGGGAATCACCACGTCTTCAAAGACGGAGAGCGGCCTATCTTTCGGTCCTTCGGGCAGAGATGCTGGTTTTTCGCTGGCAGCTTCTCCCGTCGCGCGCGCGAAGTTTAGTGTTTGCCCCGGCGCGCTGCCTTGTGTCCACGACCCGATGATCTCCGTCCCTGCGGCGTTGAGCTTTCCTTCGTAGATACCGCTCACCGCTTTCACTTCGAAGCGCACGCCGCCATCCTGGAGAGATGGGTTTTCCATAGGAATGACGGAACCCTGATCGACGCTGTTCAGTTGGCCGGCATACTCGCCGGCGGCATTCTTGGTGATGGTCAAGACGATGTGCAGCTTCGCGCCTTCACCGCCGAGTTCGCCTTTCCACGTTCCGGCCAGATCGGTGTTCGCCTGCGGATGGGCGAGTGCTGACGGAACAGCAGCCGCAGCGAGAACCACAAGTGCAACAAGCGTTGCAAAGAAGCGAAAGGCAAGAGTCAAGCTTTTCATGGCCTCGGAGCCTCCACGGGGAGCACACTCTATCCTAAAACGCGCACTCAAGGAGATTTGTTTCAACAATTGTTTCGGGAGCAAGAGTCGCCGTCCGGGTGCTGAAATGCTTTCTGCAGGCTAAGGCCTGCGGTAAAGCACGCGATACCGCCGAGTCGGCGGCTGTTCGCTGTCCAGATACTCCTCGAACCGCTCTTCTTGGAGCCCGGCCCGGACAAACTCTTGCATTTCGGCGCGAGTCAATGGCCAGGGCAACTCACCCAGGGGCTCCTGCGGTTCGCGTCCGCGCACTACCGCCAGCAACCTGCCGCCTGGCCGAACAAAGGCGGCAATCGCGCGGATGGCTTCCGCTCGCAGCCGATGCGGCAAAGCCTGCACGGTATTGGCCTCGAAGACAAAATCAAACGCTTGTTTCCACTCGGCAGGGGCCGAAAACAAATCCGCGGCACGATAGCCCACTTTGCTTTCCGGAAAGCGCCGGCGCGCCATTTCAATAGCCGTTTTCGATATATCGAACGCCGTCGTGTGGAATCCCCAGGCCGCCAACTGTTCCGCATCGTCGCCCAGCCCACAGGCAACGACGAGCGCTTTTTTGTCGCTGCTCTCCTGCGGGTAGGCTCTCCAAAATTCGAGGAGACCCGGACTTGGTCCACGATCCGCCCAGGGCAAGACGTTTTTGCCGGCTTCGGCCTCGCGATACAAGGCTTCAAACCAGCCGGTCGGGTCGCCCTTCCCCGCGTATTCGGCCGCCAATTCGCGCGCTCTCTGCCGATCGACCGGCTCGCTCATTGCGCTAATTCCGCCCCCTGAGAAATTTTCCGATATTCTCGTTCAGGAACTTGGCATCCGCAGGGTCGGGAGCCGCTCCGGCGGGATGGCCCCACAAGGAGGGAATCGGTAGCAGGGTGACGGTGTTCATAAATTGAGCTTCGTACTTGGCGTCGGTCACGGGGAAATACAAATCGGTTTCGGAAGGCATGTACAAAAAGGGTGCTTTGATGGAGCCCAAGGCTTTCGCCAAATCGCCGCCAAAACCTGGGGTGGTCCCGACGTCGTGTTGCTCCCAGGTGCGCATCTGCAAAATCAAATTGTTGGCGTCAGCTCCGGGAATGAAGTTTGTTTTCAGGTTCTCGACGAAGCTCTCGAAGGTCGTTCCCGGTTTCGCACCTTCTTTCCACAATTCTTTTCGCCACCATTCCTGCGAAAAGAGCCAGCCTTCCCACACCAGAGCGAACTCTTCGATGCCTTTCCGGGGCTGTTCTTGGTAGTCGCCGCCAGCAAAAACGGGGTCGGTGGTGATCGCACCAATCTCGCTTTCCAAACGGACGATGCCGTGTCCATAGGTCTTCGCGGTTCCGGAAGTAGCCACAAAATGATCGGCGAAGGTGGGATAACTGACGGCCCACTGAAAGGCCTGCTGTGCGCCCATCGAAAAGCCGACGACGGCTTGCAAGTGGGCAATCTTGAGCTCTTCCGTCAGGAGGCGGTGCACGGCTTCGACGTTGTCGCGAATCGTGGTGACCGGGAAGCGTGGCCCGTGATAGGGCTCCGGAGTGTTGCTGGGCGACGAGGAATTGCCATTTCCGAATAACTCGGTCGCGACCAGAAACAATTTCGAGGGATCGAGGGCTTTGTCCGTACCGATAAGCCACTCATAACCATGAGAATTAGCCATGTAGTGGGACGGCAGCAGCACGGCATTGTCACGGGCTGCGTTCAGCGTGCCATAGGTGCCGTAGACAACTTTTGCTTGGGGCAGAACGACGCCACTTTCCGTCTTAAAATTTGCGATTACAAACTCGTGGCGTTCCGACTTGGGAGCGTTGTGCTCGGCGGCATCCTGCGCCGAGACAGTTCCCACCAATACGCTCACGGCTAACAGCGCTAACGCTGCAAATCGCTTCATCATGCTCTCCGTTCTCACGTCCCCGGACCGGTATCGTATCATTGCTGGCCGGAGCGGCGGGTGGTTCGGAAGTAGGGCATTTGGCTGGTGGTCCAAGCCCGACGGATTTTCGAGTATTAATGGTTTGGACGACGAGGTGCCCATAAAGCCTTCTTTCGTCGTACCATACATAAAAGCAGGCACGGGGCGTCCTTCGGAGGCAATTCATTGGGAGCAGAACGTCGTCGTACACCCAGGTATACGTTCATTGCGAGCGCGGAGCTCATCGAGGAAGTAGCGGATGTGCGCATCGCGACGCGGGTGAGCGAGCTCAGCCTGCATGGCTGCTACCTGGACATGATGAATCCGTTTCCGGTAGGCACGCTGGTGCTGGTCAAAATCTCGGCCGGCGACAATTACTTTGAGGCCCGCGCGAAAGTGGTCTACGCCCAGATTAATATGGGCGCCGGTGTGGCCTTCCTCGAAGTCCAGGCGGACCACCAGCCGGTGTTGGAGCGCTGGCTGGATGAAGCCAAGCGCGACTCCAAAAAGCACGTGGGGTAGTGGCGAACGCTTAGCGTTCTTTCTGTAGAATCTCCGCGGCGGTCAGCGCATAAATGACTGCGCACTCCCGCACTTTCCGCAGATCTACGTACTCGTTCGGTCCATGGGCCACGGATAAAAGTCCGGGCCCGTAGGCGAACGCCGGCATGGCCAGCGCCGCGTAAAAACGAATCTCGAGGAGGCCGGGGCACATCGCGAACCTGGCCGATTCGCCGGTCACGGCTTCCACGTTGTGCGCCAGCGCGAGTGCCAGTGCGGTGTGCTCGCTGCAATTCGCCGACGGCGCCTCTTGCAGAATTTCCCAGGTCACCGGAAGGCCATCGCGCCGGCAGCCTTCCAGCACGCCAAGCAGTCTGGCTTTCTCCGCCGCCAAATCCTCCTCGGGGTTGATTCGCCGGTCTACCGTAAACCAGCAGTTATCCGGCACGACATTGAAATTTGTTCCACCGCCGCTGGCTCCGCCAAGCAACAGGATGGAATTGCGCGGTCCCTTTTTTTGTGCAGCGCGCGACTCAGCATGCTGTTCCGATGGCCCCACGTGATGCGCGGTGCGGCGCTCTTCCACTTCATGTTTCAGCTCGAGGAGCCGCCGGACAACTTCATGCAGGCGTTCGAAAGCATTCTCTCCGGTATGCTGAAGGCCCACATGCGCGGATTTGCCGGCCACGGCGACGCGCAAAGTAAGCGCGCCACGGTTGGCGTTCCAGACCACGCCGCTGGTGGGCTCCGCGGTTAGCATTCCGATTCCCGCGCGCCCCAGCAATTGTTTCTTTGCCAGCCAAGCCGAACCGCGCGCGCCGCCAGTCTCCTCGTCGGGCACCATCGCCAGCGCCACCCGGCCCTGCAGCGGAACTCCGCACTCTTGGAGTGCGCGGACAGCGTACAACATCGCGACCAGGCCGCCTTTCATGTCGCACGAGCCGCGTCCGAACAGGAAATCGCGTTCCCTGCGCGGGGCGAACTGCTCCCGAGTCTGGGCTGGCACTACGTCGTAATGTCCGTGGAAATAGAGTACGCGCTCGCCTGCACCATACTGCGCAAGCAGGCAGGCCGGCTGGCCGTTGTTTTCCACCCGCTCGGAGGCCAGTCCCGTATCGTGCAGCATCCGTTCGAGGACGTCGGCACATTGCGGGTAATTCTCTCCGGGAGGATTTTCGGTGGGGAGCGCGACCAACTCAGAGGTCAGCCGCGCCATTTCTTCGGCGTGCTTTTCAACCCAACTGGCGATGTTCTGCTGCAGACCCTGGTTAACCTTCGCCGCGCCGCGCATCGCGGCATCCTAGAGAGGCGCCGCCGCTCCGCCAAGCTCCATATTGGAGGTCAGAATGCGTCGCAACTCGTGCGCAAAAAATAGGGAGCGCCTCTCTTTTCTAAAACGCCCCGCAGCTTACTAGAAATCGTGAGCTGCGGGCGCTAACGCCGGGTGCGTTCCTGCTGGTCTACCGCCTCATGCAAGCCCTCAAGCAACCGCGCTCGCTCTTGCACATTGCTGGTTTTGCGTACTTCCTCCCAAAGCAGGCTGCCACCCTTCGGTTCGAAAACCTGGAGTCGCGTATATCCCGCGGGCGCCAGCTCATCGCCGTCAGCCGCAAACGGGGTCGCGGGTTTGGGGTCATACTTCGCCGGGACCTGCTGCGTCGGCGTGTACTTCACAAACGTGCTGCCCAGCAGGCGCAAGACGATGTCGGCCTTCTCGGGCGCATCCACGATGTCGAAGCGGCCCCACTTGCTTAGCGCCATGACCGCATCCAACTGGAGCTCCGCATCGGGGGTTTCGTTGTCGATATAAATTGTATGCGCGGTGAGGATCTTCGGAGGAACCGGGGCGTGGCGGTCCCGCGCCTGGAGCAGGCCCACGGCAAGAGAAACGACGACGATCGCGGCCATGGCACTTATAGCTTTGTTCATAAACGCCCCCGGCGCTGAAGGTTTTCCCCGAGCGGGTAGGAGCTCACTTTAGAAATTCGCAATGTTCAGTGAAACTGGCCGTAGGCCGCAAAAGCAGCCACCTGTTCCAAGTACCTAGAACCAGACGGATTAGCGCACGGGAGGTCGGCCAGCCAGCCAGTACTCCTGGCGGAGCGCAAGAGCAAAGGCAGCAATCGGCGATCACGGTAACCCTGCCGAAATACAATTATGCATATATGCAATACGGTGATTCATATCGGGGTGTGCGAGGTCGTCAAGCTCCAGGCAATCCTCAAGCTGTATCTTTATCAAAATGCATGGCTTATGGGATGTATACTTTCTCCGTCATTGGTTCTTAGATTGCGTTCATCTTTCGCGGGTGTGGTTTGCGACCTTCGGTAGAACCTCTACTTCGCGCCGGTTGTTCGGGAATTCAGGCACATGTGGCAACCGGCTGGTTTTTTGGCCCCGACGCTTGGAGATGGCGCTTCGCTCGCCGTGCCTGGTTCGATTTCTTTTAATTCAGGAGGAAGTTTGATGCTTAGTTTTAGCAGTAACCGTGTCTGCCGTCGTTCCAGCCTCGTCAGGTTATTCACCGTATTGCTGCTTTTCGTTTTCGTGGGTGGGATTGCACACGCTCAATCGACCGCCTCGCTGAACGGTACTGTCACCGACCCAGCCGGGAGCGCCGTGGCGGGAGCGAAAGTCGCGGTCATTAATCAAGCTACGGGCGTCGAGTCGGACAGCACGACAGATAGCGCCGGGGCTTACCTCTTTCCCTCGCTACCGATCGGCCTCTATCGTATCGAGTACAGCGCGCCCGGCTTTGAAACCGGCGTGCTAAAAGATCTCAAGCTGGATGTGGCCATGGTGGTCACGCGCAATCTGCAACTCAAGGTGGGGCAGGTGACGGAGCAGGTGGTCATTACCGCGGAAGCGGCGCTAGTCGAAACGGCGACGCCGAGCCTAGGCCAGGTGATCAACGACAAGACGGTGCAAGACATTCCACTGAACGGGCGGCACTTTGTTGACCTAAGTTTGCTTACGCCCGGCACCATGACGCCGCCGGCCAACGGTTTCCTGAGCGCTCCGCTGCGCGGCCAGGGATCTTTCGGCATCAATACGGCAGGCGCACGCGAGGACACGACCAACTGGTTGGTCAACGGCATCAACCTCAACGACAACGCGCAGAACCAAGTTACTTTCCAGCCGCCGATCGATACGCTGGCAGAATACAAGATCGACAACTCGTCGTTTCCCGCGCAGTACGGGCGCAATTCCGGGGCGATCGTGAACTTGGCCACGCGTTCTGGAACGAACGAGTATCACGGCGAACTGTTTGAGTTCTTCCGGAACAATGATCTGGACGCGCGCAACTACTTCAATCCCGCGCTGAGCGCCACAGGTGCTGCGCTGCCGCAGTCGGCTTTCAAGCGCAACGACTTCGGCGGGGACTTTGGCGGCCCGATAAAGAAGAACAAGATGTTTTTCTTCCTGGCGTATGAAGGTTTGCGGCAGCGGCAGGGCTTGACCGTGACCAGCACGGTGCCCACGTCGGCGCAGATCGCGGCGGTCACTTCGCCGGCCGTTCAGCAACTGCTCTCGCTCGTTCCTGCGGCGAACTTGACCACCGGCGGATCGGCTTTGCCGAACTTCTTCAGCGGTCCGGCCACCGCCAACGTCGCTTTGAACCAGGGCTCCGCAGACATTGACTACGAACTCAGCAGCTCCGACCGCGTACATGGGTACTTCGTGGTGCAGAAAGACCATCGGCAGGAACCGACGCAGGGAGCGAATCTGCCGGGCTTCGGAGATACGCGCGATGGCCTACGCCACCTGATGACCATCAGCGAAGACCACACCTTTAACGCTTCGCTGACCAACACGGTTCGTCTGGGCTACAACCGTATCCGGCTGTTCTTTACGCCAACGGATCTTGCGGATTCGAACTTCGATATTTCCATTCCCGCGGGGGTTCCGACCGGGGCCCTTTCCGCTATCTCCGTCGCGGGAGCGATGTCCTTCGGCGGCCCAGCCGGCGAACCGCAGGGCCGCGGCGACACGACCGTTGTTTTGAACGACGGCTTGAGCTGGCTCAAGGGCCCGAACACGTTCCAGTTCGGCGGCGAAATTCGTCGCGCTTACAACGATAACGTGGCCGAAAATATCGGTACGTTTGCGTACGCGAACCTCACCGCGTTTCTAAACGACAGCGCCTCGACGTTCAGCACGCAGATCGGTGCGGGCAACGACAAGGTGATCATGCCCGCCTACGCGGTCTACGGGCAGGACAGCATCAAAGTTCGGCCTAACCTTACGTTGAACGTTGGGTTGCGCTATGAGTGGAACTCGACTCCTTTTGAAGCGCAGAGCCGGTTCACTAATTTCGACATCGCTTCCGGCACGCTGGTCTCGGCGGCGATGCCCTTCGGAACCAACAACACGAACTTTGAGCCGCGCATCGGTTTGGCGTGGGATCCATTCAAGAATGGCAAGACTTCGGTTCGTGCCGGCTATGCGATCGTAACCCAGGCGCCGACCGCGAACATTGTCACCGGCCTGAGCGGCAATCCGCCCTTCGCGATTCCGATATCGATCGCGTCCGGCAACATCAGTCTCGAGAATCCGCAGGCAGGCCTCGCGGGCATCAGCCTCGGTCCGACGGCGATTGCGCCGAACTTCCAGAACATGTACGCGCAGGACTGGAATTTGAGCGTGGAGCGCCAGTTGACGGCCAGCATGGGCTTGACCGTTGCGTACGTGGGAATGAAGGGCACGCACGAACAGCTCGTGCAGAACGTCAACCAGCCGCTGGTTACGAATGACATTTACGGCTCGAAGCATCCGTTCCTCTCGTTGCCGTCGAATAGTCCGGTGCTGCCGACGCAATGCCAGCCGCCGTTCAATCCCTGCGCGCTGGGCACGATTAACGAAGTCAATAGCGTGGGCAATTCCAACTACAACGCGCTATGGGTCACGCTGAACAAGCACTTCTCAAGGAACTTTGAATTCTTGACGTCTTATACCTGGTCCAAGTCGCTGGACTACAACTCGTTGTCCACGGGCGAGAGCATTGGTTTGCAGAACGCCTATGACCCGCGCGCCGATTACGGACCGTCGGAATTTGACGCCCGCAATCGCTGGGTGATCAGCGGCTTCTATGAATTGCCGTTCAAGCGCAACCGTCTTGTCGAAGGCTGGCAATTGGGGATCATCAACCAGGTGCAGAGCGGCAATCCGATCAATCCGACGCTAACCATCAATCCCGGCGTTGCCATTACCGCTCGCCCGGACATTACGGGGGCAGTGCAAGTGACCAATAATCCGACGGAATGGTTCGCCAACAAGGCCGTTTTTGTTTCGCCCTGCGTCGCGGCTGTGCCGCCGGCCACTCTGCCGACTTGCCATCCGGGCGACCTGGGGCGCGATTCGATAACCGGCCCGGGCTTTCTGGACACCGACTTCTCTCTCGCTAAGAACACTAAAATCACCGAGAGATTCAGCCTGGAATTCCGCGCCGAAATCTTCGACATCTTCAACCATCCGAACTTCGGCAATCCGGTTCTCAACGTAACCAGCGGCTCGTTCGGCCAAATCCAGTCCACGCGCTTCCCGGTCGGTGACTTCGGCTCCGCGCGCCAGACGCAATTTGCGTTGAAGCTGCGCTTCTAACCGCGAGACGCGGTAGGAGCATTTCCATCGGGCGGCTGCTGCTGGCAGCCGCCTTTTTTTGTGCAATAAGGCGAGACGTGCTATTCGGCCCAGTCGGCGAGGAACAGGTTGGTCTCGTGCGGGGCCTTGCCGTTGCGATTGGAGGCCCAGACGAGGCGCTTGCCGTTTGACGAGAACATGGGAAACGCATCGAAATCCGGGGCGAACGTAATGCGTTCCTGACCAGACCCATCTTCGTTGATGAGGTACAAATCGAAGTCGCGGCCGTTCTTGGGATCCGCCAGGTTCGACGCAAAAATGATTCGCTTGCCGTCGGGATGCCAGTAAGGCGCAAAATTGGCCGCACCGTTGTGGGTGACCTGATGCTTGCCAGAGCCGTCCGCGTTCATCACCCAAATTTCCAGGTTTCCCGGCCGGATCAACCCCTTAGTCAGGAGATCTTTATAGTCCGCAATTTCTTGGGGAGTTTGCGGATGCTGCGCGCGGTAAACGATTTTTTTGCCATCGTAGGACCAGAACGGCCCGCCGTCGTACCCGAGTTCGTGCGTTAATTGTCTAACGTGCGAACCATCCGCGTCCATTGTGTAGATATCCAAGTCGCCGTTGCGCGTGGACGTGAAGACGATGTGCTTTCCATCCCGGGTAATCGTGGACTCGGCGTTGTATCCCGTTGCGTGCGTCAACTGCCGCAAGTCCGAACCGTCCGGCTTCGCGGTGTAGATCTGATAGGTGTCGTAAATCGGCCAGACATATCCGCGGGAATAGTCCGGCTTCGGTGGGCATTCCGCGTTAGAGGCGTGCGTGGAGGAAAACAGGATGCGGTCGCCGGCGGGGAAGAAGTAGCTGCACGTTGTCCGGCCTCTGCCCGTGCTTACCAGCTTCGGCGTCGCGGGCTGGCTGTCCGGCGTGTCCACGGGAATCGTATAAATCTGATCGCAAGGCACACCGTTGCCCTGGTGCTGAAAAATCAGTTGCTGGTCATCCGCCGAAAAATACGCCTCGGCGTTCTGCCCGCCAAAGGTCAGCTGCCGCACATTCCGTAAGTGTTTGGCCTCTTCGGGCGTCGCCAGCGCAGGGCTTTGCTGTGTATGAGCGGGTGCTTTTTCTCGCCCAGAAAACAGCCACCGCAAGTCCCAAGAAGTAGTCGCATTCCCGCATCCACTCAGCAAGAGTGCCGTGGAGAACACTTCCAGTGCGACGGTCAAGTTCGTCTGTCTACCGATCATAAGTGCGAACATTCTCGCACGAGGAGTGGAATTTGAAACGGTCTTGTTTTTGAATTCTGCGTTGCTTACGAACGGTGAGTTGATTTGGGGCTAAGTCGCTGCTGGTGCCGAGCCTAATTCGCCACGGTCATCTCAATTGCGGTATTGAGCGTAATTCGTTGCCCCGCTAGCGGCGTCTGGTCAATGACGGCGCCATGCGGCCATTGCGGTGCGGTGACGTAATTCACTTTGCGCCGCAAGCCCGCCACGTCGAGCCGGTGCTGCGCCTCCACTTCATTCATTCCCACCAGGTGGGGCATGACAAACGCCGGCTCCTTCGGCCCGGCCGAAACGAGAAAATCAATTCTCGGCGTCGCCGCACCGGCGCCCGGCTTGGGCGTTTGCAAAACTACGGTGTCGACCGCTTCATCGGGCATACTTACCGACGAAACTTCGCCCACCTGCAGCCCTGATCGCAGTAAAACGATTCGCGATGCACGCAGGGAATTGCCTTCCAGCAGCGGAATCTGCAACTGGCGCTGCCCCAGGCTGAGCACGACGTGCGCCTGTTGCGAGACCTTCATCAACATTCCCGGCGGCGGGCTTTGCCGCACGACGACATTGATCGGGAGCTCGCTGTACACGTGGTCCGCGACCCGAAGTATCAGCCCCTTTGACACCAGCATTCCGTTGGCTTCCGCTACATTTTTTCCGACGAGATTGGGCATGGTCGTTTCGCGCCCATGAATCGCGATACGCATCGCAGTGATCGCGCTCAAAAATGCCGCGGATGCCAGAATGAACACCAGCAGCGCCATCCGACTGACCCACTCGAGTCTCTCTCGCAGCGTCATCTGGGCTGACTCTCCGCGCTTTGAACGTTCAACTGTGGCGACTCTCGGTTCTGGCTATTGCTTCAGCGGTGGCGCCGGATAATCGGGCAGCTTGTCCTTGCTCGTATCCGCTCGTTTCACTTCCAGCTCATCAAACAAAAGCGACGGGCAAATGATGGTTGTCGGCACTCCGCCGGTTCGGTTGCTCACCAGGGGATCATTACCCACCGCGATCAAATTGCTCCGCAGCGCGCGCGTATCCAGTTCGTTGAATACGGCGCCGCGCACGAGTTCCTCATGCCCGTCCGCGTAGACGCGATACAGCAGCCGCGGCGAATTGCCCGCGCCCAGCGTTTCCACGCGATAGGCGTAGGGGTTGCCCGAATCCTTAATCATCTGCATCATTTTCTTGCGCAGATCATCCGGCGATTGAGCTTCCTCGCTCTTCACTAGCAACACGCCCAAGCTCGGCGCCGGCAACGAGCCCGGTCCCGCTCGCCCGTGTCCGTTCGAGGCAGGGAAGTCTCGCAATGGCTGCCGTCCCAGCAAATAGTTGCTGAGCATGCCGTTCTCGATGATGTTCACCGTTTGGGCTTTCACGCCCTCGCTGTCCACGTCATAGTTCCCGACCAGGCTGTGGCCCGCAAAATCTTTCAGTGTGGGGTCGTCAATCAGGCTCAGAAATGTCGGCAGCACGCGCTGCTTGTAACTGGTCGCAAACTGCCCCACGGTGCGGTTGGGCCGTCCCAGCTGCGGCTTCCGTCCCACCACGTTTGAGCCCACGAGTGAGGCAATCACGTCGTCGGCCGCATCCGGCGCAAAGAGCACCGGCCCACGATATTCTTCTTCGACAATCGGTGCCTTACGCAAAGCGATGATGGTGTCCAGCGCCTGCTTGGAATCCGCCAGCAACTTTTCCCGCGTGGGCAGTTCTTCCGCCCGCGCTACCGTCCAGAACGGATTGCGGCTCAGGCGCATGCCGTCCTCCGCCTGCGCGGAGCCGTTGAATTGGAGGTTGAAGGTGGTCTTGCCTGACCGTGTGACCGTGCCCTCAGAGTCCACGAAGTACTCATTCATCGCGGAAAAACGCGCCGACGCGCTTACCGACTGGATCTCCGGATAGTCCTTATATAGGGCGGTCATGTCTTCCAGCGTTTTGCCCCAGGCTGCCTGGTCCACTTTCAGCGTCACCGTAGGCGCCACCGTCGTAATCACCGGCTCCTTGGCAAAATCGTCGACCGGATTCGGGTCGGTGCTGAAGCGTTTCATCTCCGCTTGTTTTTCAGCAAGAGCCTGACCCGCGGCTTTGTAGGCTTCGTCGGTGGTGAGCCAGATCTGGTGGCGCAGCGCAATCGGATCATTGTCCAACGGCAGAATGTTCGTTTCACCCATGCCTTGGCCGAAGTAGCTGTCTTGCCTGTAGTCGCCGACGCGGACAACGACGCGCAAGATCCGCAGGCGCACGCGCTGACTCTCGCGCAGCGCGCCAAACGCGGCTTCCGCGTCATAATCGTCCACATCGTTCACACGGTACTCGATGTAATATGGCGCCTGGACTTGATCCATTTTTAGCTTAGCTTTGGAACGGTCCAGTTCGGTTAGCAAGGCCTCCAATAGCGCGTCACCGCTCGCGGCCGGATGAGCGGGGGTTGCGTCCGGTCCGTCGGCGCCGGCATAGGTCGTCACAACCGGCGGAGGATTCACCACACTCGGGGCGGCCGCCACGCTCGCGCCGTTCACGTTCTTGTCGTTCACCGGGGTGGAAGCACAGAGCCGTGCTACGCCGACCAGCAGCACCAGTCCAAAAATCGTTGCCGTCAGAGCTCGCATCCGCTTCATTGCTTCACCTCGCCCTTGCTTTGCGAAGTCTGCCCATCCTTCGCGGTCATGGTGTTCTCGAATCCCGGTGCAGGCAGAATCGGCGGCCGATCGTGCGAATGCTGCCGCTTCTGTACCTCCATCTCCGAAAACAGCATCGCGGGAGCTACCGCGGAAACCGGCACTTGCCCGCTCTCCGCGCCGCACACGCCGTTAAATACATGTTGTTGGTCGCCCGTTAGCAGAATCCGCGTGAGGGCGGCCAGGGGCGTGCCAACAATGTCTACGCCGCGCACCAGTTCGTCCGGTTTTCCATCCGCGTACACCTTGTACACAATCACCGGCAGCACCTGGAACGCCTGGGGCAGCGACCGCGTCGTCAGCGTAAATCCACCTTGAATGTCGTCGAAATACAGCCCGTAGGGCTTGCCCTGCTTCTTCACCTCATCAATCAGCTTTTGCCGCATCTGCGCTTCGGGTACGCTCTGCGTGGACGTCACGATCAAATTTCCCTGCCGCCCCGTGGCCATCAACCCGGGCTGATTGCGCCCGTGGCCATTGGAATTTTCGAAGCCCTTGATGGGCATCCGCGACATCAGAAAATTTTGCAGGACGCCGTCCTTGATCACATCCACGCGCCGCGCCGGCACGCCTTCGCTGTCGTAGTCGTAGGTTCCCGCCAGCTTCATCCCCGCCATCTGGCTCGTCGTCGGATCATCCGTAACGCTGAGAAATTTTGGCAGCACGAGCTGACCGATCTTCTTGGTGAACGTTTGTCCTTCGTCTTCATCACGTTGCCGATGTCCTTCGAGCCGGTGGCCCAGCACTTCGTGGAAAAATACCGCCGCCGCGCGCCCGCTCAACAATGCCGGCCCATCGTACGGCTCCGCTACCGGCGCCGCTTTCAGCGCCTTCAGATCGTCGGCCATCTTGGTAATCTTGGCGTTCAATTCGGCTTCGCTCGGCAAACCGGCGGCGGCCGGCGCCTGGAAAGTTTCTACGCGGAGCAAATCCATGCCGTCATCCGCGCGGGTGCTCGCTTCCATGACCATGCGCGCCGAATAGCTCGGGCTTTCGATCGCGCTGCCCTCACTCGTCACCATGCGTGACTTCGAATCCGCCACCTGCAATACCACCGTGGCGGTGTAGACATCGGGATACTTGCGAAAGGCTCCGGAAAGCCGCCGAATTTCGCTTCCCCACGCGCTGCGGTCAAACGCGGGAGCCGTGGTCGGTCCAGAGATGTGCGTTGCGGCGGACTCTTTCGAGAAGTCGGGCGACTTGTCCTCTTCCTCGGCACGCACCGCTGTTCGTGTGCGCACATCGAGAAACGCCGGAGCGGCGCGTTTGTATTCGCGGTCAGTCAATTCCCAAAGGACGCGGGCAATCGCATCGGAATCGTCGTTCAGGGGCAGCGTTCCCGAGCTCATGCCGCTCGAGCGACTTTGGCCGTGGGTGTTGTCCAGGGTGGCGCTGCCCACGCGCATGACGACGTCGGCCTGCCGGCGTTGTAGAGAAGCATCGGTAAGCAAACTGCCGTAGGCCCCCACCAGAACCGTGAGGTTCTGGTCGTAGACCGTGTAACTCATGTAGTACGGCGCGGAGTCCGCTTTGCCCAAATCTTTTGTCGCGCGGGCCATTTCCGCTTGCATCGCGGTCATTACCAGATCGGCGGTGGGCTTCGCGCTTGGGTGGCTCACGGCGGCAAGCTTGGTCGCGGCGGCGCCGGCTTTCGGCCCATTCTCCGCCGCGAACGACGAGGCCAGAGGCAACGCTGCCAGTTGCGCCGCCAGCATCCAGCAGGCGACCTGCTTGAGAGCATTGCCCATCCTGAAGGGCTGCGCATCGCGCGCGCACAAAGAAGGATTCTTCATACTTTGGGACTCCTGAGGCAAAATCGGGCTTTCATGTGCGGGTCCATCGAGTATGCCTGAATCCGCGGACCCCGCGCAAACAACCGAAGAACTATGTTTGTCCGAAGCGTTCACCCGGTTGTAATCGCGCGCCACGGAGAAATTCAGCCGCTGAGACCTGCTTGCGGCCTTCCAGTTTGACGGCACTCAGGCGTAACCGGGTTGTGCCGCCGCAGCCCACAAAAACGCTATCGCGTTCGGGATAAAGAGTCCCCGGAGAGGTGCTTTCCGCTGCCTGCGCGCCGGGAACTACGTTGGCGTTGTTATTCGTTCCCGTACCCAGACTCGAGCCATCCGCGGCCGGTTCCCCCCACACGTGGCACAAGTGACCGCGAAAGTACGTGTATACGCCCGGCCAAGGCGCAAAGCCACGAATGCGGTTGAAAAGTTCCCACGCGGTCAGCGACCAGTCCGCCAGACCAAATTCGCGCTTGAGCATGGGCGCAACGGTGGCCTCGTTATGATTCTGCGCGCGTCCCGTGATGGTTCCGGCCGCTAACCCACGCAGAGTCGTCGCCATCATCGGTGCGCCCAACTCTGCCATTCGCGCCGCTAACTCCGGCGCCGTCTCCGTTGCGCCAATTTCCATTTCGCGCTGCAAGAGTATGTCGCCGGTGTCCATTCCGGCATCGATGCGCATTGTCGTGATGCCCGTTTTGGTCTCGCCATTTACGATCGCCCAATTGATGGGCGCCGCCCCGCGATATCGGGGCAGCAGAGAAGCATGCAGATTGATCCAGCCCAGCTTCGGGATTGGCAACAGCCGCGCCGGAATGATTTGCCCGTACGCGATAATCACGATCGCGTCGGGGGCGATCTGCTGCAAGAGGTCTTGCGCATCAACCTGCCGAATCTTCTGCGGCTGATACACAGTCACGCCCGCCGCGAGCGCAGCTTGCTTTACGGGAGAAAACGACACCTCCCGCCCACGCCCGCGCGCCCGGTCCGGTTGAGTAATCACCGCCGCCAATTGAAAATCGTTTTGTCCCAGCAAATGTTTAAAGGCCGGAACGGCAAATTGCGGGGTACCGCAAAAAACTAGTCGCATCTCATTTCACTTGGGGAAACACTCGTCTTGCCCGTTCCGTGCACGGACGCAGCATATCGCGCACGATCTCGGCAGGCCCGCAACCTGGCTGTCTCGCCTACCAGTCGCCTGCTTTCTTCATCTTCTTGATCTTCCGTCTGATCAAGTCTCGCTTCAGCATGCTTAAGTGCTGCAAGAATAAGACGCCGTTCAAATGATCGATCTCATGGCAAAACGCTCGCGCCAGCAGGTTCTCCCCGCGTATCTCAAACGTCTCGCCTTTCGCGTTCTGCGCCCGCAGGGTCACAAACTGCGGCCGCATCACGTATCCGCGAAAACCAGGAATCGAGAGGCACCCTTCCTCCTCCCGCACTTCCCCCTCCGCATGAATGATCTCGGGATTCGCCAAGACGATCTTCGCTTCGGGATTTTTTCCGACGGTCACATCTACGACTGCCATCCGCAGGCCTTTCCCGATCTGCGGCGCCGCCAAACCTACGCCCTGCGCGGCGTACATCGAGGCAAACATGTCCTCCGCCAGCTCTTCGAGTTCGGCGTCAAATTTCTGTATTTGCGGCGTGGGCTTCTCCAGAATCGGGTCCCCGTATTTCACGATGGGATAAATCTTGCGTGGCGGAGCCGTCGCGACCTCGGCACCGGAAGGCGCAGCTTCAGGGTCCGCCTTCACCTCAGAACTCTTCGATTTGTCGGCCATAATTTTCGAAATTCCGCCGCATCTCCGTCAGCGAATCTCCTCCAAATTTTTGCAGAAAAGCATCGGCCAGCACAAGCGAAACCATCGCTTCGCCCGCGACCGCGCCGGCCGGAACCACGCACCAATCCGAGCGCTCGTAGGCCGCCTCGACCGGCTCCTTCGTCACCATGTCTGCAGTACGGAGAGCCTTGCGCAGCGTGGAAATCGGCTTCAAATACCCGCGCACCACCACATCTTCCCCATTGGTGATCCCGCCTTCGAGCCCCCCCGCGCGGTTCGAGGCTCGCCGAAACCGCTTGGCCAGCTTGTCGTACGAAATCTCGTCCTGCACTTCGCTTCCGTATGACCCCGCGGCCGTAACGCCAGCGCCTATCTCCACCGCTTTCACGGCCTGCACGCTCATCAACGCCTGCGCTAGCCGCCCATCCAGTTTTTCATCCCACTGCGCGTGGCTGCCCAGTCCCACGGGAACGTTGTGCGCGACAATTTCAAAAATGCCGCCCACGGTGTCGCCCGCTTTCAGCGCGGCGTCCACCTCCGCTTTCATGCGGTCCTGCGTGGCCGCGTCGACGCAACGCAGCGGTGAATCGATGTCCGCGCTCGCCTGTGCAATCTCTTCCCAGGAAGCCCCGCGCTCCAGCCGCACATGCCCCACCTGGATGGTGTGGCTCGCGAGCTCCACACCAAATTCGCGCAGCAGCAGCTTCGCAAACCCTCCCGCCGCCACCCGCGCGGCCGTTTCCCGTGCCGATGCTCGTTCGAGCACATACCGCGCATCATGAAAATTGAATTTCTGCGAACCCGCCAAATCCGCATGCCCCGGCCGTGGCGCTACCAACTTCTTTTTTTCCGCGCCCGCCGCCGGATCCGCGATCGCCTCCACCGGCAAGATCTTTTCCCAGTTAGCCCAGTCGCGGTTCTCAATCCGCAGCGCGACAGGCGCACCAATCGTCTGCCCGTGCCGCACGCCCGCAAAGATGTCCGCGCAGTCTTTCTCAATTTTTTGCCGTCCGCCGCGCCCGTAACCCAGCTGTCGCCGGTGCAATTCATGATTGATGAAGTTCAAGTCCACCGGCATGGCCGCCGGCAACCCCGAGACAAACGCTAGCAGCGCCTGTCCGTGCGACTCTCCGGCTGTGTAGAACTTCAGCATCTACGCCAACACCTCGGCTTCAACTTTGCGCATCACCCCTGCACAAATCGCGTCACCCAATGGAAACATCCAGTTTAGCCGCCCGCTTCTCAAGCGTCTAGTGAGCCCACTTTGACCGCTATTGCCGAGCGCTTTGGTAACCCGGCCCGCGCAATCCGCGCCCGGGTCGCTCGTCGGTCATTTTCCCGTCCCACAGCACGGCCTTCCCATTCACAAACACATACCTCACGCCGACCGAGTAGTGCATCGGATCGCTGAACGTGGCCACATCCTTAATCGCATTCGCGTCGAACACGGTTACGTCCGCAAAGTCCCCCGGTCGCAAGATGCCACGGTCCATCAGTCCCACGCGGCTCGCTGCGAGTGACGTCATCTTCCGCACGGCTTCTTCCAACCGCATTGTCTTTTCTTCCCGCACATATTTCCCCAGCACGCGCGGAAATGTACCAAACGCCCGGGGATGCGCCCTCGTTTTGCTGAGCGGCCCATCTTCGGCCTGCGCTTCGGAATCCGAACCATACGTCACGATCGGACTGGAAACGGCCATGCGCACATCCGGCTCGTTCATGATCGAGATAATCTGCGCGGTGTGCCCGTGATCCGCGATGGCAATATCCATCGCCGCATCTTTCGGGTCCTTGTTCATCTGCCGCCCGATCTCTTCGAGCGTCATTCCTTCATATTTTGTGAGGTCCGGATTCAAAATCCCGACCACCATAATCCCGGAGCCGCCGCCCGACCCACGCCACTCGTTCTCCCAGGTCTTGCTCGGCTGATCCATTTCTTTCTTGATGCGCTCGCGTTGCGCCGGATCCTTCAGCCGCGCAATCATCGCCTCGGTGCCGCCTTCGGAAACCCACGGCGGAAACGAGGAGATCAGCCCGTTACTCGCTCGGGTATACGGATAGACGCTCGCCGCCACGTCAATGCCTCGCTCGCGGGCCCCTTCAATGCGCCGGAGCACTTCGCCCATCTTGCCCCAGTTGTCCTTGTACGCCGTTTTCAGGTGCCAGATGGTGGTCGAAATGTGCGCCCGCTGCGAAATCGCGAATACTTCGTCGAGGGACTCAAAAATCGCGTCCGTCTCCGATCGCTGGTGCGTGAAATACACTCCGCCGTATTCCCGCGCGACCTTGGCCAACTCCACAATCTCGTCAGTCGAAGCAAACGTATCCGGCACGTACTCCAGCGCCGTGCTGACGCCGAACGCGCCGTCCTTCATCGCCTGCCGCACCAAATCGCGCATCTCTTGCAGTTCCGCGGCGGAGGCGGGTCGATTAATCGACCCCATCACGTTGTTCCGGACGCCGCCCGCACCGACAAACGTCCCTAGGTTGATGGCTGATTTGGTTCGCGCGAAATGCTGGAAATATTGGTCCAGCGAACTCCAGTCGAGCGTCACGCCATATTTCGCTGCCTGTTCTTCGTCCGCGGCAAAATCGGGCTGCTTTTTGAGCCGTTCGTTCAACGGCGCGATGGAAGTGCCTTCGCCGGTAATTTCCGTGGTCACTCCTTGGGTGATTTTGCTGGCCGCGCGATTGTCCACCAGCACGTTGAATTCGGACTGACCCTGCACATCGATAAATCCCGGCGCGATCACCAGACCTTGGGCATCCACGCGTTTCGCGGCGGACGCCTTGCGCAGGTCGCCGATCGCCGCAATCCGGTCGCCCACGATTCCCAGATCGCCGGCCACCCACGGTGCGCCGGTCCCATCCACGATCTGCCCGCCGGAAAGAATGAAGTCATACGTGGTCCGTTGGGCTGTGCTCAGCGCGCCAAAAACCAACGAGGCACACAAGGCCCCCAAACACCCAATGCTGATCGCTCGATTCACGCCGCCCCCTGAAAATTCCGTCGCGATAATACACCTCTTAGGCGCGGCCGGCAGGCCACCATTTGTATTTCTCCTGTTGCCAAGTTCTGCAGGGCAGTCGACGTCGGCTTCAGTCAGCTTGCGCTTCCAGGAATTCCAGGCGATTGCCCCACGGATCCTCTGCATAAAATCGCCGCACATTCGGCAATGCATCGTCGTCGGTAGTTTTCACGCGGCGCGCCCCCAACCGGAGCCGCAACTCGTCCAAATCATCCACCGCAAATGCCGGATGCGCCTTCTTCGCCGCGCGAAAGTCTGCCTCCACTCCCAGATGCAACTGCTGCTCACCGCATTGAAACCAGCATCCGCCGCGCGCCCGCAGCGTCTCCGGCTTCTCTAGCTCCCGCATCCCCAGAATCTCGCCGTAAAACTCCCGCGCCGCCGTCTCGCAACCTTTCGGCGCGGCTATCTGCAAATGAACGATTTTCAAAATCACTAGACTCCCTCCGTAATTTGGCGCCCGTCAGCCTACAAAAAATCGCGTTGCCCTGCGACTGTTGGCTTGACGCGCTTTCTTCCCACAGTTACGCTTCCTGCGACGGAATTTACGCGCCAAAACCGCAGCCTTCTCGCTGCCCAAATAGGTGCTTGTGGCTGATACTCCTTTGGGATTCGCCGGTCGCGAAGCTAAGGCGGAAGACCGGGTCACCGTCGGCATGATCCTTTCCGATGGTCTCAAGAACGTCGTCGCCAGCGTGCAGGAATATGCCCTGCTTGCCGGCCAAACCATCCGCGCCATCGTCACACCGCCTTATTACACGCAAGACATTCTTACGCAGATGGATAATATCGGTGCCGGTTCGCTCCCCATCATTTTGCTCTGCGGCTTTTTCATTGGCGCCGTCATGGTCTTGCAAACGGGCTCGCAATTCACCCGCTTCGGCCAAAGCTCGCTTACCGGGGACGTCGTGGCTCTCGCGTTGGTCCGCGAACTCGGGCCCACGCTCACCGGCTTGTTGGTTACCGGCCGCTGCGCCACCGGCATTGCTTCCGAGCTCGGCTCCATGTTGGTCACCGAGCAAGTGGACGCCATGCGCGCGATGGGCACCGATCCCATTCGCAAGCTCGTTGCGCCGCGGACCATCGGCAGTTTGCTCACGCTCCCTCTGCTCGTGGCCATCCTCGACTTCATGGGCCTCCTCGGCGGCTGCGTGGCCTCGGTCTTTTCTCTCCGCCTCAGCGCCATCGAGTTCTGGCGCCGGGCCATTGACGCCTTGGCGTTCTCCGATCTAATGCAGGGTTTTTCCAAAGCGGTCGTTTATGCCTTCATTCTCGCCACGGTCGGTTGCTACAAGGGCCTTACCGTTCGCGGCGGCACGCAAGGAGTCGGCCGCGCCACTACGCAAGCGGCAGTCCTTTCTTCGGTCGTCATCATTGCTTCCGATACGTTCCTCTCCAAACTCGCTCTGTACCTCGCAGACAAACTTTTTTGACCGAGAGAGACAGCCAGCTTTGAGGGTTAGCGGCCGGGCGCCGCCGCCCGTGCAGAGAATCTGCGTGGGCGGCCTTCCCGCATCCGCTCGCTTCCCTGGCTTCCCTACAGCTAGCTGTCAGCTTCGCAGTTTGCCGCTATAATGACCCTAAGCGATGAACCTCGCCGCCACATCGGCTTCGGCGTCCCGCCCCGTCATCCAGTTTGACAACGTGCGTATGGGCTTTGCCGAAGGCGATATTCTCCGTGGTGTCTCCTTTGCAGTGCAGGAGCGCGAAACGCTCGTGCTCCTCGGTGAAACCGGCGCTGGCAAAACCCTTTCTCTCAAACTAGCCGCCGGTCTCCTGCGGCCGTCGCAAGGCAGCGTCGAAGTGCTCGGCAAGCCGATCTCCGCGATGCAAGAAGATGATTTGCTCGACTTCCGTCGCCACATCGGTTTCGTTTTCCAAGAAGGCGCGCTGTTCGATTCCATGACGGTCGGTGAAAACGTCGCCTATCGCCTGTACGAAGATGACGTCAACGAAGAGGAAATTCAAACGCGCGTCCTCGAAGCTCTGCGCTTCGTCGAACTTGACCACACTGTGGATCAAGTGCCTTCAGAATTGTCCGGCGGCATGCGCCGCCGCGTGGCCATCGCCCGCGCTCTGGTCAATCAGCCGCCGATCGTAATGTACGATTCGCCCACTGCCGGGCTCGATCCCATCACTTCGCAGACCATCATTACCATGATTCTCCGCCTCCGCGATGTCTACGGCGTTACCTCGCTGCTGGCCACCCAACGCCTGCAGGACGGTTTTGCGCTCGCGAATTTTCGTTTTGACCCGCAAACCCGGAAAGTGGTGCATAGTGTCACCAACGGAAACGCGACCGCCGCCGCAAAAATGGCCGCCACGCGTTTTCTCGTTTTGCGCGACGGCCACGTTTACTTTCAAGGTGGCCAGCACGAACTGGCCGCCTCGAGCGATGCGTACTTGAAAAAGTTCCTGGTCTAAGTTCGGCTGTACCGCTCGCCGCAGATGGCGAACGTTTTGCACTGGGCAAGCTCAACAAACGGAGGACTTACTTTATGGCTTCGCGCAAACAACTCACCTGGACCGAACTGCGAGTCGGTCTTTTCGTTCTGGTCGGCCTGGCCATCGTCGCCGCCGGCATCTTTTACGTAACCAGCGGACCTGCCCTCGGCCCCAAGTACGGCCTGCGCACCTACTTGCCCGAAGCCTCCCTCCTCTCAAACGGAGCACCGGTGCGCCTCGACGGCGTTGAAGTTGGCAACGTCGAGTCCATCAAACTCGCGCCGCGCGGTCCGAATATCGCCCGCGACAAGAACCGCAACGTCGAAGTCACCATGCGCATCAACCGAAAGTATCAGGACGACATTCTTACCGATTCCGTCGCTAGCCTGGTTACCGAAGGCCTCCTCGGCAACCGCTATGTCGAAGTCACCCGCGGCTACACCGGAACACCGCTGAAAGACAACGACGAAGTGAAAGGTTCGGAAGAAAAAGCCATGAAGGAAGTGGTCGAGCGCAGCGCCGACGTACTGGGCAATTTGTCCGCTCTCTCCGAGAGCATCCAGGACATGGTCAACGGCGTTCAGCAGGGCAAAGGCACTCTCGGCAAACTGATCAATGACCCCGAAGCTTACAATCACCTCAACCGGATTCTATCCAACGGGGATACGCTGCTCGCCGATGTTCGCGCGGGTAAAGGTACTCTCGGCAAACTGGTCGCCTCGGATGAGATGTACGCTAAGGTGGATCGCGGGCTGGACAGCGTGAATGTCATCCTCACCGATGTCCGCTCCGGGAAGGGAACCATCGGCAAGCTTTTCTACGATCCGTCGCTCTTCGACGAGGCCAAACAAACCATCGGCAATGGCAACGCGATGATCGCTGACATTCGTTCCGGCAAGGGCACACTGGGCAAACTCGCCACCGACGATTCGCTCTTCACCGAACTCAAGAACGCCAGCACCAACATCTCCAACGCCACCGCCAAGCTCAACGACAACACGACCACCGCTGGCAAACTGTTCTCGGACCCGCACCTTTACGACAACCTTACCGGCCTCACCGGCGACATGCGTCTGCTCATCGGCGAATTCCGCCAAAACCCCAAAAAATTCCTGCACATCAAAGTCTCGGTGTTTTAGTAGCACAGGTTTACCTTGCGCCTCGAAGGGCACTCTTGCCTGTGCCGCGTCACGCAACCGAAACTGTCGGCGGAACCCGAACCGCGATGGCCTTCCTTCTATCTGCGCTGGCCAAGCTGTTGAATCACTTGACCCCATTCCACCGCGTCTCAATCTTGGGCGGATGCAGCATCGTCTGCAGCACCACACAATATTGTTCCGTTTTCTCCCGCAATCCTCGCAACTGCTCTGTTGTTGCTTCCGGCGCATCGATCTGAAATTGCACGCGTACAGCCTCGAATCCCACTGGCACCTCTTTCGAGATTCCCAATGTCCCTGCTAGATCCATGTCACCGCTCACGGCCACTTCAATCCTTTTCGTAGGCACTCCCATCGCCGTCGCCACCAACTGGCAGGTGACCTGCGCGCAGGCCGCTAAGGCCCCCATCAGCAAATCGCCCGAACACGCCGATCCTCCCGTGCCACCGACTCCCTTGTGCGCTTCCGCCTGATAGACGGCGCGGCCAATGTCCACCGAACACGCCAGTGGCGTCTCCGTCTCCGAGCCTTTCGCCGTCACGGTAATTTGCGAGCTCGCCGGTTCCCGCCGGTACTGCTCCTTCAGGGGCTTCTGTAACGATCGAATGTCCATGCATGCTCTCCTATCGATTTGCGGGCTGCCGCAAGGACGCCGAAGCGGCGCTAACTGCTGCCGAATACGTACCGAACCGCTCGCGATACGCGCTCGGCGAAACTCCCGTGTGCCGCTGAAACAACCCGCGGAAAAATGCCACGTCCTGGTAGCCCACCGCGTCGCTGATTTCCTGCACTGTGCGGTGATTGTTTTCCAGCATTCGCTTGGCCGCCGCCACGCGCAGCTTCTGCAGGTAAATCAACGGACTGTCACCCGTCGCTTGTTTAAAGCGCCGCACAAAGTTCCGTACGCTCATAGCTACTCGCCGCGCTGGCTCGTCGAGCGGAAACGTTTTCGCAAAGTTCTTGTGCATCCACTCCTGCGCGCTCGATATCGAGTCATCGGTGTGATCCGTTTTGAGCGGCACAATCGAAAAGCCCGCCTGCCACGCCCGCGGCGTCTCGATCAACAGCGCTTTTGCTGTCTGCATCGCGATATCGTGCCCGCAGAACCGCTCCACCAGGTAAATGCTCAGATCAAGCGAAGCGTTCACGCCGCCGCCGCAATAAAACCCTCGATCCTCGGTCACCATCAGTTCCGGCATCCACTTTACTTTGGGATATTTCTCGCGAAAACGCTCCGCCAGTCCCCAGTGGGTCGTGGCGCGCTTGCCGTCCAGCAGTCCTGCCGCCGCCACCAGCCCCACTCCCGAGCACACGCTGGCAATTGCCACCCCGCGCCCGCTGCGCCGTTTCAACCACGGCACAATCGCCGCGTTCCGTTCAAGGACGTCATCCACGCTCAACCCCGTGGTCGGCACGAAAATCAAATCCGTCTTTCCCACGTCCTCGATCGCCACGTGGGGCTGGATGCGAATCTCTCCATCGCAGCGCACCGGCTGGCCATCCGCCGACGCGGTCGTTACATGAAACGCGGTCGCCAGCTGGGACCCGGTCAGAATGTTCCACAGCGAGCCCGCATGACGAAACACCTCCATCGGCCCGATGGCGGTCGACGAGAACATCTGGTCCAGCAGTAGAACGGTTATTTCTTTCATAGCGCAACGCTCACGATCTGGAATTTCGCTGTGGCCGAGATACCCATTCACGCTAGCATATCCGCCATTTGGCGTAAAGGCCCTCTTACAATGGCTAATACGCCATCTTGTTGCCTGCTCCTCTTGCCGCTACTGTGCATGCAACGAAGGAACTTCCTTCGGCTAAGTAGTACCCAGGAGGGAAAACATGGCAACCGCAACGAACAGCGCAACATCGGCCACCGCAACCTTGAATGGCGTCCCGGTCGACCAGCTCGTCGCTACCGTCAACGCCATCCAGGCCAACCCCAGCCTCGCCAAATTCAATTTCCGCATTAACAACGCTTGGAAAGGTGGCTCGCAAAACCGCTCCACTGTGGCCGGCTTCTATGGCGCGGGCCAGCAGCAATCGCGCCCGCGGCCGTTTGTCCTGGAAGCTGACGAACCAGGCATCCTGCTTGGCAAAGATACCGCGGCGAATCCCGTCGAATACCTGCTGCACGCGCTCGCGTCATGCCTGACCACTTCGATGGTCTACCACGCCGCTGCTCGCGGTATCCGCATCGAACGCGTCGAGTCCACCTTCGAAGGCGATATTGACCTGCGCGGTTTCCTCGAACTCGACAAGAATGTCCGCCAGGGCTATCAGGGCATCCGCGTCCATTTCAAAATCAAAGCCGACGTGCCCGAAGAGCGCCTCGTCGAAGTCCTCAATCTCGGTTCGGCGCACTCGCCGGTTTTCGATTCGTTGGCCAACGGCGTGCCCATTTCGCTGACCGCGCAGTCGCTCTAGCCCGGCGCACGAAGCCGCCGCTCGCGGCCGCCAACTGCGACGCAATACCACCTTGCTCTTCGCCGCGGCGCCACCGCTGCGGCGAGAAATGCCTGCGGAATGGCGCGGCCGCTACACCTGCGGCCGTGTCATTCGCAGGTCTGCTGTCCACGTGGGTTCCGGGCCCACGTTGCATCGCTACTTCAACCTGAGGAGAGAAATATGACCAAATCAATGCAAGTCACCTATGAATGGGGCCTAAGCTGTCTGAAGCTGATGTTGCTCTGGAGCACCGTCGCGCTCACTCCGCTTTTCGCGCAGGACATCGCGCACGAGGCGCATGATACGCACGACGCTCCGTCGGCCAAACTGGTCCAGGATGTTCGCGACAACACCAAGCAATTCTTCGACGTAAACGCCGCTGTTCGGGCGGGCTATCTGCCGGCGTTCGGCTGCGTCACCGGCCCGGACCACGGCGCCATGGGCATTCACTACGTCAATGGCAACGCGGCTCCTGCGGGTGAGGTTGCCCTCGAGTCTCCCACAGCCTTGATCTACGAGCCGGTCGGCAATCTGCGCCGCCTCGTCGGCGTCGAATATATCGTCGACTCCGCAACCTACCTTGCCAAGCATAACAATGTTCCGCCTCAGCTCGACGGCCAGGCTTTTCAACTGGTCGCTTCGCCCAACCGCTTCGGCCTCGATCCGTTCTTCGAGCTGCACGTGTGGGCCTGGCGCGACAACCCGCAGGGCGCTTTCGTGGACTGGAACAACGACGTCACCTGCGAAAAGCAGTAAACGAACTGCTTGCGCATCCTTTGCCTGCCCGCCGCAGTCGCAGGCAGGCGAAAGACTAGGCATACCAGGGAATGCCCGCACGGGCTCTGTCCGTGCGGCCATTTTCTTGGCAACCCGGTTGATCCGGAAGAGCGAAGCTTACACTGCTCGTCTGAGCTTCCAGAGGCTTCGTGCCTGCACACCTTTCTTCCACGGACCCGCAGACGCGACACAGCTAGCCTGTGATATAAACAGCCCCAGGCACCGGCTGTCCCCAACCTTGGATCAAATCAGCGATCCCACGCTTCCGCGTCGGAGGCCAACGGCAATGGAACCCAGTCACTTGCCATCGGATCAGCAGTCATCTGATGACCTTGCTTCCCCTGATAGCACGTTGAGCGGCGCAGCGGCAGTTGCCCCAACATTTGTTCAGATCGGGCCCTACCGCCTGCTCAAAATCATCGGCGAAGGCGGCATGGGCGAAGTTTGGCTCGCGGAACAGAAAACCCCGATCCATCGCACTGTCGCTCTCAAGCTGATCAAAGCCGGCATGGACACCAAAGCCGTTGTGGCGCGTTTCGAATCGGAGCGCCAGGCTCTTGCGCTCATGGACCATCCCAATATCGCCCAGGTCTACGACGCTAGCTCGACTCCCGAAGGCCGGCCCTACTTCGTGATGGAGTACGTTCCCGGCCTGCCAATCACCGAATACTGCGACAAACATTGCCTCACCATGAAGGAGCGCCTCGCGGTCTTCATGCAAGTTTGCGAAGGCGTGCAACACGCGCACCAGAAAGCGATCATTCATCGCGACCTTAAGCCCTCGAATGTTTTGGTCCTGGAACGCGATGACAAGCCGGTTCCCAAGATCATCGATTTCGGCTTAGCCAAAGCGATGGCCCGGCGGCTCACCGAAAAGACCATGTTCACGGAATTGGGCGTCCTCGTAGGCACGCCCGAGTACATGAGTCCGGAGCAGGCCGATCTGGACGAACGCAACGTGGACACGCGCACCGACGTCTACTCACTCGGCGTGATTCTCTATGAGCTGCTTGTCGGTGCTCTGCCCTTCGATTCGAAAGCGTTGCGCGCCGCGGGCTTCCAAGCCATTCTGCGTGTCATTCGCGAGCAGGAGCCGGTCAAGCCCAGCACCAAAGTCCGCCAGATGGGCGCAAGCTCGGCGGCTTCCGCGGAAAAGCGCAAAGAAGAGCCGCGCTCGTTTGCGCGGCGTCTTCAGGGTGAGCTGGACTGGATTACCCTGAAGGCGCTTGAGAAGGATCGTGCTCGGCGCTATGGGACCGCCTCAGAACTCTCCGCCGACCTCGCGCGTTATTTGCACGACGAGCCGGTGCTGGCCGGTCCGGCTACGGCGGCCTACCGCGTGCGCAAATATGCGGCGCGCCATCGCTTCGGCCTTGCCGCCGCGGCTGCGGTGCTGATGTTGCTCGCCGGATTTACGGTCGTGCAAGCCGTCGAACTGCGCCGGGTGCGCCAGGAACGCGACCGCGCCGACCGCGAACGCGACCGCGCCAATCGCGTCACCGAGTTCATGACCCGCATGTTCAAAGTGTCCGATCCTGGCGAAGCCCGCGGCAACTCCATCACCGCTCGCGAAATTCTGGACAAAGCCTCCGCCGAAATCGACACTGGCCTCAGCAAAGATCCCGAACTGCAAGCCCAAATGCTGTCCAACATGGCCACCGTCCATCAGAACCTCGGCCTGTATCGCTTGGCCGAAGCCCAATTGAACCGCGTCGTCGATATTCGGCGCCGGACGCTCGGCCCCGAGAATGCTGGCACTTTGATCGCCTTGGACAGTCTCGCCTTGCTGTTAAGCAAAGAAGGGCAGTCCGCTCGCGCCGAGACCATCGAGCGACAGAATCTCGCTCTCGAACGCAGAGTGCTTGGCCCCGAAAATCCCTCCACCTTGTCTGCTATGAACAACCTTGGCCTGATCCTGCTTGCGACCGGCCATCGTGAAGAAGCCGCCCAAATGGATCACGAAGCCGCCGACCTCGAACGCCGCGTCGTCGGGCCGGAAGCTCCACTCACGTTGAGTACGCTGAATAACCTGGCCATGGTATTGCGCGTCCAGGGCCGTCTCCCGGAGGCGGAAAAGACCTTCCACGAAGTGTTCGAGGCTCGCGCCCGCGTCCAGGGACCCGACCATCCGGACACTCTCATGGCCCAGGGCAACTATGCTCTAACCCTGGCCGATCAAGGCCGTTTCCCGGAAGCCGAGAAATTGGATCGCGAAATCCTCGCAGCCAGACTCCGCGTCCTTGGCCCCGACCATCCGGATACTTTGTACTCAACGAATAACCTGGCCGATGTCCTCATCAGCGAAGAGAAATACCCAGAGGCCGAAAAGCTCAATCGTGAGACCCTTGCGACGCGCATACGCGTCATCGGCCCCAACCATCCGGAGACGTTGGTTTCTATGTCCAATCTCGCAAGGCTGCTTGCCGGCGAGGAGCACTGGCCCGAAGCGGAAAAGCTTTTTGCGCAGGTTTTAGAGACACGCAAGAGAGTTCTTGGACCGGAGCATCCCGACACGATTAAGGCCATGTCAGACCTGGCGGCCGTGTTTGGACAACAGCACAAGTACGAGGAATGCGACAGAATTGGGCACGAAGCGCTCGAACTGGGAAGGCGCGTCCTCGGTGAAAAAGATCCGCTGGTCGCCATGCTGCTGTTTAATCTTGGCCTGCTCGATGCGTACAGAGGCCGAAACGCAGAAGCTCTGTCGTTACTGGACCAGTCCATCGCTGCTGGAATACCGCTAAGCAACGTGTTGAACGTGGCCGAGGACCCGGACGCAAAATCCCTGCGCAAAGACGCCCGTTTCCAGGCCCTGCTGGCGCGAGCCAAAGAAGTCGTTGCAGCGCAGAAAGCCAAGTAGGTCGGTAGGGTTCGGGCGTTGTTGGTGCGGCCCGGCGTTTTTGCGCCCCGCGTCGCATGTGTGTTGTAATGATTTGTTAACCAGGACCGATTACGCTGTGCAATCGAACGCTTCTCTCTGACGCGGAATGGAAAATCAGGACATCGCCCAAAAGCAGCCTCGCCCCGAGGCGGCCAAATCCACGTTGCCGCAGCCGGGCAAGCCAGTACCCAGCCGCGCGTATCCCGGCGCCTTGATTGTGGTGGAAGGCACGGATGGCTCTGGCAAAAGCACGCAACTCTACTTGCTAAAGCGCTGGCTCGAAATCGGCGGCTACCGTTTGCACTTCACAGAATGGAATTCCTCGCCGCTGGTAAAGTCGGCCACGCGTCGCGGCAAACAGCGCCGGTTGCTGACGCCCACGACATTTTCGTTGTTGCACGCTGCGGATTTTGCCGACCGCTGCGAGCGCCAGATTATGCCGCTGCTGCAAGGCGACTACCTGGTGCTGGCCGACCGCTACATCTACACGGCGTTTGCTCGTGACGCCGCGCGTGGCTGCCCCTCCCGCTGGCTCCGCAATCTGTACCGTTTTGCGCCGATTCCCGACATTACCTTTTATTTTCGCGCCCCGCTCGATGTAGCGGTGAACCGCATCTTGAGCGGCCGTCCCAAACTCAAGTATTACGAAGCTGGCATGGACTTGAGCCTGTCCTACGATCGCGCGGAAAGTTTCCGTCTCTTTCAAGCGCGCATTCTCGAAGAGTACGACAAAATGGTGGACTCCGATAATTTCGTGGTACTCGACGGAACTCTTCCCGTGAACAAGCTGCAAAAACAGATGCGCGAGATCGTAGCTTCCAAGATTGATTTGAAGCGCTTTGCGCCCGGCATCGGCGCGCCCGTTCCGGAGTGAGCATGCCCGATCAGGAAAAAGAAAAGAGTGTAGCTGCAACGGACACGGTGCAGCCGCAAGCGTTGCCGCACCCCACTGCCGCGGGCGCCAAAGCGGCTTCGCAGCCGCAGGGCGAAGACGGCGCAGCGCAGTTTTTTTATGGCGAAGCATTGGTCGGCTTCGATCCCAGCGAAATCAGCGGCAATCTGATCGTCATCGAAGGCATGGACGGCTCTGGCCGCTCCACACAAATTGCTCTGCTACAGGAATGGCTCGAATCCGAAGGCTTCGCCGTGCAGACCAGCGGATTGCGTCGTTCGAACCTCGTGGGCCGCGACATTGACGAATTGCTAGCGAAGAACGCGGTAACCCGGCTGACCCTATCGCTCATGTATGCGACCGATTTCTTTGACCAGGTCGAGCATCGCATCCTGCCGGCGTTGCGTTCGGGCACGATCGTGCTCGCGGATCGCTTTATCTTTACGCTGGTGGCGCGCGGCGTGGTCCGCGGCATCAATCGCGACTACCTGAACGGTTTGTATGCGATGGCGCTCCGCCCCCATCTGACCTTCTGGCTGAACGTGCGTCCGGAAACGGCCTTCGCGCGCGAGTTCAAGAAAGCGCAAGCCATCAGCTACTGGGAAGCGGGGCGCGATATGTCCCTTTCGCATGACTTGTACTGGTCGTTCATCCGCTACCAAACCATGATCAAGCGCGAGTTTGAAGTGATGGCCAAGAAATATTCGTTCATCGAACTGGATGGCGAGGCCAGCGTGTCCGCCGTCAACAAGCAACTGCGCCAGCGCATCGGCGAGCAGCTCGGTATTCGCTCCACCAAGTACACACCCTCCGCCGCACTGGCGCACCTCTGGCGATAAGCCTACGAAATGGCTGACCCGGTCCACATTGCCGCGATTGATGCCGGCTCCAATGCGGTGCGTCTTGCCGTCTCGCGCGCATTCTCCGCGTTGGACATCGAGCCGCTGGTGAACGAGCGCTACTCCTTGCGTCTCGGCGAAAGCGTGTTCGTGCGGCACCGCTTCAGTGAAGACCTGCTGAAAAAAGGCGTCAAGGCTTTTAGGCACTTCCACGAAATCATGGAAGAATATGGCGTGACGCGCTACCGCGCCGTGGCCACCAGCGCATCGCGGGAAGCTCGCAACCGCGATGCTTTCGTTCGCGCGGTGAAACGCGCCACTGGAATTCAACTCGAAGTGATCAGTTCGGCTGAGGAGTCGCGCCTCGGCCGCGTAGCGGTGTTGGCAGCATTGGGGCCCGAAGCGCCGCCACGGTGCATCGCCGATCTGGGCGGCGGAAGTTTGGAAGTTAGCCTGATTCGCGATCACAGTGTCGAGCAAGCTGTGCAACTGCCGGTCGGCACGGTCCGGCTGATGACCACACTGAACCTGGCCGGCGCGATGCGCTCCGCGGAAACGGAGCAGGTGCGCCGCTACATCCGGGCGATTCTGGAGTCGCGTTTGCCGTCGCGCCCAAACCTCGGCGAGCAAGTGGCCGTGGCGCTGGGCGGCAACGCCGAAACGTTGGCTAATATTGCTCCCGGGCCACGCTTGCACGGATTGCCGACGCTCGATCTTTCGCTGCTGCGCGAGCGTTTGCCGGATTTGCTGGCGCGCGACGTGCGTGAACGGATGAAGACCTACGCGATTCGCCGCGACCGCGCCGACGTCATCGGCATCGCCGGCATCACCTTTCTGACGCTGGGCCGCTACCTGAATATTCGCTGCTTTTTGATTCCCAGCGTCGGCCTGCGCGAGGGATTGGTTCAAGAAATTGCCCGCCAGGCATTTTCGCGCACCGAGCCGCACCGCTACGGCGAGGCTTCACGGCAATTGCTGGCTGGCACGCGCGGCTTTGCGCGGCGTTTGCAAAAGGATCAAACACACGCGGAGCACGTGCGTGAACTGAGCATCCTGCTGTTCGATCAGTTGCAACCGGTGCATCATCTGCCGGCCCCGGCGCGCGTGCTGCTGGAGGCGGGTGCCTTGATGCACGACACCGGGCACATGATCGGGCATCGCGGGCACCACAAGCACGGCGAATATTTTGTGCTGAACGGGGACATTCCCGGACTCGAAGGGCGTGAGCGTGCGATTGTGGCTGCGTTGGCGCGGTACCACAACCGCAAGTCGGAGCCGGCGAGTCATCATCCGGCGTACGGTTCGCTCAACAACAACGATAAGCGGATCGCGCGGCGCTTGGCCGCGATTCTGCGCATCGCGGAAGCCCTGGATCATTCCCATCGCCAGCGCGTCCTGCAGTTACGCGCATCATTTCAACGTGGCGCCGTGGGCTTGCAGGTGACAGCCCGCGGCGACGCCGCTGAGGACTTGCAGGACGCGGGCCGCGCCGCAGAATTGTTTGAGAAGGAGTTTCACGTGCGGCTGTACTTCCGTCAGACGCTACCGTAACGAACGTTTCCCGGGAAACTAGCGCACCGTTCTTTAGCGTTCTCCCGCCGATACCGCTAAGATGCTGTTGAGGAGACCATCCGC
>Ga0335073_10000464_pt1 | contig 51980 bp, 33 predicted proteins | sample Lox_Sample_22_FD_207093 | JGI IMG/M metagenome (GOLD analysis project Ga0335073, IMG submission 207093) | Soil microbial communities from Loxahatchee National Wildlife Refuge, Florida, United States - Lox_Sample_2.2 | ecosystem: Environmental > Terrestrial > Soil > Wetlands | place: USA... | reverse complement strand
TAATCAGCGACATCATGCTAGTCGAGCACTTTCACTAGCGAGCCGCGACTTGTCGAAAACACCTTTTAGGACGGCGCCGGTGAAGAAGGTGTCATCGGAAGCCTTCGACCAGCATCAGGTCACTGTCGACTTCGTCCTCCTGGGAATAGGCTAACCATGTTTCGTCAGACGAGAGTGAAAGACCACCCCAATAGAAGGGCTGTTTGTTGAGCGGAATCTTTTTTGTAACCCGATGCGAGGAAAAATCGAAGAAATCGATACTGGGTGTCTGGCCATACTCGACAAAGAAGATGCCTTTGGAGCCTAATACCCAGTCGTTCGCGCATCCGAGCATTGGCATATCGGCGAGTGGCCGGTGTTCGCCAGTGGCAAGATTCAAGACATAAATAGCGGTATTGCTTGCTTCGGCAGCAAAATATAGTAGTTTGCCATCTTTTGATTCTTCCACCTTGAAGCCGTGAGCGTGAGCCACGCGCTCTGGAGTTCCTCCCTGCGGGGCGACCCGGTAAATAGCGTCGTGCTCGGCTGGATCCGCTGATTCTGAATGGAAGTAGATCCATTTACCGTCGGCTGACCAGCTTGCCATGTCGGCGGGCATGCCGTTTGTAGAGATTTGCCGTGGAAGGGCCGTTGCCGGATCGACAAGGTAGAGCGCGGGTTTGCCCGACACGCGGGAGTCGAAAGCTATCCAACGTCCATCGGGTGACCAACGGGGAGTACCGGTCCCCCCCTCCGCCTGACGAAAGTTGCTCAGCTGAACGGCATCGCTACCATCCAGATTTGCCACCCAGACCTCAGGGGAGCCTGAACGTCCGGACTCGAAAGCGATTCGTTTTCCGTCCGGGGAGATATGGGGATTCCGTTGTTCCACAGTAGCTGGAGCAAACACGCTGCGTGAGGAACCGTTCCGCGTGCCAGCCTTCCAGATGTTCGCCGTGAAGTGAAAAGCCGTATACGCCAGGCGGTCGCCCCTTGCTGCGATCACCGGTTGGGTCGCATTGTCGGCAACCACCCATCGACGCGGCTCGCCACCATGTATGTTGAATTCCCAAAGCCCATCAGCAACAATTCGCTGGCTGTCGTTTGTCCAGGCAAGGTTCCCCCAAGCTCCTTCACTCAAATGTTTCGACGGCCCACCATTTGTGGAGAGAAGATCCAGATAGTAAGTGCCGCTCACCTCACAGGTAAACGCAATCCACTTCCCGTCAGGCGAGAATGCGGGTTGGAATGATTCACATCGTCCCGAATCTAATGAGCGTACCTGCCCGTTTTCAGGCGTCAGAATGCGGATTCCGTCGATAGTGTTGTACACAAGCTGCCGCCCATCGGGTGACCAACTGAGCGACATGTAACCCGAAAGATCCGGTTTGAGGTTTGCATCCGCAAGCTTCCGTTCAGGACCGCCTCGCGCGGGGATAGAGAAAACACCTACCTTCGCACCTCCCGCACGAGCAAATGCGATGATGCTGCCATCAGGAGACCAGGCGGGAACAATGGAGACGGCGCCTTCGTGTGTGAGCCGGTCGACTTTCTCTGATCCGATCGCTTTGACGTAAAGATCGAAAGAGATCGGAGTCTGGCTGTTCCCACCGTCCCATGCAAAGACGACCTGGCTCCCATCGGGAGAAAATGATGGGTTCGTCTCCGTTCCCGGCAGCGTCGTAAGGGGAACGGGGTGAAGGTTCTTCTTGTCCGCCGTGGAGGGCGGCTGCGAATTCTGATTTCTCAGGCGCATGAAGAGAAATGTCCCGACGGCAACCAGCAACAACAGCAGCAAGGCTACGGCTGGAATCCAGCGCCGTCTCGGGACGCGTGAAGGTTCACTTGCGGTGTCCGCGCTGGTAGGGGTCTGTCCGTTCTGCGAGGGGATGGAAGCCGGTTCGGGAAGAGGCTTCTTCGTCTCCGATCCAGTCACTTCGACCGGGGCGATGAATCGATAACCACGTTTCGGCAGCGTCTCAACAAATCGCGGACTGTCGGAGGAGTCGCCGAGGGCCTCGCGGACCCTGTTCACAGCCGCGTTGAGGCCGTGTTCGAAGTCTCCAAAATTGTCCGTGGGCCAGAGCTTCTGCTTCAGCTCTTCGCGGGTGACCAACTCGCCGGGGCGGAGCAGCAGGGCTTCGAGCACCTGAAACGACTGTCCGGGCAGTCGGATGCGGACGCCTTGCTTGCGTAGTTCCGCCGTGCGCAGGTCGACCTCAAAGACGCCGAAGCGGATGACTTTCGTGGCTTGATCGAGCTGACTCACAGGCGGCACCTGCGGTTCTGTTGAGTGTAATCCCCAAATTATTCAAAGCGGCACAAAGTATTTCGAGCCAAAACAGGCGCGCATTAAGCAACTTAGCGTGTGACGCGGACATGACGTAACGGGTATCGCCTGCTCATGGAGGTAGCAGGAAGCAGCGGCCAGACTGCCGGGCACCAATGGAGGTGCCGCCGTGCAGTCCAGCTCCAGACTCAGCCTATCAACCTTAATTCTGACCTGTGCCTTTCAGTTTGCCGCGTCTCAAACCGTAGCCCTGACGAACCCAGGGAAAGATGTTCCATCGGTGGCTCCGCAGCATTTCGTCTGCAACACCGGTTATTCCGCCCAGGAATGCCATGAGCAGATGGCTGTCCTAAGGCCGTTACTCGACAATTATGGAGCGGGCCGGCTGGGTGACTGGACGTGGGTGCTGGTCAAGTCGGATGACTGGAAGGCGCTACAGCGTTCTCACAGAATGGACCCCGACAGCCCGGCGTTTAGCGTTCTCGGCCGGCGGGAGACATTCTTTGAAGAAGCACCGGTGAGTCCGGTGACTTTGCGGCGCATCGAGCTGGTGCGACAGTGGTCGCTGGGGACGGACGACCTTCTTAAGCTGGCCGTAACGCACGAGCTCGGGCATGCGCTTTGCAATGAAAAGAACGAAAGGAAGGCGGATGTGTACGGGGAAATGTTGCGGCGGGGAGAAGCTGTCCAGTGCAAGTGAGTGAAAAAAGACGCAACAACGGCTATGGAACCCAGCAGCGAGTTGGCCTGAAGCGGCTCGAGCCCACATCTCAGAATCGAGATGTGGGGCACCCGAGTGCACTCTTTCCGGCAGGCGTTTTCTGTTCAGCGAGTGCGCACTCGGTTTCTATCCGATATCTTCTGACCAGTTCTCCAGGTACTTCTTCATCTCGGCCATGAACTTGCCTGCGTCGGCTCCGTCAATGATGCGGTGGTCGAAGCCGAGGGTCAGGTGGATCATGTGACGGACGGCGATCGAGTCTGTTCCGTCTTCGCCGGTGATGACGGCGGGTTCTTTGAAAAGTCCACCGACGCCGAGGATGGCCGATTCGGGCTGGTTGATGATGGGCGTGCCGAACTGCTCTCCGAAGATGCCGGGGTTGGTGATGGTGAAGGTGCCGGAGCCGACTTCGTCGGGCTTGAGCTTCTTGCCGCGGGCGCGCTCGGCGAGATCAGCGATGGCGCGGGCGATGCCCAGGAAGCTCTTTTCTTCAGCCTGCTTGATGACGGGAACGATGAGTCCCCAGTCGAGTGCGACGGCGATGCCGACGTTGATGTTCGGGGGATAGCGGATGGCGTCGCCTTCCATCTGGGCGTTGATGATGGGCATCTTGCGCAGGGTGGCGATGACGGCGCGGGTGATGAACGGCATGTAGGTGAGCTTGACGCCGTTGCGCTGCTCATATTTGTTTTTCTCTTTTTCCCGGAGCTTGACGATACGGGTGAAGTCGATCTTGAAGACGGTGTGCACATGAGCGGCGGTGCGCTTGGAGTCGATCATGCGCTGGGCGATGATGGAGCGCATCCTTGACATAGGAACGACTTGGGACATGGGCACGAGCTCGCCGGGCTGCGGGGCGGGTGCAGCCGGGGCTGCGGGCTTCGCGGCGGCTGGTACGGGTGCGGCAGCGGGCTTCGCGGCGGCCGGCTTCTCCATGTAGGCTAGGACGTCTTCCTTGGTGATGCGTCCGCCGGCGCCGGTTCCGGAAACCTGGGCGAGGTCGAGGTTGTTGTCTTTGGCGATCTTGCGCACGAGCGGCGAGGAGCGGACGTGCTCGGCCGACGTGGTTGGTGCTTCAGAGACTGAAGTGGGGATTGAAGTTCCATCGGGTTCGACAGCAGGCTTTGGCGCGGGGGCGGCGGGGACTGGTGCAGCCGCAGCCGCGGCGGGAGCACCGGCAGTTCCGCCAGCGCCTGCGGCTCCGCCAATGAGGGCGACGATGGAGTTGATCTGGACGGTGGTGCCGGCCTCGGCCTTGATCTCGGTGAGGACGCCGGCGGCGGGCGACGGGATTTCGGCGTCGACCTTGTCGGTGGAGATTTCAAAGAGCGGCTCGTCGCGCTCGACTTTGTCTCCCACCTGCTTGAGCCATTTGGTGATGGTGCCCTCGAAGATGGATTCGCCCATCTGCGGCATGATGACTTCAGTTGCAGGTCCGGAAGACGCGGGGGCGGAGGCGGCTGGCGCGGAAGCAGCGGCTGGGGCAGAAGCAGGTGCGGCGGCGGGCTTGGGGGCTTCTGTCTGCGGCGCGGGGGCCTGCGGGGCAGCAGCGGCCGGCGCGGGAGCGGATGCCGAAGCGGAGCCGGATTCATCGATAACGGCGACCACAGTGTTGATCTGCACGGTCTGTCCGTCGGCGGCCTTGATCTCGGTGAGAACGCCCGAGGCGGGCGATGGGATCTCGGCGTCGACCTTGTCGGTGGAGATCTCGAAGAGCGGCTCGTCGCGCTCGACCTTGTCGCCCGGCTTCTTGAGCCACTTGGTGATGGTGCCCTCGAAAATCGACTCGCCCATCTGGGGCATGACTACATCGGTCGGCATGTATTCCCTTTCCGCGGTGGTGCAAATGAGTGGTGCCTGAGTAAACCCGAGCGCAGCAAGTGCTTTAAGCGCAAAGATCGATTATAAATGCGCGCCGGGCGTGTATTGGGCGGCGCGCCACCAGCTAAGTCTGATGCAAAACGAATCAGTCTAAATCAACTGGGCTGGTCACGGAGGAATAGAGGTAGGTCACCCGACACCGCGCGGGGTGGCGGGGTCATAATCGATCTATCACCGCGCGAGCGAAGTGTCGCCGGGAGCGGGGCCTGATGGGATCGAGAATTCACAGTACGGAAGCCACTCTGCTGGCGCTGGTGACGCTGGTCGCGCTGCTGGCGGCCTTTGCGCAGCGGCTCAAGATGCCGTATCCCATTGTGCTGGTGCTCGGCGGGCTGGTGCTCAGTTTCTTCCCGCGGATCCCGCATGTGTCGCTGAATCCGGCGTTCGTTTTTCTGGTGGTGCTGCCCCCGCTGCTGTTTGCCAGCTCGCTGAATACGCCGTGGCGGGAGTTTCGCTCGAACCTGGTGAGCATTTCGATGCTGGGGATCGGGCTGGTGGCGTTTACGGTCGCCGGGGTGGCGCTTGTATCCCACTTCTTCATCCCGGATTTCAACTGGCGCGTGGGAGCTGTGCTGGGGGCGGTGCTTTCGACGACGGATGCGATTGCGGTTTCGGCTATCGCCCGGCGAGTGGGGCTTCCGCACAAGATTCTGGAGATTATTGAAGGCGAGAGCCTGGCTAACGACGCGACCGGACTGCTGGCGCTGCAGTTCACCACGGCAATCGTTGTGTCGGGCGAGATTCCGTCTCTGTGGCACGGGGTGACGGAGTTCGCGTGGCTGATCCTGGGAGGGATTGCGGGCGGACTGCTGATCGCGGTGCTGATCGACTGGTTCGATCGATCGATTCGCGATACGGCGCTGCAACTGATGGTCAGCGTGGCAACTCCGTATTTTGCTTACCTGCTTGGAGAGTCGCTGCGCGCCTCGGGTGTGCTGGCGACGGTAGCGTGCGGATTGTACCTGGGACGCAAGCGATCGGAGAGCTTTACCACCGAGGCGCGGCTGGATTCGCGGGCAGTATGGAACACGATCGATTTTGCGCTGAACAGCCTGATCTTTATTGTGGTCGGACTGCAACTGCCTGCTGTCCTTGACGGCATGCGACCGCTGCGATGGCCCATGCTGATCGGCGGAGCGGCGTTTATCTGCGCGGTGGTGGTTGGGCTGCGGATGATGTGGATCTTTCCCGGGGCGCGGTTTGGCTATTTTGTGCGGCGGCGGGTTCTTGGGCAGGATGTGACGATGCCGCCCGCGCGGGCGCTGTTTGCGATGGGGTGGAGCGGGCTGCGCGGCGTGCTGACGCTGGCGGCGGCGCTCTCACTGCCGGTGTTGACGGATACCGGCGAGCCCTTTCCGCACCGCGCGGCGATTATCTTTCTGGCGTATGCAGTGATTCTGGTGACGCTGGTGGGGCAGGGACTTTCGCTGCCGTGGTTAATCCGGCGGCTGGGCATTTGCGAAACCAATGATGGCGAACTGGAGGAGCGTGCGGCGCGCCGGCTGTTGCTGGAAGCCGCACTGCGCGAGTTGAAGACGATGCCAGCCGCCGAGGACGAGACCGAGGCGCAGGCCAGCGATCTGCTGAAGCGCTACTACCGGCAACGGCTGCAGGGGCTGGATCTGAAGGAAAGCGGACGTGATGCGGTGACGCTGGATCGCACCTATCAGGACCTGTATGCGCGCCTGCGCCTGGTGGAGCGGCAGGAGCTGATGGCTCTACGGCAGCAAGGGCGCTTCAGGGAGAGCACACTGGGGGATCTCGAAAAGGAACTGGACCTGACGGACGTTCGCTGGGAACGGCGGTAGCAATGAATCCGGTTTCGGGAACCGCATATCTCCTAGAAGGCCGGTTTTACAGACAGCTAGTTTTCTTTGGTTTGCTTGCGACAAGCCGACTTATGGGTAGTAATCGTTCCTCGATGCGCGCATTGGCGATTATGCGTCAATGCAGAATCACCAATTTTCGTCCTGAGAACTGACGTACTTCCAAATCTGCTGAGTGGGCAAGGCTGCTCGCTGCGCTATACAAAACGAAGTAGACGATCTACCTCCATTGGGAGTAGAGTGTCTACGTCTATGAGCGAAAATGACCAATATAAGAACCGGATCGAGCTGCTGCAGGGAACACTCGACATGCTCATTCTTCAAACGCTGCAATGGGGACCGCAGCACGGATACGGAATTGTCCAGGCCTTACGTTTGCGATCCGGAGACGTTCTTCAGGTGGAGACCGGATCACTGTATCCGGCCCTCCACCGACTGGAGCGCCAGGGTTGGGTGCAGTCGGAGTGGAAGCAGTCAGAGAGCAGGCAAAGAGCCCGATACTACCGCATCACGGCCAAAGGGAAAAAGCAGTTGGCCTCGGATCTTGGTCGATGGGAGCGGATTGTCGAAGCGATCGGGTCGGTGATGTACGTCAAGCCGGAGGAGAGTGAGTCATGAAGTGGTTCCCGAGCTTCGGTTTTCAGCGGCGCAAGCGCGAATTGCAGGAAGAGATCGGTGCTCACCTGCAGATGGCAATTGCAGATCGAATGGCGCGAGGCGAGACGGCAGAGTCGGCGCGGCAAGCGGCAGCGCGGGAGTTTGGAAATATTCCTCTGGTGCAGGAGGTGACACGCGACATGTGGGGCCAGGCGTGGCTTGAACAACTAGGCCGGGATGTCCGTTATGCCCTGCGGCAACTGCGCAAGAGCCCCGGTTTCACGATCACCGCGACGGCGATGCTGGCAGTAGCGATTTGCGCCAACAGCACGGTATTCAGTTGGATCGACGGCACCATGTTGCGTCCGATTCCTGGCGCGCGAGACACGGGCGAACTCGTAAGCCTGCAGCGGGGGGAACGGAACTTCTCACCGACTCCGCCTTTCTCCTATCTCGACTATCGCGATCTGCGCGAACAGAACCGCACCCTCGCCGGAATACTTGCATATCATAATGATTGGATCGCGCTGACTGGCGGTGCGCAGCCGGAGCGTGTCTATATTGCGAACGTATCGGCGAACTATTTCGATGTGCTCGGCATCAAGCCGGTGCTGGGGCGTTTCTTTCTGCCGGAAGAGGAGTCCCGTGCAATTCCCAACGTGGTGCTGGGCTACTCACTCTGGAAGACGCACTATGCCAAAGACCCGGCAATTGTGGGCAAGTCGATCGAGGTCGCCCGGCATCCTGTGACGGTGATCGGTGTGGCGCCGGAAGGGTTTGTCGGAGCAGCGCCCGGACTGCGTGACGATCTGTGGGTAACGCTCGATCCCCTCGGGGCGGATGTCTGGCGGATGACCCATCGCGATTCGGACTGGCTAATCGTAATAGGAAGATTGCGGCCGGGCGTGAGCCGTGGCCAGGCAGCCCAGGATCTGGATACCGTGATGCACCGGATTGTGGTGGCGTATCCGGACCAGCATCTGGGCGATAACCGGATCACGCTCGATCCCATGTGGCGCTCGCCATTCGGCGCCAACGGATTCATGGCGGCGACGCTGCCCATTCTGCTGGCCTTCGCCGCTGTGGTGCTGTTGCTGACCTGCGCGAACGTGGCTACGCTCACGCTGGTGCGGTTTGTTTCCCGGCGGCGTGAACTTGCGATCCGGCAGTCGCTCGGGGCGAATCGTATTCAACTGGTGCGGCAGATGGTGCTGGAGGGCGTGGTGCTTTCCATCGTCGCAGGAGCCGTGGCCCTTGTGTTGACATCGTGGACTTCGAAGACATTCGCATGGTTCTTTCCGGCGAACTCAAATCCCCTCATACTCAACGGGAGCATGGACCATAAGGTGGTAATCGGGATTGCGGTGTCGTCCCTGTTGGTCGGCATGCTGTGCGGCGCTCTTCCCGCCTGGCGTTCGTCCCACGCGCCGGCCATTGAGGTACTCAAGGCAGAGTCTGCAAGTATCTCCGGCGGCTCACGCAACCGGAAATTGCTCAGCGGGCTGGTGGTGGCGCAAATCGCGCTTTCACTTCCTCTTCTGTTGTGCTCCGGGCTATTCCTGCGAACGCTGCGGAATCTCGCCAGCGCGAACCCCGGCTTTGAGCAGGACCACGTTCTCACTGCCTCCGTGGGGCTGAATATTGCCGGCTACAGCAACGACGAGGCACAGTTGATCCGTCGCAAGATACTTGATCGCGTGTCGGCATTGCCCGGCGTGGAGGTCGCGTCTCTTACGGACTGGATTCCGATGACCCTGATCCAAAAGAGGAACGATGCGTATCCGGAAGGGTATGTGCCGCACCCCCATGAATCTTTGCTGGTGGAGAATGCCGAGGTGGGCCCGCGATATTTCGAATCCCTTCATATACCCATTTTGGAAGGACGCGAGTTTACGCCGGATGACGATGAAAAGGCCCCGAGGGTCATCATCGTGGATCAGACCGCGGCGAGGCGCTACTGGCCAGGGCAGGATCCGCTGGGAAAGAGACTCAGCGTGTGGGGCAGGCTTTTCACGGTTGTCGGCGTTGCGAGGAATTCAACACATACTTTCGTGAATGAGTCACCGGAGCCTATGGTCTATATGAGTTATTTCCAGCACCCGGGGTACGAGACCATGGTGCAGGTGAAAACCGAGGGGAATCCGGTCGACTTGGAGCCGGCGGTGGAAAGCGCCATCCTCGAAATCGATCCACGGCTGCCGGTTTTCGATGTGCGTTCCATGCGAGAGAGTACCCAGATGGCGAGCAGTTTCGCCGTTATACAGAGCACCCTGGCGGGATTGTTCGCGCTGATTGGGCTGGTTCTTGCGATAACCGGAATCTACGGAGTCGTGGCCTATCGCACCCAAATGCGGACCCACGAGATCGGCGTGCGAATGGCTTTAGGTGCTTCACGTGTGGACGTGCTGAGACTGGTGCTGTCGCAGGGATTGTGGCTCACAGGCATCGGGCTCGCTCTGGGACTGGCGTTTGCGTTCGGACTGACACGCATCATCGTCCGGTTGTTGTACGGAATCGGCGCCCACGATCCGGTCACCGTCGTTTCCGTCGTCATGCTCCTGGGAGCAATGTCACTGCTGGCATGCTATCTTCCCGCACATCGAGCGATGCGCCGGAACCCCGTGACCGCGATTCGCGAATTGTAAGCTGCAGTTCAGAAGGATCTTCGTTCTGCGTTGGCGATAGCAGACCAAGTCACCCATTGAAGGTGCTTGTATCGCCTTTGGATTTTCAGTCCCTTGAAATCCACATCTCGCCATGAGCGCGATAGGTCGTCAAATCGGAGAGCGCTTTTCCAGATTCCTGACAAAACTGACCGCTACCTGATTTCTCGCGTATTTGACATTGCCCACAATACCTGTTTAGTCTAGGCCTGTTGTGATAAGGCCTTATGACAAATAGTAAGCAGGAATCTCGCGATCTGTTTCCCGGCGCGCTCGAGATGATGATCCTCGAGTCGCTGCGGCGGCAGCCGGCGCATGGCTATGCGCTGGTGCAGCACATTCAACAGCGTTCGAACAATCTGCTGCAGGTGGAAGAGGGTTCGCTCTACCCGGCGCTGCAGCGGCTGCTTAAAGAGAAGCTGGTCAAGGCGGAGTGGGGCATCTCGGCGACGAACCGCCGGGTGCGCATTTACCAGATCACCGCTGCGGGCATGAAGCATCTGGAGCGCGAGAAATCGAGCTTCGAGCAAATGTTTGAAGGCATTGCGCTGGTGCTGAACCCAGGCAAGGCGATTTCCTGAGACATGTGATGAGCTGGTTCAGACGCATCTTTTCCGGAATTTTCTGGCGCCGTCGGAATCTTTACGACGATCTTGCAGCGGAGATGCGCGAGCACATCGAGGAGAAGACGGAGCAGTTTGTTCGCGAAGGCATGAGCCGCGAAGAGGCGGCGCATGCAGCGCGGCGCTCGTTCGGCAATGCGGCACTGATCGAGCAGCGAGGACGGGAGGTGTGGCAGTGGCCGCGGCTGGAGTCGATCTGGGCGGATGTGAAATACGCTCTGCGGCAGTTGCGCAAGTCGCCGGGGTTTGCGATCACGGCTGTGCTGACTCTGGCGCTGGGGATCGGCGCGAACACAGCAGTCTTCAGCGTGATGAATGCCGTACTGCTGCGCTTCCTGGCGGTGGCCGATCCGCAGCAACTGGTGTATCTGCACTATGACAATCAGCCCTGGGGCACATCGCAGAGCGGCTATGGCGATACGTCGCTCCCGCTGCCGGTTTTCGAGCAGCTTCGCACGCAGCATCAGGTTTTCTCGGAACTGATGGCCTTCGCTCCACTATCGGGGCAGAAAATTGCGGTTCGCTTTGGTGAAGAGCCCGAGGAAGCGCTGGGGGAGATGGTCAGCGGCAACTTCTTTTCCGGGCTGGGTGTGAAGCCGTTTATGGGCCGCGGCATTACGGAGGCTGACGAGAAGGATCACACCCCGATTGCGGTGCTGAATTATTCGTGGTGGACGAGCCGCTTCGCCAGCGATCCATCGGTCGTGGGAAAGACGCTGTACGTGAAAGGAGTGCCACTCACGATTGTCGGGATTGCGGAGAAGGGATTTCAGGGCGCCGATCCGGAACGGGCAATGAACTTCTGGATCCCGCTGCAGAATCGGCCGGAACTGACTCCGTGGGGAAATTCTGCGACCGAGCACACGCTCTACGGTTCGCCGGAGTGGTATTGCCTGTTGCTGCTGGGGCGACTACAGCCCGGCGTTACGTGGCAGCAGGCTGTGGCTCAGCTTGAGCCGACGTATTTGCGTGCGGCGTATGCGGGCGTGAAGCATCCCGATCGAAAAGAGAAACAGCCGCATCTTTATTTCTCTGCGGTGCGAGGGATTGAAGATGTACGCGAAGATTACGCGCAGCCGCTGCACCTGCTGATGGGGATGGTGGTGCTGGTGCTCGTGATTGCGTGCTCCAACGTGGCGATGTTGCTGCTGGGGCGCAACTCGGCGCGGCAGCGCGAATTCGGCGTGCGCATGGCGCTCGGTGCAGGCCGAGCTACGCTGTTTCGGCAACTGCTCACGGAGGGACTGCTGCTGGTGGGGATGGGCGCAGGGCTGGGCTGGATATTTGCGGTGCTTGCGACGCGCTCGCTCGTGGCGTGGTCGGGCATTCTGTTCCCGGTTGCGCTTGATCGCAACGTGCTGCTTTTTACGCTCGCGATCAGTGCACTGGCCGCGCTGGTTTTCGGGCTTGCTCCTCTGCGCAGCGCGACGGGTGTTCCAGTGGCGATGACGATGAAGACCGCAGCGGCAACGGCAAACACCGACCGCAGCCGCTTTACCGGTCGCCGGTTGCTGCTTACATGCCAGGTGTCGCTCTGTCTGATCCTTCTGGTGGCCGCGGGGCTGCTGTTCCAGACGCTGCGCAATCTGCAGGCAAGCAACCTGGGCATGCGGGCGGATGGGCTGCTGGTTTTCGGCATAGAGCCGCAAAAAGATGTCCAGACGGATGCGGAAGCAGTTCGCTTCCACACGGCGCTGCTGGAGCGCCTGCGCGCGCTGCCGGGTGTTGAAAGCGCGACGGCGATGTCGAATCGGCTGGGCAGCGGATGGAGCAACAACACCGCGGTTACCGTCGACGGAAAGAATCCGTCACCTACAAAGCAATTCGCGCCGGTGCGCTGGAACGCGGTGGCGCCGGAGTATCTGCATGTTCTGGGGATTCCGCTCCTGGTGGGCCGGGATATTACGCAGGGGGATACTTCCGCGTCGCGCAAGGTTGTGGTGGTCAACCAGACATTTGTGGATGAATATCTGCCGCACACGAATCCGCTGGGCCATCAGATCGAGTTGGACGGAGAAGCCAGTTCCACGGGCCAGACACACTTCACGATTGTGGGAGTGGCCAGGAACAGCAGCTTCCGCAAGATTCGAGAAAAACCATGGCCGGTGGCGTACGCGCCGTTCACGCAAACTTCGGGGAATCTGCAAATGGAATATGCGCTGCGCACACATGGCGATCCGATGGCCCTGCTGCCGGAGGTTCGCGGCGTGATGCGGGATATCGATCCCAACCTGCCGCTGGAACGGCCGGAGACGCAGCGGGCGCAGTTTGAAGAATCGATTTCCACGGAACGGCTGGTGGCCAACCTGTCTATCTTCTTTGGGCTGCTGGCGGCATTGCTGGTCGCTGTCGGGCTTTATGGAACGCTCTCCTACCGAATCAACCGGCGGACGGCTGAAATCGGTATCCGGATGGCGCTGGGGGCGAATCGAAGGCAGATCCTCTGGATGGTGGTTCGCGAGAGCATGGTTGTCGGCGTTGCGGGACTGGGACTGGGGCTGCCGTTTGCGTTTCTGCTGGGGCGTGCGTTGCGCAGCCTTCTTTACGGACTGAGTGCGACCGATCCGCGGACTTTTGTGCTGGCGCTGATGTGTATCGGCGTCATTACGCTCGCAGCCAGCGTGATTCCGGCGCATCGTGCCGCGGATGTCGATCCGCAGCGCGCATTGAGGAGCGAGTGATGAGCTGGCTTGCCCGCATTTTTGGCCGCAGGGATCTTTACAGAGATCTTGCAGAAGAGATGCGCGAGCATCTCGAGGAGAAGACGGAGCAGCTTGTATGCGAGGGCATGAGTCGCGACGAGGCGGGACATGCAGCGCGGCGCGCGTTCGGGAACACAACGCTGATCGAAGAGCGCGGGCGTGAGGCGTGGCAGTGGCCGCGGCTGGAGTCGATCTGGGCGGATATCAAGTACGCGTTGCGTCGATTGAGGAAAAGTCCGGGTTTTACCAGCATTGCGCTTCTCACGCTTGCCATCGGGATCGGAGCCAATACCGGCATCTTCACGTTGCTGGATGCGGTTCTTCTGAAGTCACTGCCCGTGCCGCATCCCGAGCAGCTTTTTATTGTGAAGCAGGGTGAACGTGCTGCCGACAAGAGCCGGTTTCCCTATCTTTTCTTTGACCAGGTTCGCCAGCAATTGCCTGCCGATGCCATGGTTGCCGCTATGGGCTGGCCCGATGACTTCTATGTCAGCACGTCGAAGGAACCGCCACGGGCGACCGAGGGGCAACTGGTTTCGGGCAACTACTTTCAAGTATTCGAGACGTATCCGGTTCTGGGGCGCCTGCTCACTCCTGACGACGATAAAAAGCTCGGTGGCAGCCCCGCAGCCGTAATCAGCTATCAGTACTGGCAGCAGAATTTTGGAGGCGATACCGCTGTTATCGGCCGCAAACTCGATGTAAACCATGTTCCGTTCACAATCGTAGGCGTCGCCCCGCGTGGATTTTTCGGCGCCCGAGCGGGAACGCAGCCATCGTTCTGGATGCCGCTCAGCATGCAGTCCGTTGTGAAGTACCACGATCACTACAGCGACTATGAGGCAGAGCCGCTGAAGCCATGGATTCCTCAAGCGAATATCAATTGGCTGATTTTGATGATGCGCGTCAAGTCTCCCGCAGCCATTCCTCAATCGATGACGGTTCTCAATCAGCAATACAAATCGATGACGCAGTATGTGAACAATTCGAACTGGCGTCAGGCCATATTGCGGACCCACCTCAGTCTCGAACCCGGTCAGCGCGGACTCGCTAACCTGAGGCAGCAATTCGAGCAGCCAGTCCTTCTCCTTATGGCGATGGCGGCAATCGTGCTGCTGATTACCTGCGCAAATATCGCTAATCTGCTGCTCGCACGCGCAATGGCCCGCCAACATGCCCTGGCAGTGCAACTCTCCATCGGCGCAGGCCGCGCGCGCATCATTCAGCAAATGCTCGCGGAATGCATGCTGTTGTCCATAGGAGGAGGAATTCTGGGGATCGCTGTGGCCTGCTGGTGTACCAGCGTCCTACCTCGCTGGGCTTCGGGAGGACCTACTGCGATTCCACTTAACCTGATGCCAGACGCGCGCATTCTGATTTTCAGCGTGGTCGTCGCCGTAGCAACAGGCGCTCTCTGCGGATTCGCTCCCGCACTGCAAAGCGCACATGTGGATCCGGCATCTGCGTTAAAGGCCGGCGTGCAGTCCATTCCCGGACGGGACGCCGGTTCTCGCTGGCCGCTGCGAAAGCTGCTGGTTGCAGCTCAGGTCGCCCTTTCGCTGGTCCTGCTTGTAGGTGCCGGAATGTTTCTGAGGACGCTTGAGAACTATAGTCAGCTTAATCCCGGATTCGACCGTAACCACCTGCTCAACGTTCAGATCGATACGCACCTGGTGGGCTTTCAGCCAAGCGACTTTCCCTCGCTTTATCAGCGTCTCATCGACCAAACGGAGGCCATTCCGGGAGTGCGTTCGGCCAGCATTACCACCTGCTCGCTGGTGGCCGGCTGCCTGGACTCCAGTGATGTGATCCTCAGCAACAGCGACGGGCAGAAGCTCGCCCAAGTGAACGCCCAGATCAATTCCATTTCGCCCAACTATTTTGAGACGACGGGAATTCAGCTTCTCCGCGGAAGAGAGTTCGCAACCACCGATGACGCTTCAGCGCCAAAGGTCGCTGTGGTCAACGAGACATTTGCGCGACGCTATTTCAGCAACGGGGACCCCGTCGGCTTGCGGTTTTCATATCCTGACGATGAACGCGATCATTTTCAGATCGTAGGCGTGGTAGCGGATGCGCGCGTAAACGACATCCGCGAACCTGCGCCACCTCTCATGTATTTCCCTATTGCCCAGAATATCGGCAACATTGACGGTCTCGAGGTTCGTACCGCGGCGGACCCCCACTGGGTGGCTGCGCAAGCCCGACAGGCAATCGCGGATGTTGACCCCAGGATTGCGATTGTTGGTGTCGCCACGCTGAATCAAGCAGTGAGCGACAACCTCGCCCAGCCGCGCCTGATCGCTCGCCTCACTTCGATCTTTGGGGTTCTGGCGCTGGTGCTCGCGTGTCTTGGACTCTACGGCGTCATGTCCTACGCAACACAGCGCAGGACGAGCGAAATCGGAGTGCGGCTCGCCTTGGGTTCTTCACGACCATCCGTTCTCTGGCTGGTGATCCGGGAGACGCTTTTGCTGGCTGGGGTCGGCGCGACAGCGGGCCTGGTGCTGGCCACTGCCGGAATGCACATGGCGTCAAGTTTCCTGTTTGGTCTTTCACCTGAAGATCCGCCAATCATAGCTCTTGCTACAGGTTTGCTTTTGCTGGCTTCCGCGATTGCCGGATTTGTTCCTGCATGGCGTGCCGCCAGAATCGAGCCTGTACGCGCTTTGCGAATTGAGTAGGAGGTTGTTTGAAATCGCTCACACCATTGCCGGCTCGGAACCGTAACCGTGACGTACCGCTCTCGTCTATCGCCGCACCGACTGAACCCACTCAGGCTCCTCGAACAGAATAGAAGGCCATCATGAACTGGCTCAAACGCATTTTCGGTCGTCGCGATCTTTACGGAGAGCTTGCAGCGGAGATGCGCGAGCACATCGACGAGAAGACCGAACAGTTGATGCGCGGCGGGATGAGCCGGGAAGATGCGGAGCATGCGGCACGACGGGCTTTCGGGAATTCGACGGTGATTGAGCAGCGCAGTCGTGAGGTGTGGCAGTGGCCGAGGCTGGAATCGGTCTGGGCCGATGTGAGATACGCGCTGCGACAGTTGCGGAAGTCTCCGGGCTTTGCTGTGACGGCTGTGCTGACGCTGGCGCTGGGGATCGGCGCGAATACCGGCATCTTCACGCTGATGCATGCGTTGCTGCTGAAGAGCCTGCCGATCCCGGAGCCGGACAGGCTGGTGCGGATTGCGCTTGATATCGATTCTCCCAATGGTGTGGTGAGCGATCAGCCGCTGAACGTTTTTCTGCTCCAGTCCATCCAGAGACACGCGAAGTCGCTCTCCGGCGCATTTGGCTGGAGTTCCTACGATTTCGTGTTGAAGGAAGACACCGGTTTGCGGATCTACTCGGGAGCGGTCGTCAGCGGCAATGCGTTTCAGGTGCTGGGAATCTTACCTGCCGCCGGCCGACTGCTGACTCCGGAGGACGATCAGCGCGGCGGCGGCCCTGATGGGTGGGCCGCTGTGATCAGCCACCGCTTCTGGCAGCAGCATTATCATGCCGATGCTTCGATCATCGGCCGGCACATAACGCTGAGCGGTCACAGCGTAACGATTGTCGGCGTTGCCCCGGAAGGATTCGAAGGCGTTTTGGTGGCGATGCATCCGGATTTTTATCTGCCCCTCGAATATGAGCCGGTCATGCGTGGAGCCGGGTCGTTGCTGCGCCAGCCGGGCAATCTCTGGCTCTCGATATGGGCGCGGCTCAGGCCGGGGATCAGCAGAGAAGCCGCGGCGGCGGAGATGACCTCGATTTACCGGGTCGCGATGGACGAAACGCTTCCCCCAGCGGTGCGGCATATTGCCGTTGTCGAACGGTCGAGCTTTGGGGTGCGTCCGGGAGGGACTGGATGGAGTGATCTGCGCGCGCAATATTCACGGCCGCTGTTGCTTCTGCAGATTCTTGTGGGCGTGGTGTTGCTGGTGTGCTGCGTGAATCTTGCCGGCCTGTGCCTGGCGCGCGCCTCAACGCGAGAGCACGAGTTCGCGATCAGAGGGGCACTTGGTGCAGTGCGTTCGCGGCTGATGCAGCAGTTACTGGTGGAGTCGCTTTTACTGGCAATTTGCGGAGGCGCATTGGCGGTGGTGTTTGCCTGGGCGACGGACCGGTATCTTCTGCAGTTTCTCGCGAACCGCGAGGCGGCGGAATCGCTTTCAGTCCGGCCCGACCTGCCGGCGTTGCTGGTCACAGCAGGCTGCGCAGTGCTATGCGCTCTGCTCTTCGGGATGGCTCCGGGATGGCTGGCGAGCCACGTCTCAATTGAGCCTGCGCTGCGGCGTTCCAGCCACAGCATCGCCGGCAAAGATAATCTCGTGCAGCGGGTATTCGTTCCGGTGCAGGTTGCTCTGACTCTCGCGCTGGTTGTGGTGGCGGCGATGCTGAGCGCGACGGTGAGTCATTTGCGAACGATCCATCCAGGGTTCCAGGTGGAGAATGTTCTGCTTATTCCTTCCGATTTGGACAAACTGCCGCAGAAGGGGCTCGATCTGGTTCATCTTTACCGCCGCATGATTTTGCGGATGGAACAGTTGCCGGGCGTAGACAGTGCGAGCGTTGCCGAGAGCACGCCGCTGAGGGGCCAAGGTCAAACTGCAATCTTTACGAGCGGGACGTCGGCGAAGCCGGCAATTGATTTTGCCAATCGCTATTGGGTCAATGACGTGGGAACGGGCTACTTCGCGACACTCGGAACCAAAATGCTCGCCGGCCGGGATTTCTCGGGCGAGGACGCCGATGCGAACACCTGCATCCTGAATCGCTCGGCGGCGAAGGCTCTCTTTCCCGGATCGTCAGCGACAGGGCAGAGCCTGCGTCGAAGCGATCGCAGCATGAACTCCGGGAAGGCCACGACGCGGGACTGCCAGGTTATCGGCGTAGTCGAAGACGCCAAATACACCAGCCTGCGTGAGCCTGCCCCGCCTACGGTGTATCTGCCGTTTGGAATGAACACCGACCGCCTCTCATCGATGTACTTTGTGGTTCACGCGTCGACTTTGGCGGAAGCCAGGGCGGCGTGGTTGAAGGCCCTTCATGAGCTTGCACCCGGCAGTCCGGAAACCGAGCCGATTGCTTTCTCTGACCAATTCAACGATTCGATTGCGCGCGAGCGGCTGCTGTCAGTGCTATCCGGATTCTTCGCCGCGCTGGCCCTGGTGTTGAGCGGGATCGGGATGTATGGGTTGATGGCCTCCTATGTGACACGGCGGACGACCGAGATTGGGGTGCGCATGGCGCTGGGCGCAACGCGGGGTGGGATCTTCGCGCTGGTGATGCGGCAGGTTGCGGTGTTGTTGCTGCTGGGATCGGCGGCTGGCGGATGCCTGGCGGTGTTTGCCGCGCGGTCGATCAGGACGTTTCTGTTCGATGTGAACGCGGGCAATCCGGCGACATTCGCCGGGGCGGTGTTGATTCTGGCGGCGGCGGGATTTGCGGCAGCGATGCTGCCGGCGCGGCGCGCAGTGGCGATTGAGCCGATGCAGGCGCTGCGGGCGGAGTAAGGAGACTTTATGAGCTGGTTAGCACCTATTTTTCGACGCCGCAAACTCTATGGCGATCTCGCCGAGGAGATGCGCGAGCATCTTGAGGAAAGAAGCGAGCAGTTCATGCGCGAGGGTATGAGCCGCGAAGAGGCGACAAGAGCCGCCCGGCGGGCTTTCGGCAATGCGACGCTGATGGAAGAGCGGGGACGCGAGGCGTGGCAGTGGCCGCGGTCCGAGAGCCTGCTGCGCGATATCAGCTTCTCGGCGCGGCTGTTGCGGAAGTCGCCCGGCTTTGCGCTGGTCGCGATCCTGACGCTGACCCTGGGTGTGGGCGCAAATACGGCGATTTTCAGCCTGTTGAATGGGCTACTGCTGCGCCCGCTTCCGGTGCCCGATGCTCAGCGGCTGGTGTTGCTGCGCCTGGAACCGGCTCAATGGCACTACAGCTTCAGCCTGCCGCTCTTTCGGGAGCTGGAAAAACACCAAGAGGTCTTCAGCAGCGTATTCGCATTCACCGGCCACCAATTTCAAATCCGTGGCCGTGATGGCAATGAGGTGGTGCCGGGCGAGTTTGTGAGCGGGCGGTATTTTGACGCGCTGGGGATTCGTCCTCAGCTGGGACGGTATCTAACTCCGGATGATGATCGCAAAGGCGCGAGTGAGAACGTCGCTGTTATCAGCGACAGCTTCTGGAAGACCTGGTTCAATCACGATCCCGGCATCGTCGGGCGAAAGACGATCTTCGATGGCGTTCCGTTCACGGTGGTAGGGGTAATGCCGGCGACATTTTTCGGCGCCGACGCGAATGCCCGACCTGAAATCTATGTGCCGGTTGTGACCGAGCCGCTGGTGAACGCACCTTACAACATGACGGCAGGCGGATACCACTCCTGGTGGCTTCGGGTTATGGCGCGGCTGAAGCCGGGCGTGTCCATCGCACAGGCGAACGCCGAGGTGCGATCGATAAGCAAGCCGATCTTTACCGAGGCGATTCCCGATCCGAAGGGCGCCTTCGACGGCGTGACGAGGGACCGCATGTACCTGGATGCCGAGCCGGGTGCAGCGGGATATTCCTATCTCCGCACTCAGTACCGCAATCCGCTGCTGTTGATTTTCGCTCTGTGCGGGGTAGTTCTGCTGCTGGCGTGCATCAATCTCGCCAGCCTGCTGCTGGCGCGCGCAGCGATGCGGCAGCGCGAGATTGCCACGCGGCTGGCGATTGGGGCTACGCGGCGGAGGCTGATTCAGCAATTGCTGGTCGACAGCCTGCTGCTGGCGGTTGTGGGAACGGGCGCGGGACTGGCAACGGCTCCGTTTGTGAGCCGGGCGCTGGCCGGGATGCTGGTGCGCGGAGGAAATTCGCCTTATCTTGACGCCAGCATTGACTGGCGAGTCTTTCTCTTCGCGGCGATAACGGCGATGGCATCGACGGTCCTGATTGGGCTGCTGCCTGCGCTGCAGGCCACGGCCGGCGACCTGAATCAACACATGAAAGATGGCTCGCAGGCCGCTCGCGGAGAGCGGCGGCGGACGCTGCCCAAGATCCTGCTGGCGACGGAAGTCGCGCTGGCCATGGTGCTGGTGTCGGGGGCCGGGCTGCTGAGCACGAGCCTGCTGCGGCTCTACAATTCGGGGCTCGGCTTTGATCCGCACGGTCTGCTGCTGGCGGATCTCGACATGGGCAAGCAGCCGCTCGACGGAGAGCAACTCACTCGCGTTTATCACGACATAACGGATGGTCTGGCGCGGCAGCCAGGTGTGAACTCGGTAAGCCTGTCGAGCGTAATGCCGCTTTCAGGAAGTGTCTGGACGGGAACTCTTCATCTTCCTGGGGGTACAGACCGCGAAGTCCACGACAGCCGGGTGGGCCCGGACTACTTTCGCGCGATGCGCACTCCGCTGCTTGCGGGAAGAGAGTTCACGTGGAAAGACACGCCGGATTCGAACCTGAAAGTGATCATCAACGAGACGGCGGCGAAGATGTTTTTCCCCGGGGGGGATGCGATTGGCAGGCAGCTGGTCGATACGCGCGACGCCGACGGCGGCAAGAAGAAAGTCGTGAATTACGAGGTGATTGGTGTGGTGGGCAACACCAAGTACACGACATTGCGTGAGCCGGCACCGCCCACGGCCTACTTCTCGATTACGCAGCCCAATCCGGAGGAGAAGAAGCCTTCGTATACCGTGCTGCTGCGCGCGTCGGGTCCTGTGGCACCATTGGCAGCGGCGATCCGCCAAACCATCGCGAGGATGGCGCCGGATATCCCACAACCGGTGTTGAGCACGATGGACAGCCAGATCGACGACTCGATCGCCGCCGAGCGGGTGATGGCGCTGCTTTCGGTCTTTTTTGCGGCGAGCGCGCTGCTGGTCACGGGAATCGGACTCTACGGTGTGCTGTCGTATTCGACGGCGCGGCGAACGAGCGAGATCGGGATCCGCATGGCGCTGGGCGCGGAGCGCGGACAGGTGGTGTCGCTGATCTTTCGTGAGAATGCGTGGACCGCTGCGGCCGGCTGCGCGCTTGGCCTGGGGGCTGCTGTGCTGGCCTCCCGAGCATTGAAGACGTTTCTCTATGGCACCTCGGCGCGCGATCCGTGGGTGATGACCTTTTCGCTGGCTGTGCTGTGTCTGATTGCCGCAGTCGCTTCACTGATTCCTGCAATCCGCGCCGCCTCGGTCGATCCGATGAAGGCGCTGCGGACGGAGTAGACGAATATGAGCTGGCTTCCACGTATTTTTGGACGACGTGATCTTTACGGCGATCTTGCCGAGGAGATGCGCGAGCATCTTGAGGAGAAAACGGAGCAGTTCATGCGCGAGGGCATGAGCCGCGAAGAGGCGACAAGAGCCGCGCGGCGAGCCTTCGGGAATGCGACGCTGATCGAAGAGCGGGGACGCGAGGCGTGGCAGTGGCCACGGCTGGAGTCGCTGCTGGCGGATGCGAAATTTGCGCTGCGGCAACTGCGCAGGTCGCCGGGATTTGCAGTGACGGCCGTGCTCACGCTGGCGCTGGGCATTGGCGCGAACACGGCGATTTTTACTTTGGTCGATTCGATCATGCTGCGGCCGCTTCCCTATCCGCACCAGGAAGACCTGATGCGCATCTCGGGGACTGACGAACAGGGTCGTCCATCCGCTGCAGATTTTCCGAAGGGATGGATTAAAGGCTGGCAGGAGCGCTCGCAGTCGTTCCAATCGATCTCCGGGTATTCCTCGAATACAGAATCAAACGTCACCGGCAACGACCAGTCGGAGCGGGTGTTCGGGTCAGCGGTAACGGTGAACACCTTCGATACTCTCGGCATTCATGCAGACATCGGCACCTTCTTCACGCCGGAGAATGCAGTCAGCGGGCAGGACCTGGTTGTCGTGCTGAGCTACGGATACTGGCGGCAGCGCTTCGCGGGGAATCCCGGAGTGATTGGCGACACCGTACGCATCGATGGAATTTCGCGACGCATTATCGGCGTGATGCCTCCCGGGGTGCGGTTTCCTTATGCAGACACGCAGTTTCTGGTTCCGATCGCATACAAGGGTGGTGATCCGATCGATGCGTGGAAGGATTTCGACAACCGAGCTTTTGGGCGGCTGAAGGACGGCGTGAGGCCGGCAGCGGCACAGGCGGAGTTGCGACGGCTGCATGCGTCCATGCTGAAGCTGTTTCCGTGGACGATGCCGGATAACTGGGAGGGCAATACCACTGTGGTTCCACTGCTGGAGTCGGTGGTGGGCGATACGCGGCCGAAGCTGTTGTTGTTGTTCGGGGCAGTCGGACTGATTCTGCTGATCGCATGCGCGAACGTGGCGAACCTGATGCTGGCGCGCGCGACCTCGCGGGAGCGGGAGATGGCGATTCGCGGCGCGCTGGGGGCATCGGCGAGCAGGATTATCGGTCAGCTGCTGGTGGAGAGCGTTCTGCTGGGAGCGATGGCCGGTGTGGTGGGACTGGTACTGGCAGGGGTGAGTTTGCGGGCGCTTACCGGATTGCTGCCGGCGGACACGCCGCGGCTGGCGGATATTGCTTTGCACTGGCCGGTATTTCTCTTTGCGGCGGGCGCGTCGGTGCTGACGGGGATTCTTTTCGGGCTTGTGCCGGCGATACGGATGGCGTCTCCGGACTTGCAGGAGGGCTTAAGGTCGGGGAGCAAGAACATCGCCGGAAAGGCATCGCAGGCGCGGATTTCGACGCTGCTGGTGATGGGACAGATCGGGCTGTCGGTGCTGGTGATTACGGCGGCGGGGTTGATGCTGCACAGCCTGTACAGCCTGTCGCGGGTGAATCCGGGCTTTCGCACGGATCGCATGGTGACGGCGGAGGTGGCGCTCGATTCAACGGCGTGCAGGCAGGCGGGGCGATGCCAGAATTTCTTTCGCGAACTGCTGGAGCAGGCGCGAGGGATTGCCGGAGTAGAGGATGCCGCGCTGGTGGATCATCTGCCGATGAGCGGCACCTTCGATCGCAACTATGTCTACGATGCAGAGAACCATCCCCGGCCGGCGACGCAGCCGAGCGAGCAGGGCTCGGGAATGAAGGTGTCGACGAGCTATTTCGACACGGTTGGACTGCAGTTGATGCGCGGGCGATTCCTGACTGACGCCGATCAATCGGGCGCGAGCCGCGCGATCGTTATCAATCAGCGGATGGCTCAATCACTCTGGCCGAATCAGGACCCGATCGGGAAGCATGTTGAGGAACTTGCCGATGAGCCATCGCCGGGGCTGCTTGATCCGAAGGTGGCGTCAGTGGTGGTAGGCGTGGTGAGTAATACGCATCATGACGGACTGGGCAGCGCCTTCGATGACGAGGTGTATCTGCCCATGACAGAAAAGAACGAAGCGCCGGTGATGACCATCCTGCTGCGCTCGCAGACGGACGCGGCAGCAACCGCCGCAGGATTGCGCCGAGTGGTCGCGGGTATCGATCCGCAGGTGCCGGTGACACGAGTGCGCACGATGAACGAGGTGGTCGCGGCTTCGACCTCCGATTCGCGTTCGCTGACGGTGTTGCTGTTGGGATTTGGATTTCTGGCGGTGAGCGTGGGGGCGGTCGGGGTCTACAGTCTGATTGCCTATACAGTGAGCTGGCGTACAAAGGAGATTGGCGTCCGCCTGGCACTGGGTGCGAGCAGGCGCGATGTAGTGATGATGATCGTGCGGCAGAGCTTTGTGCTGGCGCTCGGCGGATCGGCTGCCGGATTGTTCGTGGCGGCGGTTTCCGGGCGATTGCTGAAACAATTCCTCTTCGAGGTGAGCCCGGTTGATCCGGTTACATTTCTGACGGTTCCCCTGATGATGATGTTGCTGGCCCTGCTGGCGGCGTGGGTGCCGGCGCGGCGGGCGGCGTCGATCGATCCGATGAAGGCATTGAGGACGGAGTAGGGTGTAGGGGATAGGGTGTAGGGGATAGGGTGTAGGGTGTAGCTCTCGCCGGTTGACAGCCGGATGTATCTGACCACATTGAACTGCAGGTCCCTCCGCTTCGTCTGCCGCGACGCGGCAAGCTTCGCTCAGGATGACAAAGTTGTTTTCAATTCACGGCGTGACGGTGAATGCCGCGTGCAGCTCGGCGGTGGAATCGCCGCCGACCCAGACATCGAAGTCTGACGGGTCCTGTACCCAGTCTCGTGTCGCCGTGCTCCAGTAGCGGAGGTCATCGGGAGCAAGCGCGAAGTGCACGGTCTTCTTCTGGTGCGCGGGGATGGTGATGCGCGTGAATCCCTTGAGCTCGCGGACGGGCCGCGAGGTGCTGCCGTATTGCTGGTGAATGTAGAGCTGAGCGACTTCGTCGGCGGTGATATCTCCGGTGTTCTCGACTTCGGCGGTGACGTCGAGAGATTGCCCGACGCGGATGGACGGACGGCTGATCTTGATATCAGAGAAACGGAAGGTTGAGTAGCTGAGGCCGTATCCGAAGGGATAGAGGGGAGTGCTCTCCTCCTCCCAGTAGCGTTTGCCTTGTTCTTCCGGCTGCATGGTGGTGTTGTGCGCGTAATTCATGGGAATCTGTCCGACGTTGCGCGGCCAGGCGATGGGCAACTTGCCGCCGGGGACGACGTCTCCGAAGAGCACGTTGGCGATGGCGGTGCCGCCCTGCGTGCCCGGATACCACGCCTCAAGGATCGCGGGAATGTGCGTGGATGCCCAGGTGATGTTGAGCGGGCGGCCGTTCATGAGGACCAGCACGACGGGCTTGCCGGCAGCGGCGACGGCTTCGAGGAGTTGTTCTTCATTGCCCGGGAGGTCCAGCGACTCGCGTGAGGCGCGCTCGCCGGACATGTTCTGCGCTTCGCCGAGGACGAGGATGGTGAGGTCGGAGTTTCTGGCGAGGTCGACGGCTTTCTGCATCTCCTGTGCGGCCTGGTCGGCGCTCCAGTCGGGTTGCGGGACAACGTGGAAGATCTGGTCGAACATTGAGGGAATCTTGCGCTTGATCTGAACGCCCTGGGCGTAGGTCACCTGGGTGCCTGAGCCCGCCTTGCTGCGGATGCCAGCGAGCAGAGTGACGGTCTCGTCGAGGTTCTGCTGAAAGGTCCACGGGCCGAGGGTGTCGAGTTTGGAATCGGCGGTGGGGCCAATGACGGCGATGGAGTGGTACGAGCCGGACTTGAGCGGAAGCAGGTGGCTCTCGTTGCGCAACAGCACGGCGGAGCGCTCGGCGGCCTCGCGCGCGGCAACGCGGTGCTCGGGAGTGGCGAGAATCTGCGCGGAACGAGCTTCATCGACGTAAGGATGCTCGAAGAGGCCGAGGCGGTACTTCATGGCGAGAATGCGAAGGGCGGCTTCGTCGATCTGCTCGACGGTGATCTTACCGCTTCCGACGGCGGCGGCGAGGCTTTGCGAGTAAGCGGTAGGCCCTAGAGACATTTCCATGTCGACTCCAGCCTGCAGGGCGCGCACGGCGGCGTCGGAGAGATCTTTCGCGTAGCCGTGTGTCTTCAGGTTTTTAACGGCGTCGGCATCACTGACGACGAACCCCTTGAAGCCCCAGTCCTGGCGGAGGACATCATGCAGCAGCCAAAGGTTGCCGGTGGCGGGCACGTCGTTGAGGTCCATGTAGGCGGACATGGCAGAACCAACGCCAGCCTTTACCGCAGCGTGGAACGGCGGGAGGTAGACATTCCACATCTGATCTTCGGGGATGTAGGAGGCGTCATAGTCGCGTCCACCTTCGGCGGCGCCGTATCCGGCGAAATGCTTCATGCAGGCAAGAAGGTGTTCGGGAGCGCCGATGTAGGGGCCCTGAAAACCATGGACCTGGGCTGCGGCCATGGCGGAGCCAAGGTAGGGATCTTCGCCCGCGCCTTCGACGATGCGTCCCCAGCGGGGATCGCGCGCGATGTCGAGCATGGGCGCGAAGGCCCAATTGATGCCGACGGCGCTGGCTTCCTGCGCGGCAATGGTCTGGGCTCTTTCTTCAACGGACGGGTCCCAGGACGCGGCCATAGCGATGGGAACCGGAAAGATGGTGCGGAAACCGTGGATGACGTCGAAGCCGAAGATGAGCGGGATGTGCAGGCGGGTCTTCTCGACAGCGATGTGCTGGAGATGGTTGATGACGGCCGGATCAGTGACGAAGAGGAGTGAGCCGAGCTGGCCTTTGGCAACAGCGTCCTCAACTTCGTCGGCCTTTCCGAACACAAATTGCTGGCTAAGCTGGCCGATTTTTTCTTCGAGCGTCATCCGCTGCAGCAGGGCAACGGCGCGGGCATGGGCGCGAGCTTCTGCGTCCTGCGTGGCGAAGGGTGGCTGCGGCCGCTGCGCCGCGGCACCCGGGGACACATGAACGCCACACATGAGCGGAAGCGCGAGGGTGCAGGCGAGCAGACGAAAGGTTGTGAATTTTGAAGCGGTGCGGGAGGGCAAGGCCGGGACTCCTTTGGGAAGCTGAGCTGCAAAGATAATTTCCCAAATGAAAAAAGCTATCCCAAGAACTCGCAGTTGTGAAGAGGCTTTTACTTTCGTTGCCGCCAGGCGATGCTTCAGACGTGCTTCCGTTGCGCCTTGCCCTGGCGGTCCATATACGCGGCCTTTATCCGCTCGTATCTTACCTGCAGCTCATCGAGCTCAAGATCGCTGAGGTTTTCGATATCGATCATTTGATCGTGGGCCTTGTCGACGGCCCGGATCAGCTCATTCAGCTTGAGATTGATGGCGCGCGCGTCGCGGTTCTGCGTGTTCTGAATGAGGAAGACCATGAGAAACGTGATGATGGTTGTGCCGGTGTTGATCACCAGCTGCCAGGTATCAGAAAAGTGAAAGAGGGGGCCGGTAATAGCCCAGATCAAAATGACCAGGACGGCGCCTGCAAAAGCCCACTTGGACCCCAGCCATGCCGACGCTCGCGCGGCAAAGTGTCCGAACCAGTCATTCGTGGTCCGCACCTGGACTTCTACGGGTAGCTTTTTCACGTCCGGATCCCTTCCCTCAGCGCATTTTGCTCTGGTTGGGCAGCGGTGCGCGATCGGCCTTTTGAAACCAATGCTCTCCGAAGAGAAAAGGCCGGCCCGTGTGGCGCCAGCCTCTCATACGCGCGGAGAAACAGTTTCGAATCTGCCCGCGACCTTAAATTACGCGGAGGAGCACCAGAATGATGAGAATAAGCAGGATCAGGCTGATACCGCCGCCGCCGTAGTAGCCGATACCGGGGCCCATACGATAGCCGCCAAACCCAAAGAGCAAAAGCAGCACAATCAGAATGATGAGAAGCATAGTTGTCTCCTGCGGCAGGACCCTCTGTGCTCAGCTTTCATCGATTCGAATCTGCACGGAGGACTTACGCGACAGAAGCATAGAGGGGACGGCGCGAGAAATGGTTGTACCGCGCAACGATCGAAATGAGGGGCGTGGTTCAGCTAAGAGGCGACGGCTTCAGGCAGCTGCAGGCCGGCGCCGTCGACGGTGGCCTTGACCATGGCCTCGAACCCCATGCAGGAGTTGATCATCATGTGGTAGAGGCGGCGATCGGTCCAGTCGTGGTCGTAGTAGCTTCGGATGTATTCCGAACGGCGCTTATCGGTAGCGGCCAGTTCCTCCTCGGCTTCTCTCGCGTGTTGCGGAAAGTGCTCCTCGAACCACTTTACTTTTCGCCATTGCGAGGCATAGACGAAGACGTGGAAGCAATAGGGCGCCTTTGCAAGCACGCAAGCCGCGCCGCGCCCGACGACGACGGCGTGCCCTTCTTCGGCCGTTTTCAGCAGGTACTCGCGGACGAACTCAACCATTCGCTGGCTGTCAAAAATCTCGGACTCAGGAAGCGCAGGGAGGCGCTCCAGTGAGCCGTGCCAGAATGCCTTGCCGTAACGGTAATACCAAGGATCGAGCCGCTCGTCGCAGCGTTCAGCGAGCTTTTTGCTGATGCCGGCCTTCTGAGCGATCTCTTCGATGAGGCACTCGTCGATGAGCTTCCAGCCCAGATGCCTGGCAAGATGGTGGGCGAACTCCGCACCCCGACTGCCGTACTCCCGTTCCACTGTAATCAGGCGAATCATAAGCTCGTCCCTCCTTGCCCGTTCTCTATGTTAGATGGCTCCTGAACGTTTGCAGGGGGCCAATGCGTGCCGAATGCTAGCACTGTTTGAAGCCAAAAAGCCAGTCAGCCGAATGCACCGATTTCGGTCACGACAAAGAATTCTGTCGCGGGCTCAGAGTGCGAAAAGGTATCATGGCATCTCCCGATCCGCGAACGACAAACTGGTCCTTATTTCCGGTCCTTTCGGCAGGCTGTCAACTGATGCGAGAGTCCAGGCCGGGTATTCCTCTTTTTTGAGGATGAAGGGAGCTAAGTCACAAGACTCCCGGCAAATTGACGGAAAGGTGAGTGCGGTCGATGGCGCAATCTTACGAAACCAGCTCTGAGATGAACCAGGTTCTGACGCTGGAAGAGATTACGAATCTAACTGAAGAGGGTGGCAAACCGATTGACACGCTGATGAACGTAGTCGCGCTGATAGCGACGCGCTTCAGGACGGATGTGTGCTCGGCGTATCTGCTGGAGCCGGACCGGTCGAACCTGGTGCTGGCAGCGACGCTGGGGCTGCATCCGAAGTGCATTGGCACACTGCGCATGCCGCTGAGCGAGGGCCTGGCGGGACTGGTGGCAGAGCAGGTGCTGCCGGTGGCTGTGGAGGATGTGACCAGCCATCCGCGCTTCAAGTTCTTCAAAGAATCGGGCGAGGAGGCTTACCACTCGTTTCTCGGTGTGCCGCTGATCGATCGCGGGATTCTGCAGGGCGTGCTGATTGTGCAGACCAAGGAGCCGCGAGTCTTTCGCGAAAAAGAGATCCGCATGCTGGTAGAGGCGGCGAATGAGGTCGCGCCGGTGGTGAGCGAGGCGCGCACGCTGGACCGCTTTATCGCTCCCGCACAGGAGAAGCTGTGGTCGCTGGCGCGAAATCTGTGGTGGAGCTGGGACCACGATTGCGTGAGCCTGTTCCGGGACCTGAATCCGACGCGCTGGCGGCAGTTGAATCAGAACCCGGTGGCCATGTTGAGCGAGATCCCGCTTGAAGAGATTGAGCGGCGCTCGACGGAGTTGGTGCTGCATAGCCGCATCAACTATGTCTATCGGCGGCAGAAGGAGTATCTGAACGCGGACCGCACGTGGGGAGCGACCAATGCCGGAGTGCTGCGTCCGCGGCCGGTGGCATATTTTTCGGCGGAATTCGGACTGCATGAATCGCTACCCATTTATTCGGGCGGCCTGGGAGTACTGGCCGGCGATCACATCAAGAGCGCGTCGGATCTGGATATTCCGCTGATAGGGATTGGGCTGTTTTACGGGCAGGGGTATTTTCTGCAGCGGCTGGACCAGAAGGGATGGCAGCAGGAGGAGTATCTGGAGACCGACATCAGCCAACTGCCGATGCAGCCGGCGATCGGCACGAATGGCGAACCGGTTGTGGTGGAGATCCGAACGCGTAATGGGCCGATCAAGGCCAAAGTGTGGCGGGTGAAGGTGGGGCGCTGCGACTTGCTGCTGCTCGACTCGAATGTGCCGGGGAATGCTCCCGAGGACCTGGAGCTAACGTCGCGGCTCTATGGCGGCGATGGACGCACACGCATCCGGCAGGAGCTGCTGCTGGGAGTGGGCGGTTACCGCGCTCTCAGGGCGATGGGCATTACGCCGGGCGTGCTGCATCTGAACGAGGGGCACAGCGCTTTTGCGGTTTTTGAGGCCATTCGCACGCGCATGGAAGAAGAAGGCATGGGCTTCGACATGGCTGCGAGCCAGATTCGGCGGGAGGTGGTGTTCACCACTCACACGCCTGTCCCCGCCGGCCATGATCGCTTCGACGCGGAACTGATCGAGGAGCATCTGGGACCGCTGCGCGATCAGCTCAAGCTCTCGAAGGAGAACCTGATGGGTTTCGGACGGGAGTTCCCCACAGATGCCCAGGAAACGTTCTGCATGACGGTGCTGGGGCTGAAGCTTTCGCGCCGCGCCAATGCGGTTTCTTCGCTGCATGGCGAGGTTTCCCGAGCGATGTGGAAGTCACTTTATCCGCGCATGCCGGAGGATACGATCCCGATCGGGCACATTACGAATGGCGTACACGTGCCGTCATGGCTGGCTCCGCAGATGTGCCGGTTGTATGACCGGCATCTCGGTGTGGGATGGCAGCAACGCAGCGGGACATCGCAAACCTGGGAGGAAATTGAGAACGTTGACGATGGCGAGCTGTGGGAGACGCATCTGAGCCTGAAGTCGCAGCTGCTCGATTTTGCGCGGCGGCGGGCGTGCGAACAGGCGGAGCGGCGGGGCGAATCGCCGGAGACGCTGCACCGGTTGAGTAAGGTCCTGTCGTCCGACGCGCTGACGATCGGCTTTGCGCGGCGGTTTGCGACCTACAAGCGCGCAAATCTGATCCTGGCCGATATCGAGCGGCTGGCGTCGCTGGTGAATGATCCCAAGCGGCCGGTCCAGTTCCTGTTTGCGGGCAAAGCGCATCCGCACGACGAGCCGGGAAAGCGGGTTCTGCAGGAAATTGCGGAGAAGATGCGCGACTCGAAATTTTCAGACAAGCTGGTGTTCATCGAGGACTACGACATTAATGTGGGGCGCTACCTGGTTCAGGGCGTCGACGTGTGGCTGAACAATCCGCGGAGGCCACTGGAGGCTTCGGGCACGAGCGGGCAGAAGGTGGTTCTGAACGGAGGGCTGAATCTTTCGGTGCTGGACGGCTGGTGGGCGGAGGCGTACGACGGGCTGAATGGCTTCGCGATCGGCACAGGCAGGACGCACTCCAACATGCAGGTGCACGACAGTCGCGACGGCGAAGATCTCTACCGGGTGCTGCATGAGGAGCTGATTCCCCTCTACTATCAGCGCGATCAGGATGGGCTGCCGCGGGGATGGATCAAGCGCATGAAGCGGACAATCCGCACGCTGGGCTGGCGGTTCAACGCCGACCGCATGGTGATGGACTACACGCTGAAGTGCTATGTGCCGGCGGCGGGCGGCACTTCGAGCGAGATGCGGATGCAGAAGCGTTGAGCACGGGTGACCGGCATGGGCCTAAAGGAACTTTTGCGTAAACGTCGTAGACTGGCGGCATGAGAAACCTGCTCCCCGTCGTCGTCGCGGCTGCCTGCACAGCCGTTTTTGCTCAACAGGTTGCACCGTCTATCGAGGCTCCGCCAGGAGCACGCCTGGTGCTGCAGGCACGGGGTGAGGGAGCGCAGGTCTACACCTGTTCGAATTCCCAGTGGGTGCTGAAGGCGCCCGATGCCAAGCTGCTTGATGCCAATGGGCAGGTAATCGGCAGGCATTTTGCGGGGCCGACGTGGCGGCTCAACGATGGCAGCGAGGTAAAGGGCAAGTTGATCGCGAGCCAGCCGTCCCCGGATGGGAAGTCCATTGCCTGGCTGCTGGTGGGGGCTGTACCGGGCAGCGGAAGCGGCAAATTCGCGACTGTCGCGTACATTCGCCGGACGGACACCAGCGGCGGGGCTGCTCCGAAAGAGGCATGCACAAACGGTGACCTCCCGGTGCCGTATGCGGCAAAGTATAGCTTTTATGCGTCGAAATAGGGGTGTCAGGTGTCTCGGTGAGGCGGGGGTTCCGCGGCGGTCGGCGAAAGTGGTTCCTGCGGATAGTGATGGTAATGCTGCTGGCGGGAAGCGGGAGATGTGTCGCCGCGCAGCAGACCTCTGACTCTGAAGAACTTGCCGCGTTGCCGGATGCTCCAGACGCACAAACTTCGCCGAAACCAACGGATGGACAGCCGGCTGCTTCGCAGAAGAATTGTGTACCCGGAAAGCCGGCAGGCCAGAGTGTGGGAGGCGCCGCTGGCGGCGGCGAACCGTCGAAGAGTCCAGAGGGCCCCTGCCGGCAGAAGTTTGATTTTTTTTATCCCTTCGGCAAGCCGCCCTCACACGGACACCACCTTACCTCGACTGACAAGCTGCGCATCGCGGCCAGCGATGTCGTGGATCCATTCAACCTGCTGACAATTGCGGCGACGGCTGCGATTTCGGTGGGCAGTGATCCGGATACCGGGTACGGGCCGGGGTTGAAGGGATGGGGGAAGAATTCCCTGACCCTGCTTACCGAAGATATGACGGGCGAGTTCTTTTCAACCTACCTGATTCCGTCGATTGCGAAGCAGGATCCGCGATATTACCGCATGCCGAATGCTTCGATCCGGCGGCGCATTGTGAATGTGATCGTGCAGCCGGTGTGGGCGCGGAGCGACAACGGCGGCCACATGCCCAACTACGGAATGCTGATTGGGGTTCCCGCGACCGTCACGCTGGCGAACGTCTACGTGCCCGGGCGAAAGCAGGGAGTCTGGCCTACGGTTCAAACGTCAGCGATCGCGATCGCTTCAGCGCCGATTGACAATCTGATCAACGAATTTCTGCCGGACGTGTCGAAACATGTGAGTGTGCACATCGTGCTGATCCAGAAGATCGTGAATCATCTCACGTTGACGGAAGGAACATCTTAAACGCTGCTCGCGCATCCATTAAAAATGCCTGGTTTGCCGGAAACTCTGTTCGCCAATCCTGTGTGGCATGCGCTCGAGACGCGGCATTGCCATCTCGCTATTTCCGGCGGCAACGCACGGCGGTATCCCGCGGATGTTGCGCCGTTTGTGGCCGTCGCGGAACCGACTATCGACGCACTGAAGGCAGTGCACTCGCTGCTGGTGCCCGGAGAACAGGTGTGGATTGCCGATGCGAAGTATCCGGCGTGGCCGGAGCTGGTCTGGGAGACATCGCTCGAGTGCCTGCAGATGGTGCTGCCCGCGGAGATCGTGCCGCCTGCGGGGAGCAATGGGGTTTTGACGCTATCCTGCGAAGACGCGCCGGCAATGGTGGCACTTACGGATCTTGCGTTCCCGGGTTTCTTTCGCGTGAAGACCTGCGAGATGGGCAGCTACTACGGCGTGCGCGAGAGCGGCGAACTGGTTTCGATGAGTGGCGAGCGGATCATGCTTTACGAATATCCCGAAGTCAGCGGAGTCTGTACGCATCCCGACCATCGCGGCAAAGGCTACGCGGCATCGCTGATGTGGCAGGTGATACGCGACCATCGGCGCGACGGACTGGTCTCCTGGCTGCATGTGAGCGCAGGCAATAGTCATGCGATTGAGCTTTATTTGCGGATGGGTTTTGTGGAAGCGCGGAGGCAGGTATGGCACCGGATTTCGCGGCGGGATTGAAGCGTCGTCGAAGTCAGGACCATCAATCCGTAACCTTTTGGGCTCTCGGGTGCTCCAATGAGCGGGAGAGTTTTCCGATGTTTAAGAAATTTGCGCGGGTGATGGTGGTGCTGGCGGCAGGCTTGCCCGCTGTCTTGCCGATGGTAAGCTGCCAGGCGGCGAACAGTGCTCCGGTTCCGGCGGCGGCAAGCGATGTAGCGTTGGCCAAGGCGTCTTCGCGCGAGACGGCGGTGTTTGCGGGCGGTTGCTTCTGGGGGACACAGGCGGTCTTTGAGCGCGTGAAGGGCGTGGTGGATACGACTGCAGGATATTCGGGCGGATCGGCGGCGACCGCACACTATGACGATGTAACGACGGAAACCACTGGACACGCGGAGAGCGTGAAGGTTGTCTACGATCCGTCGAAGATTACGTATGGGCAGCTGCTACGGATTTTCTTTTCCGTGGCACACGATCCGACGCAGTTGAACCGGCAGGGCAACGATGTGGGTACGTCGTACCGGTCGGTGATCTTCTACGGAAACGATGAGCAGAAGCGCATTGCGACGGCGTACATCGCGCAGCTCGATGCGGCGCACGTATTCCCGAAGCCGATTGTGACCCAGGTGGTTCCGCTGAAGGGCTTTTATGCAGCGGAAGACTACCACCAGGACTATGCGCTGAAGAATCCGAACAACCCCTACATCTACGTGTGCGACCGGCCCAAGATTGACGCGCTGAAGAAGGAATTTCCGGAGCTATTCCAGAAGTACAAGGGCGAGTAAGAGGCACTATACTAGCTTGCGATGCGCCCTCAACCTCTCATCGCGGTCACTGATGTGGAAGCAAGCAGCCAGTGGTATCAGCGTCTACTAGGTCTGCGCAGTGATCACGGCGGCCCGCAATACGAGCGGCTGGTTTCGAACGGCCAGCTCGTCCTCCAATTGCACAGCTTTGAAGTGGAACACCATCACGGCCGGATCGGCAATCGCGACGACAAGCCGTATGGGAACGGCGTGCTGCTGTGGTTCGAGGTAGAGGACTTCGACGCGGTCATGCAGCGCTCTGCTGAAATGGACGTGGAGATGGTTCTGCCCCGGCATCGCAATCCTCCTGAAGGCGATGGCGGGCCGAATCACTGGGAGTGCTGGATGCGGGATCCGGACGGCTATGTCGTGGTGGTTGCGAGTCCGGATGGTTCGGCCACGGGAATGTGGCGTCCCGGCCAGTAGTTGCTATATATTTTCGCGAATGGGAATCTCCCGGGCGCTGGGTTCGCGGAATGGCTCGCCGCCACGCACGGTGAACTGCACGCGCTTGCCGCGGCGGACGTTGTAGACGAGCGCAGGGCGGAAACAGACCAGGCAACGGCCGGCCGCGCGGCGCGCGCTGGGATAGAGGATTCCGTTTGACTGGCGTGCCATCAGGTTGGAGGCCAGAGCTTGTGGCTCGATGTAGCACTCGGGGATGGGCTCCGGACGGAGATATTTTCGGAACTGCGGACGCCCTGACGTGAGGTCGTGTACGGGCATGGTGAAGTCGGCGAGGTAATCGTCAAAGACGGCGATTTCGTCTTCCGGCCATGCCACCTCTTCAAGCTGGCGCTGCTTGTGAAAGGCAACTTCGGCCAGCGAGGTCTCGCGCTCGAGGCCGGCGTACCACGCGCCGCGATCGCTCGAGTTGAAGCGGCCTCCATCGGGCGCGGCATGGGTGAAGGCAGCGTTGACGATGTGGGCGTAGTCGACTCCGTAGACCAGCTCGTGCACACCGATGCCGGGAAGCAGACCTTCTTCGCCAAGAAGGCGGTCGTTGGTTGCGCCGTCTAGCTCGAGTAGGTCGTCGAGCATTTGCCCATCATCGCTTAAACGCGAGAGAACAGTGCCACTCCTGCTGTACTTGGCGGGAATGAGGCGGTGCGTGTCCTTGAGGTCGACGGCGGTGACGGGGACGCGGATAGCGGGGGCGGAGGGGAGGGGCATGTCTGGTCTATGGTGTTGGGCGCTATTGGCCGCCGCGACGCGCATCGAGAAGCTGGCGCACGCTGATCATTCCGGGCTGGCCGCGCTGGATGATATAGGCGGCGGGCGTGAGGCCGCGGAAGATGGGATTGCTGTTGGGCCGCGTCATCCAGGCATCGGCGAGTCTGGGGCTGTAGAGGATGTTCAGCGCCTTAAAGATGCCGATGATCAGGGAGATGCGCGTGAGCGTGTCCTGATCGAGGCTGCGGCCCTTCGGAGCCTTCTTGAGCGCATAAAAGGAGCCGGTGGACATGCCTCCTAGAAGCTGGCGGGCGTCGGGATCGCGCAGGTCCCACTTGTCCATGATGGCGAGGAAGCCTTTGACGGCTGAGGGGCTGAGACGGCGGCGCGTTGCCGGATCGGACAGGTCAGCGGAGGATTCAGATCTGTAACCGGGAACGTTGGGAAGCACAAGTGAAGCTGCCATGAATCGTTCTCCATTTCTGAATCATTATTGCATCATATTTGATGCTGACCATATATATTTTGCGCCAGAGTCTTCGTGATAACGACCGGAACAGGCGTTTATGCCGGGAAGGATTACAAAGGTTTTACGAGAAACTCATCAAATCGCAGCGGGTGCCTGATGTATTGGCTTTGAGGATCACAAATGAGTTCACTGATCGCGGAACCGCAGACGGACGAGGCTGCCGCCGTTATTAATGAAATGTCGGAGGCCGGGGCCAAGGTCCGGCGGCGCGGCGAAGACGTGCATCCGCTGAGCCGCGAGGCGCAGGAGAGATCGCTGAACTGGTTCACGATTCCCTTCATGGGGCTGTTTCACGCAGGTGCGATTCTGGCGCTGTTTTTCTTTACCTGGAGGGCGCTGGCGGTTGCAGCGGGGCTTTGGTTTGTGAGCATCTGCCTGGGGATCGGCGTCGGGTATCACCGGCTGCTGACGCATCGCGGATACAAGGCTCACAAGGCACTCGAATACTTTCTGGCTGTGTGCGGGACGCTGGCACTGGAGGGCGGTCCGCTCTACTGGGTGGTCAATCACCGTATCCATCACCAGCTGGCCGACCAGCATGGCGATCCCCATACGCCGAGAGACGGCGGCTGGTGGTCGCATGCCGGTTGGGTGCTGCACGGCAAGGGGCTGGATGGCCAGACCGCGCTTTTCTCGAAGTATGCTCCGGACCTGATGAAGGACAAGTTTCTGATGGGACTCAGCAAATACCACTGGGTTCCGTTGGTGGTGCTGGCGGTGGCGCTGCTGGCCGCCGGAGGATGGCCGTGGTTGCTGTGGGGAGTCTTTTTCCGGGTCACGTTCGGCCTGCACGCGACGTGGTTTGTGAATTCGGCGACCCACATGTGGGGCACACGGCGCTTTGCCACGCGGGATGATTCGCGCAACCTGTGGTGGGTGGCGCTGCTGACCGGCGGCGAGGGCTGGCACAACAATCACCATGCGCATCCGGTTTCGGCGCGGCACGGGCTTGCCTGGTACGAGTTCGACCTGAACTACTACTGCATCTGGACGATGGGAAAGCTGGGCCTGGTGCGACAGGTGAATGTGGCAAAGCTCACGCCGCGCGGTTGACGATACCCAGGTCCCCGACTCGGAACCTGCGGCACCCGCAGTCAGCTTGGCCAGCGTCTGGTTGTGTCAGCAGGTAATGCCGGCCTCGGTCAGTGCTTCCTTCAGGCCTTTCATGCTGATGCGGGTTGAGGCTTCGGGAGTGCCCGCGCCGCGCCAGTGAGTCTCGAGGCTCACGGCGTAGTGGTAGCCCTGAGCCTTGAGGGCACGGAACTGGCCCACCCAGTCGATGATGCCTCCCCCGACCGGCTCCCATTCGAATTTTCCGTTGGGATCACGTTTCACATCCTTGCAGTGGCAGTGGCCGATGCGCTCTTTGGGCAGCGAATCGTAGCCATTGGGATAGGGCGTGTTGCCGGGGAAGGTGCCGGCGTTGCCGGGGTCCCAGTTGAGCATGAAGTTCTTGTTGGGAATTGCGGCAAGGACAGCGGCGGCTTCTTCTCCGGTGCCGGTGTTGCAGGCCATTTCGTTTTCGAGCAGCAGGATGACGCCGTGCTTCTCGCATGTCTCGGCGGCTTCGGTGAGCTTTTTATTGATGGCTTCGCGATAAGGCTTCGGGTCATCGAGACGCCAGAAGTCGAAGCAGCGGATGCGATCGGTGTCAAAAGCCTTGGTCAGCTGGATGCAATGCTCAAGCAGCACGTCCTGCTGTTTGAAGTCGAAGTCGGCATGAAACTGGTCGTGCTTCGGGCTGTGTTTGGAGAGGGGCGCGCCGGGCCAGTCGGTCTTGAACAGCGGGCTGGCAATGTCGGTAACCCGGAGCTTGTACTTTTGGAGGATCGCGCGTGCGTCGTCGATTTGCTTGGCATCGAGCTCGGTGATGTTCTTGCCCCACATGCCACGGAGCTCGATCCACTGCAGGCCGAAGTCCTGAGATGCGATCTGGCAGGCGCGGTCGAAATCGTCGGTGATCTCATCGTTGATCACAGCGAGGCGGAACGGACAACCCGTGGCAGGTGCTGTATGCGGAGCTCCGAGGGCGTTGGTAGACGGGAATCCAGCTGCTACACCTGCAGCTGCCAGGCCGATCAGAAAATCGCGACGTGATGCGGACATCATTCCTCCATGTGTGGGATTCACTAAACAGGATAGATCAGATGACGGCCTTCGCCGGCTGACGCCAGCGAAGGCCGGGAGGAAGGGATCAGTGGATCAGGGCTGCAAGGCTCCGCAAAGAGGGAGGCAACGAAGCCTGCAGCCGAAAGAGTTAGAACCGCAGTGTCCCTGAGAACTGGAACGAACGGCCGCCTCCGATACCATTGATCCCGGTGCCGCTGCCCACGGTGCCGGTCACCTGCCCGAAGTTGGCGCTGGTGATGGAGCCCTGCGGACTGTTGAATTGCGGCGTGTTGCTCAACTGGAAGGCGTCGGCACGAAATTCGAACGACAGGGCCTCCCTGATCGGGAAGGTCTTAAAGAGCGAGACGTTGTTCTGGACGTATCCCGGGCCGTAGAACTTGTTGCGGCTGACGTTGCCCATAGTCGTGCCATAGTTGATGGGGCATGAACCGGTCTTGGGGCATCCGGCCGGCTGCGCGAAGGTTGTGGGATCGAACCACTGATTTCCCGGGCCGATGTGGTGCAGGGTCCTGTAACCCTTCACCTGATTGGCCATTTGCTGCTGTCCGGGGGTGTTGATGCTGCCACCGTTGGCGGTGACGTTGAACGGCAAGCCGGAGTAGAGGGAAATGATCGCGCCAAGTTTCCATCCGCCGATCAGTGAGGATGCAACCCCGGTGTTTAGCCAACGCTTGCCCTTGCCGAAGGGAAGCTCGTAAGTGAGGCTTTCCTCAAAGTTCAGGCGGTGATCGAAGTCGTTCGGGGCATAGTTGTGACGCTGGTCAAGCCAGAAGAGCAAGCCTCCATCGTCGCCAGTCTGGTAGCCAAGACCTTTGCCCCACGTGAAGGAGGTAATCATGCCCAGGCTGTTCGCGAAGCGCCGGTTTAGCTGCGCCTGCAGCGACTGGTAGTTTGACGAGTAGCCGAGAAAGTAGACGTTGGTGGCAGCGCTGCGGTTAAAGGCGATGAACTCCGGCTCGCCCGCTGTGCCCAGACCAAGAGCCGGCGGAAGGTTGATGTTCTGTGCTGCGCCGATGTGAACACCGTGGTTGCCTACGTAAGACAACGTAAAGCTGAATTGCGCCGGCAGGGCCTGCTGCACAGAGAGATTCCAGGACTCGATATAAGGGTTGTAGTAGTTCTTGGGGATCTCGACATAGGACTGGCTGATCAGTGCTTTGGAAGATGTCACGTCGATAATGCCGCTGCTCGGCACGTTGACCGGGACGGGAGCCGGGAAGCCGGCCTGGAAGGTTGCCGCCGATCCGTCGCTCAAAAGCGCGGGCTGATATGCGTTGAGCTGCTGATAGGAGTTGTTGGAGCGGACCGGATAATTGTATGCGTAAGTGTTGTCTTCAAACGGGGTGTAGCTGATGCCGAATCCCCCGCGGAAGACGAGCTGCTCGTTCGCACGGTAGGCGAAACCCACGCGGGGCGCGATGTAGTTGTACCTGGTCTTGATGCCTAGATTGGAGGGATTGTCACCGACTCCAGCAATTACAAGGGAGTGGGCGGCGGGGTTGTAGTTAGAGAAGCCGCCGGATGTCGCCGGTGTTGCGGGTGGGTAGAACTCCCAGCGGAGACCGAGATCCAGGGTCAGCTTGGGGGTTACCTGCCACTTGTCTCCGGCAAAGGCGAAGAACCACCAGGCGCGGAAAGCCGGGAAGTAGGTGTTCACGTCGCGTCCGGTCTGCTGCGGATAGTCGAGCAGGAAGCTGGCCATCTCGTTGGCGATGTTGGTTTGGGCGCCTGGCTCCGAGGTGTTGTTCTCCATGAAGGTGAAGACACCGCGCGGGCTGAAGGTCTGGTCCTGGAGCAGGTCGTCATGAATGCGGCGGAGATCGACGCCGAATTTGAAGGTGTGGTTGCGAACGATCTTGGTCCAGTGATTGACGACGTCGACGTTGGTTTCAGTGCGGATCCAGGGGAGTGAAGCGGAGTATCCGATGAGCGGAGGATTGCTGCTGCCCGTGAAATCCTGCATGAAGATGCCAACCTGACCGCTGGTGAACTGGCTGATATTGACGCCGGGAATGCCGGTCTGGGTGGCGTAGTCGGTGCCGTAGCCACTTGGCGTGGCACTGTTGCCGTAGTGAGCGACTCCAACGCGAGCCTCAGTGAGGAGCGTGCTCGAAAAGGCGCGGTCGTAGTTCAGACCAGTGCTGTAGGTTCCCTGATGGCCGTTGCCGGCAAAGGCGCCCTGCGCAGGGCCGCCACCGGGGGCTCCGAAAGCCGGGGCCTGGAAGATATCGATGTTCTGGCGGTTATAGCGACCGCTCAGATGGTCCTTCGCGGTGATCTGATAATCGATCTTGATGTCGTACCGTTCGGTCGTCTTCTGGAAGGGCAAGTTGACGGAGTAGTTATTGCTGGGGGCGCTCGCACTGGTGGCGAGGTTGGCGTTGGGCGCCGGCAGCAGCTTCATCAGATTGATGGATACGGGATTCACACGGTTGTAGGGAATCTGGTTGTTGGGGAAAGGTGTGCGCCCCGAGCCGTCGGCATTGCCGGTTGCCGGATCGTAGACTTGACCCTTGCCATTGGCCTGGAGAGCTCCGCTCAGATCGATGTTGCCTGCGGCGTTAGGCGTGTACCACGCAGGATCCGGGATAGTCAGAATGTTGGAGTTGGCTTCGTGGTCGGGAGAACGGAAGTAATCTCCGTAGAAGAAGAGCTTGTCTTTGATGATGGGGCCGCCGACGCCGCCACCGAAGTAGTTGTAGGCGAGATGTCCGACGCTCTTGTTGAAGTAGGCGCGAGCATCGAGCGCGCTGTTCTGGATGTACTCGGTGGCCATGCCGTGGAACTGGTTGGTGCCGGAGTTGATGATCACGTTGCTGACGGTGCCGATGGCGCGGCCCAGCTCGGCCTCATAGTTGGAGGTGGAAACGTCGACGGTCTGGATGGCTTGGATCGGCGGAATCAGAATCTGAAGAAGGCCGGTACGCTCATCGTCGTCGATACCTTCGATCTGATAGCTGTTCCCCATGCGCGGCTGGCCGTTTACTTCGGTCTGGATAGAACTGGAGGCGTTAAAGAATTGCGAGTGCTGAAAGACTGGCGGCCCTACTCCGGGCACGAGCGTGAGCAAAGTCTGAAAGTTCTGATTGACCGCAACCGGCATGGTCTGGAGCGTGGTGGACTCGAGGTTGGTGCTCACGTCGGCGCGGTCGGTCTGCATAATGGCGGGCGCGCCGGTGACGGTAACGGTCTCGGTGGTGCTACCGGGCTGGAGCGCCAGGTCAACGCGGGTAGTGGTGTTGACGACCACATCGATGGCGGGGCGCGTTTGTTTTTTGAACCCGGTGGCTTCGACGACAACCGAGTAAGTTCCGGGCGTCAGGTTAGGAAAGGTGTAGTTGCCGCTCTCATTCGAAGTGGTCTCGCGGCTGATTCCCGTGGCGGTCTCCTGAATGGTGATTTTTGCGCCGACTACGCCGGCACCGGTTGAGTCGGAGACGGTTCCCACCAGGGTGGCTGAAACGGCCTGGGCGTGAGCTTGTATTGTGGCGAGAGAGCCGACCAGCAGGGGCAGCAGCGCCAGAAGGAAAACGGCCGCCAGGCTCCTGAACAGAATGACCGGTGAGATCGCAGTGCTTTCCACTGCATCGGTGTGTTGCTTCGTCATCACTTCCTCCAAAAAGGCTTCGAACTTCGACTTCTCGGCGCCTACCTATGTGCAAAACCAGAACGGTGCGCCTCTGAAGTCCATGGGGGCCCTGTTGAACCTGAAGGCCAGTCTGCAGAAGAGAAACCTGGCCACGGCGCACCTTAGTTGGATCGATATAGACTTGTCAAGCTGTAAGACAGATCTCTCCCCGGCAGGTTTTGAGGATGTGCTTCACTGGTTACGGCCTGCGCTGCGCTGCCACAGCAATTTGCGGAGTCTGCCTGAAACTAAAGCGTTTAAGTGGACGTCTGAAGAAACCACAGCACAGATATACGAGTTGACGACAGCATATTCTCGGAGTAAATCTGTCAGGCAGCTTGGCATGCTTCATCGGCGTATCAGCGACTCCGAGCAGGGTACGAATTCGAAAAGGCGACCGTGACATACGATAGAGACCTACCCCCGGAAATGGATGTGGATGGAATGGCGCTGGACCCCATCGTAAGCAGACGCCTGTACCAACAGGTGGCTGAACGCATCAAGCAGCAGATTCAGGCGGGCAGCATCTCGGCGGGGGATCGACTGCCGGCGGAAAAGGACCTGGCACTGCAGTTAGGGGTAAGCCGTCCTGTCGTCCGCGAGGCGCTTATTGCGCTGGAGATTGCCGGGCTGGTCGAGATTCGAACAGGTTCGGGCACCTACATTCGCGATCGCGGCAAGCTGCTGTTTCCGATGATGGATGCCGGACCGGGTCCATTCGAACTGCTGCATGCCCGGCTGCTGATCGAGGGAGAAGTCGCGGCGGAAGCTGCGGTCCGGGCTACGGACAGCGACCTGGCGGCGATCGAGGACACGATCCACGACATGGAAAAGATCGTGGCGTCAGGAGCTCACGCCCGCGAGGCCGACCAGGCGTTTCATGTGCTGATCGCGAATGTTGCGGGCAACAGCGTCCTGGCGGACCTGGTGGCCCGGCTCTGGCATGGGATGTTCTCGCCGATGTTTCACAAGCTGAGTCAGCTTACCGGACACATGGCGAACCAGGAGCGCACACTTTCGGAACACAAGGCGATCTTTACCGCTTTGTCGACGCATGACGCGGTTGGCGCACGCGCGGCGATGCGGCGACATCTCAAGAGCGTGGAAATGGTGCTGGCCAAGAGCAACCTGTCGGAACTCGAAGCGAACTCCGTCATCAAGCCGAGGTAACGCGGCCTGGCTGGATGGTTTCCATCAAGTAAGCTTCGGTGTTGGAGGCCTGCTTGCGACTTTCCCTTGTTCTATTCCTTCTCACGTTGTTTCCGGTTCTTCCTCCCTCGAGCCGTGCCCAGAATGTCACCGATGTGAAGCCGAGTCCCCAGCAGCTTGACTGGCAGGATCTGGAGATGGGCGCGATCATCCACTTCGGGACGAACACTTTTCTGGATCGCGAGTGGGGAGACGGCACGGCTTCACCGCAGGTTTTCAACCCCGAGCATGTGGATACGGACCAGTGGATGGAGGCGGCGAAAGGCGCGGACATTCGATACGTGGTGCTGGTGGCAAAGCACCATGACGGTTTTACACTGTGGCCGAGCGCGCAGACCGAGTACGGGGTCAAGAGCAGTCCGTGGCTTGGCGGCAAGGGCGACCTGGTGCGGATGGCTAGCGAGTCGGCGCACAAAGCGGGACTGCGGTTCGGAGTTTATCTCTCGCCCTGGGACCGGCATGAGCCGCGCTACGCGAATCCCGCGGAGTACGACAAGTACTACCTGGCGCAGCTTGAAGAGCTGTCGACGGGCTACGGACCGCTTGAGGAGTTCTGGCTGGACGGCGCGGGAAGCGCGGGACGAACGTACGACTTCGATACGATCATCGAGCACCTGCGGACTTATCAGCCGAACACCATGGTCTTTGCCGATGTGGCGCTCTACAAGTACGCCGATCTGAGGTGGGTAGGGACAGAAAGCGGCAAGGTTCCTTTCGAAAACTGGAATGTCGTCGATCGCGCCGGGTATCTGCGCTGGCGGCCAGTGGAGGCAGATACGCCGCTTCACAGGGAGCAGTGGTTCTGGCATCCGAATGCGGACACGACGCTGAAGAGCGTTGATGAGCTGATGGACGAGTACAACAACACCGTGGGCCGCGGTGCTCAGTTGATGCTGGGGTTGGCGCCGGATCGAACGGGGAGGATTCCTGCCGCGGACGTTGCGCGGCTGGCGGAGTTCGGAGCGCGGGTGAAGGCGGTGTACGGGAACAACCTCGCCCTTCAGCACGAGGCGGTCAGCAGGAACGAAGAGTTGGCCCTCGATGGGGATGCGGATACATTCTGGTCACCGGAGGTCGATGGCGGCGTGCCTGCGCTGACGGTGAGGTTTGCTCACCCGATCACCTTCGATCGCGTGATGACGATGGAGAGGCTGAACGACGGTCAGCATGTGGAGGAATACTCGGTCGAGGTGCAGCTCAAAGGGGAATGGAAGCAGGTGGCGCATGCCTACGCGATCGGACACAAGAAGATCGACATTTTCGATCCGGTGACGACTGCGGGCGTGCGGCTGAAACTGCTCAAGACTTCGGGACCGGCAGGGATCCGAGAATTCGGCGTCTTCAACGGAAGAGCAGGTCGCTGAGTTCCACCGTAAAAAAGCGAAGACCGGGAGAGGAACTGTTTGGTTCCTCTTCCCGGCATCGGTTAACAGATTGGTTGCAGCTGCTTTTAGTTCGAGTAGGTCCAGGAGAGGATCTCCTGGTCGGCTCCGATTCCGCCGCTTGCGCCGGTAAATCCGACGTAAGCGGTGCTGCTGCCAACGATCGAGGGAATGTTGACGGTGAACGCGTGCGTGAAGGCTTTCTTGGTCACCGTATCGGTCAGGGTCATGGTGAGCGTGGTGCCGTTGTAGACGAGATGAAGGGTCATCGGATCTCCGCTGAGGAGATCGATGCCGGATGAGGTCAGGCTCACAGAACCTGCAGTTCCCATCGGGATTGCACCCTTCGTATAGACACCAGTGGATTCCGGACCTTCACCCGCGTTGTTATGCAGGTCGAACTTCAGACCGACACTCGATGGCAGGTTGGCATAGCCTAGTCCGGCACCACCCGAGCCCAGGGCGTGGGGGCCCACACTCTGAATGGCAAAGGTGAACCCATCACCCGCCGCCTTGGTGATCTGGAAGGTGATGTCGGTCGTGAAGGATGCCACGTTAACGCGAGTGGCATACCATGCTGAACTGTTCTCGAAGAGATTGCCATCCGTCAACTGCAGCTTGGCGCCATCCAGCTTTGCATTGCCGTTCATGCTTAACTGCTCCGCAAAGTTGGCGAAATCGGTGATGTTGATTACTTCGTTCGGCGTAGTCCCCGGCGAAGACAATAAATAACTGGCCGTAGCGACTGCACTATTCGTATAGCCGGACGCGACAGCGATCGCCTCGAGCGTCTCGCTGGCCGATACTGTGATCGGCCCCGAGTACCTGGTTGACGAAGTGGTAGGAGTGGTTCCGTTGGTGGTGTAGTAAATGGTTGCGCCTGTGGTCGCATCGGTAATGGAAACCGTCTGCGCGGCAGTATAGGTTCCGGCGGGAACGCTGAAGGTAGGAGTGGCTGCAAAGCACATGTAGCAGCCTCCGCCGATGGTGTAGACCGCGCTCGCTACCGGGCTGTTCGTATAGCCAGTCTTGACCGCGATCGCCTCCAGCGTCTCTGTGGCGGTCACTGTAATGGGTCCGCTGTACACCGCAGACGAAGCGGTGGGTGTCGTTCCGTTGGTTGTGTAGTGGATGGTTGTGCCTGCCGTCCCATCGGTGATGGACACCGTCTGCGTCGAAGTATAGGTGCCGGTGGCAACGCTAAAGACCGGAGCCGGCAGCGCGGGACTGGCGGCAGTGGTGATGGTGTAGGTGGCGGAGGCCAACGAGCTCGTAGTGTAGCCCGTTGCCAGAGCGACGGCCTGGACCGTTTCCGTCGCGCTTACCGTCATGGGACCGGCGTATTTCGCGGACGAAGCGGTGGGTGCCGAACCGTTGGTTGTGTAGTAAATCGTCGCCCCGGACGTTGCATCGGCCATGGTGAGTGTCTGCGCAGAACTGTAGTTGCCGGAGGCGAGACTCAGCACCGGTGTCGCGGTCTTGGGGTATGTGGTGATGGTGTAGGCTGCGGTGCCCACTGCGCTGTTGCTGTAGCCGGAAACTGCGGCGATGGCACGAAGCGTCTCCGTCGCGCTGACCGTGATGGGCCCCGCATACTTCGCAGATGAAGTTGAGGGGGTGGTCCCGTTGGTGGTGTAGTAGATGGCCGCGCCTGCGGTCGAGGAGGAAAGCGTGACCGTCTGCGCTGCGCTGAAGGTGCCTCCCGCGGGCGAGAACGTTGGAGTAGCTGCAGTCGGCGTACTGCCACTGCCGTTGGTCTGCCACATGAAGGCGGTCACACTGTGAGGGGGCAGCGAGTAGCCGGAGGTCACATTAACGCCCGGTGTAGTCGTGTTGCTCATCGGTGCTACCAGGGTGGAGGTGGTTGTCAGCGCGCCTGCTTCGTTCACCGAGTTCAGCGCGGGCGGAGCGAATTGATAGGTGGTCACGCCGGAGGCGGGCGCATTCGTACCAGAGAAAGTTACGTTATGCGAACTGTAAACATCCGAATTGACGATAACCATGCAGCGCTGATTGCCTTCCGCGAAGGCATAGCTGCGCAGGACGGGCACACCACTGATGGCGTTGACGCTGTTGTTGTTCGCGGGAAGATTGTAGGTCGGGTTGGACGTCCACGAGGTTTGAACCATCGGGCCGATCTTGCACCAGTTGTAGACCTGGGCTCCCAGCATTTGCGGACGCGGACAGTAGCTGCCGCCAAATGCGGACGAGTTGTAGTTCGAGCAGTCTCCGCCGGTGTCGAGCATCGTGCCCCACATGTGGACGTTGACGCCGCCTTCACCGAAGTAGTACTGGAGTGCCTGATATTCGTTCTGATTGACGACTCCGGCAGCGTCGTTTTCGCCCATCTGATCGGCGGCTACGACTCCCTGGAAGGCGGCTTGAATAAACGAGTCGGAAACCGCCTGCGTGAAGGGTCCGGCGGTGCTGGGGTTGAAGGTGCCGGTGTTTTGCTCGTAGACCATCACCTGGCAATTTGTCTTGCCATTCGGTCCGCAACCGGTTTCGCTCTCGATTCTCGAGACCGCCAGAGCGAAGCCGCTCTGCGATTTGGGATCGTGAATGTTGGAATAGGGCTCAGTCAGGGTGGGACCATAAAGCGGGCATGTTGCATTGGTTGATCCGCTGGTCATGCAACCCGCCGTGCTTACGTTGTTGATGTTGGCAGCGGTGTAACCGTTGATCTCGACAACGTCCGCCTGGGCTACGGTCGCAGCACCGCCATCGCCGCCTCCCGCGGTCTGAGCGTTGAGAACCCATTTTGTGCCGGACTCGCTGTAACCCTCGGCAGCCTGACGGGCGCGAGCGGCGGCAAAGATCGTTTTCGCGCGGAGTGCGTAGTCCTCGTAATAACTGGTCGAAGAGATGTTGTATCCGAGCGTGTGGCCAAGGAATCCGGCGTTCCAGTTCTCGTTGCCGAACTCAAGATAGATGGTCGAGAAGGGCGAGCTTGAAGCCCCGACCCATGGCGTCGCCTGACCAAGGCTGGCGCGAATCTCTCCGAATTGCGTGGATGTGGAACCTTCGAGGAAGTCCACCAGGTTACCCACGTCGGTGGGCGTGATGGTGATGGGGAAGATGATGACCGGTGTAGCGCCAACGTAAGCGCAGAGATTCAGAAAGTCCTGAACGCTGGTCTTGTCGGTGCTGTATGCCTTGGAGATGGACGAGAACTGTTCAATCGACGGGCGGTGCTCAAACTGGGGCTTGACCCAGTTCGACACGACTTCAGAGTCGGGCGCCGGACCGTAACGCAGAGTGCACGCGGGCCCAGTGGTGTTGCTTGAGCTCTGGCACCAGGACTGAAGCGCATTCACGAAGGCGTCGGAGTAGGCGGTGGGATTAGTGTCCTCATTGCTGGTGAAGGACCAGTTGTCGAATTCCAGGCTGGTTGCCGCCGAAGTCGCCGGAGTGACGGTGAAATTGATGAAGAACGGGTACGGTCCACCGCTGGTCGCGCTCTCGGTGAAGTTGCAGGTAAAGCTGTATTGCGTCCACGCGGAGGTGATAGCCGGGCTTGTCGTGCCGCTGTAAGTCTGTGTGCAAGCCGATCCGGCGCGCGGATATGCGGATATTGAGAGCTTAGGTGCGACTGCCGCGTTCGACTTGGCCCAGAACGATACGGTGTATGCCCCGTTGAGCACCACCGTCTTTTCGCTGGCGGTGTTGAGCAAGTTTCCTGTGCTGAGTGACGCGCTGCCCCCGGCGGGAACGGTGAAAAGAAGAGATTGCGTTCCGCAGGTTGCGCAGAGGTCGGTCGTCTCAGAAGATACAGTTGCGCCGCCGCTCAAGGAAGGGGGGGCCAGCAGTCCGTTGGCGCCTGCCTGCCAAACACTGGAGGGCGTCGGGAAGACGTTCGACATATTGTTATTGGTGGAGACAACAATCACTTGCCCGGGAGCTCCGAGGTTACCGGCGCATCCGCTGGATCCCTGGCTGGTGGCGGGATTGACGATGAAGATCGGGCCCGCGCCGCTCTGATTAGCACTCGATTTGACTGTGCCTGTGCACCCGAGCGCCGGATCGGAGTTTCCGCTTGCATACGATCCCTGAACGACCGCGAAGTTCGCTCCGGCCCACTGGTTGGCGTCGTAGCTCGAGTATAGCGTGTTGTTCACATTCCACTGAAAACTTGTGGGCGAGGAAACTGCCTGCGGGGCCTGGAACTGAAAGATCTGCTGATCAATCATCGGCTCAAAGCCGGGATTGCCGAATGCCAGATAATTCTTGAAGAAGGGATAGGAACCGGAGGGCTGCCCGAGGTTGAGGCCCGGACGTGCATTGCTGCCAATCACTGCCGAATCGGTCATGGTGACCGTTTGCGCACTGGCACGCATCTCAGATGCGAGACTGGCGAGTAGCAAGAGGAAAAGGAAAATGACATACTTCGACTGTATGTTTTCGAACCACGAGCGCATGAATTACCTCCGTTATATGACAACCGTGCGAATGAACGGGGAAAGCCTTTAGTTGTTAGGTGTTTTTAGTTACTGCTTGCGGGACTTGTGTGGGTGAGTATACATATGCCACCCATTTCACAAATGAACCCTGTACCTTCTTGCCGTTTTTTCTCCGCTCAGATTAGCAATCTGTAATTTTGGTAATCGGCAGACAACGGCTCAGGGATGAGCTGAAAGTAACTAATGTTTGAGCTTTTTTATTACTCTAAACCATTACCAGCGAAAAATGACCTTGCATTCTGAAAAAAAACGAATGGCCTACTTCCTAAGCCAATATCCAGCTATTTCTCATACGTTTTTTCTGAAAGAAATTCTTGGTCTACGACGGCTTGGTTTCGAGATTGAAGTTGCGTCCGTCAACCCACCCGATCGGACACCTGCCGAACTACCTGCTCTTGAAGCACAGGAAGCTGGTACTACCTATTGCTTAAAGCGAACCACCATCTGGGAAGCTATTTGCGTAGTAGTAACTACAATTTTCGTTTACCCAGCTGTGTTTTTTCGCGGCGCCAAAGTTGTGCTCACGATGGGTGGCTGGGACCTAGTTCGTAAAATTTACGCCCTCTTTTACACGGTCGAGGCATTTCTTCTCGGTCGATGGATGACGAAACGTGGTTTACGTCATCTTCATGTTCATTTTGGTGGTTCAGTGGCTACGGTTGCGATGGTGGCTGCTGAGATCTGGAAGTTCGACTACTCGCTTACGATCCATGGGCCCGAAGAGTTCTACGAAGTTGACTACTGTTATCTGCCCCGCAAGATTGAACGGGCGAAGTTTATCTTTTGCATCAGCCACTTTTGCCGAAGCCAGCTGATGAAGTACTGTGATCCAGCCCACTGGGGCAAGATGCATGTAGTTCGCTTAGGTGTCGACGTTCAAGAGTTCAAGCCCACTCCGCGAGAGTCCGACCGGCCACTGCAAATCGTCTGCGTTGGTCGTCTGGTCCCGGCAAAGGGACAACATATTTTGCTGCGAGCATTTTCGCTTCTGCACGCCAAGGGCCACGAGGCGCGGTTGATCTTCGTCGGCAGCGGCCCGGACATGGACAGCCTGAAGCGTGAGGCGGCTGCGAACGGGCTTGGAGAAGACGTGGTTTTTCGTGGCGCGCTCAACCATGGCCAGACAAGACAGCAGCTGGAACAAGCGGATATTTTCGCCCTGGCAAGCTTCGCCGAGGGCATTCCAGTGGCCCTCATGGAGGCTATGGCCATGGCGATTCCCTGTGTGAGCACGAATGTAGCCGGTATTCCAGAGCTGATCAGCAACGGTGTGAACGGGCTTCTGGTTCCTGCTTCTTCGGTTGAGTCGATGGCCAGCGGGCTCGAGTCGCTGCTGATTGATGGGGAGCTCCGCGCGCGGCTGGGAGCTTCGGCCAGGGCGCGCGTAACGGAAAGCTACAACCTCGCTGGTAATCTGGAGGTGCTGGCGTCCACTTTCGAAACGTGCTTCCGCTCATAGAAGCCGCGGGGTCCATGACCATCCTCGACTCTTCTCACGTTACTTCTGATGTTACTTTCGATGTTTCGATTGTTATCGTTTCGTTCAACACACGCGACGTGCTGCGCGAATGCCTGGAGTCGGTGGAGCTGGAGTCGGCCGGGCTGCGCGTGGAGGTATTGGTTGTAGATAACCACTCTTCCGACGGATCGCCGGAGATGATTGAGCGTGAGTTTCCCCAGGTGCGGCTTTTCCGCAGCGAAGTGAACCTGGGATTCGCTTCAGCGAACAATGTGGCGTTGGAAGTGGTCCGGGGGCGCTACCCGGTGCTACTGAACTCGGACGCCTTCCTTCGCGCCGGCGCGCTTGCGCTCGCAGTGCAGCACATGGATGAGAATCCGTCGGTGGGGCTGGCCGGAGCGCGGCTGGTCGGGCGCGATGATGCGTGGCAGCCGTCAGCGCGGATGTTTCCTTCGCTGCTGACCGACTTCTTCGTCATGACGGGATTGGCGGGGAAGTTTCCCAGGTCACGCCTCTTTGGCAAGTTCGACCGGACATGGGCTGATCCGATGGTGGCGTGCGAGTGCGACTGGGTGCCCGGGGCCTTCTCGATCATCCGGGCGGAGGCGCTGCGCAAGGCGGGGATCTTCGATCCGGAGTTCTTCCTCTATTCCGAGGAAGTGGACCTGTGCCGGCGTATCAAGGATGCTGGATACAGGATCATGTACTGGCCGGACATCGTAGTGACGCACATCGGCGGTGAGTCGTCTCGGCAGGTGAAGTCGCTGGAGATGTCGAAGGCGGGCGCGCAGCTGGTGCTGTGGCGCATGCGCAGCACCTTGCTCTATTACCGCAAGCATCACGGCGTGGGCGCGTGGGGAGCGAAGATGCTGGAGATCGCGCTTTACCGGCTGGTGGTGCTGCGCAACAGCTTCAGCAGCGATCCGCGGCGACAGGCGCGGGCACGAGAGCATCGCAAGTTGATCGCGATCATGAATCAGGCCTGGAACGAGACGCAGGGCGGCCGCGTTTCTCCGCCGAGGCCCTGGTGATGGAGGCGATCCGATGAAGCGAGGGCTCAAGGGAACGCTAAGTCCTGTTCTGGCGTCGGTACTGCGATCAATACGCGGCCTGCGAAAGAATCTGACACGGCTCTATGCGCATGCGGCTCTGGCGGCGGATGTGGCTGGCGGGGCGCCGGCATCGCTGGTGATCGAAGGCCGCGCGTTCGTTGACGGCACGCGCAATGTCCGCTTCGGCGAGAACGTGCTGCTCTACGCGGGGCTGCATCTTGAGACGCAGCATGATGCGCGGATCGACATCGGCGACGATGTGGTGATTTCACGCGGCGTTCACATCGTAGCCATGGCCGGGGTGACCATCGGGGCGGGCAGCATGATCGGCGAGTATTCCAGCATCCGGGATGCGAACCACCAGCGCAGCGGAGAAGCGACCATCCGGCAGTCGGGGCACACGGCCAGACCCATCGTAATCGGCAAGGAAGTATGGGTCGGGCGCGGGGTCACCGTGCTGGGCGGCGTGACCATCGGCGACGGCGCGACGGTAGGCGCGAATGCTGTTGTCACCAAAGATGTGGCGCCAGGAGCGATCGTGGCTGGTGTTCCGGCGACGCCGATCCGGGCGCGGACTGCCTCCAACTAGCCTCTGCCCCCCATTAATCCGCTAGTCATTGATTTTAGTTTGGTTACGGCGAGCCCAAGTAATTGGACCCTACGATTCTCCGGGCTGATCGCCGGGCGCGGGGGCGATGTTCTGCAGGTAGTCTTTGCCCTTGTCGGTGATGTCG
>Ga0335073_10000463_pt1 | contig 52005 bp, 45 predicted proteins | sample Lox_Sample_22_FD_207093 | JGI IMG/M metagenome (GOLD analysis project Ga0335073, IMG submission 207093) | Soil microbial communities from Loxahatchee National Wildlife Refuge, Florida, United States - Lox_Sample_2.2 | ecosystem: Environmental > Terrestrial > Soil > Wetlands | place: USA... | reverse complement strand
GCGGTCGTCCTGCTCGGCGTCGTGCTGCTGTTCGTGAGCCGGCGGCGTTAGACCTGCACGCGCGGCATGGCCGCGAGCAGCGCTCTCGTGTACTCGTGCTGCGGGGCGCCGAACAGCTGTGCGGTCGGCCCATGCTCGACGATGCGTCCCTGGCGCATGACGTAGACGCGGTCCGCGATCGAGCGCACGACCCTGAGATCGTGCGACACGAACAGATAGGCCAGCTTCAGCCGCTGCGCGAGCGCCGCGAGAAGCTCGAGGATCTGCGCCCGCACCAGCGCGTCGAGCGCCGATACCGCCTCGTCGAATGCGATCACCGCGGGTCTCAGGATCAGCGCCCGCGCGATCGCGATCCGCTGCCGCTCGCCGCCGGAGAATTCACGCGGATGGCGCAGTGCGTCGCGGGCCGAGAGGCCGACCTGCTCGAGCGCCATGGCGACGTCGTCGCGCCTTTGCGCGGCGGCGGGCCGCTTTTCGAGCGCGTACAGCGGCTCGGCGATCAGCTGCTCGACCCGCCATCGTGGGTCGAAGCTGCCGTAAGGGTCCTGCAGCACCACCTGGATCGAGCGACGCAGTCGTCGTTGCTCGCGCGTGCGCGCGGTGGAGAAATCCCGGCCCAGCAAGCGGATCTCGCCCGACTTCGGCCGCTCGAGCGCGAGGATGGCGCGAAGCAGGGTCGACTTGCCGGAACCCGACTCCCCGACCAGCCCGACCGTTTCACCGGCATGAACCTCGAGCGAGACGCCATCGACCGCGCGCAGCGGCGCCGCGCGATGCAGGAGCGAGAGGCGGCGGCGCGGATACTCGCGCACCACCGAGCGCACCTCGAGCACCACCTCCGTGGGTGCGCTGTGGCGCGCGTGCTTCGCCTCGAGGGTGGCGGCGGCGAGCAACGCTCGCGTGTAGGGATGATGCGCCCGCGCGCCGAGCTCGCGGGTGGGAAATTCCTCGACGATGCGCCCGCGCTGCATGACCGCGACTCGATCGGTCATGGCCGAAACGACGGCGAGGTCGTGACTGATGAGCACCAGACCCATGCCGTGGCCGCGCGCCAGAGCGCCGAGGAGCTCGAGCACTTCGGCCTGCGCGGTCGCATCGAGCGCCGTGGTCGGCTCATCGGCGATCAGCAACGCGGGCGACAACGCCGTGGCCATGGCGATCGCGACGCGCTGGCGCTGGCCGCCGGAGAGCTCGTGCGGGTAGCGGTCGAGCGCCCCGGCCGGCGCGCGCAATCCGACGCCGTCGAGAGCCTCGCGCGCAAGCCTCGAGGCCGCTCGCTTCGAGAGGTTGCGGTGCAGCCGCACCGCCTCGGCCACCTGATCGCCGATGCGCATGAGCGGATTCAAAGCGCTCTTCGGCTCCTGAAAGACGATGCCGATGCGCGCGCCGCGCACCGCCTCGAGCTCGCGCTCGCTCATCGTGCCGAGGGACTCGCCCTGCAGGCGCACGGATCCTGCGACCTGCGCGTGGCGCGGCAGCAGGCCCATCACGGCGAGCGCGGTCATCGATTTACCCGAGCCGGAGGCGCCCACCAGCCCGAGAATCTCTCCCGGGGCGATGCTGAGCGACAGCTCATCGAGGATGCACGAGCCTGCGAGCGAGACCCGCAGGGATTCGATCGCGAGCAGCGGCGCGGCGCTCATGACCCCCTGCCTCGCGACCTCGCTCATGACTCGCCCGGACGCCGCAAGCCATCGCCCAGAAGATTGAGCCCGAGAACCAGCAGCACCACCGTGAGGCCCGGGAAGATGGCAAGCGTGGGTGCGAGAGCGGTGAGCGACTGAGCCTCATAGAGCATGCGGCCCCAGCTCGGCGTGGGCGGTTGAGCGCCGAGCCCGACATACGAGAGGCCGGCCTCGGCGATCACCCCGAGCGAGAACTGAATCGTCGCCTGCACCAGCAGCAGGCTGGTGAGATTCGGCAGAACGTGCTCGAGCGAGATCCGCAGCGGTCCCTTGCCGGCGGCGCGGGCGGCGAGCGTGTAGTCGCGCGTCCACAGGCTGAGCGCCGCGCTGCGCGTCACCCGCGCGAACACCGGCACGTTGAATATGCCGATGGCGATGATGGCATTGACCGCTCCAGGGCCGAGCACGGCGGTGATCAGGATCGCCAGAAGCAATGCGGGGAACGCGAACACCAGATCGTTGCCGCGCATGATGAGCTCATCGGGCGCACCGCGCCGGGCGGCGGCGATGAGCCCGAGCGGGACGCCGAGGCCAGAGCCGATGAGCACCGATACGAGCGCGACGCCGACGGTGTTGCTCGCACCCCCCATGATCATGGAAAGCACGTCGCGCCCGAGCTGATCGGTGCCGAACCAGTGGTGCGCGCTCGGCGGCGCAAGCTTGTCCGCGATCGCGAGCGCGCTCGGGTCGTAGGGGGTCCACACCAGACCGAGTGCGGCGAGCGCGATGAAGCCGACGGTGATGCTCGCGCCGATCATGAGCGCCGCGGAGCGTCGGATCATGGCGTCTCCTCGCGCGCGAGCCGGGGATCGACCAGCTGATGGGAAAGATCCACCACGAAGCTCACGCACACGACCGCGAGCACCAGCACCACCACCACGCTCTGCACCACGATGAGGTCGCGCTGCTCGATCGCCTGGAACACCAGACGGCCGAGGCCCGGCAGGAAAAACACGTTCTCGATGATCACACCGCCGGCGATCAGGAAGGAGAACTGCATGCCAAGGATCGTCAGTACGGGTATGAGCGCGTTCGGCAGGGCGTGCCGCCACAGCACGTGCCGCTCGCCGGCTCCCTTGGCGCGCGCGGTCCGCGCGTAGTCCTCCTGCAGCGCATCGATCAGCGCCTGGCGCAGGACCCGGGCGAGTATCGCCGCCTGGGGCATGGCGAGCGCGATCGCGGGCAGCGTGAGCGCGCGCATCGCGGGCCCCAAGCCGGCGCTCCACCCGGGGAAGCCGCCGGCCGAGGTGAGGTGCAGGCCGAGGGCGAACAGCAGCACGAGCAGCATGCCGAGCCAGAAGTTCGGCACCGCCAGTCCCAGCTGCGTGAGCGCGGTGAGCGCGGCATCGCTCGGCCGTCCGCGGCGCGCGGCGGTGGCGAGCCCCACGGGAAAGGCCAGCCCCGCGGCGAGTGTGAGCGCGTAGAGCGCCAGCGGCAACGAGACCCTCAGGCGCTCGCCGATCAAGGTCGCGACCGGAACGCGATAGGTGTAGCTGCGGCCGAAGTCGCCGTGCGCGAGACCGCCGAGCCAGTCGAGATAGCGCGCCCAGGCCGGCGCATCGAGACCCAGCTGGTGGCGCATCGCCGCCACCGTATCAGGCTGCGCCTGCAGGCCCATCATGTATCGGACCGGATCACCAGGCACCACTTGCACGATGACGAACACGACCGCCGTGGCGCCGATCAGCGTCGCGAGCAGGACCGCGAGCCTGACGCCCAGGAACGCCGCGCCGAAGCGCCGCGCCGCGAGCACGAGCAGCAGTGCGCCCGCGGCGGCCAGCAGCCAGCGGGCGGCCCGGAGCGCCGCGCGCTCGAGCCGCGGGGCGCGGGCGCCGCGCGAGGCGCCGGGCCGATCGTCGTACGCCGCCCCGAGCTCGGCGACGCCGAGCACATTGTCGAAGCCGAGCCCCGAGACATGCGCGTTCCATACCGCGAGCCGCGGATACTCGAACAGAAATCCGTTGACGGCGTCGAGCGCGAGCTCGCGCTGAATCTTCTGCAAGAGCTCGTGGCGCGCGCCCGCATCGAGGGTGTCCTCGAGCGCCGCCGTCAGCGACTTGAACTCGCCGCTCGAGTACCCGAAGTAATAGTCATCGCGCGCGTAGATGTCGTAGTCCATCGGCTCGACATGCGCGACGACGCTCATGTCGAAGTCGTGGCGCGTGAACACCTGGTCGAGCCATTGCGCCCACTCGAGGTTCTCGATGCGCACGCGGATTCCCACCTGGGCGAGTTGCGCCGCGACGATCTCGCCCGCACGGCGCGCGTAGCTCGGCGGTGGCAGCTTCATCGCGACGCTGAAACCGTGCGGGTAGCCGGCCTGCGTGAGCAGCGCACGGGCGCGCGCCGGATCGTGCGGATAGAGGCCGGTGAGATCCAGGTAATCGGGACTCGTCGGCGCGAAATGGCTGCCGATCGGAGTTCCGTAGCCGAACATGGCACCATCGATGATGGCGTGCCGGTCGATGGCGTAGGCCACGGCCCGCCGCACGGCCAGCCGATCGAGCGGCGCGCGACGGTTGTTGAGCGCGAGCACGGTCTTCGCCTGCGTGCTGCCGATCAGCACCTTGAAGCGCGGATCGGCGGCAAACTGCGCGAAGCTCTCCGGCGCGGGATAGCTCGAGAAGGCGTCGACATCGCCGGCCATGAGCGCGGCATAGGCGGCGCTCGGGTCGGCGATGAACTTGAAGGTCACGCGCTCGAGGCGCGCGGGCTGCCCCCAGTAATCGTCGTTGCGCGCGAGCGTGAGCGAATCGCCGCGGGTCCAGTCGAGAAAGCGGAAGGGTCCCGTGCCCACGGGATGAACGGAGTTGGCGGGCGCCGAGCGCGGCTCGACCATGACGAAGGCCCCCCAGGCGAGCGACTGGAGCAGGCTGCCCGAGCGCCGGCTGAGCGTGAGGCGCAAGGTTCGCGCATCGAGCGCCTCCACCGTGCGGATCGCGGCGATTCGCGAGCGCTGCGGGTTGGCCGCATCCGCGGCGAGGGCGCGCTCGAGCGCGAACCTCGCGACCTCGGCGTCGAAGACCACGCCGTCGTGAAAGCGCACGCCGTCACGCAGGTGAAACACGTAGGCGAGGCCGTCCTGCGACACCTCCCATGACTGCGCCAGCGCCGGCAGCACGGATCCATCCCGCGCGAAGCGCACCAGCCCCTCGAACAGGTTGCCGTAGAGGGCCTCGGATATCGCGGCAGCGGGATTGACGGTGGGATCGAGCACCGGGGGCTCGAGCTGCATGCCGACCACGATACGATCCGCGGCGTGCGCGGGGCTCATTGCCCAGGCGCCGAGGACGAGCAGGGCCAGCAGATGCGAGTGCCCGCCCTGGCGCCCGCGGCTCACGCGCGTCCCGAGACCAGCGTCCAGGCAGCGAGCGCCATGACCTTGGCGGAGGCCACGAGGTCGTCGATCGCGACGAACTCGTCCGGCCGATGGGCGACGTCCAGGAGGCCCGGCCCATAGGCGATGCAGTCCTTGAGCTTGCCGATCCGATCGATATGCTTCTGATCATAGGTACCGGGAGAGCAGACGAACTCCGGGTCCTTCTTGAGCACGCGGCGCACCGCGGCGGCGGTCGCGCGCGCCACCGGCCCATCACGGTCGGCAAGCGTCGGCCTCACATCGAAGATGTCGCGCAGCGTGTAGCGAAAGCCGGCCCGCTCCCGCACCAGCGAATCGAGCAGCGCCTTGATCTCGCCCTTGACGCCCTCGAGATCCTCCTCGATCAGCCAGCGGCGATCGATCACCATGCGGCAGGAGTCCGGCACGCAGGGCGCCGGCAGCGCGCCGCCCTCGAGCTCGGCGAGCCCGCCGTGAATCGAATTGATGTTCAAGGTGGAGTGCCGTGCGCCCGACGGCACGACCGGCATGTCGGTGCGGCGCGCCGCGAGCCTGGGGTAGAGCTCGGACTCGAATCGGTCGAGCACGGCGTTCATGTGGCGCACGGCGCAGTCGCCGAGAAACGGCATGGAGCCGTGCGCGATCCGTCCGTGGGTCTCGATCTCGGCCCACCAGACACCGCGATGCCCGATGCACACACGATCGACGTTCAAGGGCTCGGGAATGATGACATGATCGACCTTCGGGGCCGAGAACCGGCCGCGCTCGGCCAGATAGCGGACCCCGCCGTAACCGCCCGATTCCTCATCGACCGTGCCCGAGATCTCGAATACCCCGGGCATGCGCCGGCCCGAATCGATGAGCGCCTCCACGGCGACGATCGCGGCGGCCAGGCCCCCTTTCATGTCGCAGGCGCCGCGCCCGTAGAGCTTCCCGTCGCGGATCACGCCGCCGAAAGGATCGACGCTCCATCCCGCGCCGGTGGTCACCACGTCGATGTGGCCGTTGAAGTGCACGCACGGCCCCGGCAGCCCGCTCTCGCGGCGCGCGATCACGTTGATGCGAGGGTAGCGGGCGCTGTCGCCCGGCGTGCCCTCGGCCCGCAGGTACTCGATCGCGAATCCGCGCCGCGCCAGCCGCCGTCCCAGGAACTCGGCACAGGGCTGGTAGGCCTCGCCCGGCGGATTCACGGTGGGAAAGCGCACCAGCTCGCGCGTCAGCTCGACCATGTCTTCGCGGCGCTCGTCGATCGAGCGGCAGAGCGCCTCGATCATCGCTTGCGATGAGCCGTCCTCAATCCGCATGGCGGATCCGCGTCGTCGTCGCGCGCGCTTCGGCGTCGCGGGCGAGCGTGGGCAAACCCAGCCGGGCATAGATGCCGGCGAGCGCCGCGTTGACCGGCACGCCTTCGCAATCGGTTTGCCGGCGGAGCTCGGCCATGCGTTGCGCCGCGATGTCGCGTCCGCTCTTGATCGCGATGTCCAGCAGGATCTGCTCGAACAGATCGCGCTGTGCGTGGCTGCCGCCCGTCTCGATCAAGCGCGGCTGCGCGTGCGTCAATTTCCGCCAGGCCGTCTGGTAGTCGCGGCGGGCATAGGCGACGAGGCCCTCGCAGGCCGGCAGCGCAACCTCGTGCCACACCTCGCGCGCATGAGCAGGCCCGGCCTCGGCCGCGCGCCGCACCGCCGCGAGCAACGCGCCGGCCTCGGCCCGGCCGGCGCGCGCCAGTCCGTACAGGTACTGCAGCGTCAGGAACGGCTGCAGCGTGTCGTGTGCGCGCGCGGCGAGATGCCGCGCGAGCTCTTCCCAGCGGCCCGCCACGTCGATGCCGGCGAGCTCCATGCGCGCGAGCAGCGATACCGCGCCGATCTGATCCTGCGAGTAATGCTTGGCGACGCCCCAGCAATGCCGATCGTAGATCTCGAGCACGCGTGCGCCGCGGCCCTGGCTCAAGTTGAACAGCGCGAGATGCCACCACAGATGGGTGAGCATGAACGAGTTCAGACCGGTCCACGCGCACGAGGCCGTCTCGAGAAAGCGCGCTCCCTGGTCGATGCGACCGCGCGTCAGCATCACGTGCGCGAGCGCGTGCTGAGCCCAGGGCTCCTTGGCGCGCAGCGCCAGAGCATGCTCCGCCTCGCGCTCCGCCTCCTCGAGGCGATGGCACTGCTCGTAGGCGAATGCCGCCATTCCGTGCGCGTAGGCAATCTCGTCGTTCCGGTCCAGCACCTTGAGCGCGGCGCGCAGCATGCCGGGGGCGTTGCCGCGGTTGAACTCGAAGTATTGCTCGAGCTTGACCGCGACCAGGTCGCGCGGAAACTCCGTCGCGATCCGCCCGCACATGCGCGCCGCGCCCGGCACATCGCCCTCGATCCAGGCGCGCAACAATGCCGTTGTCCACTGCTCGCGCGGCGCGGCGCGCGCCGCCGTGCGCTCGGCCGCAGCGAGATACTTCGCCGCGCGCTGCGCACCCTCGGCGGCCTCGAGCAGCATCCAGAGAATGCCCGCATAGGCGCTCGCGATGCAGCACTCCCCATCCGCATCCGCCGCCGCGACCACGTTCTCGGCACGTGTCTCGTAGGCGAGAAAGCCCTCGATGAAATCGTTCACTGCCCGAAGGGTCGCCGGATTTTCGGCCGCTAGGGCGTTGCCCTGACAGTCCCGCTGCATGCAGGCGATGATACCTAAGGCGCGGCGTCTCGCGCTCGCGTGCAGTGGGGTGATTTCAGTAGGCGTCGAAGAAACTTTTGGCGGCGCTGAAGCAGAAGGGCGGCACCAGCGCGGCATGGTAGTGCTCGAGCACGGCCAAGGCGCCGCCGTCGGTCGCCCCGCCGGCGATGGCGGCCGCCATCACCAGTTCCTTGGCGATCACGAAATCATGCTTGAGGCCCGCGTAAGGATCGTTGCCGGTGACCGCAGAATCGATGTCGAGCACGGTCAGCGGGGCCTTGGGCGCATTCGCCGCCCAGTACTCCTGCATCAGCTGAGTGTTGAGATAGAACACGGTCGGATCCGAGCTTCCGGCGCACAGCAGAAGCGGCGTGCTCGGAATCCAGTTGCGCAGATCGTTGGTCTTGAGATCCTGCCGCAGGGCGTTCTGCGGGTTTGCCGCCGGCTCATCGTTGCCGAGCTGGGGGAAGCCGCCGTCCGGCGAGGCATGCGCATCCTCGAGATAGCTCAGCCGGTACGCGTTGGTGACGAGAAAGTCGGGTCCGAAACCGAGCGCGAAGGCCGGCGCCAGCTCCGCGGGCACGGTCGCGGGGGTGATATCCGCATAGGCCGGGGCGGGCGGAGTGCTCGAGAACAGCTCGCTCGAGGGTATCTCGTTGGCGCTCTCGAGCTCGCTCAGCGGAGTCGTGCTCGGCAGCAGCCCGGGAACGGTCGCGGCGTACGGCGCGGCGAACAGGTCGCTCGGCGCCGAGTACACGTTCATGTAGGCGTGCTGATAGCTGTTGATCACCATGGCGAAGTTGATCGAGGCCGACAGGCTCACTTCACCTTCCACCATCGCATCGCCGAAGGCCGCCAGAGCGTAAGGGCCCGAGAGCGGCGCCGCCGCGGTGACCAGCGATCCGGCCGATTGCATCGCGCGATTGGTGGCCATGGCCACGAATCCGCCTTGAGAGTAGCCGGTGATGAAGAGCTTGCCGCCGTCGGTCGTGCTCGGCGCCGCGGCGGTCGGCAGCGCGCTGCGCGCCGCGCTGAGCGCATCGATCATGTCGTCCGACTGTTGCTGCGCGACCAGATACGGGTGATACCCGAGCGTGGATATGTCGTACCCCACGTAGTTGGGCGCCACCACGATGTAGCCCTTGGCGGCGAACACCGCGGCGAGCAGCAGCCCCTCGTCGTTGTCGCCGGCGGTGATGTCCGAGATGTCGAAGCCGCGATCAGTTTGCGTCGCGTGCGCGTACAAAAGGATCGAGCGGCCGCCCTCGCAGGTGGCGGAGCCGCTCGGCACCATGAGCGCTCCGGACGCCTGCGTCGGGGTACCGGCCGGATCGACGGTCTCGTACTCGAGGTGGTACACGTTGATGGTGCATATCGGCGAGTAGCCGATCTGATCCAAGAGCGTCTGGCCGAGCGTGCTGCTCCCGAGGCGGGCGAGCAGCTCATCCGTCGAGTAGGTCGCCACCAGCTGGACCGGTGTTTGCAGCAGGCTGCCGCGTTGCGGGGTGCCGGATGAGCTGACCGAGCTCATTCCGCCGCTGCCGGCGCCGCAAGCCGCGAGTGCGATCGCGCCGGCCCACGCGGCTCCCAGCCTTGTCTTTGCGTGCCGACGACCCCACATCCCTGCGTTAGAGACTCGCCGCGGGGGCGAGTTCCGCGAGGATCAGCCTGATGGCCGAATCCGTTCATGTCGTGTGCGCCCACTGCGATTCGATCGTGCGCCTGCCGGCGGCGCGCCTTGCAGAGACGCCGAAGTGCCCGAAGTGCCATACCGCCTTGTTCGAGGGCAAGCCGGTCGCACTGACCGAGGCCAGCTTCGATCGGCACATCTCCCGCAACGATCGGCCGGTGGTGGTGGACTTCTGGGCGCCGTGGTGCGGTCCCTGCATCGCCATGGCGCCGCATTTCGAGGCCGTGGCGCGCGAGCTCGAGCCGGAGCTGCGCTTCGCGAAATTGAACACTCAGGATGAGCCGGCGCCGGCGGCGCGGCTCAACATCCGCAGCATTCCCACCCTCATCGTGTTTCGCGGCGGCCAAGAGCTGGCGCGCCAGTCGGGTGCCATGGACTCAGGTCGGCTCGCGCGCTGGCTGCGCTCGGTGACCGGCTGACGGCCCGATCAGCAGCAGCGCCGCCAGCGACAGCACCGCCGCGGTGGACAGATAAAGCCCCACCGAGCCGATGCCGTAGGCGAGCGCCAATCGGCTCGCCGCGTAGGGTGCCAGGGAGGCGCCGAGAATCCCCGCGAAGTTGAAGGCGAGCGAGCTTCCGGTGTAGCGCACGGCCGTCGGAAACAGCGCGGCGAGCCCGCTCGAGAGGGGGCCGTAGCTGAACCCGGTCAGGGCGAAACCGAGTGCGAGAAAGCAGCCGACCGCCGCCCTGTCGTGCGCGCCGAACATGGGCGCGAATGCGAATCCGAAGGCGACCAGTGCCGCGCTCGCGATGATCAGCATGGTGCGGCTGCTGGTGCGATCGGCGAGGATCGCCGAGATCGGTATCGTCAGGCCGAAGAACAGCACGCCCGCCATTTGCATGACCAGATATTCTCCCCGTTCGAACTTGAGCGCGCTGGTCGCCCAGTTGAGGGCAAATACCGTCATCAGATAGAAGATGAGATAGGTGGTGGCGGCCGCCAGCATGCCGAGCAGCAGCTGGCGCGGATACCGTGACAAGATGACCAGGACGGGTACGCGAACCTGCTCTCCCTGCGCGAGGCTGCGCTCGAATTCCGGCGTCTCGACCAGCTTGAGGCGTACGTACAGTCCCACGAGCACGAGCATCGCGCTGGCGAGGAATGGCAGGCGCCAGCCCCAGCCGAAAAGCGCCGCATTGTCGAGCCGTGTGCTGATCCAGAAAAATGCGCCGTTCGAGCACAGGAACCCCAGCGGGGCGCCGAGCTGGGGGAAGCTGCCGAACCAGGCGAGCTTGCCCGGGGGCGCGTTCTCGGTCGCCAGCAGGACCGCCCCGCCCCATTCCCCGCCGAGCCCGAGGCCCTGCCCGAAGCGGCACAGCGCCAGAAGCGCGGGCGCCGCGACGCCGGCCATGGCGTAAGTCGGCAACAATCCGATGAGCACCGTGGAGATTCCCATGGTGAGCAGCGCCGTGACCAGGGTCGCCTTGCGGCCGATGCGATCGCCGAAGTGACCGAACAGGGCCGCGCCGATCGGCCGCGCCACGAACGCGAGAGCGAAGGTGGCGAGGGATTGCAGCGTCGAGACGGCGGGGTCCTGCGTGGGAAAGAACAGCTTCGGGAAGACCAGCACCGCGGCCGTCGCGTAGATGTAGAAATCGAAGAACTCGATGGTCGTGCCGATCATGCTCGCGAAGAGGATGTGGCCTGCCGACGGGTTCCGGTTCGGGGTTTGCATTATGGGTTGGTGCGCAAGCCTACCATGTGCGAGGATCGAGGCTCATGACCATCAACATCGACGACTTCCGGGTCCGCGAGGGCGATGAGGTCGACCTCAAGAAGTGGCCGACGCACACGACCCGCATCTATCGCAACGAGGATGACTATCAGTCGATCCTCAAGAATCACGTCAAGAAATTGAGCGCCTTGCAGGAGCGGCTGTATGCCTCGGGCAGCTACGCGGTGCTTCTCATCTTCCAGGCCATGGATGCGGCGGGCAAGGACGGTGTGATCGCGCACGTCATGTCGGGTGTCAACCCGCAAGGGTGCGATGTTTTCAGCTACAAGCACCCGAGCCCGGCCGAGCTCAAGCACGACTTCTTGTGGCGCACCACGCGCGACCTACCGGAGCGCGGCAAGATCGTCATCTTCAACCGCTCCTATTACGAAGAAGTGCTCATCGTACGCGTTCACCCGGAGATCCTGCGCGCCGAGGGCTTGCCGCACACCAAGAACGGCGGGAAAACTCTGTGGGAAGATCGCTATCGGTCCATCGTCGGACTCGAGCGGCATCTCGACTACAACGGCACCCGTATCATCAAATTCTTCCTGCACCTTTCGAAGGACGAGCAGCGCAAGCGCTTTCTGGCGCGCATCGACGATCCGGAGAAGAACTGGAAGTTCAGCGAGAGCGACATCGAGGAACGCCAGTACTGGAAGGAGTACATGAAGGCCTACGGGAAATGCCTGGGCGCGACCAGCACCCAGCATGCTCCCTGGTACGTGGTGCCCGCGGACGACAAGCAGAACGCCCGGCTCATCGTCTCACGCATCGTGCTCGACACCATGGAGGATCTGAAGCTCGCGTTCCCGAGATCCCCGGCCTCGCGCAAGAAGGAGCTCGACAAGCTGCGCAAGCGGCTCACCAAGTAGGCGCACGACCACACGGCATCGGCCTTACGGCATCAATACCGCCGCGCCGTCGAAGCGCCCCGCGCGCAAGTCGGCGAGCGCCTCGTTCGCCCGCTGCAACGGATACCGCGTGATGTGCGTCTCGACGCCGATGCGCTGCGCGAGCGGCAAGAAGTCGATTCCATCCTGCCGGGTGAGATTGGCGACCGACCTGATCTCGCGCTCTTCCCAGAGCCAGCGATACGGCAGGGCCGGGATATCGGACATGTGAATGCCGGCACATACCACCCGTCCGCCCTTGCGCACGGCGCGCAGCGCGCGTGCCACGAGCTCTCCGACCGGCGCGAAGATGATGGCGGCATCGAGCGCCTGCGGGGGCGCCTCCTCGGAGGCCCCCGCCCACACCGCCCCGAGGCGGCGCGCGAAGCTCTGGCTCGCCTCATCGCCGCTCCGGGTGAAGGCGTACACCGACCGGCCCTGCCAGCGCGCGACCTGGGCCAGGATGTGGGCGGCCGCGCCGAAACCGTAGAGCCCGAGCCGCTCGGCCTCGCCGGCCGCCACCAGCGAGCGCCAGCCGATCAAGCCGGCACACAGAAGCGGTGCAAGCGAGGCATCGCTTCCTTGCTCACCCAGCGGGAAGGCGAAGCGCGCATCGGCAATCGCGGCGGTGGCATAGCCGCCGTCGCGCGTATAGCCGGTGAACAGCGGCCGGTCGCAGAGATTCTCGCGCCCCATGTGGCAGTAGCGGCAGACACCGCAGGTGTGCCCGAGCCAGGGCACGCCGACGCGCTCGCCGAGCGCGAGCTGGTCGACGCCGGCGCCGAGCGCGTCGATCCGGCCGACGATCTCGTGCCCGGGAACGATCGGTACCCGAGGTTCCGCCAGCTCGCCATCGACGACGTGCAGATCCGTGCGGCACACGCCGCACGCGCTGACCTTGATGCGGATCTGGCCGGGTCCGGGTTCTGCCGGCGCGAGCTCGGTCCATTCGAGCGGTGATCTCAATTGCTTCAGCACCATGGCGTGCATGCGATCTCCTCGTCAACGGGCGGCGGCGGCGGGCGGACCTGACAGCGTGGTGAGCGCGGCGGTCGCGAGCAGCACGCCGCCGGCGAGCACCATCTCGAGCGCGATGGAGCGGAGCAGCGCTCGCGCCGCGCAGCGCTCACCGGCCAGAACACGCGGCGTGAGTCGCCACTTGTTCACGGCGGCCAGCACCAGGATGCCCGCGACCAGCGCGAGCTTGATGCATGCCGTTCGACCGTAGCCGGTGCGCCACAATTGCGGGAAGCTCCCCAGCATGATCGAAAGCGCGGTCGCGCCGGCGAGGATGAGCAGGCTCACGGCGCCGACCGCCGCGCGGCCGAAACGCGCGGCGGCAGCGGCGACCCGCCGCGCGTCATCGCCGCGCGCCAGCAGCTGCAGCGGCCAGAATGCGCCGATCCAGAAAGCGGCAGCGAGCAGGTGAATGCCGAGCAGTGCGATGCTCGACCTGAGACCGGTGGTATGGCCATGTCCTACCCAGGCGAACGAGGTGGCGGCCGCGGCAGCCCCTGCGATTGCTGGCACACCGGGTCGGCGCACGCTGGCGAGTGCGGGAACGGTCAGCAAGAATCCCGCGACCCGTAGCATCGCCGCTCGCCCCTCCCCGTCGTGCCACACCAGGGCGAGGAGGCCGGAATCGAGCATCCCCGACACAGCGCCGCTCATCGAGCCCGCGGTCAGCAGAATGCGCACGGCGCTCGCCAGCACGGCGCCGGTCCCGAGCACGATGAGGCGGCGCCCGATCGTGGCGCGATCCGCGCGCTCGAGCAGCGAGGCGCTGTACACCAGGAAGAATACGCCGCCGGCCATGGCGAGCGTCGCAGCATAGAGCAGTGCCTTGACGGCGATTGACGCGAAGTCCCAGCAGCTCACCTCCACGGACGAGATACCGGCGCCGACGACGTGCGGCCGCTAGTGCGTGACGACGGTGAAGGAGAAGCTGCCCTTCACGACATGGCCGTCATCGACCGTCAATGCGCTCCACTGGACCCGGTAGAGGGCGGGCGCGAGGCGCGGCAACGCAACCGTCACCTCCGTGGCACCCTCGGCGCCGCGGTCGATCCGCAACGGGATGTCGGCACCGCCCGTGGACAGCTTCAGCACCGCCAGCTGAACCTTTTCGTCGAACTTGAGCGTCAGCGTTCCCGGCGCGGCATCGAGGCGGGCTCCGGCCGCGGGCGAGCTCTCGAGGAGCTTCGCGTGAGCCAGCACCCCTGCCGGCGCGAGCAACGCCACGGCCGCACAAGCCAGCCAGAGTTTCTTGGGCATTCGGTTCTCCAGAAAGAGGGACGCGGGTCTCAAGCCTAGCCGAGATCGGCTGCCGGCGCGTGTATTATCGGCCGGCCGATGTTATGTTGGCACCGAGCTCATGCGAACCTCGATGAAGCCCCTGTTTGCGCTGATGCTGGCGCTGCTCCTGCCGATGCGGGGCTGGATCGCTCCCTGCGATGCCTCCGCGACGGAGCACGCCGCGCCAGCCGCACACGCCGCGCACGCCGCTCACTGCCATGATGCCGCAACCCTCGCCGGGCCGGACGCGGGCCTGAGCCGGCTGTCCGCGGGGGGCGCCTCGGGTGGTGGCGGGGGCACGATCGCGCACTCGCACGGCTGCAGCGATTGCTGCTGCCTTGCGGCCGCGGCCGTGACGCTCTTCGGCATGAGGGTCGCGCGAACGCCGGGCACACCGATCGCGCTGCGCCTCGCATGGCTGCCCTCAATTCCAATCGATCGCCTGGATCGTCCGCCTCGGCCGCTCATTTGATGCTTGCTTGAGCGCGAGCGGCGCAAGCCGCTCGGTCCCGGCGGCCGGCCGTGGCCGGCCCTCATGGCGGCGAGGATTCAGCATGATGTGCTCGAGGACGCGCGACCGGATCTGCCGGCGCGGATCTTGGCTATGTGTGGTGTTCGGCGCGGCCGCGCTTTCTGGCTGCGCCGGCTTCTCCAGGGACGGCGGTTTCGATGCCGTCGCGGCCGGCGCGCAGGCGCGGCTCGGCAAGGAAGTGCGCTGGTGGCGTTCGCCCGAAGAACGGAGCCGGAGCGAGGCGCAGGTGGCCGAACTGCTGCGCGGGCCGCTGTCCGTCGACGATGCCGTGCAGATCGCGCTGTTGAACAGCCCCGCGCTCCAAGCCTCGTTCCAGGAACTCGGTATCGCGGAAGCGGATCTGGTGCAGGCCGGCCGCCTGCCGAATCCGCGCTTCACCTTGCTGCACTCGGGCGCCGACGGTGTGTACGATATCGAGGAGACGGCGAGCGTCAGCGTGCTCGCGTTGCTGACCATGCCCTATCGTCACGCGATCGCGGCACGCCGTTTCGTGGCGGCGCAAGACGCGGCCGTTGCCGAGATCCTCAAGCTGGCCGCGCGCACGCGCGAGGCGTATTTTTGCGCGCTCGCCGCGCGCGAGTCGGCTCGCCATCTGCAGACCGAGAAGGAGGCGGCGGAGACCGGCGCGGAGCTTGCTCGACGCATGCGCGCGGCGGGCAACTGGAGCAGCATCGACGAAGCACGCGAGCGCAGTTTCTTCCTGAGCGCGGCGCTCGCCTGGGAGCGCGCGCAAGCCGCCGCGACGGTGGCGCGCGAGAACCTGGCTGCCTTGCTCGGCGTTGGCGCACAGGCTCCCGAGCTCGAGCTGGCGCAACGCCTGCCCGAGTTGCCCAGCGCCGTCGAGGCGCTGCCATCCGTCGAGCGGACCGCGCTCGAGAACCGCACGGACCTCAAGCTGATGCGCGCGCGCATCGATGCCCTGGCGGGGGAGCTCAAGCTGACCAAGGCCACGCGCTTCGTGAATGTGCTGGATGCAGGCGCCGTGCGCATCCGGCAGGGCGCGCAAGCCGAGCCTTACCAGCCGGGGTATCAGGTGAGTCTCGAGGTGCCGCTGTTCGACGGCGGCGGTGCGCGCGCGCGCCGCGCCGAAGCGCTGTACGGCCAGGCCGTCGAGCGCTTCGAGCAGGCCGCGATCGAGGCCCGCGCCGAGGTGCGCCAGGCCTACGCGCACTACCGCGCGCTGCATGAGATCGCGCGGCGCCAGCGCGATGAGGCGCTGCCGCTGCGCCAGTCGATATCGGCCGAGGATCGCAAGCGCTACCAGGCCTCGCAGATCAGCGTCTTCGATCTGCTGGCCGATGCGCGCAGCGAGATGAGCGCGGTCGACGAGGTCATCCAGAGCGAGCGCGACTTCTGGATCGCCAAGTCGCGGCTCGATGCCGCGCTCGTGGGTCCCGTCTCCGCCGCAGGATACGCGCCATGGTAACGCGACGCAGCGTGATCGGGATGGGCGCCGCCGTCGCGTCGGCGGCGGTCGGCAAGGCCGCGCTCGCCGCATTGCCGGAGATCGTCACCACGAGCTCCGCCGCCACTCGCGCACCGCTCCAGCCGCCCAACGGCCGGCCCTATGTGCCCGTGGCGACCTTGAACGGTTGGACGCTGCCCTGGCGGATGCGCAACGGCGTCAAGGAGTTTCACCTGGTCGCCGAGCCGGTCGAGCGCGAGATCGCGCCCGGGATGCGGGCGCATCTGTGGGGCTACAACGGCCAGTCGCCCGGTCCCACGCTCGAGGTGGTCGAAGGAGACCGGGTACGCATCTTCGTGACCAACCGGCTGCCCGAGCCGACCAGCATCCACTGGCACGGACAGCGCCTGCCCAACGGCATGGACGGCGTGTCCGGACTCAATCAGCCGGCGATCAAGCCGGGACAGACCTTCGTCTATGAATTCCGTGCGCAGCGCTCGGGCACGTTCATGTACCATCCGCACGCCGACGAGACCACGCAGATGGCCATGGGCATGATGGGGTCGTGGGTGACACATCCCTCGGATCCACGCCTCATGCCGGTGGATCGCGACTACGTGCTGCTGCTCAACGCATACGACATCAGTCCCGGCAGCTACACGCCTAAGGTGAGCACGATGCTGGACTTCAACCTGTGGACCTTCAACAGCCGCGCCTATCCGGGCATCGACCCCATCGTGGCCGGATTGGGCGAGCGCGTGCGAATCCGCGTCGGCAACCTCACCATGACCAACCATCCGGTTCACCTGCACGGGCACGAGTTCGAGGTGGTCGGCACCGACGGCGGCTGGATACCGCCGAGCGCCCGCTGGCCCGAAGTGACCGCGGATGTGGCCGTCGGACAGATGCGCGCCATCGAATTCACGGCACACGCGCCGGGCGACTGGGCGTTTCATTGCCACAAGAGCCATCACACGATGAATGCCATGGGCCATTCGCTCCCGAATACGCTGGGCGTGGAGCAGGGCGATCTCAGCGGCAAGCTCGCGCGGCTGGTGCCGCAGCTCGCAAGCGCCGAGCAGACGATGCCCGGCATGCGGATGCCGACGGACCTGCCGGAGAATACCCTGCCGATGATGACCGGCGAGGGTCCTCACGGCGACATCGAGATGGGCGGCATGTTCACCGTGGTCAAGATCCGCGCCGGCATCGCGCGCGGCGATTACCGGGACCCGGGCTGGTATCAGCCGCCCCAGGGCAGCGTGGCCTATCGATGGGAAGGAGAGGAGCGGCCCAGCCCGCCGCGGGACCCATGAGCCACCCTGCCATCGTGCAGACCCAGGCCGTGTTCTTGCTGGCGAGCTTGCTGCTCGCCATCGCTCCCGGACCCGCCGTCGTCTATCTCGTCACCCGCACCGTGAGCCAGGGGCGCGCGGCCGGGCTCGCCTCGGTCGGCGGGGTCGCGCTCGGCAACCTCGGGAATGCGGCCATGGCCTCGCTCGGCCTGGCTGCGGTATTCGCGGTGTCCGCGCGCGCCTTCACGGCGGTGAGGCTGGCGGGCGCCGCGTACCTGCTCTATCTCGGGTGGCGCGAGTTGCGGCGCGCTCCCCTGCCCGCAGCCGCGCGGCTCACGCCCGCCGGCCGCAGCCGCGCCTTCGGCGACGGTTTTCTGGTCGCGCTTCTCAATCCCAAGACGGCGCTGTTCTTTGCGGCGTTCCTGCCGCAGTTCATCGATCCGGCAGGCTCGCCGTTCGCACAGAGCTCGCGCTTGAGCGCCGTGTTCGTGTCGATCGCGGCGTGCACCGATACGCTGTATGTGCTGGCGGCGCACACCGTGGGATCGCGTATCGCGAGCGGCGGCCGGCTCGGCCGTTACCTCGCCGGACTATCCTTCCTTGCGCTCGGCATATTCGTCGCCTTGAGCGGCGCCCGCAGCGCCCGCTGAGCTCACGGCCTGGCCGCGAGTTCGCGGCGTGGCGGCGTGCCGATACTCGCGCAACCGGTCGCTCATGTAGACGTGGATGCTGTTGCCCAGAATGCTGACCGCGAACAGGGCCAGCGAGGCCGGCAGCACTTCGAGCACCTTGTGCAGACCCAGCCAGTCGACCGGCGCGTCGAGCCAGTGGGAGAGCGCCGCGAGCCGGCCGCTCGAGTCGGGCGCCACCCCCAGATGTGTCAGCAAGGCGCGCAAGCCATCGCTCACCCCTATGTGGGTCCACTCGCCTTCACGGAACCAGCGGTACACCTGAAAAGCGATCAGCGCGAGAAAGGCGGCGAGACAGCCGAAGCCGAACGCGGCTCCCGTGGCTCCGCCGGCGCGCAAGCCGAACTCTCGAACCGTCATGGCGTCGCGCCTGCCGTGGGACACCCCTTCACTTCAAGACGAACGATGCGTCCCGCTTCGCCTTCCAGATCGGAAGGCTTCAACACGCTGTCGGTCGGCTTGAGATCGATGTCGATCCAGTAGACATCGCCGGTGCGCTTGCGGTCGGTCAGCGCCGGGTTGAAGCCGAGCGACTGCGCCTGGGCCACCCGCCCCTGAGCGCGCTTCGAGTCGCTGTAGAGTCCGAGGGAAATCACCGGTCCCTCATTCGGGCCCGGCATCTCGAGCGCATCCTCGATGCCGCCCGCCTTGAGCTTGGTCAGCGTCTGTTCGGCGCCTCTCTGCGGCGTGATCGGCAGATATACCCACACTCCGGCCCAGACCTCGCCCTCGGCCACGCGCTGTCGAGGATCGTAGCCGCCGCTCCGCAGCGTGCTCGCCGCGTGCGCCGCCTCCGCGACATCGCGAAACGGACCTACGCTGATGCAGCGTTTCACGTTGGTGAGCAGGCCGGCGCCACCCCCGGAAGCGCCGTCAACCGGCGGCGCGCCGAGAGATCCCGCGCCGGCGCTCGCACCGCCGCCCGCACTGCCGCTCGTGCCCCCGCTCGCGCCCCCGCTCGCGCCGACCAGGCCGGCGCTGCCGCTGCGCGCATTCGCCGGCGCGCTGCGTGGGGCCGACGCCTCCGAGGCAAGCTTGAGCGCTGCCTGTGGCGGCGATGCTTGCACGGCATCTTGCGAGTGCGCGATGCCGCGCACCCACAGAAAGTACCCGACGTTGGCGAGCGCGAGACAGACCACGATGCCCTTCAAGACCGTCACGCATTCCCCTCACGCAGACGCAAGCTCACTTCTCCCGACACGAACCTCAGCAACCGACCGCCGCTCTCGAGGAGCAACGCTCCATCGATGTCGACGCCGCGCGCCAAGCCCTCGATCGCCCCTTCGGGCCCGAGCACCCTCGCCGGACGGCCGCCGAGCGCATCACGCGACAGCCACTCGGCGCGAAAGGGCGCGAATCCCGCGCTCTCGAAATGCGCAAGCATACTCAAAAGCTCCGCGAGGAGCGCTGCCGCCAGTGCGTTGCGCGCCACCGGCGCTGACTCGCCGGACGGCGACGCGGGCCAGGCGTCCGCCAAAGCCGCTACCCGCGCGCCATCCTGCTCGATGAGGCGGCGGGTCGCGGCGGACAGACGCAGGTTGAGGCCGATGCCGATGACCGCGTAAGCGGCCGCGCGCGGCTCGCTCTTGAGCTCGACCAACACGCCGCCAATCTTGCGGTCCTCGAGCCACACGTCGTTCGGCCACTTGAGCCGGATGTTCCGGGCACCCTGGCGCTCGAGCGCACGCGCGATGGCGACGCCCACGGCGAGGCTGAGGGCCGGTACGGCGCGCGCGGGATCGGCAAAGGTCCATCCGAGCGACAATGCGAGACTCCCGCCGAACGGTGCCCTCCAGGGGCGGCCGCGCCGCCCGCGTCCCGCGGACTGCAGCTCGCATAGAAGCACCCGAGCGCTGCCGGCGCAGGGCGGCGGCTCGGCGAGCAAGCGGGTGTTGGTCGAATCGAGCTCGAAAAGCACGTCCAGGTCCTGGATGCGTGCCTCGCACGCTTTGTCCAGCGCTTGGCGGATGCGTTCCGGTTCCAGAAGCTCGACCGGTACCGGCAAGCGAAAGCCACGCGGCAGCTCCTCGATGTCGACGCCGAGGGATCGCATTCGCTCGAGCGCGTGCGTGAGTGCGCTGCGGCTCGCACCGAGCGCCCGGGCGAGCGCCGCGCCGGAGTGGATCCGGCCGTCGGCGAGCCGTGCGATGAGCGCGGCCGCCTCTACGCGGTCCGCGATCGGAACAGCCATAGCTTGCGCACTCGATTTTCCGTGCCTGCGTACATGCGCGCGATATTGGCGCGGTGGGTGAATATCACCAGCAGCTCGATCACGGCGCAAAAGGCCACCAGCGGGAGGTCGTGCGGCTCGATCAGCAGGACGATCGCAACCAGCGCGGCACCCGCCAGCATGCTGGCAAGACCGACATAACCGGTGAGCAGCAGAACGAGGGCCCAGCTCGCGGCCAGCGGCGGCAATAGACGCGGATCGAGACCGGCGATCACTCCCACCATGGTCGCAACGCCCTTGCCGCCGCGAAACGAGAACCATACCGGGTACACGTGCCCGAGGATCACCGCGAATCCACAGGCGAGCGTCAACCACTCGCGCGACAGCAGCGCATCGGCACCGATGCCCGGCAGCGCGGCGCGCGCCAGCCAGTCGACGGCGATCGCGCCCTTGCCCGCATCGATCAGGAATACCGCCAGCGCGAAGCGCCAGCCCTGAGTGCGCAGTGCGTTCGTCGCACCCGCATTGCCGCTTCCCTGACTGCGGATGTCGATCCCGCGCAGACGGCCGAGCACCAGGCTTCCGAGCAGGGCACCGAGCAGGTAGGCGATCAGGGTCTTGAGGCCGAGCTCCAGCATGTGGCGATTATCGCATCGTGCGTCGTGCCGCGGGGATCAAAGCCGTTGCGGCAAGTGCACTTCCGCCAGCATGCAGCGCACGCTTCCGCCGCCGAAGCGCTCGATCACCGGAACGTCGGCGGCGATGACTTCGCCATGCTTCTCGAGCATCCGCCGCTGCGGCGCATGCAGGCTGCGCCACGCGGTGGACGAGATCGCGATCACGTTCGAGCCCTGGGGCGCGAGCTCCAGCAGGTTGCCGGCAAATTCATGCATCTGCGCGAGCGAGATCTCCAGGACTTCATGCCCGGACGCGCGCAGGCGCTCGTACAGCGCATCCCGGCTCTTGAGCTCGGTGATCGCCGGACCGCACACCACGGCGAACGCCGCGCCGAGCGCCATCACCACGTTGGTGTGATAGACCGCACGGCCGGCACCGTCGACCGCCTCGAAGGTCGCGAGCTCGTAGTCGAGCTGCTGCGCGAACTCGCCGAGCACGTCGAGATCGGTGCGCGGCGACAGGCCGGCATAGGCGATGCGCCGTACGCGATCGAGCACGAGGCTCCCGGTGCCTTCGAGATATTTCCCCTCGTCCTCGCGATGGCTCAAGTCCACCGTGCGCGAGCTGCGCAAGCCGCCGGCGTCGATCACGCGGCGCACCACCTCTTCGCGGCGCTCGAGGCGCCGGTTGGGCGCGAGCATCGGGTACAGCACCACGGTGCCGTCCGCGTGGAAGCTCACCCAGTTGTTGGGGAATACCGCATCGGGTTTTGCCGGATCCGGCGTGTCGTCCGCGACGATCACCCGCACGCCGGCGCGGGCGAGCTGCGCCGTCAGGGCGTCGAACTCGCGCAACGCCAGCGCCTGCAGATCCTCGTGCTCGCGCGCCTTCGCGTCGGGCGCGTGCTGGAAAGCGTTGCTCGCCGCGGTTTGCGGGTTATAGGCGAAGCGCGCCGGCCGAACCATGAGCACCGAGGCGGCGCTCTGGGACTCCTTGTAAGACGCGGAGTGCATGATAATAGACTATAGCAGGCCGCCAACTCGATGAGTCCTTGCCCGGTCGACCGCGGTTGACAGGGCAGTTGCGTTTCATCAAGGTCGGTCTTCCGATCGATCGAGGAGGTATTTCTTGCCGCTGTCGGTGACGAATTCGCTTGGCTTGCTTGCCGGTGCGCTGGCGGCGATGGCGAGCCTTGGCGCGCCCGCGAGACACCGCCATCCGCCGCCCCCACCGCCCTCACCGGCGGTCGAGACATCGGCGCCCTACGAATTCAGCTTCGACACGCTGCTCGCGCAAGCCAAGCGCCTGGCCGCGAAGCCATACACTCCGCAACGCAGCACCTTCCCGGCGGGGCTCGACAAATTGAGCCCGGAGCAATACCGCAGCATGCGTTTCAATCGGGACGACGCCATCTGGCGACAGGACGAGCTGCCGTTTCGCCTCGAGCTGTTGCGGGCGCACTTCAATATGCCGGCTCCGCCGGTCACGGTGTCGACGGTGGAGAACGGCATGGCGGCGGATCTCATCGCGACGCCCGCGATGTTCGATCTCGACACCGCGCCCCAGCTCAGCAAGGTATCGCTGCCGCTGTCGGGATTCCGGCTCCTCAATCAGATCAACTCGAAGAAAGTCTGGGACGAGTTCCTGGTATTTCAGGGCGCGAGCTACTTTCGCGGCGTCGGCAAGGATCTTCTCTACGGGCTTTCCGCGCGCGGGCTCGCCATCAACACGGCGGAGCCGGCCGGCGAGGAGTTTCCGGCATTCACGCATTTCTGGATCGAGCGCCCGGACCGTAAGGCGAAGTCGATCGTGATCGACGCCTTGCTGGAGAGTGATTCCACCACGGGCGCCTACCGCTTCACGGTGCAGCCGGGTGTCGCGACGGTCATGGACGTCGAGCTCACGCTGTTTCCGCGCACCGACCTGCGCGTGGTCGGCATCGCACCGCTCACCTCGATGTTCCTGTTCGACGAGACCAATCGCGGACGCCTCGATGACTATCGTCCCGAGGTGCACGATTCGGATGGGCTGCAGATCACCTCGGCCACGGGCGAGCACATATTCCGGCAACTCGCGAATCCCACTAAACTTCAGGTCTCGACCTTCACGACACGGCCTCCTCAAGGGTTCGGACTGGTACAGCGCTCGCGCGACCAGAGCGACTTCCAGGACTTCGACAACCTGTACGAGCGTCGGCCGAGCGCATGGGTCGAGCCGAAGGGCGATTGGGGGGCAGGGGCGGTCGAGCTCGTGGAAATTCCATCCGGACGCGAGAGCAATGACAACATCGTGGCCTTCTGGCGGCCTGCGCAGGGCCTCACCGCGGGCCACCCCGCGCAATTCGCCTACCGGCTGAGCTGGCTCGCGGAGCCGGCATTGCCGAGCGGACTCGGCGAGTTCGTGGCCACCCGCTCCGGAGCGAGTCTCGACGGTAAGCGCCGCGTCTTCATCCTCGATATCGTGGGCGCGGGCGAGAACACCGAAGGGCTCAAGCTCGATCTCGGTGTCTCGGCGGGCAGGGTTTCCAATCAGGCATTGGTGTCGAATGGGGCGCTGCACGGCCTGCGCGCCAGCTTCGAGCTGGATCCGGGCGACGCCGAGCTGGTCGAGCTGCGGCTGCGAATCATGCGGGGCGATCGGCCGGTCACCGAAACCTGGTTGTATCGCTGGACCGCGCCATGAACTCGGCCGTTCAGCTTCCCCCCGCCGAGTACTCGGGCGGCATGCCGCCCGAGGCACGGCTTGGCATGCCCTCCCAAGATCTGCGCTATTCGCAGCGGGAGATCGAGCCGCGCGCGCCGAGCGCCGACGTGCTGTTCGCGCGTTGCATCCTGGTCTCCGTGAGTCTGGGAGTGACGATTTACGGCGTCTATCAGATGCTGCAGGTGGTGCGCTTCGCCAGCATGACGTTCCTGCAGGGACTCATGATCTTCTTCTTCGCCATATCGCTCGCCTGGATCGCCTTCTCGGCGGGCTCGGTGATTGCCGGCGCCTCGAAGCGGCGCGACCCGCGGCCCAATCCGGCGGCGGGAACCGGCTCGACGCTCACCGCTCTGGTGATGCCGATCTACAACGAGGATCCGACCCGTACCACCGCGGCGCTGCAGGCGATGGCAGAAGCGCTCGGACAGCTCGGGACGAACCGCGCATTCGAGATCGTGGTGCTCTCGGACTCGACCAACGCCGACGCCTGGATTCGCGAGACCGCGGCGGTCGACCGGCTGCGGCGCGCGTGCGCGCCGGTCATGCCGGTCTGGTACCGGCGCCGCTGGCGCAACATCGCGCGCAAGTCCGGCAATCTCGAGGATTTCGTCACGCGCTGGGGCGGCCGCTACGACCACATGATCGTCCTGGACGCGGACAGTCTGATCGATGCGGCGACCCTGACGCGCCTGGTGCAGATGATGCACGCCGATCCCGAGCTCGGAATTCTGCAGACGGCGCCGCAGCTCATCGGCGCTCGCACGCTGTTCGGCCGCCTGCAGCAATTCGCCGCCTGCGCTTACGGGCCGGTCATCTCGCGCGGACTCGCGGCCTGGTCGGGCGACAGCGCAAATTACTGGGGCCACAACGCGATCATCCGCGTGCAGGCTTTCGCCCACTGCTGCGGTCTGCCCGAGCTCGAGGGCCGGCAGCCGTTCGGCGGACACGTGCTGTCGCACGACTTCGTCGAGGCGGCGCTCATGCGACGAGGCGGATGGAAGGTGCGCATGACCACCGACTGCGGCGGCTCGTGGGAAGAGTCGCCGCCCTCGCTCATCGATGTCGCGATCCGCGACCGCCGCTGGGCACAGGGCAACCTGCAGCACATGAAGATCATCGGCGCCTCGGGCCTCAACTTCGCCAGCCGGCTGCATCTCGGCATCGGCATCATGAGCTACCTGTCCTCGCCGCTGTGGCTGCTCATGCTGCTCATCGGCTTCGCGCTCGCGGTGCAGTCGCACCTGATACGGCCCGAGTATTTCAATCACGACTTCCAGATGTTCCCGACCTGGCCGCGCTTCAACGTCGAGCTGATGCTCGCGCTGTTCTGGTTCAGCATGGTGGTGCTGCTCGTGCCCAAGACGCTGGGCTTGATCCGCGCCCTGCTTTCGCCCCGCATGCGCCGCGGCGGCGGCGGCCTGGTGGGCATCGCCGCGAGCTTCGTGCTCGAGGTGGTGCTGTCCGCGCTGTATGCGCCGGTGATGATGCTCATGCAGAGCCGCCATGTTTTCGAGGTGTTCATGGGCCGCGATTCCGGATGGCACCCGCAGCGCCGCGACGGTGGCAGCACGACCTGGGGCGACGCCTGGCATTTTCACAAGCGCGACATGCTGCTCGCCTGCGTGGCGGGCGCGGTCTTCTGGTTCCTCTCGCCGGCGTTGCTCGCCTGGGTATCGCCGGCGCTGCTCGGGCTGTTGCTGTCGGTACCGCTGTCGCGCGCGAGCGGCAGCAGCTTCATCGGCCATGCGCTCTCGCGGATCGCTCTGTTGCGCACGCCGGAGGAGGTGGCCATACCCCCGCTCGCGGCGCGCCGCGCGGAGCTCGTGGCCAAGGCCCACGAGCTGCCGCAGGACGGCCTCAAGTATCTCGCGCGCAACCGGGAGGCGCGGCTCGCACACATCGAGGGCAATCTGCCCCGGCCGGTCGATCCTCTCGGCCATCCCGACCCGAACGCGTTCACCGCGCAGCAGAAGCTCGCGGACGCGCGTTCGCTGGACGAGGCGCTCGAGTGGCTCACCGGCGTCGAGCGAGTCGAGGTCGCGGGCACGCCGCGCTTGCTCAATCAGCTCGCGCTGCTCCCGGACGGGCAGCGCCCCACCCTACTCATATGAAGGATCGTGATCGATGACCGACCGTCGCGCCGTCATAAAAAAAATAGCCATGGGACTCGCGAGCGCTCAGCTGATGCGCGCTGCCGTGACGCGCGCCGCGCAGCAGACCGCAGCTGCCGCGCCCGCTCAGCCGTTCGACTTCGCCTGGCTCAAGGGGCAGGCACACTGGCTGGCGAGCAACTCCTACCAGACGAGCAAGGAAATGCTGCCGCCGGCGATGGCCAAGCTCGGATACGATCAGTACCAGTCGATTCGCTTCCGGAGCGACCACGCGCTGTGGGCGGACGCGGGCCTGGATTTCCGCGTGCAATTCTTTCATGTCGGTCGCAATTTCACCGAGCCCGTGCACCTTTACGAGGTGGTCGACGGGCAGGCGCGCGAGATCGCCTATGACCCCGCCATGTTCGAGTGGGACAAGAGCGGCGTGGATCCCGCGGTGATGAAGGACCACGCAGGCTTTGCCGGATTCCGCGTTCAGTTCGTCACCGACTGGAAGGACGACGTCGCGGCGTTCCTCGGCGCCAGCTACTTTCGCGCCGTCGGCGGCGACACCCGGCAATACGGGCTGTCGGCGCGCGCTCTGGCCGTCGACACCGCATTCCCGAGGCCCGAAGAGTTTCCGCGCTTCACCTCGTTCTGGTTCGAGCGGCCCGCGAAGGACGCCGGTGTGCTGACGCTGTACGCTCTGCTCGACTCGCCGAGCATCGCCGGAGCCTTGCGCCTGCAGCTCTCTCCGGGCGGCACGCAGATCATGAACATCGACTCGGCCTACTATCCGCGCAAGCCCATCGAGCGCCTCGGCATAGCCCCGCTCACCAGCATGTTCTTCTATGGCGAGAACGATCGCCGCGCCGCCAACGACTGGCGCCCCGAGATTCACGATTCGGACGGTCTATCGATATGGACGGGCGCCGGCGAATGGATCTGGCGCCCGCTGGTGAACCCTGCTCAGCTGCATCTCAATTCCTACTTCGACGACAGCCCCCGCGGCTTCGGCTTGCTGCAGCGCGACCGCAACTTCGACCACTACCAGGACGACGGGGTCTACTACGACCGCCGGCCAAGCCTGTGGGTCGAGCCGAAGCCCGGGCCGAACGGTGGATGGGGCAAGGGCGCGGTGCAATTGGTCGAAATTCCCACGGTGGACGAGACCTTCGACAACATCGTGGCTTTCTGGAATCCGGCCGAGCGGCCAAAACCCGGGCAGGAGCTGCTGTACGGGTATCGACTCTACTGGGGAGAGAAGATGCCCTACTCCTCGCCGCTCGGCCAGACGATCGCCACGCGCACCGGCATCGGCGGCACGGTGGGTGTGAAGCGTCAGTACTACTCCTGGCACTTCGCCGTGGACTTCGCCGGTGGCGAGCTCGGCGCTTTGCCACGGGATTCCGCCGTCGAGGCGGTGATCACGGCCTCGCACGGCACGACGGAGCACGTGACGGCGCACTATGTCCAGGAGTTCGGCGGCTATCGGGCCCTGTTCGATGTGCGGCCCGGCGATGATCAGGTCGAGCCGATCGATCTGCGGCTCTACCTGCGCATCGAAGGACGGCCCTTGACCGAAACCTGGATCTATCAGTGGACGCCGCCCTCGCTCAAGGAGCGCAAGGCCGCCCTCCTCTGAGGCGGCCTGCGACCGCTCGGCCTGCGGCGTGCCCCGGCGCTCAGCTCGCCTTGCCGAGCGCCACCACGTGGCCGCGGTCCGACACGACCACGCCGCCGGGCTTCTCAACCGTGACCGCAAAGGCCTTGGCCTCGTGTACGAGGAGCGCGGCCCTGATCGGTATCACCACCTCCGAGGCATCCGCCGGCACGTTGAAGACTCCGCCGTCCACCGGGTAACGCGCATCGCGCGCAGCGTCGAAGATCCACAGCTGGTACTGGTGCAGCTGCGGGTCATTGGGCTTCAGGCCCACGAACCGCACGAAGCCGCGTTGCTTGATCGGATCCCACACGACGTCGCCGCTCGCGCCCGCCGCCGCCGGATCGCGGGTCGCGGCCAAGCTCACCTTGAGTGCGTCCGGCTGCTCGAGCATCGCGGCGCGCTCCTCGGCGGGCGAGCGGGGAGCCGGCGCCGGCGGCGGTGTGAGGGCGGGCCGGCCGCGCGGCGGCTGCTCGACCATGCGCGGCGGCGCCACCGGCGATCGCAGCCAGCCCACCGCGGCGAGCAGCAAACACGCCGCGGCCGCCCACCAGCCCGCGCTGATCCTCGGCCGCGCCGAGGATGCGTGGCCGGGTTGCCGCAGCTCCACCACGTTCGAGCTGCCGCGGTCGGCGAAGAACGCGCGCGCCTCGGCCTCGATCCGCTCCCTGAGCACCTGGGGCAAGGGCTCGTCTTGCGCGACCCCGGCGACGGCGATCGCCGCCGCCGCCCGCTCGAGATCGCGTGCGTAGTCGCTCGCGCTCGCGCTGTCGAGCACATCGAGCACGCGCTCTTCAGCCGGCGACAATCCCTCGATCACTTGCTTGATCAGCAAGTCGACCGTGGCTTCGTCGGGCTGACTCTGCGGACCCGCCATCAAGCCCTCACAGGGACGCCTTCGGCGTCCAGGTTCATGTATTCGCGCACACGCAGGAGACCGCGCCTCATCAGCGATTTGACCGTTCCCAGCGGCAGCCCCAGACGCGCGGCAATTTCCGATTGGGTGAGCCCATGCATGATTCCGAGCTCGAGCACCTGACGCTGCTCGGGCCGGAGCTCGGCCAGCGCGCGCGCGGCGCGCCCCGCTTCGAGCGAAGTCTCCGCCGGATTCGGCGCGTCGGGTCCGGCGAGCGTGTCGAGCACTTCCGCGGGATCCATCGGCGGCTCCGCGCTGCGCTTGCGCAGCCGGTCGATCAGGCGCCGCCGCGCGATGGTCGCAATGAACACCTTGTCACTACCCTGAGCGGCGTCGTACCGGCCCGCGCTACGCCAGATGTCGAGGAAGATTTCCTGTGCGGCATCCTCGGCATCCGCGGCGCTGCGCGACATGCGCCGCGCCAGGCTCCACACCAGCGCGCCGTACTGATCCATGCATTCGCGCACGGCAGCGGGGTCGCCGCTGGCAATTCGTTGGAGGACCGTCGGACTCATCAAGGGCCTTGTGACTTCTTATTCGCATCGAGAGCGAGCGCGGATGCAAATCCCCGAGCGGAATGTTGGCAAAGCCGCGGCACCGCGCTGACCGAGCCTGCCTATCGAGCGCCGGCCCGCACCGGCTCAGCGGTTCTTGGGACGGGGACCGTCGCCGGGCCGCGTTCCGAGCGAGGGGAGCTTCTGCGTATCGCCGGCCGGCTTGCGCAGCTCCGCCTCGCGCCTCAAGAACGGCTGCGCCGCGCGCGGATCGAGGATCGCCAGGCGATACTCGTTGAGCTGATGCTTGAGCAACGGCAGCAGCGCCTGCTGCGATTCGGCCTCCTCGCCGGTTCTCAGCAGGCTGTTGCAGTAGATCTGGAAGTACTCGCTGTACAGTTCTTCATAACGCAGCATCGGATCGAGGAACGCCGGATCTCCGACCACCTCGCTGCCGATGTGGCTCGCGCACAGGAAGCTGCACGCCTTGCGCAGATAAGCGCCATGCTCGGAAATCATTGCGATTTCGTAGCTGCGGCCCGGGCGGAAGTACGCGATGAGCTGTTGGCGCTGCACGCCCCGCACGGCGCCTTGCCGCAGATACTGGAACAACGCCTTGCCGTGCAGCAAGCGAAAGGTGGCCTGCTTGAGTCCCGCGACCTGGCGCCGCACGCTCACGTTGCTCAAGGGCCGCATGAGGCTCGTATGCTCGCGCTCCCATGCGTCGAACGCTCCCGGACTCTCGAGCACACGCCGGGCGATGAGCTGCTCGTGCAAGTCATCGCTCGACAGCGCAGCCTCGACGCAATCAGTCGACTCGCGCATGAGGCGCGCATGGCTGATCGCGTGTTGCCGCATTCTCCCTCCTTATGTCACGTTCTGGCAGGAACCCGGAGGTGTCAAGGCGTTGCCGGGAGACGACAACGACAAACCCCTAAAGAGCACCTACAACGATCGTCCCCCTCTCGTGTGACGCTAGTTCGATGTTGCGCTGCCCACCTGCGACCCGCCGAGCGGCACCGCCATCTGCACTCGATTGCGCCCCGATCTCTTCGCGATATACACGGCCGCGTCGGCCTGCGCAATCAGATGCTCTCCCCACACCCCCAGCGTGTCGGACGCAGCGACGCCGATGCTGCAAGTCAAACCGATTGGCTTGCCGAAACCCGCCACCGCCACGTTCGCCACGCGGGCGAGAATGCGCTGCGCGATGAGATCGGCCGCGGTCGCATCGGCGCTGCTCAGCACCACCACGAACTCCTCGCCGCCGTAGCGCCCAATGACGTCCGACTGGCGGAGCTCGCTCGCGATCGGCTCGATGATGGCCTTGAGGCAGGCATCGCCGGCCTGATGGCCGTGAGTATCGTTGATCTGCTTGAAATGATCGAGGTCGATGAACAGGATCGCGATCGGCAGACTCCGCGCCCTGGCACGCACGCATGCCGCATCCAGCCGCTCGATCAGCGAGCGGCGGTTGAGCACGCCGGTGAGCGGGTCGGTCTGCGCGCGCCGCTCGGCCTCGGTGAGAGCGGCGCGTTGCTCGCGCAGGCGATCCGCGACGCCGAGCGCCACCAGCACCGCCGCGGCCGCCATCGAGAGCGGCAGCCCGTAGTAATAGAGATTCGGATCCTCGTCCAGCGAGGCGGTGGAGAGAAAGCGCACGGCGGCCGTGATGGTGAATCCCTCGAGCAGTCCCCACGCGAGCAGGAACCAGCCGGCGGCCCGGTTGCCGCGCCGCCAGGATAGGAACGCCACGATCAGGGTGAAGAGGGCCGCTCCGCTGAACACCAGGTTGCCGACGAAGTGCACCGGCGCGCCGTAACCGATGAGCTTCGCGAGGTTGGCCGCCGTGAGCAGCACGAAGGTCGCGGCCAACCAGCCGAAGGCGGCGTGCACGCGCGGCGCGGCGTGCTTGAGGTCGGCGATCTCGCGCACGAACAGGCAGGCGGCCGTGCCCGACAGGCCGACCGGAACATTCCAGGCGAAAGAGCCGAGCGGCGCCGCGCGCGCGAGCACCGGCCATTCGAATCCCTGACCGGACAGATAGACGACATACAGCGCCTGCAGCGAGAACAGCGAGGCGTAGAGGATGAACAGCCTGTCCTTGAGCACGAACCAGATGAGCAGCGCCGCCATCGACATCGCCGCGAGCGCGCCCACGGTGAAGGTGATGACGCGCGTGTGATCGGCGCCGCGCGCGAGCGCCGGCTCGAGCGACCAGGCGCTGAAGCTCACCACGTCGCGCTCGGGCGCGCCAATGCGGGCGTACAGCGGCTCTCCCGGCGCGAGGTCCGCGGGCACCACGAACAGAACATCGCGCGTGCCCCGAAACCCGGCGAGCGAGGCGGCGCGCGCCAGGCGAGCGCCGGTGCTGCCGCCCGCGGGCGCCGCGGACCTGAAGAGCTGCACGTCGGTCTGGCGCCCCGCGCGCACGATGATTACGGGGACGTCGCGGCCGCCGCCGGTGCTCGCTGGCGCTTCGATCCTCAGCCAGTGGGGACCCGCGGCAAGCTCGGCGCGCGAGCCGGGCAAGCGGACGCTCGGCGCAGCGAGGCTCGCGACAGGCGGCATCCGCCCGGACACGTACGCCGTCTCGAGCGCGGCGTCATCGTACAGCGAGACCTCGGGCCGCTCCTGTGCCGTCGAGAGAGCCGGTAGCATGCAGGCGATGAGGCCCACACAGCGCGCCGCTCGCGGGCTCATGTGATTGCTCCCGGCTTCCCAGCCTCGATCCAATCAGTAGCGGCGTGCCAGCAGCCACTGCGCCAAGGCGCGCAGCGGCGCGGCGCGCGCGCCAAATGCGGTCAGCGCATCGAGCGCGTGCCCGTGCAACAGACGCACGCGCTCCTGCGAAGCCGCGATCCCGATCACCGTCGGATGGGTCGGCTTCGCGTGCTCCTGGTCGGCACCCGTCGCCTTGCCGAGCGTCGATGCGTCGCCGAGCACATCGAGCAAATCGTCCTGAATCTGGAACGCGAGGCCGACCGCCTGCGCGAAACGCTTGAGCGCGGCATAGTGCTCGGGCGCAAGCTCGGGCACGCACTCGGCCGCCATCAGCACGCTGGCGCGGATCACCGCGCCGGTCTTGCGCGCGTGCATGTCCTCGACCTCGCTGATGTCGAGCTTCTTGCCTTGCACCTCGAGGTCGATCGCCTGACCGCCGGCCATTCCATAGGTGCCGCTCGCCTCGCTCAAGATGTCGATGAGCCGCAGGCGGATGGCCGGTGCGGCGGGCAGCGCCGGATCGCGGGCCAGCAGCTGAAACGCCAGCGGCTGCAGCGCATCGCCCACCAGTATCGCGGTCGCCTCGTCGTAGGCCTTGTGGCAGGTGGGCCGGCCGCGCCGCAGGTCGTCGTCGTCCATCGCCGGCAGATCGTCGTGCACCAGCGAATACACGTGGATCAGCTCGATCGCGCAGGCCGCCGCCTCGACCTCGTCCTCGGTGAGACCCAGGGTGCGCGCAGTGCCGAACATGAGCGCCGGCCGGATTCGCTTGCCGCCACCCAAGACGCTGTAGCGCATCGCCTGGTGCAGGCGGGCGGGCACCTCGGAAGCCGGCGGCAGACGCTTGTCGAGCGCGACTTCCATGCGCAGTCGCCACGCTTCGAGCTGCTTCTCGAAGCTCTGCGCCTCGGCAGCTTCGGCCGAGGCAAGCTCCGCGGCTTCGGTCGAGGCACGGCGGTCGGCGGCATTGGTCACACGAGCTCTCCCAAGACCAGAACCGCGCTCAGCGGGTCGCCGGCACTCCCGCGGATTCGCTCGCGTCGCGCGACCTCACCTTGATCTCGCTCACCGGAACGGTGGCCACGGTCGGCTGGCCGGTGCCTTCCGCGTAGGCGAACGGCAGCTCCGGTGCCATGGGACCTCTCACCTTGGGACCCCTGAGCGCAATGGTCAGCGCTTTCAGCGGATGGCTGAACGCGTCGTTCACGGCGGTGCCCTCGAAGCCGCAATGCGCCATGCAATTGTCGCAACGCGGATTGCGTCCGACGCCATAGCGGCTCCAGTCGGTGTCCTCGATGAGCGAGCGGTAGGTCGGCGCGTAGCCCTCATCCGTCAACAGGTAGCACGGGCGCTGCCAGCCGAATATGTTGTAGGTCGGGTTGCTCCAGGGCGTGCACTGGTAGCGCTGGTTGCCCGCGAGGAAGTCGAGAAACAGGCTCGATTGGTTGAACTGCCAGGATTTGCTCGAGGGCCGTTTCCAGCGCTTGAAGATCTCGCGGAACAGCTGCTTGCTCGCATGGCGTCCCAGGAACACGTCCTGGCGCGGCGCATGGTGGTAGCTGTAGCCCGGCGACACGGTGATGCCCTCGATGCCGAGGCTCATCGCGGTGTCGAAGAAGTCCGCGACCTCGTCCGGGCGTTCGCCGTTGAACAAGGTGCAGTTGATGGTGACGCGAAAGCCCTTGCCGCGCGCCAGCTTGATGGCGGCGACGGCCTTGTCGTACACCCCTTCCTGGCATACCGACTCGTCGTGGCGCTCGCGATTGCCGTCGAGATGGATCGAGAACGTCAGGTACGGCGACGGCTGGTACTCGTCGATGTGCTTCGCGAGCAGGATTGCGTTGGTGCACAGGTACACGAACTTCTTGCGCGCCACGATCCCCGCGACGATCTGCGGCATGTCCTTGTGGATGAGTGGCTCGCCCCCGGGGATGGAGACGATGGGTGCGCCGCACTCATCGACGGCCTTGAGCGCATCCTCGACACTCACCCGCTTCTGCAGGATCTCCTTCGGGTAATCGATCTTGCCGCAGCCGGCGCAGGCGAGATTGCACTGGAACAGCGGCTCGAGCATGAGCACCAGCGGATAGCGCTTGTCGCCCCGCAACTTGCGGCCGGCCAGATATTTGGCCACCCGGTACATTTGTAGGAGAGGTATTGCCATGCACTATGTTACCGTGACCGGGAAAATCCCGCCCAAATTAAGAATGCCTCATCAAGGCCCAAAAGCAAGCACTTCTGGCCGATGATCGCGCCAGATCCTCGCCCATTCGAGCATGAACCAGGGCGTATATCTTGAACTATCGGCGCTCGACATCTGTCCTTGTAGGACCTCGGGGTGGACCCACCGCCAGTCGAAGATCTCGTCGCGGTTGACCCTGGGCGGCCCGCGGCTTTGCCCGATGAATACGGAGCAGAGCTCGTGCTCGGCGCCGGTGGCGTCGAACTGGGCATGATATTGGAACTTGAACAGGAACCTTAATTCGCAGCTGATGCCCAGTTCCTCGGACAAGCGACGCTGGGTGGCGTCCTCCATGGTTTCGGCTCGCCGCGGATGGCTGCAGCAGCTGTTCGACCAGTACAGCGGCCAGAGCCGCTTGGTGGGTGCGCGCTGCTGCACCAGCAGCTCGCCGCGTCCGTTGAAGATCAGCAAAGAGAACGCTCGATGCAGAACCCCGCGACCCTCGTGGCAACGATCCTTGCTCATGTGGCCAAGCCTGCGATCCGCCTCGTCGACCAGGATCAGGGCGTCCGAATCTGCCATAATGCCGCCGCGAGCGCGTTCATCTGTGGATCTTGCTTCGTCCATACCGAGCCTCGACACCCGCGCGCGGGCCTCTTCACTTACGGAGAGGTGGGATGATAGCCGCTAGCGAAACTCGGGCGCCAGCGCCAGCGTTGGCGGCCATGAATCTTGGACCCATGCCGCGAGTGCTCGAGCCCAGCGCCCGCGCGCGCCACTTTCGGAGTTTGGTCGAGTGATGCTGATCTCTCATACATGGACGTTATGGTGCGGCACCGCGCTCGCGGCTGCCGCTGCGGCCTACGCGGTCACGGCGGCCATCGCCCTGCGAACGCGCCTCAAGCCGCCGGCGCCGCTGGCGACGCTGCCGCACGCCGCTCCGGCGGTGACGGTGCTGAAGCCGCTGTGCGGGGCCGAGCACGAGCTGTATGAATGCCTGCGCTCGTTCTGCGACCAGGCGTATCCGCGTTTTCAGATCGTGTTCGGCGTGTCCGATGGAGCCGACCCCGCGCTCGAGGTGATTGCACGGCTGCAGCGCGAGTTTCCCGCGCTCGATCTCAAGCTGGCGGTCGACCGGCGCCAGCACGGCAGCAGCCGCAAGGTGAGCAACCTGATCAACATGCTGCCGCTCGCGAGCCATGATTATCTGGTCATATCGGACAGCGACGTGCGCGTGAGCCGCGACTATCTGTCGAGCGTCGTCGCCCCGCTGCTCGATCCCGGGGTGGGCATCGTGACCTGTCCGTATCGCGGCAATCCTCGGCCCGGCTTCTGGTCGTTGCTCGGTTCCCTGTTCATCAATGACTGGTTCATTCCGTCGGTGCGGGTCGCCGCCATGTCGGGCTCGCGTGCGTTTGCCTTCGGCGTGACCATCGCGATCCGCCGCCAGGTGCTCGCGCGCATCGGCGGCTTCGCCGCCATCGCCAATCAACTCGCCGACGACTACCGACTCGGCGAATTGACCCGCCGGCTGGGGCTGCGCACGGTGCTCTCGGACGTGGTCGTCGAGACCTGCGTCGATGAGCAGAGCTTCGGCGCACTGGTGCGCCACGAGCTGCGCTGGCTGCGCACCATACGGGCCGTTCGTCCGATCGGATACGCGCTGTCGTTCATCACCTTCGGCGTTCCGGTGGCGCTGATCGGCGCGCTGCTCGCCGGCGGAACGTTGCCCGCGCTCGCGCTCGTGGGGGTCACGACGGGCGCGAGGATCGTCGTCCACGTTCGAGCACACGGCGCGGAGCCCGCTCCGGCACGGCATGCGCTGGTGCTGCCGGTGCGTGACGCGCTGAGCGTCATTCTCTGGATCTGGGGCTTCGCCACGCGGCGCGTGCACTGGCGTGACGACCGTTACCGCGTGAGCCGGGATGGATCCGCTCACCCGGTGGTGAGAATCACGCCATGACGGATCCTCCCGCGGCTTGCGCACGGCGCCCGGCGGCTTGCGCACGGTGCCGGGCTTGAAGAGTCTCATCGTCACCGCCGATGACTTCGGCGCCGCGCTCGCCGTGAACGAAGCGGTCGAAGCCGCGCATCAGAGCGGCATTCTCACCGCCGCGAGCCTCATGGTGTCGGCGCCGGCCGCAGCCGACGCCGTGGCGCGTGCGCAGCGCTTGCCGGCGCTGCGGATCGGCCTGCATCTGGTGCTGACGGACGGCGCTCCGACGCTGCCGCCGGCGTCGCTCGACCGCCTGGTCGATGACAGCGGCCGGTTGCGCGCGGACATGGCGGCGCTCGGTGCCCGCATCGCCTTCGATCGGCGCGCGCGCGCTCAGCTCGTCGCGGAAATTGCCGCCCAGTTCGAGGCGTTCGCCGCGACCGGTCTCGATCTCGATCACTGCAACGCACACAAGCACTTTCACCTGCATCCGGTCGTGGGCCGGCTGCTGGTGGAGGTCGGCGCGCGCTTCGGACTGCGCGCCGTGCGCGTGCCGCGCGAGCCCGCGCAGCTCCTGCGGCGGATCGAGCCGGGTACCCCGCGCGCCGCCGCGCTCGGCCTGGCTCCGTTCGCCTTCTGGCTGCGCCGTGCCTGCCGTGCGGCGAGCTGCCTCACGCCTGACCAGGTGTTCGGACTTGAGTGGTCCGGACAGATGACCCGCGAGCGCCTGTGTGCGCTCATCACGCGCCTCCCGGCCGGCCTCACCGAGATCTATCTGCATCCGGCGACCGCGGACTATCCTGGCGGCGCGCCCGGCTACCGCTACCGCGAGGAGCTCGAGGCTCTGAGCGCCCCGGAAGTACGTGCGGCTTGCGCCGGGGCGTCGGTCGAGCTTGGGGGCTACCGGGATTTCGCACCGCTCGAGCGCGCGCCGCGAGCGGGTCCGTGGCGCGCGCAGCGCGAAGCCCCATGAACGCGCGGGCCCCGGCTTATGCCGGATTGGATCCGGCCGATGCGCCTCCGGACGGACCCATCCGACCGGGAAGCGAGGCGCACAAGAACCTCTTTTGCCGGACCCTGCTCGATACGTTCGATCCCTACAAGCCTCAAGTGATCGACTGGCCGCCGCTCGATGCCGAGACGCGCGAGCATCTGATCAGACTTCCCATCTGGGACATCGCCGTGCAAACCGAAGGCCGCGCGCGCCTCAACGTCGCGGCCTATGGAGCGATGGTCTCCGATCCGCTGCTCAAGAGGGCGATCGAGCTCAATGCCTTCGAGGAAGGCCGCCACAAGCACGTGCTGTCGAACCTGGTCGCCGCTTACGGCATCGAGCTCGCGCCGGAGCCCGAGTATGCGGTACGGGGCGATCCCGAGTGGGCATTCATGGTCACCGGCTACAGCGAGGCCATCGATAGTTTCTTCGCTTTCGGACTGTTCGAGACCGCCAAGCGCTCCGGCTTCTTTCCGGCGGCGCTGGTCGACACATTCGAGCCGGTGATCCAGGAGGAGGCGCGCCACATTCTGTTCTTTAGGAACTGGGTGGCCTGGCATCGACGCACGATGCCGTGGTGGCGGCGGCCCTATTTCGAGCTCAAGGTGTTCGCGGTTTGGCTGTTCCTGATCTGGGAGCGCATCGACATCGCCCGCGACGTGAGCGGTGCAGCACCCCAGGACAACAATTTCACCGTGACCGGAGCCAAGGAGATCGGTAACGACATCAACGTGGCCGAGCTCCTCGAGTTGTGCCTGTCCGAGAACGATCGGCGCATGAGCCGCTACGATCCGCGCCTGCTGCGGCCCTCGACCGTGCCGGCGCTCGCGAGACTCGCGCGCCGTTTCTTGCGACGCTGAACGGCGAGCGCCTCGTGAGGCTGGTCATCGTCGCCGCTCTGGGCCTGTGTCTCGCCCTTTATCTCCTCGTGTATGTCGGCCTGGGAGCGGTAGTCTCGGCCGCCCTGGCGGTCGGCTGGGCCGGCTTCGCCTTGCTGTGCCTGTACTCCCTGGCCACCTTCCCGATACTGGGCGGTGCCTGGCACGTTCTGTTGCGGGACGCGCCGCCATCGAGTCTCGGGACCTTCATCTGGGCGCGGATGGTGCGCGATGCGGCCACCGAGGTGCTGCCGTTCTCGCAGCTCGGCGGCATCGTGCTGGGCGCGCGTGCGGCCATCCTGCAGCGCGTTGCCTCCACCGCGGCCTTCGCCTCCACCATCGTCGACATCACGACCGAGCTGCTGGCGCAGATCGCCTTCATCGCCATCGGCTGTGCAATCTTGACGGTGCAGGCGCCGCATACCGCGCTCGGAGCCTCGTTGACCAGGATCTCTCTGCTCGGCTTGGTGCTGGCGGTGACGGCGGGCGCCTTGTTCGTGCTCTTGCAGCGTTTCGGCCACCGCCTCACCGCCGGGCTCGCCGCGCGGCTCCTGCCGCGCGCGCTCGCCTCCACCCGGGCCGTGGGTGCCGAGCTCGATCGCATCTACGACTCGCGTACTCGCATTGCGGTCGCTTCGGCCATGCATCTGCTCGCCTGGATCGTGAGCTCCTGCGGCACCTGGATCGCTTTCCGGCTCATCGGCGTCAAGACCGATTTGCCGGCGGTGCTGGCGATCGAGAGTCTGGTCAGCGCGGCCAAGAGCGTGGCGGTGCTGGTCCCGAATGCGCTCGGCGTTCAGGAGGCGACTTACGCGGCGCTGGCACCGATGTTCGGCATCGGCTCGCAATTCGGGCTGGCGATCTCCTTGCTGAAGCGCGCCCGGGACCTCGCGCTCGGCGTGCCGATCCTGTTGGTGTCGCACGCCATCGAGGGGCGCCAGGCGCTGCCGGGCAAGGCGCTTTAGGCGCGGGAGCTTGCGCCCGCGTCAGGGTCCGGCGAGCAAGCCGCGCTCGCGAAACCAGCGGACCGCGTCCGCGAAGGCCTCGGCCGGCGGGCGCCAGGCATATCCCAGCTCGCGCACCGCCTTGGCGCTCGAGAAGAACATGTGCTTGCGCGACATGCGCACCCCTTCCAGAGTCACCCGTCCGCTGCGCCCCGTGATTCTCGCGACCGCCTCGGCGATGTAGGCGATCGGCAGCACGGCGCCATAGGGCAACCGCACTCGCGGCGGCTTGCGGCCCGCGATGCGCGCCACCTCGTTCAGGATCTCGCGCAGCGACAGATCCTGCCCGCCGAGGATGTAGCGCTCGCCCGCCCGCCCGCGATGAAATGCCAGGAGATGACCCCTGGCGACGTCGTCCACGTGCACGATATTGAGGCCGGTATCGACGTACGCGGGCATGCGCCCGGCCGCGGCATCGAGGATCAGCTGGCCCGTGGGTGTCGGCTTCACATCGCCCGGGCCCACCGGCGTCGAGGGATTGACGATGACGACCGGCGCACCGCCGCGCGCCGACTCGACGGCGACCTGCTCCGCCAGGAACTTCGAGCGCTTGTAGTGCCCGATCATCGCCGCCAGGCTCACCGGAGTCGTCTCATCCCCGGGAGCGCCGTCGGCCGGAATGCCCACGGTCGCGACACTCGAGGTGTAGACGACTCTTTGCACCTTGGCCTCGCGCGCGGCCGACAGAATGTTGCGCGTACCCTCGACGTTGCTGCGATAGAGCTCGCCCGGGTCAGGCGCGCCCAACCGATAGTCGGCCGCGACGTGAAACAGACCGCTGCAGCCGACGACCGCGCGATCGAGCGAGCCGCGATCGTTGAGGTCGCCCACGGCCGGCTCCACATCGAGTGATTCGAGGTTGCTGCGGTTCGATCCCGCGCGCACCAGCACCCTCACCTGCCAGCCCTCGGCGAGCAGCGCGCGCGCCACGGCGGCACCGACGAAGCCGGTCGCTCCCGTGACCAGCGCCTTCATGTGCCTTCCGAGCGCGCGACGCCGGCCGGCCGAGTGAGCGCCGCGATTCGCGCGACCGCCTCGAGCGAGCGGATCGCCGCGCGATAACGTCGCGCCAGACGCACGAGCGGACCAATCTCGCTCGGCGATCGGATGAGGCCGGCGAGCAAACGGCCGATGCGGACTCGCCCGGAGCCGCTCGCCGCGGCGACGCAAGCGGGTACGGCATCGCTCGCGGTGTCGACCACCACACGCACGGCGATGAAGGGAAGGTTGCGGACCCGGGCGGCGGCGGCAATGGCGGAGCTTTCCATGTCGACCGCCGCGGCACCCGTCTCCCGATACGCCTTGTCCTTGGCCGCGACACTGTCGACCGGCTCGAGCGCGGTCAGCAGGCGCCCGGGCACGATGAGGTTGCCGGGCGCGATCGCGCCGCGCGCCGCGATCGACGCGCGCAGCGCCTCACGCCAAGGCGCAGCCGTCGCATAGCACGACCCGTCTGCGCCAAGCACTTCGCGCGGCATGCAAACGGCTCCGGCGCGGAGTGCGGGATCGAGGCCGCCGGCCAGTCCCCAGCTCACGAGAGCGGTGGCGCCCGCATCGATCAGCCGGTCGGCCGCGAGGCCGGCGGCGGCGCAGCCGATGCCGCTCACCGCGACGAGCGTGCCGTCATCGAGGGCAGTGTACGGCCCCGCGACCCGCGCCGTCGGTGAGAGCGCGCGCGCCTCCGCGGCGAGCGCCGCGACGACGCCCGTTACTCTCAATGCGGCGTCCCGGCCCTGATCAGCGTCCGATACGCACCCAGTGCCCAGAGCGGGAAGTAGGCGCAATAGCCGTGGTACTTGAGATAGAACACCCGCGGAAAACCGGGCGCCGTGAAACTCGCATCGCTCCACAGGCCGTCCGGCTGCTGCGTTCGCAGCAGATGGTTCACGGCGCGCCGGGCGGCGTCCGAGGCCGCCTCGCCGGAAGCGAGCAGCCCGAGCAGCGCCCAGGCCGTATGGTAGGGTGTGCTCGCGCCCCGGCCGCCGCCGCGCGAGTTCTTGAGATAGCTGTCGTTGCTCTCGCCCCAGCCGCCGTCGGCGTTCTGCCGGTTGAGGAGCCACTCGACCGCGCGACGAACGGCGGGGTCCTCGGGGCCCACCTTCGCGTGCGCGAACGCGGTGAGCACCGACCACGTGCCGTAGATGTAGTTCGTGCCCCAGCGTCCGAACCAGGAGCCGTCGGCCTCCTGTTCGGCGCGCAGATACGCGATGGCGCGTTCGAGTGCCGGGCGATCCTGGGGCCGGTCGATGAGTCCCAGCACGGTGACCACGCGCGCGCTCACATCGCTGGTCGGCGGATCGAGCAGCGCGCCGTGATCCGCGAACGGAATCTTGTTGAGATAGTAAGAGGTGTTGTCCGCATCGAACGCCGCAAAGCCGCCGTCCTCGCTCTGCATGCCCACGAGCCAATCGAGGGCGCGGTTGACGTTGTCGGTGTAATCGGCCGCATTCGGCGCCTGGTGCATGGCCCAGGCGACCACGGCCGTATCGTCGAGGTCGGGGTAGTAGTCGTTCGCAAACTGGAAGGCCCAGCCGCCGCCCTTGAGCTTCGGACGATCGACCTGCCAGTCGCCCGGCTCGTCCAGCAATTGCTCGGGCTGCAGCCAGTCGAGCGCACGGGTCGCCGACTTGAGCGCGGCCGGGCAACCGACCTCCTGCATCGCACGCGCGGTCAACCCCGTATCCCACACCGGCGAGACGCACGGCTGGCAGTAAGCGCTCGTGGGACCGATCACCAGAAGCTTCCTGAGCGCGCGTTTCGCCGTGAGCAGCCGTGGGTCGTCCGCTGCATAGCCGAGCAGCGTCATGACCTCCACGGCATTGACCATGGCGGGGAAGATGGCGCCGAGGCCGTCCTCGCCATTGAGCCGCGCCAGCATCCAGGCCTCCGCACGCCGGATCGCATGGTTGCGCACGGCCGCGGGGATCAGCGGATCGATGCGGCGGGCCAGCCGATCGACCAGCAGCATGAGCCTGCCGAGCGCGCCGCCCTCTCTGGCGTCGCGGAAGTAATCGCGCTCCCGCTCCGCGGGTGTCGTGAACAGCTCGCCGATGTGCACGTTGCGCGGATTCTTCGCGACCGGCTTGCGCGTGCACAGAATGAACAAGGGCACCATGACCGTGCGCGACCAGTAAGAGACCTTGTCGAGGTGGAAGAAGAACCACTTCGGCAACAGCATGATCTCGACGGGGATGTAGGGCACGCCGCGCCAGGGCAGCTGGCCGAAGAGCGCGAGCGCTATGCGGGTGAACACGTTGGCGCGCGCGGCGCCGCCGCGCTCGAGGATCGCATTGCGCGCGCGCACCATGTGCGCCGCCTCGACATCGTCGCCCGCGAGCTTGAGCGCGTAGTACGCCTTCACGGTGCAGCTCATGTTGAAGTCGCCGCCGTGATACAGCGGCCAGCCGCCGTGCGCCGTCTGATGCGCGCGCAGATATGCAGCGATCTTGGTCTCGAGATCGGAATCGATCTCGTCCAGGAAATGCATCATCATGATGTATTCGGCGGGAATGGTGCAGTCCGCCTCGAGCTCGAACAGCCAGTAGCCTGCCGCGGCCTGGCGCGCGAGCATCGCGTCACGCGCCAGCGCGATGGTGCGGTCGAGGAGCGTGGAGACCGTCTTGGTGAGCGTCAGCGAGACGATGTCCGCGCGCGCCTGGGCTCCGCCGTCCGGCTGTACCGCCGGCCGTTGCGCAACGCGGCTCATGTCGCCGATCTCCCGTAGGAGCGCAGTCTCGGCGGCGCCTCCTCGGAGCCGACCTCATCGGGCCGATCAGCCACGAAGGACCCGATACCGGCGTGTCCCGGCTGCGGTCGGCGCACGGCGCCGACCGCGCGGTAGGGCAGGCCGCGGGCCGCCTGTGCGAACAGGCGCCGCAGCATCCAGTCATTACGCAAAGCGATCTCCGTGAAAACCCGCGTCATCGAGACTTGCGAGCGTGAGATCTTGACCTGGGAGCCCGCTGAAAACCCCGGATTCTTGTGAATTTTTTGCAATGTAAGCACCGCTAGTCCTATGGCCCATAAACAAAAGCGCCGAATCCCCGCCTCGCCGGCCGGGATTAATAATGTGTAATCCAGGGCATTGCGCAGGTGGCCGTGGGCCAGCGCCACCAGCTCGCTCATGCCGGCATCGAAGCCCGGGCTCGGCCGGTCGGGCGCGAGGGAGGCGAGATCGACACGATGCGGCGTGAAGACCTCCTGCGGCAGCCAGCAGGCTCCCCGGGCGCGGTCTTCCCACACGTCCTTGAGGATGTTGGTCATCTGCAGACCTTGCGCGAACGAAACCGCCAGGTCTTGCATGCGACTGCGGTTCTGGGCGATCGCCGAGGAGTACTCGCAGAAGAGCTCGGTCAGCATGTCGCCGACCACCCCCGCCACGTAATAGCAGTAGTCGTCGAGATCGGTCTCTCGCGGCAGCCCGCGCACGCTCGCCGAGGACTGGAAACGAGGCATGCCGTAACACATGAGCTCGAGGCAGCGCTCGATCGCGCCGCGCTGCTCAGGCGTCAGCGACGCGGTGACATCGAGCACCCGCTCCATGTGCGCCACCAGGTCGCGCTCGGCGGGGAGCGTGCGGCTCGACAGCCGCTTCTCGACCTCGGCGGCCAGCAGCGAGGCGCTTGCGCGGCCGGCGACGACCGCCTTGAACCGATCGAGGTAATGCAGCGTCTCGACCGGCGAGAGCGCCGGCTCATCCTCGATCGTATCGGCGATACGGCACAACAGGTACGCATTGGTCACCGCCACGCGCAGCGGCGGCGGCAGCTGCGGGATCGTCAGCGCGAACGTGCGGGAGACGTGCGGGAGAATCTGGTCTTGGTAACCGTCATCGGAGGTGCCGGAGTCCATAGAAAGCAGTATCCCGAAAAATCAGCGGGACGGCAGCACCCCGCCGGGTGTGGCGCAAAGGACCCAATGGAGGAGCCGAGGCGGCTGCCGATAACCCATATAGCACTATAGCGGGGCGTACCGGACCGCCGCAACGTCGCCGGCGACGGTGGCGATTGTGCTACAAATGGCAGTTGCGTCCGATACCCGTGAAGGCTCGCTGCGGTATAAACTGGCCCAAATGATCCTGCCGCCCAACACCTATCCGCTGCTCGAATCCATCCGGGTACCGGCCGATCTTCGCCGCTTGCCGGCCACGAAGCTGTCGGCGCTCGCCGACGAATTGCGCCAGTTCTTGATCCAGAGCGTGAGCACCCGGGGCGGGCATTTTGCCGCCGGCCTGGGCACGGTCGAGCTGACCATCGCCCTGCATTACATCTTCAACACACCCTATGACCGGCTGGTGTGGGATGTCGGCCATCAAGCCTATCCGCACAAGGTGCTCACCGGTCGCCGCGACCAGCTGCACACCATCAAGCAGGCCGGCGGCCTGGCGCCGTTTCCGACCCGCAGCGAAAGCGAATACGACACGTTCGGCGTGGGCCACTCCTCCACCTCGATCAGTGCCGCGCTCGGCATGGCCGTCGCGGCGGCCAAGCGCGGCGAGGATCGGCGTGCCGTGGCCATCATCGGCGATGGAGCGCTGACCGCCGGCATGGCCTTCGAAGCGCTGAACCACGCGGGCTCGATACCGGCGGATTTGCTGATCATCTTGAACGACAACGACATGTCGATCTCCGAGAATGTCGGCGCACTGTCGAATTATCTCGCGCGAGCGCTCTCGGGCAGCATGTACGCGCATTTGCGCGAGGGCGGAAAGAAGGTGCTGCGGCAGATGCCCACGGTCTGGGAGCTGGCGCGGCGCTCCGAGGAGCACCTCAAAGGCATGGTGCTGCCGGGTACCTTGTTCGAGGAGATGGGCTTCAACTACATCGGACCCATCGACGGCCACGACATCGGCACGCTGGTCGGCACTCTCGGCAACCTGCGCAAGCTCAAAGGGCCGCGGTTCCTGCACGTCGTGACTCGCAAGGGCAAGGGATACGCCCCGGCCGAAGCGGATCCGATCAAATGGCATGGCCCGGGCCCGTTCGATCCGGCCAGCGGCAAGATATTCAAGGAAGCGAGCTCCGGCCCGTCGTACTCGCAGATCTTCGGCCAGTGGCTCTGCGACATGGCCGAGCGCGATTCCAAGATCATCGGCATAACACCCGCGATGCGTGAAGGCTCCGGACTGGTCGAGTACTCGAAGCGCTTTCCCGACCGCTACTTCGACGTCGCGATCGCCGAGCAGCACGCGGTCACGTTCGCCGCAGGCCTCGCCACCGAGGGCTTCAAGCCGATCGTCGCGATCTATTCGACCTTCCTGCAGCGCGCTTACGATCAGCTGATCCACGATGTCGCGCTCCAGAATTTGCCCGTGGTTTTTGCCCTCGACCGCGCCGGCCTCGTGGGCAGCGATGGCGCGACCCATCAGGGAAGCTACGATCTCACGTTCCTGCGTTGCATCCCCAACATGGTGGTGATGGCACCGGCAGATGAGAACGAGTGCCGGCAAATGCTCTACACGGCGACCACGCTGTCGTCGCCTTCGGCCGTGCGCTATCCGCGCGGGACCGGACCCGGAGTGGCGATTGCCGCGGAGATGACCGGCGTGCCGGTGGGACGCGCGCAGCTGCGACGCGAAGGCCGCAGCGGCCTCGCCATCCTGGCCTTCGGCGCGCTCGTGGACAGCGCGCGCAAGATCGCCGAGCGGCTCGATGCGACCCTGGTCAACATGCGCTTCATCAAGCCTCTCGACGAGAACCTGGTGGTCGATGTCGCCTCGCGCCATCGCGCGATCGTGACCATCGAGGAGAATGCGATCATGGGCGGCGCCGGCTCGGCGGTGGGTGAAGTGCTGGCCGCGGCCGGCACGCAGCTACCGCTGCTGCACCTCGGAATTCCCGACCGCTTCATCGAGCACGGATCCCGCGACACCTGTCTCGCCGCGGCCGGGCTCGACCTCGCGGGGCTCAGCGCAAGCGTCGAGGCATGGTGGGCACTTCAGACGCAGGAAAGGGTCAGATCCGTCAGAAGCGTATGACCATCACCCGGCGCTTGCCATAGGGGCATGCGTCCGGTCATTATTGCAAGTTTGCCTTCGAGTGCTCCTACCCGGAACCGGGAATCACGGAGCGATTGGAGAGATGTCGATGAGAACGCTGTTTTTGCATCCCCCTTCGTTCGACGGCTTCGACGGCGGCGCCGGCGCGCGCTATCAAGCCCGGCGCGAGATCCGCTCGTTCTGGTATCCCACCTGGCTCGCGCAGCCGGCGGCGCTGGTGCCCGGCAGCAAGCTGATCGATGCGCCCGCGGACGGCACCCCGCTCGAGACCGTTCTGGCGCAGGCGCCGGATTACGATCTCGTCGTCATGCACACGAGTGCGCCCTCCTTCCTCAAGGATGCGCACGTGGCGGAGCTCTTGAAGGGCGCGAATCCGCGCCTCCTCATCGGCATGGTCGGCGCACAGGTGGCGGTGGATCCGGCGGGCTCGCTGGCGGCGTCGAGTGCGATCGACTTCGTGGCGCGCGAGGAGTTCGACTACACCTGCAAGGAGGTCGCGGACGGCGCGGCGCTCGAGTCGGTGGCGGGTTTGAGCTTCCGCCGGCCCGATGGCAGCGTGCAGCACAATCCGCCGCGGCAGATGATCGAGGACATGGACGCGCTGCCCTGGGTGGCGCCGATCTACAAACGCGACCTCAAGATCGAGAACTACTTCATCGGGTATCTCAAGCATCCCTACGTGTCCGTCTACACGGGCCGGGGTTGCCGCTCGAAGTGCACCTTCTGCCTCTGGCCGCAGACGGTCGGCGGCCATCGCTACCGCGTGCGCAGCCCGCAGAATGTCGTCGACGAAGTTCGCTGGATCAAGGAGAACATGCCGGAGGTCAAGGAGATCTTCTTCGACGACGACACTTTCACCGACTTCCGGCCGCGGGCCGAGGAGATCGCCCGTGGGCTCGGCAAGCTCGGGGTGACCTGGTCCTGCAATGCCAAGGCCAACGTGCCGTACCAGACGCTGCGCGTGATGAAAGAGAATGGACTGCGCTTGCTGCTGGTCGGCTATGAGTCCGGGAACGATCAGATCCTGCACAACATTCGCAAGGGGCTGCGCACCGACATCGCGCGGCGCTTCACCGAGGACTGCCGCAAGCTCGGCGTCACCATTCACGGCACGTTCATCCTCGGATTGCCGGGCGAGACCCGCGAGACCATCCGCGAAACGATCGACTACGCGGTGTCCATCAATCCGCACACCATCCAGGTGTCGCTCGCCGCGCCCTATCCGGGCACCGAGCTCTACAAGCAAGCCGTGGAGAACGGCTGGCTCAGCGAAGGCGCAGATGCGGGCCTGGTCAACAAGCAGGGCGTGCAGCTCTCGCCCTTGAGCTACCCGAATCTGGGCGCCGAAGAGATCTACCAGGCGGTCGAGACGTTCTATCGCCGCTTCTACTTCAGGCCGCGCAAGATCGCCGAGCTGACGGCCGAGATGATGCGCAGCTGGGAGATGACCAAGCGTCGACTGCGGGAAGGGGTCGAGTTCTTCCGCTTCCTGCACGCGCGCGAGGCCTGATCCTCAAGATCGCTCCGATGGAGCTTCCGTCCGGCCCGACTTCCGCGAGCGCGCGGCCGCTCGGCGCCGTGTTGCGACTCTGGGCACTGCGACCGGTCGCGGACATCCCCGCGCTCGCCACGGAGCGCGTGCTCACGCTTCTCGGCCTCACGGCGCTCGCGCTTTGGGTTGGCCTCGACGGCTGGCGCGCCGGGCCCGGGGCGCGGTTCGAGCTGTGGGACACGCTCACCGTATCGATCTTCAGCCTGTTGCTGCTGGCGCTCGCCTTCCTGATGGCGCGCGTTTCGCGGCCGCGCGTGCCGTTCCGCGGCGCGCTGTTCGCACTGCTCGCCCTCGCGCCGCCGCTGATCGCCGGGCGTCTCGCCATCGATGCGCAGGCGGACGAGCGCGTGGTGCAGTGGGCGTGGGCCGGATGCGCGCTGTACGCGGTCGCATTCGCGTGGCGGGCCATGCGCTCGCTCGCCGGCGCGCCGCAACCCGCCGCGGTGCTCGCGGGCGTCGTCACGCTGGGCGCCTTCGGCAGCTACTGCCACATCGCCGAGCTCAGCCCGACCTTGTGGGCACCGGCGGACTCGCAGGATGAGGCGAGCGGCGGCGATATCTCGCCCTCGGTGGCGGAGGGGCTGCTGTTCGATCAGAAGGATCAGATCGACGAGGTCGTGGATCGCATGACGCCGAACGTCGGTGCCGCGCCCGCGGTGTTCTTCGTGGGCTTCGCGGGTGTCGCCGAGCAGCGCGTGTTTGCCGAGGAGATCAAGCTTGCCGCGCAGGTGGTCGGCGATCGCTTCGCGGTCGATGACCGGCGGCTGTTGCTGATCAACGATCGGCGCGACCTCGACAGCTATCCCATCGCCACCGCGACCGGCCTCGACTACGCGCTGCGCGCGCTGGCCGGCAAGATGGACCCCGAGCGGGACATCCTGTTCCTCGCGCTGTCCTCCCATGGATCGGCGGATGCGGAGCTCTCGGTCTCGAACGGCAACTTGCCTCTCGAGCAATTGACGGACGACGACCTTGCGCAAGCGCTGCGCGACTCGGGCATCAAGCGGCGCATCATCGTGGTCTCTGCGTGCTACGCGGGCACCTTCTTGAAGCCGCTCGAGGATCCCGACACGATCGTGATCGCCGCCGCCGCCGCCGACCGAACCTCCTTCGGCTGCTCCGACGACCGCGACATGACCTACTTCGGCGAAGCGTTCTACCGCGACGCGCTGCCGGGCGCGCGCACGCTGCAAGAGGCGTTCGAGCGCGCCCGCGCGGCGATCGCGACGCGCGAGAAGAAGGAGCATGAGACGCCCTCCGAGCCCCAGGCCTTCTTCGGCGCCGCGATCACCGAGGTACTGGCGCGCAATCCGATGCACTCAGGCCGGCATGCGCGCAATGCGGTCGTGGTGTCGTTGGGGGCCGCCCGCTGAGCACGTCTGGCGCGGAGCAGGCCGCGGTGACGCCGATCGGGTCCTCGCTGATCTGTGGCATCATCGATAGCCGCGCGCGGCGCGCGGGAGGCGGGACATGATCGATCACACAGGCTTCGCGCTCTGACGCGCATCGCGGCGTCGGCGGCCGGGCTTCCCGATCCGGGCGTGTTGAGCCGTCTGTATCTCGGCGCAGTGCTGCCCTGTTTGGCCGACCTCACCGAGCAGGATGGAGCCGCGCGCGAGATCCTCGGGCACCTGCACGCCTCGATCGTGTTTCTGGTGCTGAAAGGCCCATCGTGCACGCTGCGATTGCAGGACGGACGGATCGCCTGGCAGCCGGGCTGCGGGCGCGCGCCCGCCGTGATACTCGCCATCCTCGGCGCTCGCCATCTGAACGCTTTCTTCTCCGGCCGCCGCTGGGCCGTGCCACTGCCGATCTGGGGCGGCTGGCGCGTGGGCCTCCTGTCGCGCTTCTCGCAGTTGGCGCAGCGGCTCGAGGAGGTACTCGACGGCACCCCGTCCGTGCTGGCGAGCGCCGAAGGGCGTCGGCTCCACGCTCGGCTCTCGCTCATCCTTGCCGTGCTCGCGCTGCGCGCGCTCGCGCAGGGCGACGCGCCGTCGCGGGAGATCCTCGCCGCCTTGCCGCCGGGACTCGCTTCCTTCACCATCCGCGGCGAGCTCAGCGCCACGATGTGGTTCGAGCACGGCTCGAACCGCGCCGGCCGGGGCGAGCCGCCGCGATGCCCCGAGGTCCGCATCGTGTTCGACGATGTGGCGACGGCCTACGGCGCGATGCGCGAGGAGATCGATACCATGGCTGCCCTCGGCTCGGGGAAGATTCAGGTCGACGGCCTCGTGCCGCTCGCCGACGGACTCAACGCGGTCATGGAACGGCTGCGCGTGTACCTGAAACCTTGAGCGCGGCGCAGACAGGGAGGGACCGCTATCGGCGCTCGCGCGAGCTGTTCGCCCGCGCGGTCGAAGTCATTCCCTGCGGCATCTATGGTCATGCGAGCCCGGCGGCGGCGCTGCCCGGCGCCCTGCCCTACTATGCAGAACGCGCCGCCGGCAGCCGCTACTGGGATGTCGACGGCAATGAGTTCATCGACTACCTGTGCGGCTACGGTCCCGTCGTGCTGGGCCATCAGGAGCCGCGCGTCGAGGCAGCGGCTCTCGAGCAGCAGCGCGCCGCGCTGTGCGTCAATCATCCGGCCCGCGTCATGGTCGAGCTCGCCGAGCGCCTGGTGTCCTTGGTGAAGTTCTCGTCATGGGCCGTGTTCGGCAAGAATGGTTCGGACATGACGACCTGGGCCCTGCAGGTCGCGCGCGAGCACACCCGGCGGCGCAAGATTCTGAAAGTGGCCGGCGCCTACCACGGCATCGACCCCTGGTGCACGCCGGGCCATGCGGGACTGCTCGCGGAGGATCGGGCCCACATTCATGACTTCACCTGGAACGACCCTGAATCCTTCGATCGGCTGCTCGCGCGTTACCCAGGCGATGTCGCCGGCGTCATCATGACGCCCTTCCACCATCCCTCCTTCAAGCCTTCCGAGATGCCCGCGCGCGGCTTCTGGGCGCATATCGAATCGGCCTGCCGGCGCGACGGTATCGTGCTCATCCTCGATGACATCCGTGCGGGCTTCCGCCTCGACCTGCGCGGCTCACACGCCTGCTTCGGGTTCGAGCCGGATCTCATCTGCCTCTGCAAGGCCCTTGCCAACGGCCACGCGCTGTCCGCGGCGCTCGGGCGCAAGGAATTGCACGTGGCCGCGAGCCGCGTGTTCTTGACCGGCAGCTACTGGAACAGTCCGCCGGCGATGGCGGCCGCGCTCGCGTGCCTCGAGATTCTCGAGCAGGAGAACGTTCCGGCGACTCTGCGGCGCCTCGGTGAAATGCTGACGAGCGGCCTCATCGAGGCGGGGGCGCGGCATGGCTATGCGATGCTCGCCTCCGGGCCTCCCGCCGTACCCTTCGTCAGCTTCGTCGAGGACCCGAGCTGGCGCCGCCAGCAGCGATTCTGTGCCGAGGTTGCGCGGGGCGGCGCGTTCCTGCATCCGCACCACAACTGGTTCCTGTGCGCCGCGCACACGCCCGACGACATCGCCGCGACGCTGCGCATGGCGGACCAAGCATTTGCGCTCATGCGGAGCGAGGGGCTGTAGCGCAAGTCGCGCCTCGGCCCCGGACGTCGCATCAACGCGGGGTGGTTTTGACCCCGTAATACGCACGAATCGCCCATTGCACCCAGGCTCGCGGCACCAGGCGCGTGAGAAATGGGGCGATGCGCGCCTGAAAGACGTCACCGACCGCGACCACCGGACGGCGGATGTCCCCCTCGACGATCCTGACCAGCGTCCGCGCGACCTCCCCCGGTTCCTGCGCTCTTCGCATGTTGCGATCGATCGCGCTCCAGGCACGCTCGAGATTGGGCGCGTAGGCCTCCGCCCAGCCCTCATCGATGCGCCGGGTGGAGTCATGGAACTGGGTCGCGAAGTCGCCCGGCCGCAGATCGACCACGCGGATCGCGGTGTGCGCGAGCTCGAGACCCAAGCCCTCGGAGAGCGCGCTCAGCGCCGCCTTGCTCGAGCTGTACGCAGCGAGAAACGGCAGCGGAAACTCGCCCGCGAGCGAGGATACGTTCAGCACGAGTCCGGCATTGCGGGCGCGCATCGCGGGCAGTGCCAGGCGCATGAGCCGCACGGGACCGAGCAACAGCGTGGTCAGTTGGCCGGTGAATTCCTCATCGGAGAAGGCCTCGAGCGGGCCGAACACGCCCGCCCCCGCATTGTTGATGAGCACATCGAAGTGCCCGGCCTCGGCAAGCGCCCCCCTGAAGCCCGCCTCGACGGACACCTGGTCGTTCAAGTCGAGAACCACGGGGTGGAAGCGCTCGCGCGTGGGCAGCCGCTCCAGTCGGCGACTGGTGCCCCAGACCTCGTGGCCGCGCGCGCAGAGCGCCTCGGCGCCCCTGCGGCCAATCCCCGCGCTCGCGCCCGTGATGAAGATCCGCTTCACGGCTCAGGGCGTCGGTTGCGGGCCGGCGGGACCGCGAGGCCGGTGAGAAAGGCCTGCCACTGCGGCAGGATCACCTCGTAGGCATAGCGTATCGAGACCGCCGCCCCTTTCTCGATGAGCTGGTCGCGGCGCGCCGAGTGCGCTGGATCGATCACCGCTGCGATAGCACGCGCCATGTCGGCGACGGAATACGGATTGCAGTATTCGGCCGCGTCCACGTAGATCTCCCGGTGCACCGCGATGTCGGAGGCGACCACGGCTCCGCCCGATTTCATCGCTTCCACGCCCGAGAAATCGAAGCCCTCGCCGAAGCTCGGACAGACGGTCGCGCGCGCGTGCTTATAGAGGAGCCGCAGATCCGCGGATGGCACGTCCTCCACCATGTACATGTCGCCGCGCTCGAGCCACGGGCGGAACTTGCGCACGATACGCTTACTGCGCCAGCCGGTTTCCCCCACCACGAGGAGCTTGAGATCGGGAAAGC
>Ga0335073_10000462_pt1 | contig 52008 bp, 39 predicted proteins | sample Lox_Sample_22_FD_207093 | JGI IMG/M metagenome (GOLD analysis project Ga0335073, IMG submission 207093) | Soil microbial communities from Loxahatchee National Wildlife Refuge, Florida, United States - Lox_Sample_2.2 | ecosystem: Environmental > Terrestrial > Soil > Wetlands | place: USA... | reverse complement strand
CCTCCGGCGAGGCCGCTGGCCAGTGAAACGCTGGAATCTCCGAACTTGTCGCGCAGGCGATCGGCGGCGGCCAGAGCGCGTTGCCAGCGCTCGTTGCGATTGCCCTCGAGAAGATCGCCTTGCCCGGGAGCAGATTCCAGCTGCGAAGCCTGCACTCCCAACAACCTTATCTGAGCGCCCTTGCGCCAATTTGTGTGAAAGAGTGCGCGCACTTGCGCAAAAATGTCTGTATCCAGCTGCGTAGCCACGGGCAAGGTATGTGCGCGTGTGATCGTCGTGAAATCTTTGTAGCGTAGCTTGAGCTGAATCGTGCGCGCATGGAATCCGCCTTCGCGTAATCTGCGGCCGACCATTTCCGAGAGCCGCATCAGTGTCGATTCGAGCCGCGACAGGTCTGCGGTGTCTTCGTTATAGGTGTGTTCGTGGCTGATTGATTTTGGATCGGTGTCGGCGCCGACGTCGCTATCGAACCAGCCCCCGGCGTCTTCTCCGCGCGCCTTTCCGGCCAATGCCAGGCCCCATTTGCCGAAGTGTTCCTCCAGAAAAGCTTCCTCAAAGCGCGCCAGATCGCCAACCTGATGAATTCCCAGCCCATTGAGGTTTTGCTCGGTAACTTTGCCCACACCCGGAATATCGCGTACATCGAGCGGAGCTAGGAATCTTGCTTCCATGCCCGGCAGTGTCCATAGGATCCCGTTCGGCTTAGCTTTGGCCGAAGCCACTTTGGCAACCAGGCGGGAAGCGCCAATTCCGATTGAGCAATTGAGCAGCGTTTCCGACTTCATTTTTTGATGAAGACAGTGTGCTGCGCGCAAAGGCGGCCCATGCAAACGCCCGGTGCCGCTCATATCGAGATAGGCTTCGTCGATCGAGGCCATTTCCACTTTCGGGGAAAATGCCTCAAGCACCGAATAAACCTTCTGCGAGCAGTCGCGATAGCGCTCGGGATGGCCATTGACAAAAATCGCATGCGGACAAAGTTTGGCTGCCGTACGGAGGGGCATCGCCGAATGCACGCCAAATTTGCGGGCCTCATATGACGCCGCCGAGACGACGCCACGCTCATTGCGCTGCCCTCCGACGACCACGGCTTTGCCCTTGAGCGAAGGGTCGTACAGTTCTTCCACGGAAACAAAAAAGGCATCCATGTCGACGTGAAAAATGAGTTTCTCTGCGACTGGCATCGCGCTTGTCCGAAGCAGATTCTAGCAGTCCCCGACCCGCACGCGATGCCCTTACAATGCTTGAGTGCGAATCCTGATCTCGGCCGGCGAGGCTTCGGGGGAAATGTACGGCGCGCAACTGATTGAAGCCCTGCGCCGGCGCGATTCGTCCTTGGAGTTTTTCGGCGTGGGCGGAGATCGCATGCGGGCGGCGGGCTGCGACACGATTGTCGATGCGAAAGATCTTTCGGTTGTGGGAATCACGGAGATCCTGAGTCATCTGCCCAAGATCTGGGGATTGTTTCGCAAACTGATCGCGGCCGCAGACCGCCGGCGGCCTGATCTTGCCATTGTGATTGACTCGCCGGCTTTCAATTGGCGCGTCGCCCGAGCCATGCATGAACGCGGCGTTCCGGTGGTTTATTACGTTTGTCCGCAGTTCTGGGCCTGGCGGCAGGGACGTGTGCGCTACCTGCGGCGCTATGTGGACAAGGCACTGGTGATTTTTCCATTTGAAGAAAAGTTCTATCGCGATCGAGGCGTGGACGCGACTTTCGTCGGACACCCACTTGCAGACCTTCCAAAACCCACGCTCACTCGTTCAGAATACGCAGTTCAGAACTCGCTGGACCCGGCGAAGCCCTGGATCACGCTCATGCCCGGCAGCCGCGTGAAAGAAGTGCGGATGAATCTGCCGGGAATGCTCCGGGCCTCGCGGCAATTGGGGTCACAATATGAATTCCTTCTGCCGGTCGCGCCAACGCTGGATCGCCGCTTCATCCAAAGCCTGATCGCAGGCGCTCCCTCAGTTCGTCTCGTGGCCGAAGCGCTGCCTGGGTTGGCAAATTCCCGGGCAGGAGTCATCGCCAGCGGTACGGCTACGGTTGAAGCCGCGCTCATGGGCACTCCATTCGTGATGGTATACCGGGTTTCGCCGCTGACATATCTCCTTGGCCGCCCGAGGGTTAAAGTGCCCCACTTCGCCATGGTCAATCTCATCGCCGGGGAAGAAGTTGTTCCCGAATTGGTGCAGCAAGATTTCACCGCCGAAAACATCGTTTTCCGGCTCAACGAAATTTTTCCTGACGGACCTGCTCGTGAGAAGATGGCTTTTGGTCTTAGGACGGTAAAGAACCGATTGAAAGGGACTTTTGCAGATCATCTTCAGCCGGTGGAGCGGGCTGCCGATGCGGTCATGCAGCGACTTCCGGAACCGGCGCAAACAAGCCGGTAAATTGTGCTCGAATCGCTTTTCGGCGGCGGCAAATCTGGCTTTGCGCACCCTGCACCTCACACTCTTGTCCTCACGCATCTTTTGCGCCAAAATCTTCATCATAAGGAGACAGGGGCCGCTGTGGAGTTAACCCTTTGATAAATCTGGCCTTTCGACGGGCGTGCGGGCTGGTGGTGTGCCTGCTGGCTTTGGCATTTGCGGCAATGCCTGCGCGGGCCGCTGAGAAGATGCGGTTGCGGGTCGACGACTATCAGATCGACGCAGAAGTCACGCCGCATGCCCACCGGCTGACGGCTAAAGCCAAGGTTAAATTCACGGCGCTGGAAGATCTCACCACGGCAATTTTCGAATTGCACAACGCCCTGCGCGTAACCAAGGTCTCGGACGCTTCCGGCAAGCCACTCAGCGCCGAGCGGGTTACGCAGGATTCGACGGTGCGCGTGTCCCTGCCCAATGGCCTGCAAAAAGACGCTTCGACCACGTTGACGTTCGAATATGAGGGCACGCTCGATTCGGCTGACGACAGCCCGGTGCAAGGACTAAAGCTCGCCTCCATTGGAGACGACACCAGCTACCTGCTGTACGCCGGGCGATGGTTTCCGGTGAACGGGTATGGAATTAACCGCTTCACCGCGACCATGAATATCACCGTGCCTGCGCACATGCAGGTGATCGGCAGCGGGCGCGAGACTTTCAGTGAAAGCTCGCCCGGCAAGAAAGCTTCTGCCAACACGTTGCCGACCCGGACCTACACTTTTGTCTGGGACAAGCCGAGTTTCCCGGGCACGATCGTAGCCGGATCGTTCCAGGAATTCAAAAGCGACGAAGCGGGCATGGACCTGCATGTTTTTCTGAAGCCTGCCCACCAAAATCTGGGAGCTCTGTACACCGAGACGGCGCTTAAGGAATTTACGTACTTTGTCACGCTCTACGGCCCGGCTCCGTCGACCACATTGCGGGTGGTGGAAATTCTCGATGACACGGTTCCTTCGGCGTGGGCGCCTGAAGTGGCTGCGATCGCCAGCCGAGCGGTGACTGAGAAAGTAAATTACCGACTCCTGGCCAATACCATCGCGCACCAATGGTGGGGAGTTTCTGTCAGCCCGGATTCGCTTGATGATTGGTGGTTAAACAATGGCTTCGCCCGCTATTCGGAGGCGCGTTATGTAGAACAAGCCGCAGGCCCGGCGGCCCTGGAAGAAGTTGTCAAAGACATGTCCGTTGGGGCGCTGGCGTACGACACTGTTCCCCTTTCCAGCGTGGGCAAACTCGACATGTTCTCTCCGGAATTTCAATCTGTCGTGACCGACAAGGGTGCGATGATCCTGCACATGCTGCGCTGGGTCATGGGAGACGAAAAGTTTGACAAGACCATGCGCACCTTCGCGGCCAAGTACGCCGGCAAAACCGCCTCGCTCGATGACTTCACGGCGCTGGCCGAGCAAAACTACGGCGACAAGCTGACCTGGTTTTTCACGCAATGGATCGATTCCACCGGCGCGCCGGAATTCAAGGCCAAGTACACGATTTACCGCCTGGGAAGCACGCGGTGTCAGAGTGGAACCCGCTGTCCGGGCTTTCGCGTGGTCGGCCAAATCGCTCAAGATTTGGATCTGTTTCGGATGCCGGTGGAATTAAAGATCGATACTGATGGCAAGACTGAAGAAAAGCGCATCGAAGTCGTGGGCACGAATTCGGCTTTCAATATTGAGACTTTCGGCAAACCGCGGCGGATTGTGATCGATCCCGATGACCGGGTGCTCAAGAACTCAGCTGAAATCAGGTTGCGCGCTTCGATTCAACGGGGTGAGGGACTGGTCCAGCAAGGGGATCTCGCGGGCGCATTGATGGAATTCAACAAAGCGCTGGACATCAACAAGAACAGTTCGCTGGCCCGCTACCGCATCGCGGAGGTCTTTTTCGCGCAGCACAATTACCAGGCTGCCGCCAACTCCTATCGTGAGGCGCTCGATGGCGACGGCGATCCGCGATGGACGGAAGTGTGGTGCCATATCCAGCTGGGAAAGATTTTCGATATAACGGGCCAGCGTGACCGGGCAGTGGGCCAATATCGCGAGGCTTTGCAGACCAACGACAATACCCAAGGCGCGCTGGATGAAGCCAGGAAGTATTTGCAGAAGCCCTTCGAGCAGCAAAAGAGCGATAGCGGCGCGAACGGCCTCTAGATTCGAACCCGTTCCCCGGCACGATCAGTAGGCCCAGCGCAGCAGGGTTGCCCCCACGGTAAATCCGGCTCCGACCGAAGCCAGCAACACCAGACTTCCCTTCTTCAACTTGCCTTGCTGGCTCGCGGTTTCCATGGCCAGAGGAATGGTTGCGGCGGTGGTGTTGCCGTAGCAGTCGATATTGATGATTACGCTTTCCGGGCGCAGACCTAAACGATCGGCCGTCGCGGTAATGATTCGCTGGTTCGCCTGATGCGGAATAAAAGCGTCAATATCGCTTCCCTTGAGTCCGTTGCGCTGCAAAATTCTCTCGCAGACTTCCGCCTGCTTGCGCACGGCAAATTTGAAGACGGCCTGACCATCCTGATGAACGAAATGCATTTTCTGATCGACGGTTTCATGCGTGGAAGGATTCAAGCTGCCGCCACCGGGCATGTAAAGCGAACAACCACCCGATCCGTCAATTTCGTGAAGGAAGTCAATCAGGCCGAGCGAGTCTTCTTCCGCGGGCTCGAGAATTACGGCCCCGGCGCCATCTCCGAAAATGACGCAGGTGGCGCGGTCGGTATAGTCGATGATCGACGACATGACGTCGGCGCCGATGACCATGACTCTTTTGTGCGCCCCGCTGGCAATGAACTGCGCGCCTGACTGCAAGGCGTAGAGAAACGCTGAGCAGGCGGCAGAAAGATCGAATCCCCAGATGCCCTGCGCGCCCAGTTTGTGCTGGACCAGGCAGGCCGTGGAAGGGAAAAACATGTCGGGCGTGACCGTTGCCACGATGACGGCTTCGACATCCTTCGGAATAAGCCCACGCTGCGCCAGCGCCTTTCTTGCGGCTTCTACTGCCAAGTCGCTGGTTGCGACGCCCTTGTCAACAATGTGGCGCTGACGGATTCCGGTGCGTTCGATGATCCATTCGTCAGAGGTCTCGACCATGCCTTCGAGGTCAGCGTTGGTCAGCAGGCGCGGCGGCACGTAGGTGCCCAGCGCGGTTATTTTTGCTCGAACAGGGGGCAACTCATTCTCCTTACATTATGGGTGGCCGGGCTATTGTGCCGTACACGAAAAATAATGTCCAACTCAAAGTGCTGGAAGGAGTTGATGGCCATTGGAACAGCCTAATCTCGCTCTTGGTCGGCCCGGACCTTGCCACCGGCAAGGGGCGTTGGATGCCGACCACGTCTCTAGATCAGTATGCTGCAACTCTGGCCGGCTGGTTTGGCGTGCGCGCGAGGACGCTCGCGTCTGCATCATTCCGCATCAGTGGGAGATTTAGTGCTCAAGCCAGGCACCGGCGACCCGCTGCACACGCAAGAGCCCGTTACCGTTGCTTCCTTCCGGACCTGGCGGGGTTGGCGGGAGTACGTCGCGCGGGACCGATGCCTGACAGCATCGATTCTAGCATCTGGAATGAATCGTCCTTCCTGAACCTCGGCTACAACTGCCCAGCCACCGCCCGAAAATTCCCGTGAAGTCCTGGGGTTCCTTCGGTACTCTAGTCTTTCGACACCGCTTCGCGAACAATACCAGCGGGGAACGAGTCGCAGCTATTTCATGTCCGCAATGCAGACACAAGCCGCAGTCCCACTTCCCCCCGCGCTTCAGCGCTACTTCGAAGTGGCGTTATACCTCCTGGTGCTTACGGGATTCGGAACTCTTGCTTCAACCGGCGGGTTGAGCTTAACGACTGTATCGCTGGTAAGCGTGGCTCTGCTTTTTCGCGGATATCTTCTGATTTCCCGGCGAAGTTTTTCCATCCCCGAGCGCTGGACCACGATTCTCACCCTGGGTTATGTCGCGTTCAGCCTGGCGGATTATTTCCTGATCTCGAGCGGTTTTCTCAGCGCCAGCGTGCACCTCGTACTCTTTGTCATGGTGCTGCGGATGTTTTCCGCGCAACGCGACCGCGACTATTACTTTCTAGCCGTCCTCGCTTTTCTCATGGTGCTGGCAGCCGCCGTGCTCACGGTGGACGGTACGTTTCTTCTGGCCTTCGCCGGATTCATGATGATCGCAGTGGTCACGTTCATCCTGATGGAGATGCGTCACGCCTCCGCCAAAGCGACCACCGGCGCCAGAGAATCCGGCGATCAACGCGCCTCCCGCCAAATGGCGCTTTCACTCAGCGGAGCTTCTCCGGCGCTCGTGCTCTGCATTTTGTTGGGCGGCACAGCCATTTTTTTCGTCATGCCACGTGTTGCCACTGGATACCTGAGTGCATACGCGCCCGGCAGTGAGTTGAACACCGGCTTCAGCGACCGGGTGGAATTGGGGCGCATCGGGGAGATTCAACAGTCGAGTTCCGTGGTCATGCATGTCCAGATTGACGGTGATCCCGGCGGCAACTTCGATTTGAAATGGCGAGGCGTGGCCTTGAGCGACTTCGATGGCAAGGCCTGGTCGACGCCGCGCGAGCAGCATCTCATTCCGCGCCTTTCCGATGGCCGCTTCGCGTTGTGGCAGGCGGGTGCGGAGGAGCGGAGATCGTTGTCTCCGCAGAATATTCACTATCGGGTCTTGATGGAACCGGTCGGCACCAACGTTTTTTTCCTCGCCAATGCGCCGCTGACTTTGCAGGGAGACTACAGTTTGCTGGCACGAGATGGAGCGGGGGCGGTGTTCGACGCGGACCCGCGGCATCCGATCACGCGTTACGAAGCCACTTCCAATCTTCCGGAACCGCCGCCGAGTGGGCTGCGTGCTGCGGGCGAAAACTACCCGCTAGACTTGGCATTGACCTACACCCGAATTCCTCCGCTCGATGTCCGCATTCCCCGCCTGGCGGCGGAGATCACGGCCAACGCCGGCAACAACTACGATCGCGCACTTGCGGTGCAGAATTATCTCCGGACTCGCTTCACGTACTCGCTGCAGCTTTCGCGCCGTACCCCGCGCGATCCGCTGGCTGAGTTTCTGTTTGAACGGAAACAGGGGCACTGCGAATACTTCGCTTCCTCGATGGCGGTGATGTTGCGCACGCTGGGAATTCCCGTACGTGTGGTGAACGGGTTTCGCACCGGAGAGTTCAACGATCTCACTTCTCAGTACGTCATCCGGGCGAGTAACGCACACTCGTGGGTGGAAGTATATTTTCCCGGATACGGCTGGGTCAGCTTCGATCCCACCCCAGCCAGCGCCGTTCCAGAACACAGCGGCTGGAGCCGAATTGCGCTCTATTTTGACGCCGTGGCTTCCTTTTGGCGTGAATGGGTCATCAATTATGACTTGAATCGCCAGCGGACACTGGGAGCGACCGTGGGCAGCCGCAGCCAGCAATGGCTGCGCGAACTGCGGCGCTGGTTGATCGTGCGCCAGAGCCGGGCGCTGGGAGCGGTCCGCTCGGCTCGGGACACGCTCGCAGATGCGCCCTTGCACTGGAGTGTCGCCGCCATTCTTGCGGCCATATTGATTCTGTTGGGCGCCAATGCCGCGCGTTTCTGGCAGGCTTGGCAGCAGCGGCAGCTGGCGACCCATCCCGAGAGATCTCCTGGAAGAGCGGCGTCTATTTGGTATCAGAGGATGACGCGTGTTCTCGCACGGCGCGGCTGGCAAAAGTCTCCCACGCAAACGCCCAAAGAGTTTCTAGTCTGCATTGAGGACCAGGAAATCCGGCGCCGGGTGGAGCAATTCACCCAACATTATGCCAACGCCCGCTTCGGCGATTCTGCCGAAGACGCGCAACAGCTGCCGGGCTTATACGAGGAAATTGAAACCGGCGCCAAACGCTAGCGGTTCGTTCAGAAGCGCCAGACGATCCCGCCACCGACATAAAGATTGTGCTGGCGGCTCTTGCCGGTATTCACGTTGAGCTGCGGCAGGCCGGAATCGTAATCTCGCACTTCGCCTCGAAAGCCGAGTCGCTTCCAGGGCCTTACGTCCAAACCGCCGCCGAATTGAATCACGCTGGTTGTGGTACCCGTCTGGCCGGGGTTGGGACCGAAGAACTCCAGTTGCGAGTTCTCGCTGAAATGGCCGAAGCCGCCGCCGAAGCTCAGCCACGGAGAGACAGCATTCGTGGCAAACATGTTTGCGCGCAAAGAGGGCGTTACGAAGAATGACTTGTAATCTTTCGGCACAAGGTTGACGCTGAAATGGACCTTCTCGTCAAAATTAATTACGACCGGAACTTCACCGCTGAGTTGAAAAAATCCGCGTCCCCAGAGATGGCGGGCGTAATCACCTTCGAGAGTCAGTCCTTTGCCAAAGTGTAAGTTGGTATCAAACGTACTCACGCCTTGAACGCCCTGGTCCGCAATGAAAGTACGGCCGATGACAACCCCCACCTCGTTTTTTTCCTCTTGCGCAGCCGCGCTCGCGCTCAAGATGAGCAGTATTAACGAGACGGGGATCCAGAAGCGTTTTACCGGCATTTCTCCTCCGCGCGAAGTGGTCCCGAGCGCGATTGGGTTAAGGTTAGCATGCGAATTATGGAGTCTAAGTAAGGGCATGGTGTCTCGTTTGGTGCGCGACTAAAGTGCGATGAAATTACTTTGGTGCACTTGGCGGAGCGGAACGTAGCGATTGTTCGCGCGATGTTAAGATTAGAAGATTGCATGACGACTAAGAGGCCTACCGGGCTAGTGGAAGAACGCGAGGAAAGTACCGAGAGTGGTGCTGCCGCTCTCCCTCCGAAAGTTGGTTTTGTAAGCCTGGGGTGCCCAAAAAATCTCGTCGATAGCGAAGTCATGATGGGCTTGCTGGCGCAGGCGGGAGCTGAGTTAACCGCGCGTGCTGCCGATGCTGACGTGATCGTCGTCAACACCTGCTCGTTCATCGAAAGCGCGCAGCAGGAGTCGGTCAACGCGATCCTGGAGATGGCGCGCCACAAGGCGACTGGACGGGCCAAGAAACTTGTGGTCGCTGGTTGCCTGGTCGAGCGTTTTCACGATGAGATTCGCAAGAATATCCCCGAAGTTGATGCGGTGGTCGGTACCGGAGAACTGAACCGCATCCTGGCCGCAGCCGGCATTTCTCGGGCTGCCGCAGAACAATCGCCGTTTACGATCCTGCAATCGCGGCCGGAAGGCGAAGCTCGCGCCGCTCAGGGACGTTTTTCGCGCGAAAGTTGGCAGGGCGCAATCGCCGACCTGCCGAATTATCTCTACGACGAAACTACGCCTCGCATTCTGACAACGCCGAGACATACGGCCTACATCAAAATTGCCGAGGGATGCGATCATCCCTGCAGTTTCTGCATTATTCCGCAGTTGCGCGGCAAATTCCGTTCGCGGCGGTTTGAGTCGGTGGTCGCAGAAGCGGAACGGCTGGCTGGTTCGGGAGTGTGCGAGATCACTTTGATCGGCCAGGATACGACCTGTTACGGCGAAGATTTCGCCTTGAAAGATGGGCTGGCGCTGCTGCTGGAGAAACTGGCAGCAATCGAAGAGCTGCGCTGGGTTCGTTTTCTGTATGCATATCCCAACAAGATTACCTCGCGACTGCTGGAGACGATCGCGGCCCACGAGAAAATTTGCAGCTACATTGATGTTCCTTTGCAACATGCTTCCGCGGCCGTGCTCAAGCGCATGAAACGCGGCGGCGGAGCGGAAGTCTTCCTGCGCTTGATCGAGAAGATTCGCCGCAATATCCTTGGGGTAGTCCTGCGCACTTCCTTTATCGTCGGCTTTCCCGGTGAGACGGAGCAGGAATTTGAGGAGCTTTGCGCATTTGTGCGCGAAGCCGGGTTCGATTGGATGGGCGCATTTGGCTATTCCGATCAAGAGGGTGCCGGGGCCTTTGTTGAGAGTCATAAACTTTCAGCGCGGGAAATCGAAGCCCGCCGCAAACACCTGATGCAAATTCAGCGACGGATTAGCAAGATTAAAAAGAATAGCTTGTTAGGGGCTGAATTTGATCTGTTACTTGAAGGCGTGTCGGAGGAAAGCGAACTGCTTTTCGAAGGGCGAACGGCAATGCACGCCCCGGAAATCGACGGCAAGATTTTCGTGAATGATGTAGCTGACAATGTGCAGGCGAAAGCCGGTGAATTTTATCGCTGCCAGGTCACTGCGGCCCATGACTACGACCTTGTAGCCAAGATTGTCGGTCCGGCCTGAGGTCGGCATATGCCTCGCAAACGCGCGCTGAACCTGCGTTGCCCGATCTGCAAAAAGAAAGTGCACAGTACGGACTCGGAGTTCCCTTTCTGTAGCGAACGCTGCCGCTTAATTGATCTGGGAAAATGGGCCCGAGGGGATTATGTGATTTCGTCTTCGTTGCCCGATACGTCGGACAACGGCCTTGGTCCGGCGAGAATTCCAGATGAACGCGATGACAAATGACCCCAGCCGATCGTTGGAGTCCGCTCCCTCGTGGGCAACACTCACAGCCACCTTTTTCGGAATCGGGCGGCTGCGCCCCGGCCCAGGAAGCTGGGGATCGGCTGCGACAGTTCTCCTCTGGTGGCTGCTGAGCCACGGGATCGCGCCCGGCATCCAGCCTTGGGCTGCAATAAGCCTGGCGGCGCTTGCCGTCGCAATTGGCATTCCCGCTGCGACGCGAGTGGCCCGCGCTTCCGGAGTAAAAGACCCGCAATTCGTGGTGATTGATGAAGTCGCCGGACAGCTCATCGCGCTGATCGCCATTCCTGTGTCGTGGAAATCTCTGCTGCTGGGTTTTATACTTTTTCGGGGGTTCGATATCGTAAAGCCACCGCCAGTGCGGCAGCTTGAGCAATTACCCGAGGGCTTTGGTATCGTACTCGATGACGTGGCGGCCGGTATTTATGCTTTGGTTGTAATGCACCTGGCGCTACGACTGGGTTGGCTGCAAGGATAGTTTGTCAGTACTGTTAGTCTGGACTATGGGAATTACCGACCGCCTGCGCGGCAAGAAAAACATCAACGGACATCCGCATATCGACGCTGTGCAGCCAGCCGCCGCTTTACCCGGCGGAGAAGTGAGAATTACCGGCAGCGGACTGCGGCCTCCGGAGATGCGCCGGCCGCGCGTGCGTTTCGGCGAGAGCGAAGCCGCCGTTATCGTCAGTTCTGATCAATTTCTAGTCGCCCGCGTGCCCTTTGGCACCTCATCGGGCGCGGTGGTAGTTTCGACCAACGGCCAAAGCAGCAATTCACACGATGTCAAAGTGGCCGTGCCGATCGCCGACGATCTGCACCCAGTGACCAATCCCGCTCTGGATGCAGAGGGCAATATCTTCGCCACTTTTTCCGGCTCGCGGGGACAGAAGGTCCCGGTCGCGATCTTCAAAATCGACACCAACTACAACATGAAGCCGTTCCTGACGGACATGATGAATGCCACTGCCATCGCTTTCGACCGGGCTGGGCAAATGTATGTTTCTTCGCGCCACGACGGTACGGTCTATCGCGTGGCCCCGAACGGAACGATGTCATCTTATGCAGAAGGCATGGGAATTGCGACTGGCATCGCCTTCGACAAGGCAGAAAATCTCTATGTCGGCGACCGCAGCGGAACGGTTTTCAAGATCGGCAAAGACCGCCAGATTTTTGTCTTCGCCACTCTGGAACCCAGCATCTCGGCGTATCATCTGGCATTCAGTCCGCAAGGCGATCTGTTCGTGACGGGACCGACCACCTCGAGCTTTGATTCGGTTTATAAGATCAGCATGCAAGGCAACGTTTCTACTTTCTATCGCGGCCTCGGCCGTCCACAAGGGCTCGCGTTTGATGCGCAGGGAAATCTTTATGTTGCGACTTCGCTTTCCGGAAAGCGCGGGATTGTAAAGATCACGCCTGAACCAAAGGCTACTCTGGAAGTCGCTGGCCCGGATTTAGTCGGTCTGGCTTTCGCTCCTGGCCGGTCGGCTGTGTTGGCCACAACCAGCGCCCTCTATCACTTGTCCTGGAACATCGAGGGCCATTCTCTGCCGCCCGAATGAACGCACGCCATCAATCCCATTCGCTCTAAAAGCCGACTTCTCGGCCGAGTTTTTCAAACTTCTCGTCGCCGGCGTAGCGTTTGAACGAGGTGTCTTTCCGTGGATTGGGGAACATCTGTCCTTGCGGCCACTTATCTTTTCTTGCGTAAGCCTCGCGCAAACTGCTCAGCGCGTGATCGAGATCGCCCTTGGCCGCATACGTACACGCGAGATTGTAGTAGTACGGAGGATAATCCGGATCCTTGGCGAGAACAGTGCGATAAACTTCAATGGCTTTATCAAAGTTGCTGCCTATCATGTAGGCAATGGCGAGCTGATCATTGAGGTGCCTCTCCTCCTCGGCGCTGAGATGGCCGGCAGCGGCTAGTTCATGCGCTTTTTCATACTCCGGGATCGAGTCCTGAAAGCGCGCGCGTAGGAAAAAAGTATCGGCAAGGCGTGAGTGAGCCTCCCAGGAATCCGGCTGCGCTTTGATGGCGGCGCGGTAGTGCTTTTCCGCTTCCTTCACGTCACCCTGCTGAGCTGCCTGAATTCCCTTCTTCAGCTCCTGTTCGTACGCATTCGACTGTCCAGAGGCGACGTTAACTAAAAGCCACGCGAGAAAAATCAGACCCGCAATCCAAGACCTGCCAGCTCGGCCCATTGCACCACTTCCCTCCAAAAATAGGCAGATAACATATCATTTTGCGTTTGTTATGTACACACTACCGAGCACACCAGTTTCGTGCTTTTGAGTTCTTCATGCGCCATCACTACACTGCTGGGGTGAACGCTGAGATTATCGCCGTCGGCTCGGAGCTGCTGACGCCGTTCCGGCAGGACACAAATTCCCTCTATCTCACTGAAAAACTGAACGAACTCGGCGTCGAGGTAATTTTCAAAACTATCGTCGGGGACAGCCGCAATCACCTCGCTCAGGCCGCTTCGATGGCTCTGGCTCGCGCGGAAATTGTGATCTTCATGGGCGGCCTGGGTCCGACAGAAGATGACCTGACCCGGGAGGCTGTCGCAGAATCATTGGGCCTGGAATTACGCCGCGATCCGGACATTCTCGCCCGGCTAGAGCAACGATTTGCCTCCCGCGGCATGAAAATGTCCGCCAATAACGCCAAGCAGGCGGACGTAATTTCCGGCGCGATCATCCTGCCGAACGCCGACGGAACCGCACCCGGTCAATGGATCTGCGGAAAGTATGACGGCAGGGAAAGAATTATTTTGTTGTTGCCCGGCCCGCCCCACGAACTGAAGGCGCTTTTTCTCGACCAGTGCCAGGAGCGTTTGCGCGCTAAATTGCCGCCGCAGTCGATCGCGACTCGGGTGCTTAAAGTTGCAATGATGCCCGAGTCGCAATGCGACGCGCGCATCGCTCCCATCTACGAGCAATATCCCAAGATTCGGACAACCATCCTGGCCGGCGCCGGAGAGATCCAAATCCACTTGGCAACTCAAGCGCCTTCCATGGACGAGGCGCAGGCGCTGGTGGACAAACTGGCCGAGCAAATCGAGGAAGAGCTGGGCGAATTCGTTTTTTCCGATAATGGCGATTCGCTGGAGCAGATCGTCGGCTATTTCCTGCAAATGCGCAGCGCCACTCTGGCAGTAGCGGAGTCGTGCACCGGTGGGCTGCTGGCCGAGAGAATTACGTCGATCAGCGGCAGCTCGCGGTATTTTCTAGGCGGAGCGGTCGTCTATTCGAATCAACTGAAGACTGAATTGGCCGCCGTTCCAGCCGAATTGATCCAGAAACACGGCGCGGTAAGCCGGGAAGTTGCCGCCGCCCTGGCGGAAGGAATTCGCGCGCGTTGCCAGGCAACGTTTGGTCTCGGCATCACCGGAGTTGCTGGTCCTACAGGGGGAACCGCAGAAAAACCCGTTGGCTTGGTTTTTCATGCTTTGGCCAGCGAGAGCGCTACGGATGTCATTGAGCGCAATTTTCCCGGCGATCGCAAACGGATTCGCTGGTTCGCCAGCCAGCAAGCTCTGGATATGATCAGAAGGAAGTTAACTTAGTGAGAATTTTTGTCGCCCTCGACATCGATGACTCGATTCGCGAACGCTTTCAGCGTTTCATGGACGGAGTTCGCGAGTTTGCGCCCGAGGCGCGTTGGGTACGTCCTGAATCTTTGCATGTGACGTTGAAATTTATTGGCGAAAAACCGCTGCAGGTAGTTGAGCAGGTGAAGCGTGCGCTGGCGAACCTGCACTCGTCCCCAATTGAGCTGAGATTCCGCGCCTACGGGTTTTTCCCCACGCCGGCGGCCGCGCGGGCGTTTTGGGCAGGGATCGAAGCGGGTCCGCAACTGGCGGAGTTGGCCAAGGCGGTGGACGAAGCAACCGCAAAGTTAGACATCCCGAAGGAAGAGCATCGATTCAGCCCGCATCTCACGCTTGCGCGCCGGGGCGAGGGCTCCGGCGCTCCCCGCTGGCACAAAGAGGACACAGCAAATCGCGGTTTCAAGCGCCTTCAGGAAAAACTGGCTGCGCTGCCTCCCCCAGAGTTCGGCGCCATGACAGCCCGCGAATTTTATCTGTTCCAGAGCGAACTCATGCGCGGCGGCTCGCGATACACCAAAATCGCCCGCTTTGGGTTAGAGTAATGCCGCCGCCTGAGGCATGCTCACGATGACCGATTATCTCGTTACCGCAGCCGTCAGCTATCTGCTCGGTTCCATTCCGTTCGGCTACATTTTGGTGCAAACATTCCGTGGTCAGGACATCCGGCAAAGCGGAAGCGGAAACATCGGCGCAACCAACGTTGCTCGTTCCTCGCCTGCGCTCGGTCTCGGCACGCTGCTTTTGGACTCCGGCAAGGGGCTTGCCGCGGTGACTCTCACGAGATTCTTGTACCCAGGCCAAGTAACTCTGGGTTTCCTCGCTGCGCTGTTCGCCGTGATCGGCCACATCTTTCCCTTTTGGCTGCGGTTTCGCGGCGGCAAGGGGGTGGCGACAGGGTTGGGTTCGTTTCTGATGCTCGCGCCAAAAGCCATTGCGATGGTGATTGCCATTTTCGTCGTCGTATTAGTTGCGTTTCGTCGCGTTTCACTTGCTTCGATTGTGGCAGTGGCATCGTTGCCTGTCCTGACCTGGCTCTTCTATCGATACGGCGGCACTCCTTTGGGACTCATGGCCTGCGCCTGCCTGCTGGTGATCGTCAAACATCACGAAAATATCCGCCGGCTCCTTTCAGGCAACGAGCCACGCTTCCAATTGAGGCGGGGATGAGAGGCTGGGGTAAGAAGTGAAGATGAGCCGCATTGCCATCATCGGCGCCGGAGCCTGGGGCACTGGGCTGGCCATTGTTTTGGGCCGAAAAGGGACCCATGAGGTCTGGCTGTGGGCGCGTGAAAGAGAAGTCTGTGAATCGGTCGCAACTCGCCGCACCAACGAGCTTTTTCTTCCGGGCCAGCCGATCCCTTCCAGTGTTTCCGTCACTTCCGACTTGCGTGAGGCTTTGCAAAACGCGGAAATCCTGGTTAGCGTCATGCCTTCCCAGCATTGCCGCGCCTTGTTTGAGCAAATGAAACCGAATCTACGGCCTGGCATTCGTATTGTGAGCGCAACCAAGGGAATCGAGGAAGAAACGCTGCTGCGTATTTCGGAAGTGATCACGCAAGTTCTAGGCCAAGAAAAACTTCTACATATCGGCGCGTTGAGCGGGCCCACATTTGCGAAAGAAGTCGCTCGCGGCGATCCGACAGCCATCGCGATCGCTTCGCAAGATGCCGATTTGGCGGCAACCGTGCAGCGTGAATTCAGCGATCCCCGCTTCCGCGTTTACAGGAATGAAGACGTAATCGGTGTGGAACTGGGCGGCGCGCTGAAGAACGTGATCGCCATCGCGGCGGGAGTGTGCGACGGCCTGAATCTCGGCCACAATTCCGTGGCCGCCCTGATCACGCGCGGCCTGGCCGAAATTACCCGCCTGGTCGTGGCTTGCGGTGGGCGGCAGGAAACCACGGCCGGACTGGCCGGGCTTGGCGATCTGGTGCTTACCTGTACCGGCGGCCTCTCCCGCAATCGCAGCGTCGGCGTGGAGCTTGGCCGTGGCCGCAAGCTGCCGGAGATCATCGCCGGCATGCATGGCATGGTTGCCGAGGGTGTTTTTACCACCAATGCCGCTGTGGGATTGGCCCGCGCTCGTGATGTGGAGATGCCGATTACCGAGCAGATGTTTGCTGTCCTTCACGATGGCAAACCGCCTCGCGACGCGATTCACGAATTGATGACGCGAAGTGCCAAGAGCGAACTGGCGTGACTTGCGGCTCACCGGCCGGTGTGGATGCAAGCGGCTGATTTACCTCTTAGGCACCTCGCTCACACATTCATCGCTCTCGGAACCGGCTTCTGGGAGAATGAAGCCATGCATCGATCTCTGATCTTCTTTTTCCTGCTTGCGCTCGGCTTGTTGACGTCGAATGCCGACGGCCAAACCTGCCCTAAAGTTGCCTATACGACCCAGACTGCCACGCTCAAGAGCCTGGTTGCCACCGTGAATTGTCTGGCGGGCGCGGAGAAGTCCAAAGCCGCTCACGGCGAATTCAACCGGACAGGCTTGCAGGTGGAAAGCTTCCAGATTGTCGGCCCGCAGCACACACGCGCCTACAAAAAAGTTGTGCTTGCCATTCTCTCGGTGCCAGCGGGCAACGAAATTCACACTGCCCTGGTCAGCTCCGAGAGCCCGCAAGCGACTGTGAGCGCGACCGCCGGCGCCGAATGCAAGGTCAAACTCAATCCTGACAACACGGTCGATGGACTTTGCAATCTGACCGGAGGCACGCTTTATGTAGTCTTCCAAAATTGAGCGGCTTTCTCGCGATTTCAGCCGCAAATCTTCAGCCGTTGGCTTAAAAAAGGCGATCTCCAGAGACACTTTTCGCACGGTACTTACGTAACCGCCGCTGCCCACAAACGCCGGGTAAAATTTTGAGGATCGATTGAACCCACTGCGTGAGCTCTGGAGCGCGGCGGGCCACTTTGTCCTTGAGATTACCTGTCCCATCGCGGGTCCCGATCCTCTACGTCATTCTTGGTGTCCTTCTGCTCATCAGTGTGGTGCCTATGTATTTCTACTCGGAGCAGGTGGAATCCATCAATCGTGAACGGCTGATCACAAACGAACGCTTGTTGCAAAACACGGTCACCCGCTCCCTGGCCGATGACATCGCCCAGCACCAGGACGCACTGCGCATGATGCTGGCCAACTTGTCTTCAGCATTGCAGATCGCCAGCGGTGGCGACATTACCGCCGAGCATGTCGATGCGCCTGAATTGCGCGCGCTGCTGGAGAATTTTGTTTCTTCTTCCGGAGACGTCGCTTATGCGATGGTTTCAAACCCAGAAGGCAAGGGCATTTCTGCTGGACGAATCGTTCGTGACGACTTTCTGCAGCGCGAATTGGAAAACGCCTACCAGGCGGCGCGGGATGGCCGCGCTTACACCAGCCAACCGCTCGTGGTGGGCAGCGGGACTTCGGCGCGCACGGTGATGCTGGTGGCGACGCCCATCATGTACGCGGGGCATTTCCTCGGCATGATCGGCGCCGTCGAAGATCTGGAATTTCTGATTCGCCGCTTGCAAGAAGTGAACCGCGCCGGCCTGACTCCTTACGTCGTCGATAGTCGCGGACGCCTGGTCGCGGGCGCGACCACCGACTACGCGACGGGCCAGGACATGAGTAAGCTGGAAATCGTGCGCAACTTCGTGGAGCAGGGCGGCAAAGCCCAGTTTGTCGCGGCCACGCGGGAGTTCACCGTCTCCACCGGCAAGACCAGCGCGCGCATGCTCGGGACTTACGTGCCCGTGGCCAATCTGGATTGGGCTGTGATTGTGCAAAAGCCACGCGACGAGGCTTATCGTGGCGTCTATGAAATGCAGCGCACTGCCCGCCTGCTCGCGCTGTTGGCGGTTTTGCTCAGCGTCGGCATCAGCATTTACGCGGCGCGCCGCATCACGAATCCTCTTGAAGTTCTAACTCAGTCCAGCCGGGCTATTGCGCGCGGAGACTTTTCCCAGCGTGTGCAGATAAAAACTCGGACAGAAATCGGCGAGCTGGCCGAGACTTTCAATTCCATGTCCGAGGAACTCGAACAATTCGTCGAAGACCTAAAGCGCGCTGCCACCGAAAATCGCGAGCTCTTCCTGAACTCCATCCAGATGCTGGCCGGAGCGGTCGACGAAAAGGACCCCTACACACGCGGCCACTCCGACCGCGTAACGAAATATTCGGTCATGATCGCCCGGGAACTGAACCAGCCCGAAGATTTCATCGAGATCGTCCGCATCTCAGCGCAATTGCATGATGTGGGCAAAATCGGCATCGAAGACCGCATTCTCAAGAAACCGGGTGCGCTGACCCAAGAAGAATTTGAAATCATGAAGACCCACACCACCAAGGGCGCAAACATTCTGCGTCCTGTGGCCCAACTGAAGGATATGATTCCGGGCATCGAACTCCACCACGAATCGCTTGACGGCCGGGGTTATCCTCACGGATTCAAAGACCCGCAGATTCCGCTGCTCCCGCGCGTTATCGCGGTGGCCGATACTTTCGATGCGCTCACCACCAACCGCCCTTATCAACAGGCGCATGACCCTGAAGCTGCGTTGCGCATTATTCATTCCTTGTCGGGAAAGCGGCTCGATCCTGCGGCCGTCGCCGCGATTGCTGCAATTTACGCGCGCGGAGAAATTCGTGTTCAGCGACCGGTTCCGGGCGTTCCCGCACAGCCCGCGCCGGTAAAAGCTCCGCCGGCAAAACCCGTTGCCGCCGAAGTGTCGCTGGCAGCGGCTGCATCGGTGGAAACCAGCCGGTTCTGATTCGCAATCACAGATCCTCTTCTGTCAAGCGCACTCGCAACAATGCCTCTCTTTGCGATCACCCTTATAATTGAATTGCCAAGTCTCAGCCCATGATTCAAACCCTTTTCGGCAGCACCGAGCAAAAGCCCAGCTTCTTCGAGCGCATGAAGGAAGCGGTCACGCGCACACGCGAGAACCTGAGCGAGCGCATCGAAGAAGTAGTTTCCTTTGCCAAGGAAATCGACCGGGCAACCCTCGACGATCTGGAAGCGACTCTGATCTCGGCCGATCTCGGAACCACGACTACGCGCGAGGTTCTCGGAAAGCTGCGCGATAAAGCCGACCGCAAACAGATCAAGAACGTAGACGAATTGAAGCGGCTGCTGAAGGAAGAATTGCTTGCAATTTTGACCGCTGCCGACACTAAGCCAGTGACCAAGGTGAACGGCACGCCGGAGGTCATTCTCGTCGTCGGCGTGAACGGCACCGGCAAAACAACCACCATCGGCAAGCTGGCCCAGGTTTTTCGCTCCGACGGAAAAACAGTTTTGCTAGCCGCTGCGGACACTTTTCGTGCCGCTGCCATCGAGCAACTTGAAATCTGGGGACAGCGCACGGGCACCGAAGTCATTCGCACCAAAGCCGGAGGCGATCCCGCGGCGGTTCTCTACGATGCGCTCCAGGCTGCTTCCGCGCGGCACACCGATTACGTGATTGTCGATACCGCCGGACGCCTGCACACCAAGACCGGCCTGATGGCTGAACTTGAAAAAATGCGGCGCACAGCACAGCGCATCATTCCCGGCGCACCCCACGAAACCCTGCTGGTGATGGACGCCACGACCGGCCAGAACGGGTTGCAGCAGGCGCGCTTGTTCACGCAATCCGCGGGCGTTACCGGCATCGTGCTCACCAAACTCGATGGCACGGCCAAAGGCGGAGTCGTGGTCGCCATTTCGCGTGAGCTTGGACTTCCGGTGAGGTACGTCGGTGTCGGCGAGAAAGCCGGGGATTTGCTGCCTTTCAATCCGAAAGATTTTGTAGATTCGCTGTTTGCGTAAGTCGGATCCTGGACATTTGCTGCACCCTCCAACGTTGTCATCCTGAGCGAAGCGAAGGATCTACGCATCGCTCGCATTGCATGGGTTCTTCGCTGCGCTCAGAATGACAGAATGGGGAGACAATTTGACACTCTCCACGTTGATCGCGAGTTCGTGCCTTCGCGCCCCCGTGGTGAAATAATGACTTCAAGTGAACGCCGCCACTGACGAACTGTATCTTCGCCGCGCCCTTGACCTCGCCCGCCAGGGCATCGGCCTGACTTCGCCGAATCCCGCAGTTGGCGCGGTCATCGTAGACGACAGCGGCAAAGTCCTGGGCGAAGGGTTTCACACCTACGAAGGCGTCAAGCACGCGGAGATTCTCGCGCTCGAACAAGCCGGCCAAAACGCGGGTGGCGCGACCCTCTACATCAATTTGGAGCCTTGCTCTCATCAGGGCCGCACCGGGCCATGCGCTGATGCGATCATCGCCGCCGGCCTCCGCCGCGTCGTCGCCTGTATGAAGGACCCCAATCCGCTCGTCAGCGGCAAAGGATTCGAACGACTGCGCAACGCGGGAATTGCCGTTGCTTCCGGCATTCTGGAAGAAGACGCCAGGGCGATGAACGAGTCTTTCGCAAAATACATCCGTTATAAAATCCCGCTCATCACTCTCAAAGCAGCGATGACGCTCGATGGAAAAATTGCTCCCCCACCCAGCGAGTCGCGCAATCCCACCGCGCTTGGCGCTGGAGGCGTGACCGGCGGCTGGATCACCAGTGCACCTGCCCGCGCCCACGTTCACCAGCTCCGCCATCAGAGCGACGCCATCTTGGTCGGAGTCGGCACGATTATTGCCGACGATTCTTTGCTCACCGACCGTACCGGCCTTCCTCGCCGGCGACCCTTGCTTCGCGTGATCGTGGATTCGCGCCTGCGCTTGCCGCTCACGTCGCGCGTGGTCAAAACTTCAAACCGCGACGTGCTCGTGCTGTGCTCCTTTGCCGAAGAGAATCGCAAAAAGCAGCTTCAGGAGCATGGCATTCGCGTGGAGCAAATTCCCACCGCCGGCGACGGCCGCCCCGATATGGCCGCCATTGCACGCCGTCTCGGCGAGATGGAAATTACCAGTCTGCTAATTGAAGGCGGCGCCATGATCAACTGGGCTGCGCTCTGTTCTGGGATCGTGGATAAAGTTTTCCTCTATTACGCGCCCAAGATCCTCGCCGGCACCGGCTCGGTGCCTTTCGCGGCCGGCTCCGGGTTCGCCACCATCGGCGAGGCCGCCTACGTAGACGCCATCAAGTTGCAGCGCTTTGGAGAGGATTTCGCGGTAGAAGGTTATCTCCGCGACCCGTACGCTGAGTGAAGCACCTTTATCCGGCCAGAGAGTTCCTCGGGTGTTTCCGGACAAATATGGGCTTGCAGTCTTGAATCGGCGCGCGTCGGCATGATCCCTACCTTACTCCGATATGATGGATCCGAAAAGTGGGCCGGCGGGCGGACAAAAGCGTCGCGGATTTATCATGGTCCGGGGGTATTTATGTTTACCGGCATCATCGAAGAAGTCGGCCGCGTCACGCGTATCGAGCAACGCGACGAGAATCGGCGCATTACCATCGCTGCCAAGCGCACACCGAAGCAACTCAAGACCGGCCACAGCGTTTCCGTCAGCGGAGTTTGCCTGACCGCGCTGAACATCAAGCCCGGTTCGTTCTGCGCAGATCTCGCGCCTGAGACCTGGGCGCGCACATCTTTCTCCCGTATCCACCAAGGAGCACGGGTCAATCTCGAACTGCCCATGAAAGCCAATGGCCGCTTCGACGGCCACATCGTTCAAGGGCACGTCGATGGCGTGGGCAAGTTGATTGCCTTCGAGCAGATTGCTGACTCAGAGAACTGGTGGTTGCGCGTTGAGCTTCCTGGCGAAGTTGAAAAATACACGGTGTTCAAGGGCTCGATTTCGATTGAAGGCATCAGTCTCACCGTCGCGAAGCTGGAAGATCGCCGTTGCACGATTGCCATCATTCCCCATACGGCGGAAATGACAAACCTCGGCTCGCTCAAGCCCGGCGAGCCGGTCAATCTAGAAGCAGACGTAATCGCGAAGTATGTGGAGAAGATGATGAAACCCGAGGCGACGGTGAGTTCGCTCACGGTTGAGGAGTTGGTCAGGCAGGGCTTTTAGGGAGCTCGTCGAAAGCCGAGTTCGGAAACTCCGCTTCACCGTAGGTCTACTCGGGAAATTTCATGCGGCGCAACAGGGCCTGAAAGCGCGGCTCGGAACGCAAGCGATCCAATCCCGGATATGAGTTAGCAAAGACCATCCATTGGTCATGTTCTTCGTAAGCCCGCTCCAGCCAAGTGAGCGCCTGGTCTTTATCGCCGAGGTCAAGATACGCCTCGGCGAGGAAAAAACCGGAGACGTGATGATGCCGGGCTGTTTCTCTCACTTCATCGATCAGCGCCTGCGCCTCACGCTTCCTTCCTTCGAGCCCATAGATGCCGGCCCCAAGGGCAAGGACTTCAGGGTCACGCTGGTCAGATCGGTGGTTTAGTTTCCACCTCTGCCACGCCGCGATGGCTTCCGGATACTTTTCCTCCTCCCTATAGGCCCATATCAGGCCAAAATCATCACCCAAGCTCTCGAACTGTTTTATCGCCATGTCATATTGACGCGATGCATAGGTGACGTATGCCACCACTTCCATGGTCTTGATGCCGAACGGGTCCAATCCAATCGCAGAATTCATCTCGGTGAGGGCTTCGTCATTTCGTCTCAAAGCCTGGACAAAGCGCCCGTACCTCAGATGGGCGTCTGCATCATTGGGATTGAGCCTAAGGGCCTGCCTATACTCTTTCTCTGCTCCCGGCCAATCCCAATCGTACTCAAGGGTTTGGGCCAGAGAAAAATGAGCTTCCGCGAGAGAGGAATCGAGTTCCAGTGCCTTTGTCGCCGCCGCCCTGGCGTCCGCCAGAGTCTCCTTCGGGGAGTCGCCTCCCCACTGAGGGTTTCCGAGCTCGATATAGGCGTCGGCCAGTCCTGCGTACGCCAAAGCATAGCCTGGGTCCTTTTTGATCGCTTGCTTAAAGTCTGCAATCGCTGTCAGGATGTCCTGCCCGCTGTACTGCCTTTTATCTGTCACATTGGAAAGCCAAGCGAAAGCAAGCTCCAACAGGTGCCGGCCCCGAAGATAATCATCCAGTGCTTCCGGGTCCACTGGACGAGCGCTTGCCAGGTGAGTCCGCTCCTCATGGGTCAGCTTGGCCTGGATTTCATCCGTAACAGTGTGCGCAATCTCATCCTCAAGGGCCATCACATCGCGGACGTTGCGGCTGTACTCCTTGGCCCAGAGTTGGCTTTCGGGCGAAGCCCGAACCAGGTGAACGGTCAGCCGCACCTGATCGCCGGAACGTTCCACCGCGCCTTCGACCACCGCATCGACTCTAAGTTCTCGCGCGATCTCTTGCAGGCTCTTCTTGTTGCCCTTGTACTGCATGACCGACTGCCGCGAGATTACGCGCGGGCTGCTCACCTTGCCCAGTTCAGTGATCAACGCTTCGGTCATCCCGTCCACGAAGTAGTCCTGCTGGGGGTCGCCAGACAAATTTGCCAAGGGCAGAACGGCTAAAGCTTGAACGGACGGGTTCGTGTGGCGTGGAAAGAGCCGGTCGCGCCAGCCCCGCACGTTGACCGCGAGTACCAACGCCAAAACCGCCAGAGCTGCGCCGACGAGCACGACCTTATGCCCCCGCGCCTTGGCAATTACGGACGTCGACCCAGTTGGGGAGGTCGACATCGCCGTGTCCGGCGGCGGTGCAAGAGAATTTGGCGAGGAGACATTGTTCCCGTTGGCCAGTACGGCTGGAGGGTTCCGACTGCAGACCCATGCGTCCAGCTCCACTCGGGATGCGTAAACCGAGCCCACACTGTCATGCAGGTGGCGGTGAACGGGCATCCCCTCCCGCTTCTCCCAGCGCTGGACTGTGGTTACGTCGCGGTTGAGGTAGGACGCGATTTCCTTCCACGAATCCAGCCGGTCCTCGGTTGGTCCCGCAGATGTCGGGCTAGGAGAAGGTCGGGCCATCATATTCTCCTGAAGTGGCCGGGCGGTCGCCGCGAAGCCCGGGGGACATAGATTGTAGCGCGTCGCGCCAAAAACGACACGGCAAAATGCAGCATTTGACGGCACAGCAGAGGTAGTGTCGCAATCCCGCTCATTACCGTTTAATCCAACCACCAGGGTGCGCGATCGTGTTGGCGCGTCCCCTTGCGGCGACGCCAACGAAATAAGGGAGGTCGATTATGCGCGGAAAATTGATTTGCAGGGGCCTTGGGGTGGTGATGCTCGCAATGAGTATCGGTGCGTTGGCCAAAACCAAGAAACAGGAGAGCTTTCGCGGGCCGAAGGTCAACGCAATGTTTGAAAAGGTGACGAGGCTCTCTCCGTTGACATTCGATCTGAAAGGTATGTCGAAGACCTGTCCTCACACTTCCAACTTCAACTCATCCAACTGCAAAAATTCCTGCACAATCGGCTCTTTCGATTTCGTCATTTCCTCGTAAGTTCCGAAAAAAAGCACCTTGGCTTCGTGCAGAAATACCACGCGGTCGGCCAATTTTTCGGCCAGGCGCATATCGTGGGTCACAACTACGCTGGTCAGGTGCAATTGCAATTTCAAGCGTTTGATCAGATCGCCGAGTAATTGTGCCATCAGCGGATCGACCATGGTGGTCGGCTCGTCGTACAGAATGCACTCCGGTTCCGCTGCCAAGGCCCGGGCAATCGCCACCGAACGCTTCATGCCGGTGGAAAGCTCGCTGGGAAACAGATCGCGCATGGGTTTCACACCCACCATCTCCAGCAGGCCATCTACGATCTGAAAAATCTGTTCTTCCGAAAGATCACGCCGCTCGCGCAGGGGAAACGCCACGTTCTCCCCGACCGTGAGCGAATCGAACAATGCCCCGTTCTGAAAAACCATGGTCACTTTTTTGCGGATGTGCTCCATCTGCTCTTCGGTATAGTCGGTGATGTCCTCAAACGCCACGATCACGCGGCCGGAATCCGGTTTGAGAAAACCCATGATGTGTTGCAGCGAAACCGATTTGCCGACCCCGCTGCGGCCCAGAATGCACACCGTTTCTGCCGGCATGACGGTGAAGCTGACATGATCGAGCACGCGATTTGCGCCGAATGACTTGCAAACGTCTTTGAACTCAATGTACGGCCTTTGCGGATTTGCGGGGGTCGCCATGGCAGTGAACGGTCGCGGTTATCGGCCATAATACACGCGGTTTGCGAAACTTTTTGCCGCGGCCTCTTCCCTGCTGTCACGCGCGTCTTCAACAGTACAGAACGCCGTACACGAAAGTAACCTACCCAAGTTTGCCGCGCCGTTGGATGATGGATTTTCCGGTGATTCTTCCGGAGCATCACCATGCCTCAGAAGTTATTGGATGTGCTCATGTTAGGCCGCTGCTCCCACGAGTTCTCCTGGCCCCGGCGCGCCGCCGACGGCCATTACTACCAGGTCTGTCTGTTATGCGCTGCCGAATACAAATACGACTGGAAAACCATGCGGCGCACCGAACGGGTCGAGCCCAGCGCCGAAGTCGGCAGCACGCCTGCCCGCCGCCGACACTCCAAAAAACCCACATGGGTTCCGCGCGCGCGCCGCTTGAAGCTGCATTCGCCGTTGCGTTACCGCGTAAAAAACCTGGGTACCTGGCATGAAGGCCTAATCGAAAATCTAAGCCAGTCCGGCGTTTTGTTGCGGGGGCCGCAACCGTTCCCCGACAACACGCTCGTCGAAATGGTGTTCGAAATGCCCGAAGAGATCTCCGGCCAGAAGAACAGCACCGTTCTATGCCAGGGACGCATTATCCGTTCTCGCGAATTGCGCGAGGGCAAAGAAGCGTCGGTCAGCATGGCCGCCTCCATCCTCGACTACAAGTTTCTGCGGCAGAATTAAGCAGAATTGGCCCCGGGGACGAGCGTTCGGCGGGCCTTTTAACCACTTCCGACCCTTTGTAATGATGGTGCTGTCCGGCCTCGACGGTCCGAATTTTCTTCAATCGGATCGCAATTCTGCATCTAAACTAGTTTAAACATTTTGGTGTTCAGGAGTGATAGCCATGAAGACGCCTAAATACGTCTCCGTGATTGCGTTAGTCGTAATCCTGTCGCTGGCGGGAGGATGCCTGAAGTCCGCCCCGAACGACCAGAAGGTCACCAGCGAAATTCAGGACAAAATGAATGCCGATTCCGGGCTGCAGGGCAAGCAGCTTGGCGTGCAAGCGGACAAAGGAACAGTGACCCTGTCGGGCATGGTAGATAGCGACGCACAGCGGGAAGCCGCGGCGCGCTATGCCGCCTCCGTCCCAGGAGTCAAGCAGGTCATAAACAATCTGCAAGTGGCTGCGCCACCGCCGCCTCCACCGGAAGTGGCGCAAACGACGCCCCCGCCTGCGCCGGCGAAGCCCGCGCCTGCCAAAGTTCGTAAGCCCCGGCCCAAGCCCGCGGAGATGGCTCCGCCTGCTCCGGCGCCAGAGCAGTCGGCAGCGGTTACTCCGCCTCCGCCTGTGAATGTTGCGCCCGCGACTCCTCCGCCGCCGAAGGTGACCATTCCTTCCGGCACAACCCTGGCAGTGCGCTTGGTGGATACGATTGATTCAGAAACCGGTCAGCAGGGACAAACCTTTCATGCCACGCTCAATTCGCCACTGGCAGTTGAGGGCGATGTTGCGATTCCTTCTGGCTACGACGTGGAAGGCCACATCGTGGATGTGAAAAGCGCCGGCAAATTCGCGGGCCAATCGCTCTTGGTGCTGCAGTTGGACCGCATTTCGGCAGGCGGAAAGTACTACAACATCCAGACTGACCAGTACAAACGCGAAGGCCCCTCCCGCGGCAAGAACACCGCTGAAAAAGTTGGGGCCGGCGCTGGCATTGGCGCCATCATCGGCGCGCTCGCTGGCGGTGGCAAGGGAGCAGCCATCGGCGCGGCAGCTGGCGGCGGGCTCGGGGGTGGCGTGCAGGCTGCCACCAAAGGCCAGCAGATCAAGCTGCCGTCTGAGACGGTGCTGAATTTCACCTTGCAGGCACCGTTGACAGTCGTGGTTACCAAAGGTCCAAACGAAGGTCGTCCCAAACTGCAGTCGGACCAGTCGAATCAGTAGGCAATGAGCCTGTTTTCCAGGGCGCGGTGTTTGCCGCGCCCTTTTCCTCAGCTCTTTCTTTTTCTCTCTGTGATTAAGGTCACAGCACGATCTAAGCCCTTTTTTCTACAATTATTGCGATTCGTGCATTCATTCACAATCTGTTTCGTAGCAGTCACTGATGCGAAGATGTGGCTTTGGAAAAAGGAGGATGTCATGCTCGTAAGAAAGCTCATCCAGATCATGATGGTCCTGGCAAGTTTCACGCTGCTGGCGGGCGCGCAGGAACAGCCGAAAACCACCATCGAGAATGTTCCCATGAAACATACGTCCCCGGCCTCAGGCAAGGAGATGTACACCAATTACTGCGCGGTCTGCCACGGGGCCGATGGCAAAGGCAATGGACCAGCGGCCACCGCGTTGAAAGTTCCTCCGGCTGACCTCACGGCATTGGCCAAGAACAACGGGGGGAAATATCCCGCGCTGAAGGTTGCCGCAACCATTCGTGGCGACGGAAATGTGCCGGCGCACGGCAGCAAGGAAATGCCAATTTGGGGACAGTTGTTCCGCTCCATCAGCGGAGGCCATGACGCCGAAGTCGACCAGCGCGTTGCTAATTTGACCAAATACATCGAGTCGTTGCAGGCGAAATAGGACCGCGATTGCTCGAAACGATTCTCCGCAACCCAGGGCGCCTCTACCTGGCGCCCTGAGTACGTGCATAGTGAAGCCCGGCCAAAAATTTCTCGAAGCCAACCGAGCGGTTGGTTTCATCTAATGCCACAGTTGAGAAATGCTGCAAAGAAAGGGCCTTCCTACCGTTCCGGCCTGACTTTGTTATGCAGTTGACCTGAGCCGCCCCCAGCGAAGTAACATAAATATGTTGGGACCGGCGACACCCCCACGGGTGCAGAATTCCTAAGAGGCTTTCATGTGGATTGTTGCGCTGGCGTTGCGCCGGCCTTATACCTTCGTTGTACTTGCTTTAGTTTTGCTGATCCTGGGCCCATTGGTAATTTTTCGCACGCCGACGGACATTTTTCCTAACATCAACATCCCTGTCGTCAGCATCATCTGGAACTATAGCGGGCTCAGCCAGGAAGATATGTCGAACCGCATCGTCTCGATCACCGAGCGTGCGCTAACCACCCTGGTTGACGACATTGAGCACATTGAATCCCAGTCGCTGAATGGCGTGGCGGTTGTGAAAGTCTTCTTTCAGCCGCACGCCAACATCGAGAAGGCGATTGCTCAAGTCACCGCAATTTCCCAAACCCAGTTACGGCAGTTGCCCCTGGGAACAACGCCTCCGCTTGTGATCACTTACAGCGCTTCGAGCGTGCCGATTCTTCAGCTCGCGCTTTCCGGACAAAAGCTTTCGGAGCAGCAATTATTTGACTTCGGGGCAAATTTCATTCGCACGCGTCTGGTGACTATTCCCGGATGCGCCATTCCATGGCCCTATGGCGGCAAGCAACGGCAAGTACAGGTCGATCTCGATACGGCTGCTCTGCAATCCAAGGGCCTGTCGCCTATGGATGTGGTGAACGCCGTCAGCGCGCAGAACCTGATCCTGCCTTCGGGAACCTCGAAGATCGGCCTTTACGAATATAACGTAGCTCTGAACGGCAGTCCTCAAACCGTGGCCGAACTTAACCAACTTCCCATCAAGAAGGTAGGTGCCACGACCATCTACATCGGTGATGTGGCGCACGTCCGCGACGGCTTCCCTCCTCAGACCAACATCGTGCGGGTCAACGGTCAACGCTCGGTGCTGTTGACGGTGCTTAAGAGCGGCAACGCTTCTACGCTGGATATTATCGCGGGCATCAAATCGTTGCTGCCGCAGGTCGTAGGCAGTCTTCCACCCGAGCTCAACGTTCATTACCTGGCGGACCAATCCATTTTTGTTCGCGCCTCGATCAACGGGGTGGTGCGAGAGGCCATTATCGCGGCCTGCCTCACCGGCCTGATGATTCTGATTTTCCTGGGGAGCTGGCGCAGCACGGTAATCATCGCGGTCTCGATCCCGCTTTCGATTTTGACATCGATCATCGTGATGAGCGCGTTGGGCGAAACCATCAACATCATGACCCTGGGCGGGCTGGCGTTGGCCGTGGGCATTCTGGTGGATGACGCTACCGTTGAAATTGAGAACATCAATCGCAACATCGCCCAGGGCAAAGAGATCCAGCGGGCCATTCTGGATGGGGCCCAGCAGATCGCCGTGCCGGCGTTCGTTTCCACACTCGCGATCTGCATCGTGTTCGTGCCCATGTTCTTCCTGACCGGTGTGGCACGCTATTTATTTGTTCCCCTCGCCGAAGCTGTGGTTTTCGCCATGCTGGCCTCTTATCTGCTTTCGCGAACTCTGGTGCCCACGATGGCCAAGTATCTGCTGCGCGGGCATGAACAGGAAGCCGGACATCTTCCTGGTTCCAGCAGGAATCCCCTAGTGCGTTTTCAGGTTGGGTTCGAAGAAAAATTCGAGCGTTTCCGCGAACACTATCATCAGATCCTCGATCTGTGCCTGCAACACCGGCGGGTTTTTCTCTGGGGATTTCTGGCAGCATGCTTGGGTTCGCTTTTCGTAGTGGTGCCGTGGCTGGGCGAGGATTTCTTTCCCTCGGTGGATAGTGGCCAATTCAAGCTGCATTTACGCGCCCACAGCGGGACGCGGATTGAGGAGACTGCGCGCCTTTGCGATCTTGTCGAGCGCTCGATTCGCCAACAGATCCCTGGCGACGAGATCGAGAGCATCATCGATAACATTGGCCTACCCTACAGCGGAATCAACCTTTCCTATAGTAACTCCGCTCCGATTGGCACCGCTGATGCCGATATTCTGGTGAGCCTGGCCCCCAAGCACCGGCCCACGGAAGAGTATGTCCACGATCTGCGGATGAAACTGGCGCAGCAGTTTCCCGGGGTGATGTTTGCCTTCCTGCCCGCGGACATCGTCAGTCAGATTTTGAACTTCGGCCTGCCAGCTCCGATTGACATTCAGGTAGTGGGCTACAACCTGGCCGCCAACCGCCGTTTCACAGACGCTCTTTTTCAGCGTCTGAAGTATGTCGATGGGGCGGTTGACCTGCGCATCCAACAGCCGTTCGATCAGCCCTACTTCAACATTGACGTGGACCGCACGAAGGCCCAGCTGGTTGGGTTCACCCAGCGCGACGTGGCTACCAATCTTCTGGTCTCGCTGAGTGGCAGCTTCCAGACCTCACCCACATTCTGGCTTGATCCGAAGAACGGAGTGAGCTACGCCATTGCTGCGCAAACCCCGCAATATCGCGTCGACTCGCTTCAGGACCTGGAGAACATTCCAATCACCGGAACCAGTAACGCCCAACCAGAGATTCTTGCCAGCCTGGCTTCGATTCAGCGAGGCGTGGGGATGGGCGTGGTCTCGCATTACGATATTCAGCCGGTGATCGACATCTTCGGGTCCGTGCAGGGCCGTGACCTGGGAGGAGTAGCGCGCGACATCAACAAAATTCTCGCCACAAGTCAAAAAGAACTGCCGCGGGGGGCGCGCATGATCGTGCGCGGGCAGATTCAGACCATGATTTCATCCTATGTTGGCCTCTTGGCAGGTCTGGCCTTCTCGATCCTGTTGGTCTATCTGCTGATCGTGGTCAACTTCCAATCGTGGCTGGATCCTTTCATCATCATTTCGGCGCTGCCCGCGGCGCTGGCTGGGATCGCGTGGTTTCTGTTTGTGACTCATACCACGCTCAGCGTTCCGGCGTTGACCGGTTCGATCATGTGCATGGGTGTGGCCACGGCCAACAGCATCCTCGTGGTAAGCTTCGCGAAGGAGCAGATGGCTGAAGGCAAAGATGCAGTGGCAGCGGCGCTGCAAGCTGGATTTACCCGTTTTCGGCCGGTATTGATGACGGCCCTGGCGATGATCATCGGTATGGTCCCGATGGCGTTGGGATTAGGCGAAGGCGGCGAAGAAAATGCCCCCTTGGGCCGAGCCGTGATTGGCGGATTGCTGTTTGCCACCGTTGCCACCCTATTCTTTGTGCCTGTCTTTTTCAGCATTCTGCATGGATTGCGGACCGGGGACAATGAAGCTGAATCCGGTGGCCGGTAGCAGACATCAGTGATACATGCTTTTGCCGTTCAAAATGAATGATTTCTAAGGCTCTTGATGAAAGTTGAACCGGAAAATGCAGTTGAAGAGCGTGCAGTTGTGATGGAACCATCCGTTCCCGGCGCAGAGCAGAATCACCCGGTGCGCCGCTGGTGGATTGCAGTGCTGGCCGTGGTCGCGGCGGCTCTGTTGTTCCTGTCCGGCATATTGCCTCGTGTGAAGGCGCGCTCCACTCTGACTCGCGAGACAAAAGAACTGGCGGTTCCGGCTGTGCTGGTCGTGCAACCCAAACGCTCCGCGCCCACACAGGAGATCGTTCTTCCAGCCAATGTTCAGGCCTACGTCGACTCCCCCATCTACGCGAGGACCAACGGCTATTTGAAACGCTGGTATGTCGACATTGGAGCGCGCGTGAAACAAGGCCAGCTATTGGCCGAAATCGATACCCCGGAAGTGGACCAGCAATTCCGCCAGGCCAAAGCCGATCTGGCGACGGCCGTTGCCAATCGCGATCTCTCGAAGATCACTGCCGACCGATATCAGGGCTTGCTGAAAACAGATTCGGTCTCCAAGCAGGACGCGGACAACGCGGCTGGCGATTTGGCGGCCAAGCAAGCGACGGTGCAGTCAGAAGAAGCCAACTTGAAACGGCTGCAAGAGCTGGTGTCATTTCAAAAGATTTACGCTCCCTTTGAGGGTGTGATCACGGCGCGCAACACTGATATCGGTGCGCTGATCGATTCGGGCAGCAGCGGCGGTCCGCGCACAGAGCTCTTCCACATGGTTCAGCCGGACAAGCTCCGGGTTTACGCCAGTGTTCCTCAAGCTTATTCTCAGGCCGCCAAACCAGGGATGAGCGCGGATCTGGTGCTCTCAGAGTTTCCGGGAAAGCGCTTTCAGGGGACATTAGTTCGTACCGCAAATGCGATTGACCCGAGTTCCCGCACTTTGCTGGTGGAGATTTCTGTCAATAACCCCACAGGGACGTTGTTCGCCGGAGCTTACGCGGAAGTTCACCTCAAACTGCCAACCGCAACGTCAGCGTTCCTGATTCCCGCCAACACGCTGCTCTTCCGCTCGGAAGGATTGCGAGTGGGAATCGCCGGCGCTCAGGGGCGAGTAGAGCTGAGGCCGATCACGCTGGGTCATGATTTCGGAACGGATGTGGAAGTGGTTGCCGGCCTGACGGGCAACGAGAATGTCATTTTGAATCCACCGGACTCCCTGATCGATGGACAAACCGTGCGTATCGTTCAGCCTTCAGCCAACACCCAGGAAGCACAGTGAGCCGTGGCACCGCGAATCTGAACCAAAATATAAGTCTGGCGTTGATCTGCGCCTTGGGGCTTCTCTCTGGATGCGCAGTCGGGCCGCGCTATTCCAAGCCCTCTACGCAGTCGCCTCCTGAATACAAAGAAGTTCCGCCGGACTGGAAGACGGCACAGCCCAGTGACCAAATTGCGCGCGGCAAGTGGTGGGAGATCTTTCAGGATACTCAGCTAAACAACCTGGAAGAGCAGATTTCTGTTTCCAATCAAAACCTGAAGGCCGCCGAGGCCCAATTTGCGCAGGCGCGAGCGCTGGTGCGCTTCAATCGGGCCGATTATTATCCGACCATCACGGGAGGGGTTTCGGGTTCGCGTGAACATCAGTCCTCGAACCGGCCTCTGATTACGAATTCGACTCCTTCCAACATCACTGACCTGGTCATCCCTAATGTGGATGTTTCCTACGAGGCAGATGTATTTGGGCGGGTGCGGCGAACGGTCGAGGAAGCAAGAGCCAACGCGCAAGCCAGTGCGGGCGATCTGGAATCGTTGAGCCTGAGCCTGCACGCCGAGCTGGCTTTCGATTATTTTGAGCTGCGCACCTTGGATGCAGAGGAACAACTGCTCAACTCCACTGTTGACTCTTTTCAGAAGGCTCTTGAGTTGACGGAGAGCCGGTACCAAGGCGGCGTTGCTTCTGCGGTGGATGTTGCGCAGGCCCAAACCGAGTTGGAGACAACGCGAGCGCAAGCGATCGACGTGCTGATACAGAGGCAGCAAAACGAGCACGCCATTGCGGTGTTGATCGGGCAGCCGCCTGCGAAGTTCAGCCTCGCCTTTGCTCCCTGGGCGAATGTGCCGCCCGCGATTCCGCCGGGATTGCCCTCGGACTTGCTTGAACGCAGGCCCGACATCGCCGCGGCGGAGCGGCGCGTGGCGGCGGCCAACGCGCAGATCGGGGTGGCTCGGGCAGGCTATTTTCCCGTCTTGAGCCTAAGCGGTTCCGGCGGATTTGAGAGCACCGCGATCACCACGCTGATTCAGGGCCCGAGCGGCTTTCTGACCGCCGGCGCGGGTGCGGTGGTGACGGCATTCGACGTGGGCCGCCGCCGCGCAGTTAGCGAGGAAGCCAAAGCCGGCTACGATCAGGCTCTGGCTGACTATCGTCAGACCATCCTGACGGCGTTCCAGGAAGTGGAAGATAACCTGGTTGCCCTGCGGGTTTTGAGTAACGAAGCAAAAACCCAGGAAGGGGCAGTTGCAGCGGCGGAACACTCCCTGGATCTTTCCAACACGCGCTACAAAGGTGGGGTCGCGAGTTATCTTGAAGTGACGACGGCGCAGAGCGCGGCGCTGGCCGACGAGCGCGCTGCTGTCGACATTCTCCGCCGCCGCATGACTGCCAGCGTTTTGCTCATCAAGGCGCTGGGCGGAGGCTGGAGTTCCGCCAATTTGCCGCAAGTGGATCTTACTTCCCACACCCAAGTCTCCAACGGGCAGTAATCGGATTCGAGCGTGAAATCTGTGAAAAAGACCTAGTACCAACGTAATCTCAAAAGCTCTGCCTTCGAGCTGTCATCATCACTGCGGTTTGCATCTATTTGCTCGTAACACAAAACAGGAGCCTTCCCCCAATGCAGCAAACAGGTGAATTGACAACTTCCCGGTTCGAAAACCCGTTCGATGGACCGGGTTGCGATGGATTCATTTCCGCCCTGTCGATAGCGATCCTCTCCAAAAGCGGCGATCTGGAGACGGTCTGGGACATCACGAATCGCGTCTACGATCGTTGGAACGGCGCGGCCGAATGGGCGGAAAACCGCGCCAGCGATAATCTCGCAATGGGTGCATAGAAACCAGAGCAGCCAGGCGGATTAACCTTGCAGGATGAGTTGCGAGCCTATTTCTTCTGCTTCGCAAGTCTTACTGCAACGCCCGTCATGCGCGAGGCTAGCGCATAACCTCCGTCGCGGCAGCGGACAGAGCACTCCCGCCGGAGAAGCGATTGGGCTGCGGACGATAGCCGCTGCGGGTCCGGATGTGATACTTGCTCAAGCGCTCGCCGACCAATTTCACGGTGATGGTGCGCCAGCCGCGATTAGGATTGGGCTGCGGGTAATAGCTGAGCGAATAAAGGTGTTGCAGGTCGTCACGGATGGAAGCAAAGGCCTGTTTCTCTTCCCGCCAGTTCTTGGCGAAATAAGCTTTTCCTCCCGTCGCAGCCGTCATGCGCTCGAAAACCGCGGTTGAGACCGGCTCGAGTCTGGCCTGCTGGGTACTGATCATGTAAATGGCCGTACCAGTGGACTGCGCGAGTTCGGCCACATCCTCAGGCGGCACCATGCTGGAATTGTCCGGGCCGTTCGAGAAAACGACGATTACCTTTCTTCCCACGTAGAGGGCGGTATCTTTTACCGTCAATAAGAGACAGTTGTAGAGTGCGGCATCGTCGCCCGCGACCGTGGTGCGCACAGCACGCAGAACCTGAGAGCGATCGGGAGTCAGCAGCGCGCCCCGGGAAAGATCGCGGCTATAAGAATAAAAAGCCACCTGATCGGCGGTGTCGAGGGATCGGACGAAGTCCGAAATAGCGTCCTGCGCAAAAACGAAGCCCCGGTACATGTAATTGCTGGTATCGAACAGGATGAACACGTTGGCGCCGGCAAGGGCAGATGCCAGGTCTTGAGGATCGCCCGGAGGGCTGGCTGACTTTCGTGAATCTGGGAGCGAGACTTTTTCGCCCGCTGAAGGAGCATCGACCAATCGACGCGCCGGCTCATAGCCCTCAGCGAAAATGGCTGGTTTTTCTTTGATGCCATCTTCTGTGACGGTGAAATCTTCCGGGTGCAGGCCGGAGATGTAATTTCCCTTGCTGTCGGTTACGGCAACGTTCAACTGCACCATGTCGACGACCACGCGAATCGGCGCTTGCTGTTCCTCCTGGGCTGCGATCTGACTACCCGCCGGGATAAGCCCAAGCACCATCCCCAAGCAGAGAAGATACGTTCTTGTCATAGTTCTAACCTTAATTTCTGCCGGCTTAGTTGCGCCAACTGGCTCGATCGTTCTTTAAAACCGCAATGCTAAGGCTGGGCAGAGACTGCCCCACCCGGGGCCGGCCCGCCCGCCAGAGCAACCTTACCCTGACGAAATTCCTCGCCCGTTTCCTGCATGGCACGAAGCACAGCGGGCCAGTCTTCGAACTCTGTTGCGAAGATTTTCTCCACCATCCTTCGGGTCAACTCGGGGACGAGGCGATTGAGCTCCACTGGGGAATAGCCCATTTCATCGGCCAACCGCGCCCAATACAGGTTGTTGGAGTCCCATGACTCGGCCAGCAAGCGGCTGGAGTAGCCCTCGTATGCAGGGAATGGTTTGACATTGAGCAGCTCTCGACTATAGCTCTGCGCCAGAATGGGATGGGGTACACCGAAATCCTGGGACAGCCGTTCCCAGCTCACATCAGCTGGGTGCCGCCGGGAGAGAGCCTCCAGTTCCTGACTGGCTGGTCCCAAGGAAGTGGCCTGTTCCGGGTATTTTTGGCGAAACTCGCTCGCCAAGTAGAAAGTATCGGCCGGCATGAGGCGCGGCATGATCTCGGGCAAATGGCCCGACCGGAGAGCTTGCTCAACCTGTTCCGCCCGCTTCGGAGTCATGCGTTCGGAAAGGATTTCCATTACTTGAGCGCGCAGCTTCTCGTCTCCCACCGATGCTGCCAGCAGCTCCTCGCCAGTGCGTTGATACAGGGTGACGGCGTGCAATTCCTCTGGCGCCACAGTCCACCAGCGAGAGACGATTGCGCTGGTCAGGAGTCCCGGCACCATGTCCCTCCAGATCAGGGCTTGCACATTCTCTGGGGTAATGAAATCTTCTTCGACTTCAGAGAGAACGTAAGGCAACCCGGCCAGGGAGCCTACTAAATGAGCGCCTCCGCCTGCCGGCGAACCCTGTCCGAACAATTGCGGCGTGGCCCACACCCGCTGGATTCCTACCACCGTGTCCCCCGAAAAATCGTGGGAACGGACAAAAAGCGGATTGTTGTGCAGCATCTGGGCGCCTGGCGGCTCGTAGTAGGCGTAGTTGAGACCAACCACAGTGTCGCGCAGAAATGGCGCAAGCTGGCCGCGAGCTTCCTCAAACTGTCCATGGGAACCCCCGGACTTGATCAGCTTGGTCAAATCAGTATGCATCTGTAATTCGGTGTGGCGATTGTTGTAGATTCCGGCGGCCCATTCGCTTCGCTCACCGCTAGAGAAGATCGGACGCGGCATTTCGAACTCGCGCAGTTCTCCAGCGAAGGGCAAAAGCGAATCGCCCACCGCCTCTCCACGCGCCATCGCGGTCAAGCCATTTCCGAGAACAAAGATGGTATCGAGGGAAACCAGGCGCTGGCCGTCCAATACCGAGCGAATACGGCCAGTCATTTCTCGATGCATGCGCTGACCTTCAGGGCTAATTTGATGAGGTCCGGCCAGAACGTCGATGATCTGGTCCTGGGAAACGGTCGCCTTTCCCGTCGCCGCAGCCATCAAGGCTTGCAGCGAAACCTGGCCGGCATCGAAAAGCTGGCCATTGGAGCTGACCTTGAGAAACGGCGCGACGAGTTGCTGCCAGGAATTGTTGAGATCGGAACTGTGGATTTGCCCCTGCCGGGCAAGAATCTGCCACAGCCCAACGTTGGCCTGAAAAATTCCCATGGCGTTGCCGCGCAGAACGTGGTTGGGAATCCGGTCGAGAACGTCGGCTACGTTCACAAAGCGGGTAATCGAAGCATCGTTCAAAGCGGGGAACTCAGAAAAGAGCAAATACTGGTTGCCAAAACGCGCGAAATTGTGGGCGAGCAGAATCGCGGTCTGGGGACTCAGATGCTTATCGGTGGAACGGCCCGCATCCAGCTCGCTCAACATCAAATAAATCTGCAACGGACCGGCATCACTATAAACCCGTGAGGCGGCGAGCAAGCCTTCCACCAACTGCTCTGGATTATTCCAGTGGCCGGCGCGTTTTCCCCACTGATGCAATGCCTTGGAATCGTAGTTCTCACGGAAGATGGCCTTCCACATCTCCAGATTTCCGGGAACATAGGGCTGACCTTGGGAATCCCACTGGATGCGCGTAAGCAAGAGGAGCAGGCCCGGCGCGGGGCGAAACGCCGCTCTGGCGGCATCCACGGAGGGTTCAGGCGTGCGGAAAGCCTCGTAGAACTGCTGCAAGCGGTGACCCTGCGTAAAGCGCGCCTGTTGGGCTTGGCTCACACGTGACAAAGCGTCGAAATAAGCCACCAGCCAGCCTTTGTCTTTGGCAAGCAAGTGCAAAACAAACTCAGAAGGTGAGCGCGGACTGACGCCGACCAGGTCTTTCCATGCGTTTTCCGCCTGGCTTCCTCCCGGAACCACCACTGCTCCTGAGCGGATGCAAATCTGACTGCCATAAAAGTCGAGAGTGGCGGCGAAGGGCAATAGGGGCCCAAGCCCAACTGATCGTTTCAAAATTTCGCGGGTGTCCGGATCCATCCTGTACATCGCCCAATAGAGCCGGGCGAGCACTGGGTCGTTCAGCAATGCGTCCAATAAGTCTCTGCTGCCTTTGAGCCCTTCCCGGCTGGCATTCACCCAATCATTCTCGGTAAAAAGCGCCGGGGAATGGGCCGTGGGAAACGGATGCGAGAAAGGCCTGCGGCCCTGCAAAGTTTCTTCCAAGGCCGGCAAGGGAAAACCCGAATCGATCGTGAGAAACGCGCGATCCGGGTCGGCGGTAACCAGCGAAGTGTTGGTCTGCCCGCACTCTTGCCGGACTCTATAGCCGATCACGCGCAGAAGCGGCTGCGCCTGCTCGCAGCCGGAGATTCGAATCACTCCCTCAGGTCCTGCCAGCGCCGCCAGTTCCCTTGACTGCTGGACATAACGGCTTAGCAAGATCAGGAATTCGGTTCGTCCGCCTTTGGTTTGCCAGCCCTGATAACCCTGGGCGTAGACGTTGCGTGCGAGCAGAGGAAACACCTCGTCGGGCGAGATTTTCTGGCTGATGCCTGCCATGCGCAGAAAAGATCGCAATGGCCCAGGGATGGCGGCGGTTGATCCAGCCACAGGTTGACCTGCGGGAGGATTCCCTTCTGGCGGAGGCAGCGCGTGGCTTTTAATACTGGAAAATAGTGAGCAAGCAAGCAAAAGCCGAGCGAGGAAGGACAGAGGAAGTTTCATGGCTGGAGCCACCCCTCCGAACCTGGAGACACCTAGCGCCCAAACTATACAGCCCGAAGGAACAGGACCCTATGCGGCCTTGGCAGTCTGGCCGACCCGAACGCCCCACACTTCAAACTCGCTCGATCGTGGAGATCGGAGTTTTTGCCCCGTAGCTTTCGTTCGTCTTGTCTCCGGTTCTCACTTTAATTGTGGGCCAAGATAAATCATCTCTCGTGTGAATTCCAAGCACTTTTCTTTGCGCTTCAAATTGAGGGACTTCGCGACGCCGCGCCAAGCCCATTCTGGTCATGCTTCCCCCGCTTACGGCACGAACAACCCCTTGTTTATAGGAATTGGAAGACGTCAGACTTCTTCCTTCCACAAATGTGCAAACAATTGCTCGTCCCCCGATCAACTTCTCGTAAGCTGCTCATAGATAGGCAAGATTTGGTAATGGGTTTGCACGTGAACCGGTGCGGAAGTCGTCCAGGTGGTTCAGAAAGCACCTTGGGGGATGGGCAATTGGTCGTCGCCCGCCAGCGACTTCGGCAGATTCGGATGAAACGACAACTATGAAAATCACGTTACTCATTTCGTTGTGCCTGTTGTTCGCCACGGCAGCGTTTGGGCAAGTCGGTTCCGCAATAAGCAGTCAACCTCAGATTCTGGAGCTTCCCAGCCATCCGCAGCACGCTTCTCAACAACTCCCCGCCAGGGAGCAGAGCCTTTTCGAGCGGTCTTCGGTTACATGGGCTCAGGGTGAAAGACCGCTTTGGGAAGTAGCACCGGCTATCAAAGTTGTGCCTCTCGGAGACATCGCACGCATGCTGAAGAAAGAGCACGCCACGGCCAAAAAGGCCCAGATTATCTGGGAGAACTGATCTCCCGCGAGCGCGCCTCGTGAAGGGATCAGCACCCTGTCCGCTGAGCAGTTGACCTAGTTTCGTCCTCGGTTCCAACTCCCCCCTTCAGTCGCGATCAAACGCGCACACCGCTTCCCGTTTCGCTCACGGCTCGTTCCCAGAATCGCGTGCAGTTTCAAATCAGGCACTCCCTGAGACTCCGTAGCCGACCTTAGGATGACCGCGAAGCCCAAATCGCCTATACTCCATAATCAACGTGGGGCGTTTAGGAATTGCAAAAGCTCGGGGTTTCTTGAAGGCCGGATTCTGGCAATCGCAAACTCGCCGCCAGAGCGTGAGAATTTTCCTCCCGAACCCGGCGATTCCTACATGCGTCCGCACCTCTGACAGGCGACGCAGAGCTCGCGTCCGCCGTCGCCGTTTGCCGCTAACTCTTTGTCAAAAACAAACTTACAGACGATCGTGGCAGCCAGCGCGAGGTGCGCCGGGCGAGGCGAGCGGATTGCAATCATAATTTGTGATTCCTCAAGGACTTCCCAGGCTTCGAGGATTCAACCATGACGGGAAAACCAAGCTTTGGTGGGGCGTGGCGAGAGCGCCTAGAGGCGCTGCGAAATGTGCCACCTGTGCTCCGGATTGTGTGGGAATCTGGCCCATCGGTCGTCTTGATGGGAGTAATTCTCCGGGTCGTGTCATCTTTATTACCGGTTGGACTGCTTTGGATCACCAAGCTGATCGTAGATGGCATCGTGCACGTCGTGACCACCCATGAGCCGCTTCCGGCGCGTTTGTGGTTGCTGGTGGCGGCGGAATTTGCCTTGGCTGTCCTTGGCAGCGTGCTCACCCGGATCGTCGATTTCCTGGACAGCTTGCTTGCCGACAAATATACCCGGCATGTCAGCGTTCGGGTGATGAAGCATGCTGCTGAGCTCGATTTGTTGGCTTACGAAGATCCGGTGTTCTATGACCGGCTCGAACGGGCACGGGTGCAGGCGACCGACCGCCTCGGCATGATTCAAGCCATTGGGCGTTTGATTCAGCAAGTCGTTACCACGGTCTCGCTCTCAATCGCGATCATGTTGTTCTCTCCCTGGCTGATGCTGCTGCTGATCGCGTGTCTGGTTCCGGCATTTCTGGGCGAGAGCCACTTTGCTTTTCTCGGATACGCAAAGAATTTCCGACAGACGCCGATTCGCCGGCAGCTCGATTACCTGCGCACTTTGGGCGGAAGCAGGGAGGCGGCCAAGGAGCTCAAGCTCTTCGGACTCAGAAACTTCTTGACCGGACGCTTCATTCAGCTTTCGGACCGCATCTACGATGAGAACGTCAGCTTAGCGCGCCGCCGGCTGATCGCAGGATCGGGTCTTTCCCTGATCGGGACGATCGGCTATTACTCGGCGTATGTTTTCGTGATTTGGCGCACCGTGGCGGGCGCTCTGACGATCGGCACGCTCACCTTCCTTGTCGGCGCCATTCAGCAGGCCAGCAGCAATATCCAGCAAATTTTCTCGACGCTGGCTGGCATCGCCGATCAGGCTCTCTTTGCCACGGATCTGCTGGCATTTTTTGAAATGCAGCCGACCATCCGCTCGAAACCCAAGGCTTTGCCTGCTCCGCGGCCGATGATGAAAGGATTTGAATTTCGCAACGTATCGTTTCGCTATCCCGGAAGCTCCCGGCTGGTTCTCGATAGCTTGAATCTGCATGTCTATCCCGGGGAACGAATCGCATTGATCGGAGAAAACGGGGAAGGCAAAACCACCATCGTAAAGCTGATGACTCGGCTCTATGATCCCACCGAAGGCGAGATCCTGCTCGACGGAGTGGACCTTCGCGAGTACGACCTCGACGATCTGTATGCCGAGATTGGAGTGATTTTCCAGGATTTCATGCGTTATGAGATGACCGCGCGGGAAAACATCGCCGTTGGCCAGATAGAACAAGTGAACAACTCCGAGCGCCTGCGGACAGCCGCGCGCAAGAGCCTGGCGGAGCAGGTGATCGCAACCCTCCCGCTTCATTATGAGCAGATGCTGGGCCGCCGCTTCGAAGAAGGAGTGGACCTTTCCGGCGGCGAGTGGCAGAAAGTTGCTCTTGCCCGGGCCTATCTTCGCGATGCGCAGGTTTTGATTCTCGATGAGCCGACCGCCGCGCTCGATGCCCGTAGCGAGTTCGAGGTGTTTCAGCGGTTTGCCGAACTTACGGAAGGAAAAATGGCGCTCTTTATCTCTCACCGGTTTTCTACCGTCCGCATGGCGGATCGAATCGTAGTGCTTGCGAATGGGCGGATCGCGGAGCAAGGAAACCACCAGCAGTTGATGGCCCTCGGCGGCCGCTACGCGGAAATGTTCGAAATGCAAGCTGCGAGTTATCGCTAAGAAAGAATACAGATGCCCCAGAACGCTCATCTCGAAATCGTCACGGCCGACGCCGAAAGGCCCATCAAAACCTCGACAGACGAGGCTTGTAACCTGGCCGGGCTACAGGAACAGGCGAAGAAGCTGGCGCGTAGCCTGACCAGATTGCCTGACGTTCCCAAACCTCACTTCGTGAATCAGCGCCTTGAAACCCTGGCTGTGTTCAAACCGCTGTTGACGGCGCCTCAAGCCTCGTCGGCGGAAGCGCGTCTTCCTGAGCATATGCGCTGCCTGCGCGACAACTCCCGGCTGCTGTCGACCGAACTGCGGTATGGCCAGGAGACCGTTCGAGAGCTGGATCATACGCCCCACGTGCGCATGCGAGGCGGCGGGATTACCCCGAGAATTGTTGCGCTGGCCGAAGGATTTCTTGCGGCCGCCCATTACAAGTTCACAGAGGCGGCGTTCCGTCTTTACGTAGACAGCTTCCAGGAAATCACCGCCCTCGACATGAAAGAGCTTTACGCTCTGGTTCCGGCTCTCAAACTTGCTCTGCTCGAGCACATCGCAGCCCAGACGGTGCAGCTGGCGACGCGCGAGGAAGAAATCGGCGACATTGCCGACTGCCTCAGGAGTCTTCGCGAGCTCAGCGAAACTTCCTGGCAGGAGATGCTGGAAGGATTGATCATCTTCGACCGGCTTCTCAGCCGCGACCCTGCAGGCGCCTATGCGCGCATGGATTCGGAGAGCCGCGACCGCTATCGGAACGAAATTGCCGACATCGCGAAGGCTTCCGGTCTCACCGAGATGGAAGTCGCGGCACGGGCACTCTCGCTCGCCCAGGAAGCGCAGCGAGAAGGCTTTGCCGATCCTCGTGTTGCACTCCGCCGTCGGCATGTCGGTTATTATCTTTTTGGGGAAGGAACGGCGGCACTTCATCAGAGAACGGGATTTCGTCCGACCCTTCGCCGGCGGATCGCCTCGTTCTTGCGGCAACACCCGGATGAGTTTTTCTTCCCGGGAGTGGCCTCGCTCACGTTGGCCTTCATGTCGGCCGTGCTGCTTTTGCTGACCGACAACCATACTCCGCCACACGTCATTTTGGGCTTGATGGCCGTTTTGCTTCTGCCGTGTTCACAGGGCGCAGTGCAGGTCATGAATTACCTGATCACTTCGCTGCTGCCGCCCCAGACTCTCCCAAAGCTGGATTTTTCTGAGGCAGTCCCGGATGATTGCGTCACTCTGGTCGCGGTTCCCTGTCTATTGTTGACGGAAAAACAGGTTCACAAGCTGGTAGACGATCTCGAGGTCCGCTTTCTCGGCAATCACGATCCCAACATACATTTCGCCCTCGTGACCGATCTGCCGGATTCGTTCGAGCCATCGTCCGAGGACGACCCGTTGGTCAATCTGTGTTCAGAATTGGTCCGCAATCTGAACGAAAAATACCGCGGCCAGGGAATGGGTTCGTTTTTCCTTCTGCATCGCCACCGGCTCTATAACGCGTGTGAGCGGGTCTGGATGGGTTGGGAACGCAAGCGAGGTAAGCTGCTCGATCTGAACTGCCTGTTGCAGCATGAGGCCGACAACTTTCCGGTCAAGGTCGGGAACACTGCAGTGCTGTCGCAAGTTCGCTACGTAATTACTCTCGACGCCGACACTGAACTGCCCCGCGGGTCAGCCCATCGTCTGGTGGCAACTATGGCCCATCCTCTCAACCAGGCCATCATCGATCCGCAACGCAACGTCGTTATTACAGGTTACGGCATCTTGCAGCCCCGAGTGGGAGTGAGCGTTCAAAGCGCAACCAGCTCGCGATTGGCCTCCATCTATTCCGGGGAAACCGGGCTTGATATCTACAGCCGGGCGGTATCGGACGTGTATCAGGACCTGTACGGCGAGGGCAGCTTTGCGGGAAAAGGCATTTATGAAGTAAGCACGCTGCATCGTGTGCTTCACCAGCGTTTTCCCTGTGACGCGCTGCTCAGCCATGATCTAATCGAAGGAGCTTATGCGCGTGCTGGCTTGGTCAGTGACATTCAGGTCATTGAGGATTACCCTTCCCGCTACACGGCCTACAACCGTCGCAAGCACCGCTGGTTGAGAGGCGACTGGCAGATCACCGGATGGCTGCTGCCGGTTGTATCGGACCAGTCCCGGCGTTTAGTAGCCAATCCTATTTCGCTGGTTTCGCGCTGGAAGATTCTCGACAACCTGCGCCGCAGCCTGGTTGAGCCAGCAACGTTTCTATTGTTCGTATTGGGTTGGCTGGTGCTGCCGGGTTCGGCGCTCAGGTGGACCCTGGCCACGCTCTCGCTCCTTTTTGTGCCGGCAGGGTTCCAGTTCATTTTTGCGATGACGCGAGCAGTTCTCAGGCGGCGGTGGGATTTTGCGCGAGAGGCAGTGTCCGGCCTTGTGGCTGCAAGCGGCAACCTGCTCCTGATGCTGACATTCCTGGCACATCAGGCGTTACTTTCGTTGGACGCGATTGTGCGCGTTCTGGTGCGACGCATCGTCACTCGCCGCCGGCTTTTGGAGTGGGAGACGTTTGCGCAGACGGAACTCAGTGCTGCCAGACGAACCCCCATCGACGTTTACCTCGATTGGACCCCGGCGCTGGCATTCGGCTTCGGCGTTCTGGTCTTCTTCGCGCAACGCAGCTCTTTCGCGCCGGCGCTGCCAATTTTGGCGCTTTGGGCATGTAGTAAGCGCTTGTCCTTGTGGCTGAACCAGCCGCGGCATGCCTCCCGCGACGAAGTCTCAGCAAAAGACGCTTCGCTGCTCCGCCGCTCCGCGCTCTGGACTTGGCGCTACTTTGCCGAATTCAGCACCGCCGAGCATAACTGGCTGATTCTGGATAACGTGCAGGAAGAGCCGGCTTCGATCGCGGCGCGCGTTTCGCCGACAAATCTGGGTCTGCTGCTCAACGCCCGGCAAGTTGCCTGCGAGTTCGGCTATCTCACGGTGCCTGAATTTGCAGAACAGACCCAGCGGACGCTCGCCACCGTCTTCAAGCTGCCGCGCTATCGCGGACACCTGCTCAATTGGTATGACACGCGGACGCTCGAGCCGCTCGCCCCGATGTTTGTTTCCTCGGTCGATAGCGGCAATTTGCTCGCTTCTTTGTGGTCGCTTCAGCAGGGAGCCTTGAAGCGCCTGCGCCAGCCATTGCTTCCCCATTCCCTCGGCGAGGGGTTGGCGGACCATCTGCGAGTCGTGGCGGGCATGGACTCCGCTTCGCGAACGCGCTTGCGTGGTTTGGCGGGCAGGGTCAATGGGGAAAACTGGCTGCAACATTTACTCGAGCTGCCTAACCTTCTCGCACCCGAGCCTCCCGCCGACTCAGGAAAGGCCAAGGATTGGTTCGCGAAACAGGGCGAACTGCGTCTCCATCGTATTCGAAATGTCGCTAATACCTATGCTCCCTGGCTTCTGCCTGAATTTTCGCTTTTACGGGACGATCCAACGATCCACGTGAAATTTGATCTCGACAACTTGATCGTGGAGCGACTTCCCAACTTCATCGATGCGCTCGCAGTCTGTCTTGAATTCGCCGCGGTTCCCGACGATGATTCGGGCGAACGCAGTTTCTTGGTCCAGCGCTTGCGTTCTCTGCTTCCCGGTGCTCGCGCGGCTGCGCTGCGGCTTATCCAGGACTTGCAGACTGTCGCCGCAGATGCGGGCAGGCTCGCCGACGAAATGGATTTCCGGTTTCTCCTCAACCGGAGGCGCAAGCTGCTGTCGGCTGGATATGATGTGGAAACTGAGCAGTTGCACGGCGCTTGCTACGACTTATTGGCCACCGAGTCGCGCATCGCGGTATTTGCGGCCATCGCCAAGGAAAATATTCCGCAGGAATGCTGGTTCACGCTGGGCCGAGGCCACACCCTGGACCAGGGACGTCCCGTGCTGCTCTCCTGGACGGGCACGATGTTCGAATACCTGATGCCGACACTCTGGACGCGCTCCTATCCCAACACGCTGCTGGAGCGTTCGCAGATTGCGGCGGTGCGCTCTCAGCAGGCCTTTGCAGCCCGCAAGCGTGTTCCATGGGGCATCTCGGAATCCGGCTTCTTTGCCCTGAGTGAGACGGGCCAATACCACTATCGCGCCTTCGGCGTCCCGCAGCTTTCCATCCAGAAAACCGAGCCCAAGACACTGGTCATTTCGCCCTATTCGACATTCCTCGCATTGCCGGTCGATCCAAAAGCGGCGGTGCGGAATGTTCGCCGGATGGCGCGTGAAGGTTGGCTTGGAGAATACGGCTTCTACGAAGCCGCCGATTTCACCCGTTCCCGGCGTCCCTGGCTACAGCGCTGCGGACTGGTCCGCTGCTGGATGGCCCATCATCAGGGCATGACCCTGCTGGCGCTTGCCAATTTTCTTCACCGGGGTGTAATGCAGGAATGCTTCCACGCCAACCCGCGCGTAAAGGCCACAGAACTGTTGCTCCAGGAAAAGCCGGTCGCCGCTGCCCGGCGTCGCCGCTACCGGACCGCGGCGGCGTAACGTTCGTCGAGCTAGCGGAACTTGTATCCCGGCTTTAATTCACACTGGTAAACTCTCGTCTGATCGGAATTCAACCTGGCATTGCACTCTGCCCAACTTAGGAAGAGATTTGGACCCAGGGGAAAGACGATTGCATTCCCTCCCAGCTCAGCTTCGATACTGACGCCCTCCGCCGCGGCGGGCAGAGTAAAGTCCAGCCCACCGTCGAAAATTACGGGATAAAACTCGCGCACCACGTTGGCGACCATGGGATGAATCACTTCGGCTTGGAGAAGAAAAGTCGCAGTGTCCGACCAGTTGCGCACCGTCACGCTGATGTGCTGCCCGCCTTTGGAAAAGCCGTCATCGTCAATCTTGGTGAACGGACATGGGCCCGCAATACAAGACGCGGTTGCGTTCTGAAATTCGTTGCTTTCGCCGGCATCAAGGGAAGCCGAGCCCAGTGCCGCCTTCCATTTTCCATCTGGCGAGCAGGGATGCTGTCCCTTGCAGGGCACGTTGCCTTTGTTCTCAACCTGAAATGTCTTCACCGCGCTGCCGACGTTCGCAATCGTCGTAGTTTTTACCGAATATCGCACTCGCACATTGGCAACGACCACTGCGGGCCGATTGAGCGAACTGTCGGTATGTACCACGGGAACCATGCGTGCGATGTATAGCTGGTCCCCGACGAATTCTTTGGAATCGAGCGGTTCATAGTCCGGGTGCTGGAATCGCAGCGTAATCGGCATCCCTCGCCGGATTGTCTTGCGCAACGTCAGACTGAAGAAACCGGACGCATCCGAGGTAGCGCCAATTGTACCAATGCCGTTGGTCGCAGTGATTTTCACATCTGCAATCGGTGACTCCTTATTAGGATCGACGTCGCGGCGGACGACGGCTCCGCGCAGGGTGATTGGATGAGCGATCGCAAAACGCAATAGCAGCAGTGTCACAGAGGTCCCCGCAAGGACCACAATGGCCGCTATCCAAATCGTTATTCTCGTTCTGCGAGTCATTCAATCGCTGGTCTTTTCCTCTCGGCTAGGCACCGGCTATGGCAGATTTTACAACCCCGAAGGGCCCCTTCGATGGGGTTGTGCACTTCCTGCTAGTTGGCTTTCACGGAAAATCAGCTAAGATTTGCTAAGTGAGTCAGGGGAAAGGCTGTTCACGGCGGGAACTGTTGCGGCGGATCGCGGCCGCAGGCTTCTGTCTCCCTATCGGCCAACGCCGACTTGTCCCGCTGCTGATGGCCCCGCAGGGACCACGCACTCGACCCGCACCCCTTCCCGCCAAGACTTTTCTTTCTCAAGAAGACGATCAGTTCCTGGAGGACCTGGAAAAAGCTAACTTCTTGTTTTTTTGGGAACAGGCCAACCCGGAAACGGGACTGGTAAGGGACCGCTGCAATGTCCGCACGGCCGACAATAGCGTCGTCGCCAGCATTGCCGCTACAGGTTTCGGTCTCACCGCAATTTGCATTGCAGCAAAACGCGGGTACATCGCCGTCCCCGAAGCCCGTGGCCGCGTTCTTGCTACTTTACGTTTTCTTTGGAAAAAGCTGCCCACTCATCGTGGATTCTTTTTCCACTGGGCCAACATCAACACTGGCGAAAGAGTGTGGGACTCGGAGGTCTCTTCGGTCGACACGGCGATCCTACTTTGCGGCATCCTGAGCTGCAGGCAGCAGTTTGCGGCGCATTCTGAAATCAGCCGCCTGGCCTACGAAATTTTTGACCGCGTGGACTGGACTTGGCTTTCCGAAGATACCTCGCTGCTGCCGCAGGGATGGTTGCCCGAGATCGGTTTCTTGTCCTCGCGCTGGGATTACTATAGCGAACTGATGATGATGTACCTTCTGGGTCTGGGATCTGCATCCCACCCCTTGAAAGTAGAGACGTGGAACGCCTGGAAGCGCACCACCTTCGAGTACGACGGTTTGCGCTACATCGGTTCCTTCGCGCCGTTGTTTGTGCACCAGTATTCGCAGGCCTGGTTTGACTTTCGCGGCAAGCGCGACCGTTATGCCGACTATTTCCAGAACTCCGTGATTGCCACTGATGTCCATCGCCGCTTCTGCCTGGAACTGGCCAGACAGTTCCCCGATTACAGCGATGACCTCTGGGGCATAACCGCTTCCGATTCTGAGAAAGGGTACGTGGTCTGGGGAGGCCCGCCAGCGATGGGCCCGATCGACGGGACCGTCGTGCCCAGCGCCGCTGGAGGGTCGTTGCCCTTCCTGCCCCAGGCCACGATGCGCGTCCTGCGCACCATCAAGACGCGATACGGAGGGGCTTGGAGCCGCTACGGATTCGTAAATGCGTTCAATCCCTTGAAGAACTGGTATGACACCGACGTAATCGGAATCGACACCGGAATTACCATGCTGATGGCGGAAAACGCCCGCACGGGATTTGTCTGGGAAATTTTCATGAAAAATCCCGAAGCACAGCGTGGCATGCAGCGCGCCGGATTTGAGAAGTATCAACCCTCTGATTCGCAAACGCCGTCGCGATGAGTGACGACGCCTAACCTGCGTAGCGGGAATCCGATTTCTGGTACTTTTTTCCCTATTCCGCCGTCCCATTCGGCCACAAGTGCCCTCGCTTTTCCTAACGTAAAGATAACAAATGGTTTGATCTTAGATCGCTCTCTAGTGCCGGGAATCACACCGCCTGGTGACAGATTGCACAGCCGCTCTCCTGAGGGCGCGAGAGCATACAGACTGAGTTGCCAGGTCCGACAGAGGGCAGGTCATGAAGAGAGTTCTTATCCTGGGCGCAGCGGGCAGAGATTTTCATAACTTTAATGTCGTATTTCGCAGCAATCCTGATTATCAGGTGGTCGCTTTCACGGCCACGCAAATCCCCGATATCGCAGATCGCCGCTATCCGCGCGAGCTGGCGGGCGGCCTGCTTTATCCGGACGGGATTCCAATTTTCGAAGAAAAGGACCTGGAGAGGTTGATCGCCCAGCACCGCGTAGACATCGTGGTGTTTTCCTACAGCGACATCTCACACCAGAACCTCATGCACCTTGCTTCCCGCGCCGTCGCCTCGGGCGCGGATTTTTGGCTGCTGGGTATGGAGCACACGCAGCTTGAAGCGTCCGTGCCGGTGGTCTCCATTTGCGCCGTGCGCACGGGCTGCGGCAAGAGCCCGCTCTCCCGGTTGGTAGTCTCGGAGCTACGCCGCCAGGGCCGGAAACCGGTGGTGGTTCGTCATCCCATGCCGTATGGCGATCTGGCGGCGGAGGCGGTACAACGCTTCGCCACAATGGGGGACCTGGAGACACAGCAATGCACCATCGAAGAACGCGAGGAGTACGAGCCACACATTCGCCAAGGCACCGTGGTGTATGCCGGAGTGGATTATGAAAGGATCCTGCGCCGAGCCGAGAAAGAAGCCGACGTCATCCTGTGGGACGGCGGAAACAATGACACGCCGTTCTACAAGTCCGATTTGGAGATCGTCGTTGCCGACCCACACCGCGCCGGCCACGAGTTATTGTACTTCCCCGGAGAAGTGAATCTGCGGCGCGCCGATGTGGTCGTGATCAATAAGGTGAATACGGCTGCCGAAGACGACATCGAGACGGTACGGCGAAATATTCGGGCAAACAATCCAGACGCCAAAATTATAGAGACTGCCTGCCGTGTCTCAGTCCCAACACCCGAGCTGGTGAAGGGCCGCCGCGTGCTGGTTGTGGAAGATGGCCCGACTTTGACCCACGGAGAGATGCGGTATGGCGCCGGGGTGGTCGCGGCCGAGGAATGCGGCGCAGCAGAGCTCGTCTACCCGAAGCCTTTTGCGGTCGGCTCCATTCGCGAGGTTTATGAGCGGTATCCGCATCTGGAACAACTTCTGCCCGCCATGGGCTACAGCATAACCCAGCGGCACGAACTGGAAGAAACCATCAACCGCGTGCCTTGCGACCTCGTGTTGATCGCGACGCCGATCGACCTGGCGCAGATCATCAAGATCAATAAACCGACTCTGCGGGTTAGCTACGAAGTGGAAGAACTGACGCATCCCGGATTGGCTGAGATTCTTGGGCAAATGGAAGTCCCGGCGGAGGTGGGTCGATGAACGGCAAAGATTTCGTTTCCCTTCGGGACTTGGCGCCTTCCGAAATTGAATATCTTCTGCTGCTGGCACGACAAATCAAGGCCCACCCGGGCGCATACGGTGAAGTGCTCAAAGGAAAAACACTGGCCATGATCTTCGAGAAGCCCTCATTGCGCACGAGGGTGACTTTCGACGTAGGTATCCAGCAACTGGGCGGCTTTTCGCTTTATCTTTCTCCGGCTGAAATCAGCTTGGGCAAGCGGGAATCGGTTTACGACGTGGCCAAGAATCTGGAACGCATGGTGCAGGGCATTATGATCCGCACTTTTGCCCACGAAATCGTGGAGCGCATGGCGGAGTATGCGGCGATCCCAATTATCAACGGGCTGACCGACTACAGCCATCCCTGCCAGGCCATGGCTGACTATCTCACGATGTGGGAAATCAAAGGCAGGCTGGAAAAGCTGAAAGTCGCGTTCGTGGGCGATGGAAACAATGTCGCGCACTCCCTTATGTTTGCCGGCGCTCAACTGGGCGCGGAGGTCTGGATAGCCACGCCCCGCGGTTACGAGCCCTGCGCAGATGTAATCGCCTGGGCCTGGAAGCGAGCGCGGGAAACCGGCGGAAGCTGCCGCACCACGAATGATGCCAGAGAGGCGGTCTTTGGCGCCGACGTGGTTTACACCGATGTGTGGGCGAGCATGGGCCAGGAGGCTGAAGCGGCCAAGCGGCGGGAAATTTTCCGTGGCTACCAGGTCAATTCTGAGTTGTTCGGCTGCGCCAAGGCCGACGCCATCTTCATGCACTGCCTGCCCGCTCATCGCGGCGAGGAAGTGACCGATGCGGTGATTGATTCGCCGCATTCGGTTGTCTTTCAGCAGGCGGAAAACCGGTTGCATGTTCAGAAGGCGATCATGCTGGAGCTGATGAAGGATGTGCCTATAGGGTTTGCCCATGCGGTGACGGCGCCGGAACTGGTGCATGCGTGACAGGAGCAGCTGTGAAAACCATGCTGCTGGCGGTCGGTGGGAACTCGCTGATTCGGGCTGGTGAAAAAGGTACTATCGCTGAACAGTTGGCCAACGCGCGGCGCACAGCCGCAGAAATTGTCCGCCTGGTGCACGAGGGCCATCGGATTGTCGTTACACACGGCAACGGCCCGCAGGTAGGAGCGGCCTTATTGCGCTCTGAACGCGCGGCCAGCCAGGTTCCCGGCCAGCCGCTCGAT
>Ga0335073_10000461_pt1 | contig 52018 bp, 72 predicted proteins | sample Lox_Sample_22_FD_207093 | JGI IMG/M metagenome (GOLD analysis project Ga0335073, IMG submission 207093) | Soil microbial communities from Loxahatchee National Wildlife Refuge, Florida, United States - Lox_Sample_2.2 | ecosystem: Environmental > Terrestrial > Soil > Wetlands | place: USA... | reverse complement strand
TATCAAATCGATTTCAATTTGATGTCCACACTAGCAAACATTGCATGGATGTGGACAGGTGTTGCATGTCCAAATCTGTTGACAGCCTTTCTGTAATATCCCCTGATGCGGGTATGAAGTTCTGCCATATGCAAGGGGACGCTAGCAGAGAACAGGGGTACACCCTGTGCTTGAATTAGAGGCCGATATTAGTAAGTAATAACATATTGTTAGTACGCTGCCCATTTCCTTTAGTGGCAAATACTAGTCCGAGTACTAGTTGTGTTGTAGTAGTTACTACTGCTAGTAGTATTTGAACTTTCACAGGTTCAAGTCGATGAACGATTAGTCCAGAAAAGTTCAAATTAACCTAGCAGTATTGAAAATAGCGTGGCTACTCGTAGTGGCACCGAAACACATTATTATCAAGGCCCTCAAGTTTGATTAGCTAGTTTGAAATCGTATATTAGTATTACCCCTTCCAGACAAGGAAAAATGAAATTGTCCTAGTACTAGTAGTAAGCGCTGGCCCCTCGTTTGCTGCTGATCCTTTTCGATGAGTGAACATCATCAGTAACAGAGAGAACCAAATTATGCGATCCAAAGACCGTGTATGGAGTTCACTTGAGTGATTGGACTCGGCCGCTGACGAGAAGAGCTAAGCCTGCTATATACTAGTAGTAAATGCGGTATACTAACACGTTATCAGACATGGGCCAATTGCAATCGGAGCACTCGAAAGTGCTCAAAATATACGGAGCGCACGCAGCAGTAGACCTTGTTCCAAAGCACCATCAGATCCCCTCTGTCAGGATTAACTTCAAGCAAAGCAATTGCATATTGAGATGACTAAAAGAAAATCATAAGGGCTTGAACTTAAATAACGCCAACATGTGACTCAACTTCTGCACCACGGTCCAACCCGAATCGAAATCCACGGCAGGTTGAACGGCGTCTGCTGGTAGTATTTTCTATCAATGCTTCAAGCGAACCCGAAAGAGGTAGCGAATTTTGACTTGCGATACATCGTAGACGATGAACTAGACTTGTCAGATTTGGAGGTTGTGGAGGTAAACCTCGTCGTAGACAAGGGATAGATCGAGTTGAGAGCTGTTCTCGATGCTTGTGTCTTGGGAAACCATGGTAATACCCTCAAGTTCAGGAGCCAACGTCTTCGCATCCACGAACTTCGTGGGTCTAGAACGTCTATTGAAATCAGCGTTACATAATCCCCGCACTCACCCGATCCCGTGAGTAGCAATGCTTCCCTACAAAAGAGTTACATAGCACGTGATAAGGCGATACCGCTCTCGAACAGTTGCTCGCTGCATCGTAGTCTGCATACTTGCATTTGTATAACGGATCTCCCAGTTGTGCCTCGCATAAAAGTAAGAGGCCTTCTCCTTTAGACTCATGAAAAGCGCAATAGTTTGCAGATTTCGAAGCCATGTTTGCTAGATACTAAACGCTCAGTGACGGCAAGGCAATGGCTGATACAATCCCTTTCCCAAACATATATCCATTCACTGGAGCTTCACTGCGATAGTAAATCAGCCATATAGAGTTCCTTGGGCCTGCTTACGGGGGAGCAATGCGGAGGCCTTGAGATAGAATGCCTAGAACGGTTACGTGTGACGCAAAGATAAGTCAAACCTGCGAAGTTGCTAACTCGACTTCCCTAAGATGTTAGAAGAGCGGACAATAGTTACAGTACGTGCCACAAGAGCCATCGATTATCCCTTTCAAACGAGTTCCTGTAGCCCCTCAGCATTTCCCCATTGAAGTGATCACCATCCCGCCGTGAGCCATCGCTCTTCCTCCAGAACCCTTTTCACCCTAAAGATCTCACAGATTTCGAGCCCAAACGCATGTGTGGACCCATGCGTAGAGTGAAGATACCCAGACAAATGACGATATTCTTCAGAGGTAGGATCGACTAACGGTGAGCAAACCAACCAAGTTTTGCGAACGTACTCCGAGAAAACTCCTCGAGCTGGAGAGATTCAAAATGGTGGTCGATTATATTGACCATGCCGCCACCATGCTTTCGTAGAATTTCAACCTAAAAGGTCACGAGTGTCTGAGGTGGGTTCTACGCTGTTGATAATTTCTGTGGCAATCTCCATAGATCCAAGACTTTCAATTAGCTCGGCCTCCCTCTTTAATCTGTCGACATTGTTGATCACGGGTGGGATGTTGCGACCAAAGACGTGTGGGATGACCGTGTAATAACGCGAGGTCAATGTCGCCAAAGCATAGTCGAAGGACGAGCCATACTTTGTCTTGGCAAGGTTTACGTCCGCAAGTAGGTTAGAGATCTCCTTCAAGATCGAGTTCCCTTTTTGTAACGTGTTCTGGGACAACTTACCCAGTGGGAGCTTGTTGGCATCATAATTCAACGCGGTCATTGTTTCTTCCCTGATATCACGGAAGGTGTTATAACATGGACTTACATGATAGATACATCGAAAATCAATTTGACAAGCTCTTGGATTGAAGGGTCCAACTTGCTGGTTGGCACAGGCGTAGGCGACTTCCCAGCTGAGCCGGAAAGGGTCTTGTCACTTCGGCTAGAGAGGGTGTCATCATCATCTTCGTTCTCGTACGATCGTTCGATGTAAGTATAGGCTCCTAGATGGATTAACGCATGGATGTGATGAGATACCGGATTTTGGTTCCACATGTCGGTCTTCGAACGCAAGTTTTGTTTTCTGCCTAAATTTCTGTTCAAATTGACGAACCGCGGCTCCAAGATTTGTCCCGAATGGGTCGAGATGAAATTGACCTGCCTCCCCAACTCGGCCTAAATATGAATGAGAAATTTTGCCTTGAGCTCCATACCCCAGTGTGTCCAGACGTAGTATTGTGCTTGAGTCAGATGAATGTGAACTGTTACTAGGAAGTACGTCTTGTATCATCTTTCAGCAACTAGGATGTCAACAGAGATACTGGAAAAAAGTACCTGTATGTAATAAAATTTGTTGTTCTATTGAATCAGCGTAAACTTCTCAGATAGCCTTTGTATACGTTCCTCGAAATGTTTGTTTGATTGAGAGCCACATCATACGCGATCCCGGAATGATCGATATACACTTGAGTAGAGGCTAACGTAAGTAGAAGTCGCTAGCTTTACGTTACCTGCAATCTCACAATCTGGATCCACGGGGATACGTCCCTTTGCGAGACCTCGAACAGGTTTCGGAGCTAGTGGAGGCGGGCTCACTGAGCCAGGTAAGCGGTGAACAGGAGAGGTGAGATTTACTTGAGGCTGAACGCTTCCTTTGTTTCTTTGAGGGGACGGTGATGTGAGTTGGGCGCGAGCCGTCCTCGTCCTCGTCGATTTCCTTGCACGTCAGGTCTCAGCGCTCACATAATAGGGCAAACGTTGTCTTCAGAGGAGGGACGCCTTCTTTTGGAGCCTCTAGATTGCTTTGAAAGCGCGGAAGAAGATTTGGCGGCGGGGACTATCTTTTTTAAGGCATTGGGGTTCCCGTGAGTGTAGGCCGATTCATCTAAGAGTTTGTGGTCGGCAGCGCAGTCCAAAACCCAATCTTCTCCAAGGATTGTAATCGGGGAGGTAGCATTGGTGATATTATATGCAACGATTTCTTTCACTGCAAGAGAGTGAGAATGAAGGAAGAGGATTACATTTTGTATTAGTAGATTTTAAGAATTCTTGTTCAGACAGACAAAGATGAGTTGGCGGATCGCGCAGGTCCAAGGTGGTGACTAGTTTGCCGCCATTCTCAGTAATGGCCTTTGCCAACTCTCCTGGCAGGTGTTAAAATTTCTGTTATACAGAGCTATGATACCTTGAGTCACAGTCTTGAACCGTCCAGCAATTATAAAGCGTAAGCCTTCAAACATTGAGTTCGCCATTGTTCAAAGTTGAACACGTTTTAGTGTTTGGCTCAGTCCCAGATAGGTGTCCAATCCAAATGACCGTCTCTAGCTGGGAAAGCTCCGCAGCCTGGGATCTGTTTTTGTCGGAAAGGAATGTGTTTCGGTTGCGAGAGTTCAGAAGCGAGAAAGTGCGGACGAGGTACGGGAAAGGCCAAAGGGACAAAGGCACGCCGATCGCTCGTTGTCTCTGACGATCAATACAATCCCCATCCAATGACATTCACCAAGTGTGTCCACAGGGTAAGGATTTCTGTTTCCTGACTAGTGTGGCTTGGTTGGCTAGTGATTGACCTGCGTGCTTTGAGAAGGCTCGACCAGAAAGAGCTAAGACGTGCAGTGGAACGCGATGCTGGGGTTTCGTCAATCCAAGTTCAAACACATATATGGACAGGGAGCAAAGAAGGAATTGTCCTATGACAATGTCAGAGTTACGAAGAATGCCTGGGACAGCAACCTCATCAAAGTCAACCCTCTCTACCTCTCCGTCAACTGGGATTCCGCAGGTAGACCATTACCCTTCGTTCTCGATCACATACTCGTGTCTATTGCAATGGAACTGACTCTGTGAAGGAGGCGGTGCGCTCGCAGTTATTCCTTTGACAGAGAGAGGAAAACTTCCCGATTTGATCCCACTTTTCAAAGGTCATTCGGGCCCAGTGCTGGACACTGACTTCAACCCGTTCAATGACTCGCTGCTCGCGTCAGCTTCAGAGGACGGCAAGGTCTGCTATCTCCAAGCTTCTTTCAATACTAAAAGCTTATTTCCAAGATATGTTTATGGTCAATTCCGCCCGATTTCACCGTCTTGGAAAAGGACGCCGCAGACATATCTCCAGTTTCTAAACTCACTGGCCATTCAAGGTACAATGAAAACTCTAAAACCGCTGATCGATCGTACAGGAAAGTAGGGAACGTAACTTTCCATCCAAATGCCGACAATGTTTTGGCCAGCACAAGCGGTGACTACACACTGAAAATGTGGGATATCGTTACATCATCGAACCACTTGACCCTTAAACATGCCGATATCATCCAATCTCTTTCTTTCAATCGAGAAGGAAACTATATTGTTACGACATGCCGCGATAAAAAGATCCGGGTTTGGGATCCGAGAATGAATAAAGTTGCCCAAGAGGCTCCAGGGCACGCAGGCGCCAAAAACTCCAGGGCAGTGTTTTTGAACAACGACCGAATCGCCACGGCCGGTTTCGGGAAAATGTCTGATCGCCAACTGGGACTCTGGGATGTCAAAAACTTGACAGAATCAATTGGAGGTTTGACGATGCTCGATCAATCGGCCGGAGTCATAATGGTAGTCGTTCGACTTGTTCTCTGTGCTCACACCGGGGTAGCCATTCTATGATTACGATACCAAGGTTCTTTACCTTGCGGGGAAAGGGTATGGATCCAGTTTAACCTGCTTGTAACTGGCTAGTGACGGCAATATTCGGTACTATGAGTTTGAAAACGATGAATTTTGGCCACTTGCTGAATACAAGTCTTCCGATCCACAGCGAGGTGTCGCCTTTATGCCAAAGAGGGCTCTTTCTGTAACAAACTGCTTTTAGGTGGTAACTTGACTATAGGTTCATGAAAATGAAGTAATGCGTGCGTACAAGACGGTTCGGGATGTACTCATTGAACCCATTAGCTTTATTGTTCCCAGGAGGGTACCCCCCCACTTGAGATACGGGGATCCCTAATGCTATTTCAGTCTGAAGCGTTTCAGGAAGATATTTACCCAGACGCGTTGAGTGGAGAACCTTCCCTACCGGCCAACGACTGGTTCTCCGGCAAGGATGCTCCCCCATGCCTTCTCAAGATGGAGTCCGTCTACCAATTCGGAAACGGCGGCCAACCCACACGCGCAAGGGAGTTTAACCCTGTCCATCAGTCTCCAACACAAGTAAAATCTATCCCAAATCTCGAGCGGAAAGTCTCTCCTCAAAGCGAGACTGCTCCTACCCAAGCGTCCACCACTATGCCACCCGCATCAGAGAAGTCCGTCTCCTCGGTCATTAGAACATCTTCCGAGCAGAAGAAGTCGCCCACTCTTGAAGTCCGGAAAGAGCACGAAATACAGGAAGCCCCTGAAGCAGAAGAACAACGAATACCTGAAGGCATCGATAAACACCCCAAGGACGTCGTTCCTGCTTTGGAGGTTGGAGGAAATTTGCAAATTGTTTCGGGCCCTACGGTATTCCCACACCCCATCTAATGCACTAACAATGCATTAGATACCTGAACTTGACTCTTCGCCTAAACCGGTTTCAGCTGATACAGCTGTGCAACGACTTCTTAATGTCGTGGAAATTCAATCCGAGACCATTGAAAATCAATCGAAGAGAATCCAGGTGCTGGAAGACCTGCAGGCTCAGTATATTAAAGCTCTCAACAAACTTGAAGCCCGTGTGGAAAGTATGTTAATGAAGGTACCTAAGGGAGCAGATGAGCTCGAGCACGAGGATGGACAGTATGTAGAAGTTTGAAGTGGACAGGCATAATGCATTAAACACAAATATTTACCCCCTAACCCTCGTTCAGGTTTGATGCCCTGCAGATCATCTACCCCAATCCGTCTTGCGAGTCAACAACACGCACCGCAAGCCGTGATTGTCTGCCTGTTGGCTTTTCTCAAGGTAATCGGCCCCCAAAGTCTTTAAAGCTTAGGACTTACATATCTGGAGATATTCCTTGATGGCGGCTCTGAATCTCCATGACCTATGCAACAGTTTGACTAGCAGTCAAGTGCGACCTCGTCAAACCGCATTGAACGATTTGCAACGAATACTAAACAACGATGACACTTCATCACGGTTCAGGGGTGAAGTCGCCTATTCTGGTCTCTTGGAGGCTCTTACACGCAACTTCTCGATCGAACTGGCTGGCTTTCGCAAGTCCAAATCCGCCCAGGCCGTTTCACTACTCCAACTTTCCGTTGACTGTTTCCAAGCTACCGTTGAGAAAGCTCGACTTGTCATAACGAAGTCCACGACAAAGATGCTACTAAGTCACATACAAGACTCAATTCCAAATCGTGGGCAACCGGGTTATAATGAATTGGCAGCTGGTTTATTCGCAGCATTGAAGGCCATCGTCTCCCATCCACCGCACGTCGAACAGATGACCAAAGACATGTGGCATAAAACCGAAGACCTTTGCAGATCGCGCGTTGATGTCATCAGCATCTACCTTCTTAAAACCGCCGTTGACGACGATGCCGCTGCCGAGCACGACGACCAGATACTCGACATCGAAATTCAACATCCGCTCCCGATGCGCAGAGAGATTGGCGACATACTGTTCTGTCTACAAAGCCTGTACGCATTCCCTGGGGCGCCGTTCAATGGCCTCGAAGAGAATATTCTCTCATTTCTACTCAATTTCCTTGCCTCCTATGACACAGCATCCGAAGCGCGAATGTCGGCTATAATAGCGTTGAATCGACTTCTCGAGCATATCACGGTCAACAAGATTGAGTTCACCACAAGCGTTTCCAGCATCATCGTTGACCTCTCTTTCAAAATCTGGGGAGGGCGGAGAGCGGGATTTAGAGAATACATCCTCAGCTCTCTCGCTTTCATTTTTCCCCATCTTCACAAGCGCGCTGCTAAACATGGAATCAATAGCGACCTACGTTGTCGTATCGAATCGCTGCTACAGAAAATGCGCAATGATTCACGTGTTCAGGAACAAAAAGGCGGACTGGTTTTAGACGATCTCATTCTATCGACCTTGCCCCCACAATCCGAATACTGGAAATCTCGTCCCTTTCACTCTTTTTTCGGGCCGTTCTTTTCCCTTAATCCTTACTCCATGACCGCTGAGCTCCCATGGCTGTCTCTTCAAATACAGTCGAGTTTCATTTATCTCCTCGACTCAATGCCGAAACTTCTTTCGCCTATAACCAACGCCGATCCGCAATCTAAACGACGTCGCTTGTCACGAAATTTGAATCTGCAGAAAATGCTATCCGACGTTCTCCTTTTCAAAACCCAACCGGCGACGTCCTTACAGTCACTCCAAAGACTCGCATTCTATCTCAACTCTTTCCGATTGCCTGCTGACTTGATCGATACCTCCGAAATCCTCAATTGTCTGGAAAACATTTCGGATGAGATTAACACTGATTTGGTCGGCTGGTCGTACGTGTGCATGCTTCCTATACTCGGACGGACAAGCGATTCCGGTGTTAATTCCCGGAACTCTGAGCTATGGACAAGGATATGGGTCTCTTGTCTTAAGCAAGCCGCTCTTCCGGCCACCTGTCGCTCAGCTTGTGCTGTTATGGAGGCCATCATCAGTAAAGACATCCTGAATGTACGATCGCTCCTACCACATCTCAAACCAATCATGGATTACGTTGAGCAAAGGGGCCCGGGCTTGCTAACGGATAATTCCTGCGCTTTTTGGACGTCACTCCTCCGTAAACTCGAAGACGTGAGCATTTCCACAGAAACACTCCGACACGATGGTCTTGCGAGATGGATGAGGTTTCGATGGGGTGTGCAGGGGATCGGAGATGGCAATGTCCGCGGTAAACGGCTCTGCAACATAGCGCTCCCTTGCTTGCGACTGTTCTCGTCCCAACGATGGAATTCTGGTACTCAAATCGATTTAAAACATCTCCAATCAGCTCCTCTCTCTGCGGTCGGACAATGTCTTCGAAATATCTCCTGCAATTTGCGACTTATAAATTTCCTCCTCCAGTCGGAAGTCGGATGGGAAACGTCGCATGCAACCGTGATCGAAACTAAATCGTACTCTAATATAATTCCAAGAACCCTGACGAATTTGGGAGACATCCTACTTGAGAGTATCAACCTTATTAGTGTCGACCTTGGACGTTTGACGAACTCGCCGCCAATTGCGAATGATTTGGTCTTCTCTGAAGACGACATCTTTTGGTTGGTTACAGTTGCCATGCTGAGTATATCTCTACTGCGTAATCTGTTTCTATGATATAACTGACTTGGAAAGCTTCGAGAGGGCATAATGATATACTGCAAAGCATTACTGTGCTCATTGCTACACGCGAAAACGGTCTCCCCTTCGTTGACACTTGTTTGAAGGCGATCAATCCGTTCGTCCAATTGTCCATTACGGAGCTACATGAATACGAGGTCTCGGAGCGCGCCATTCAGAACGCTTTCCGCGAATTCTCCTCTGATCCAAACTTTCGCGAGTTTGTCGAAACGCTGTGTCGAATGTCAAAGAAATTCGAATCTAGTAGTACGGAATCAGAAACGGATATGGATTTTAAAAACTTTCCGCCCCAGGCCAACTTATCGGCCTCCACCCTCGATAACATGTGGACTGCAAGGGATCTAGGACGGTGTCCTCAGACAACGGACAGCTGGCGAATGCGACTCTTAGTTCAGTTATATACCGAGACACATCTTTCTGCACCCTCCCCGTATCTCATCAGTCAACACTACTTTCGAGCCTTTGAGACACAAAATCTCCTCCTAGCTGGAGATGTTGTATCTCAGACCCTCTTTTGGGGAGATAACGAGAGTCGATTCGAAAGCCTTGCCCTACTCGAGTCCTTCAAACTAAACGTCGCGAGCAACTACGAATGGGGTGGTAACGAAATGACCGCGAACGCCGCCATGAGCATTGTTTCATCGTACATGTCACCGGAATCTCAGCGAGATCCGTCGTCACCCGAAGGCGATACAATAGTACAACTCTACCGATGGGCGGTCAAAGTAGCTGGTACTCGAGAGTTATCATCTCCGAAGGCTCGAATTCGAACGGCAGCCTTGTTACGGGAAATTTCGACGGTTGACATCGAGTATGGCCGTGACGGTAAATCGGATTCTCGGCCAGGAGTGGTGTTGGTTCGGATGATCAAAGATACCGACATCCGAGTAAAGTTCGACATTGCAAATCACGTTATGCAGACATTTCTCGAGTTCCCTTTCGAAAATCGAAACCAAGTTTATCGCGACATGGTCAACAGCTTGGAGTCTGATGAAGCGTTTTGGGAGGGCTTTGCACTGCGAGCCTACACTTTGATGCAACTAGCATTCGCGTCCGATGACATTCGAAGAGCGGCGATGGTCAATCTGTTAGAACTGGGGAAGTTCCAGAGCTGTACACAAGTCGTACAATCGTGTTTCCGTTACCTCGCGACTCGAATGTACGAAGATCAGCTGCCAACTCTGTTCATGCAAAATAGCACTCAGTTCATCTGCTCGTGGATCGCATTCGATGAAGATATTTTTCAGTTTCCGATACATGTTTTCGGGTTCCATGATTATCAGTCGTGGGCCTGGTCTGTGAAAGATGAGTTGATTGCCCAGCTCCTTAATGCAGATCGATGGGATGTTGCAACGGAATTATTTCGAATTTCGACGCGCTTCGAGGATGTTGTCGTTGCAAGTCTTCCGCGTATTGTCTCATACTATTACCTCAAGAAGGATGCGAAGAACGGCTCATCGTCAGAAGTTCTGGATGGATGCAAAGCGATACTCGGCGAGGACATATATCGATCAAGGTTGTTGTCGCGTTTTGCGACTTGTCTTGCCATTATGGCCGAACGACTTGACGACAAGACACTAAGCAAAACTTCTCTCAACTTTAGTCCATCATCGACAGTGTTCGCTGCCATTGGACTCTCGGATCTCGGGCCAACGTACCCGGGACCTCCGGAGCCCTCATTCCCACTTCGAACAGTTCTCCTCGCCATCGAAAACCTGCGCCACTCCCTGGACATACCTTCCCATCAAGTTTGGACTCCTTCTAATATCGTTTTTGTGGTCCGACACCTGTTCGACCTAGCTTTAGCTACGTCAGACACCACCGTCGTCCTGTCTATCCTTCGACGAATCGCATTTGTCCTTTGTCTCATTGTCGATCCAAATTACGAGGGATACCTATCGGAAATGTTGATATTCGGTCTCGTTGGTTTTGTCGGCAATGTCCCGGTTTCCCGCGAAGCAATTCAAATATTGAAGTACGTTTTCACCAAAAGTGGACCTTACTTCGGCTCGCAGCCAGATCGGTTTCGCCAAGTCATTGCTATACTCCTATGTACCACTCAGAAACTCCGGTCTACCGACGTCGAATTTGCCGCTCAGGTATATGGTTGGATTGATCGACTGGTCGAGACGACTCTACCAGGTCATACATCGCTACGTGCTACGAATCTCGTCATAAAGCTTCTTAGAAACGATACGAAACCGGGAGCCAAAACTGTTGGACAAATTATCGACGACGTGATCTTCGAAGATGAACCCTTATGGACTGAAGCTGACCTGAGAGAATTTGCCCTGAATTTGCTCTCAGACAAAAGCACACCTTCAAGAGAACCTCTATTCACGCTCCAACGTCTCATCTCACATCTTGTTAATCCCGATATGGCCACTAAATACCCGGACGCCTCACAGCAGTGGCTGGGCCTTGCTATCGGCAGAATTTCACGAGAGATCCTACATTTTCAGCCGGAATACAAGTCGAACCACCATTTTAGGGTTCATCGAAGAGTTGTAGGTGAGGACTCTTCCAGCTGGATTGCGATATTAGAACAAGTACACTGGCATATGCGACTCGAGCCCGCTATTGCCGGACTACTAGAACAAGTCTTGCGAGATGTCTCCACTGGACCCGATTCACATCTATTAAATAAACTCGAAACCGACAAGTGTGTTGGAAAGTATCTTTCATCACCGCATATCGAGTCGAGATACATCGTTCGAGATCGATCTAAGCAGCCTCCCCCGTCAGATATCAACACATGGACCGACCTCGACTCGTTTCGATCGTTTTCCTCGTGGCACCAATCACTGGCTTGTTCGATAGCAGAGCAGTTACCGACGCAGTTTTTCCTATTTCTTGTTCAGTCGATGGAAGCGTCGACAAAATTCTGTGATACTGTCCTACCGTATCTCATCAATGAGTACCGATCTAGAACCGACTACGACGGAAGCCTCACCGAGATCTTCAACAAAATCCTTCGTGTCGGTGACATGATCAACAAACAGTATCCTCGCTTCATCATTTCCGTCATTCTCTTTCTTCGCCAGCATCCGTCTTATTCACCAATAAAGAAACAGCGCTTGGTGGATGAAATCGATTATCTACACGCAGCGAACGCAGCGGTGTCCTGCAACATGTTCAAGACAGCACTGCTCTTCCTCGAGATATCAGGGAAGCAATATGCTCTCCATTCTCATCAACGGCTGTTCGATAGCGTCCTGTCCGCAATTTATCGTAATATCGATGATCCGGACATGACCTATGCATTATCGCAAAATATCAATCGATCATGGAACGAACTTCTCGACGTGTTTCAATTGCACCACGACAGGGAAATGGTAGGTGATCTAAGACAGTCTAGGCTCCGGGGAAAAGTGGAACTGGGAGTTGGCCTATCCCCAAACGATGAGGACCTTCGTGCCGTAGGAAATATAGTGAGTCAAAATGGGTTCCCATTGCGATCTGAATCCATCTCCGGTATTTCCCGAGGCAATGTCGAAGATAAACAGTGGTCGGTCAGCGTGTATAAGTCTGCCTGGCGACTTGGCATATGGGACCTTCCGCCTCAAGTGACTTCAGTTGACCCCGACACTCTCATCTACACAGTTTTGCTTCACCTCAGAGACGCTAAAAACGCTTCGCAATTTTTTCCAATTCTGAATTCAGCTATCGTTCAAATGGCGGATCAATTCTCGATCGGTTTTACCACTACGGAAAACGCCAAAGCTGCTTCTTGTCTTTCCATGCTCGGAGATATAAGCGAGCTCTTATCAAATTCGAAACCAATAGCTATTGCGGGGCACGATTGGACTAGTCGTATTTCGCTACAGGCTCGCTACGGAAGGTAAGCGAGTCTCGGAACCATGCTAAATATCAGTTACGAAGAACTCGAACCAAGCGCCTCTCTACACAACGCAATCTTCAAAATCTTAGAGCGTCAACCCACGATCTATGGCACCACATTACACGACTGCACACTTATATTAATCGAATCCTCTCTCAATTTTTGTGAGATGACGAGGTTGTGTGGAAATTCGGACGATTTACTTGCAGCGTTGGCCAAGACAGGTTTCCTCGAGCAAAAGTTTCATCAAACGAAGCATCATCAAAACGTTTATCCAGCTGTGCTCGCCGAACGAGCCGAGATATTATGGAAACGAGAAAAGAAGGTGGAGGCCATTCAGACTCTTCGCAGTCTGGTGGGGGATCCGGAGGCAAGTAATTTCTCGTTTCGGTTGGTACCGAAGGAGCTCATATTCGCAAAGCTGGTAAGCCGAACTTGTTTGATCGTGATTGAGATTCTAGGCATCGTGGACATCTGAAATGCGACTAGCCCCATCTGACGCCATTGTCCACGAATTCCTGGAACCGGCCACTCGAATCCTGTCGGAAAGACCGTTAAAGGACGGCGAAGTTGCTGGGAAAGTTTTCTTTGAATTCGCTCAGTTCTGTACAAGTCAACTCGAGGACCAACACGGGATCGAAGACGCCAAGCGAATGGAAAGTCTTCACAAAGCGAAACAAGAGGAGGTACAAGCATACTCAGCTCTCATCAACACCGCGGAAAGAACCAACGACAAGGCCACCATAAAAAATCTGACAAGAGATTACGAACGAGCCCTGAAGTTACAAAGATTGGACAAGGCTGAATGGCAGCGTCTTGTGAATTTACAGCAAGTGCTTCTGAAAAAGGCTGTCGAGAACTATTTGAGGTGTTTTTCTGCCTGCACAGATTTTGACCATTATGTGCCGAAATTCTGTGCTCTTTGGCTGAAACACTCCAAGCAAAAAGGCGTCAACACTGTGGTGGCGGATGGTCTCGACCTGGTTCCGTCACATAAGTTTTTGCCTCTCATGCATCAACTTTGCTCTCGACTTTCGATCGATGGAGGAGAATTTCAAGACAATCTTGGCACACTTCTTTTGCGTCTACTACATGATCATCCTTACCACTCTCTGCATCAAATATTCAGCACGATTTCCACAGCTGGAGACTCGGTTGCCGTCGGGAGGTCCACGGCCGCAAAAAGTCTTGCACACAGATTAGACCGCCATCGCCGAGTCGGCGAAGTTCCTGTCTATGAGATTTCTCAACGATTAAATGAGCAATTCACCGCTTATTCTGAACTAGCCAAGACCCCCGTCGACAAGAAACAAGGCACCAAAGAAATTCAACTGTCGATGTATCCCCAGCTTCGGAAATTTCGGTCCAATGATCTCGCCATCCTCAAATTGCCCCCGCCAAGCCTAAAACTGCCAGTTTCTCCGGACCGCCGTTATGCAGAGGTTTTGCACATTCAAAAATACCATCACACTTTCCGCATTGCAGGGGGGGTGAACCAACCTAAGATTCTTGACTCTGTTTTGTCCAATGGTAACTCATTTCGAGAATTGGTATTTTCCATGCTTCTTTTAAGCTGAAAAACGCAGGTCAAAGGTGGAATGGACGATCTCCACCAGGATGCAATTATGCAGCAGATTTTCGAAGAGATGGATGGAGTGATGCAGAGAAATCGAGAAACGCGTCGAAGGAGAATGCGAATTCGAACCTACAAGGTGGTCCCTCTAAAGCCTCAGACTGGAGTCATCGAATGGGTGTTGGACACGATTCCGTTGCTGGAATACCTGGATCAAACCCATCACGCTATTTACCAGAAGGACTGGAAATGGTCTGTTTGCCGCCAGAGAATTTACGACGCAGCCCAGATGGACCACAAGGAACGCTTGCGAATTTATCAAACAGTATGTCAACATTTCAATCCAGTACTACGATATTTCTTCCTCCAATTTTTCAAAGACCCAGACTCCTGGTTATCCCGCCGCATCAGTTATAGCCGAAGTGTCGCGGCATCCTCGATGATCGGCCACATCCTCGGTCTCGGTGACAGACATGGCCAAAATATTCTATTGGACAAGCAAACCGGGGAGGTAGTGCATATTGACCTAGGGGTGGCATTCGAACAGGTTCCCCTTTGCTTGACTAAATACTAATGCTATAAGGGCAAAACGCTACTCATTCCTGAAGTTGTACCTTTCAGACTTACCCGCGACATTGTGGACGGATTTGGGATTTCTGGATGTGAGGGCACTTTCATTCGTGCTTGTACATTTGCTTTGACTGTCTTTCGGGAGGAAGAGGACACGATCACTACATTTCTGGATGTTTTGAAGCATGATCCTCTCTACAACTGGTATCCAATCCGCCAATAAAATGCACAAAGAAACTGATATATCTTTACCCAGGACTATATCGCCATTGAAATTGTTGGCAATGCAGCAAGAAATGCAGAGTACGACGACGAAATTGTCAGGAAAGCAGCCGGAAAGTGTCCCAGAGATGGAAGCGGATCGAGCTGTCCAAATGGTCAAGCGGAAACTCTCGTCGCGTTTGAGCGCCGAGGCTGATGTTCGACGACTAATACTTGAGGCAACAGACGAAGGGAATCTCTCGCGGATGTATTGCGGTATGCCAATACCAATCCATGAAACTAACGTACAGGGTGGGCAGCGTTTGCATGAGGAAGCTGGCAATTTTATTAGCGGCAGTTGAGTTCATGTATGGTGGGGATCGCTTGGAGTTAGGTCGAGTTCAGTATATTATGAATCTATTCAATTGATTTCACTCCTGTACATTCCACTATTTCATGACTTGCGCGCATCTTCTGGTCTAAGCATGTCGATACATCTTCTCGCTTCTTTCCGCTTCTTTCCCCTCTGAACTGAGATGACTGTGTATGTTCCTGGTCAATGATTCGGTGGGTTTAATTTTCAGCGGAACGACGTTATCGAAAACCTCGACGGGAGGAATTATGGTACCGCTTAGTTCGGGCTGAGGAGGTTGCCGCTTGGAACGAGATTTCCTTGCGGGGGATCGACGCTCGGCTGGAGTAATTTGTGCGTCGAGAAAATCAAGCTGCGGGCGAGACCCTGCTAGCACGGGTGTTCGAGGTTCGTACAACCATCTCGATTTCAGAGAGTCGCCAACAGTAGAAGACTTTGTCAGTCGGGCATCAGAGCGAGATAGCAATTGGAAGATGTCGAGAGACTCTCCGTGTGGAATAGCCGTGCTGTGTGAAGGGGTGACACAGTCCATATTGACCTCCTTTCGAAGAACATGGTCCACGTCCACAGCGGAAAAGAAAGCTACTCCCTAAACAAAGTTCAGAGTACGAAGAAGGTGAGCCGACCTGCGGGACATCATTTATGCCCACTTGCTCACTAAACATTGCACGGGTCCAGAGATTACTTATCTGAAGCGCCATCGCCGCACGGTAAGCATCCTCTTCTTTGACTATATATCGGATCTCATCGTGAACAGTGATAGAGAGCCGAGCGTCGATCGCATACGTTTTAATCAGGTATTCCATACTTACGATGAGTAAGTGCAGGTAGTCGACACCGCTAGATTGAATCGCCCAATTGATTCGGCTCGGCATGAATCCCCCTTTGTTGATGTAGCGTTGCATAAGAGCCTCCGTAATCGCACAGGCCAACACTGGAGTGCGAGGGACATCTTGCTCAGCGATCGCCTCCAGCTTATTGAAGACCACTGACTCGGTTCCCCCTCTCCAAAATGGTTTGTTGTTATTTAACGCTTTTGACTTCGATTTGTGCCCCTTCGTAGATTCGTACAACTCGGTTGCGACCCGTTCGGCCTCGACGTCGCTAATGCTGGGATTGAATTGATGCAAGAGTTGAATGGCAAACTTTAGTCCGGCTCCATATATCCGTCCGTAATTGAAAACCTACGGGAATCAGACGAAAAGAGTTTGACCGAGAAAGCTTACTTTTGCGTCATTTCGTGATATCCCAAGGATTTTGGCAGTCTTCGAGTGCAGGTCTGTCCCAGCAGCCTTTGTGCCTTCCAGAGTCATCCAACCTATCGCTGTGGCGCCATGTAAACCAAACTCTGCATCCCCAAAAAGACTGGCAATCCACAACTCCTCGCTATCAACGTCGGCGCCGACAAACTTGTAGCCTGGAGGAGCCTTGACCATAGCTTTGAGCTCGCTCCCGACCCGATTCTTTTTCGCGTTGCTTGCTGTCAGCCAGGTGTTTTCGACGGCTCGACGAGTGATCGTTCCCATCGGGATGATCTGAGGAAGAATAATGCCGAATCCATCCTCCCCAGCTCGCATCAAACCCATGCTTGTGTCACTGTCCCAGACAACCATCTGAGACTTTATGCGCTCCCTCGCACTTATCCAGTACGAACAAGCAGCATTCATATCCAGCGCTTCCTTGGCATATTCAAACTCACTCGAAAGAGTTCCCTCTTCAAATGCAGCTAGATAACCTTTCGCCATTGGATTTGCAACACGTTTTTTTGGACCGTCCTTATGAGGCACTTTGAAAAACACTCCCTCATTGTCCATTCGTACCTTCATTATGGGCTCGTCCGACATTTCACAAAGTGTGAAGTGTTTGGCGTGGAATTTCATGATTTCTTGTCGGTCTGTGACTCGGAATACCCAACCATATTTGTCGCTCCAAACTAACGGATTTCCTTCCCACGCGAGGCGGAGGAGAAGCGGAGCAATGCGCGTGCGGACCGTAAGATTCATCGGAGAGTCGTTTGTAGGAAATAAGTCTTTGAACCACTTTGGCATCCCCGGCTTTTTCTGGGTTTTGGCTGGTTGTGGGATGTCGCCCTTTTTCTTCGGCTTGAGCATTCTCACTTCTTGCCCCGACCAGTCCAGTTGAGTCAACCAAGGGTCTCGCGACCAAATGTCTTCCGACTCCTTCAATTCGAGAGCCTTTTCAGCTAATGTTTTCAGCCGTATCTGAACATCGTCCGATAGTTTGAGATATGTAGATTCAGCATTTTGTATATATCGTTCCCAAGATCGATCGACGGGAAGGAACACCGAACTGAGTCGCAACATCGCCGCAAAGCTGACTGGATGCGGACACACATCGAGAAACGCAGGTAAAACGACACGATAGACCTTGTGGGTTGTGCTGACATCGCTGGCGCAATAGTTCATCAATTGTTCGAATCGAGCAACGATCCCTGGACGGTCCAATTCGCCGAAATAATCACGAGCTGATTTATCCAATTTGATGTTGCAATGGAAATTGGCGACATCCATCAGCGAATTGATCGAGCTCCTGGCTATCCATAATTCACTGATTTCGTCATCCGTATCGAAAGTGCCAAGCAGCTCGGAGAGGCTGAGTGAAGAGGACGCCTCTTCGGACAATTTCTCTTTTAGGAGTTTTTGCTTCTGATGTTTCATCCACGTAGGGCGTTGTCGGCTACACATTCCGTTTACCGCAACGTGCAAAGACATGGTGTCGATAAAACCGCTTCCTGTCTGGCGAAGATGGTACTCGTCTTGGATCCTTTGACGATCGTATCCGATGTTGTGGCCGACGATTATTCTTTTGCGACTTGGATCTGAGCCAAAAGGGACAAGGTGTCGTGGAGAGTCGGACTCGGACAAGAGCCATGGAGATACCCAGCCATACCACGCATCTGTCGATGCGGCACAAGCCATAACTGGGAAGGGGCTTTCCTTATACATTGTCTCGCAATCGAAGACAAGGCAGTCTTCGGTCGGGTAGGAAACGCGGGTTATTGCGCCGTCATTACCATAACGAGTCCATCCACTCTGCTTCCGCCACTGAGTCGGAGCCTTTGGTAACTCTATTCTCGCAAACGTTGTAGACATCGAGAGGTAAGGTTCAGCCGCATCTTTCCCAATTCGATAGAAGTGTTCATCGAGCGTTTTGCCTTGCAAAGGAGGAAGTTGTAGGTCGATTGGAGGATTTGTTTCGCTTTGCTTTCCCAGCAGATCATGGATAGCGAGATGTTTTTGTGAAAGAGCGACGAGTTTTGGATCGCTAACGTACGGGGATGCCGGAAATACTTGTCGATGGAGACCAGCAGAGAGCTGCTGGATTCCCACTTCGTTAACTCGGAGGGATTGTTCTATATTATAAGCGGCGAAGGTAGCTTACTTTACCTGGATCTAAGGGTAGAGGAGGAACAAGATCGGGAGCGGCTGTGGCATTATGACGGAGGAAGTGCGACGGTGAGAGGCGTATGGGTGTGCGAAGAACGCAAGTTCTCCAGAGACCATGCTTGATTGCATCTGTCAAAGAGAACATGTGCTTTCCTTTAGATTAGAGCGAATCGGGTAGTGGAAGGTCCGCCGCTCTCCATGTAGGGACAAGAGGAGCGCCGCACGCGTTGATGCCTCGAATGACTCTGTTGTTCGAAACAAAACTGCGCGATCTTCGAGTCCGAAAAGACAAATTCGGGAGCCCTAAAAGATTTGAAGACCAAATAACCCTAATACTTTCTCGTTTTTGCTCAACGAAGTCTTGCTGCCGTTGATCAATCGGAACGCCTCTCGATCTTCGGGAAAGTCTTCAATTTGAGATAGCCGTACTTCCGTCACCCAACACTTTTTCCGTCCTGCTCCATTCCCAATTGTCATTATCTTCATCTTGTCTCAAATATGGCACGTAAATTCTTTGTCGGTGGAGTAAGCTCTCTCATAATTTTCGTCTCTCTGGCAGTCTAACATGGTGCGTACAGAATTTCAAAATGAGTATCACTCCGATTGTGCCTGGTGTCCTTTACTCATTGGAACAGATGGCTTGCTCGCCAGCACCAAGTCACTTGTCGCAACCCTCAACTCTGCAAAGCTTGACCCCAACGTCGAAGTCGTAATTGCTCCCCCTGCAATCTACCTTCTCCTCGTCCAGGAACACTTGACAAACCCCAACGTCAAAGTCGCAGCGCAGAATGTATTCAATAAATCCCAGGGGGCCTTCACTGGCGAAATCTCGTATCACTGCCAAATTGTAGGTCGTAACTTACCATCCTAGCGCCGATCAGCTCAAAGATTCCGACATCCATTATGTTATCGTATTTTCTCCCGGTGTCCTGATGTAAAATCGTTCTTGCTGATACAGTGCGATATAGATTGGCCATTCTGAAAGAAGAACCATCTTAGGTGAATCTGATGAGGTACATTCTATCAGTATTTTGTCAAATAGGGAACTGATTCGTCTAGTTTGTTGCCTCCAAAACGGCCTTTGCCCTTTCTCAAGGTTTGAGTGTCATACTCTGTGTCGGGGAATCTCTTGATACTCGCGAAGCCAATGACACTGTTCCGTAAGCCACTGCCTGGAAGAATCTCCTTAATATTCGTCAGATTCATTAAGGAGCAGCTTGAAGCCGTCCATGCTCTTGTCAAGGATTGGTCGTCAATCATCATTGCGTACGAGCCAATCTGGGCCATAGGAACAGGCAAAGTTGCCACTCCACGTATACTCCACCGCTCTAAGCTATCGATTTTTAATGTAACAGAGCAAGCTCAGGAAGTTCATGCCGAGATTCGCGCTTGGTTGAAGAACAGATTGGTACTCGCCCGGATGAGATTTTACTGACTCTTTCTTCTTAGGGCGACAACGTCGCAGAATCCACCAGAATTATCTACGGCGGGAGTGTTAACGCGAAGAATTCCAAAGAGCTCAGTGAATGTTCCCTCTGGAATCTCAGCATTTGGCTAACAGATAGCGCCGGATATCGACGGATTCCTTGTCGGTGGAGCTTGTAATATACACTTTGATGATATGATCTGATTTCTAGCACTCAAACCCGAATTCGTTGATATCGTGAATTGTAAGAGCAAGTAGGCCGTATATCTCATTGTTGAATTGAACCTCTCGAGTTTCTCGTTTCGTTGGCAATATAGAGTTGCGATGGGTCATGTGCCTGGGTTAGGGATCTCCGCGCTTTCCCAGGGCGACGTTTTCCCTGAAGCATTCACGGAAATGTAACTCGATGAGTCCGTCAACTAACATCGAGCCGCCATCTCCATCAATTGAAGAACTCGTCACAGCGTTTAAACGTCGAGGCCACTTTGACACGCTACGCAAGGCGACCTTATCATCCTTTCAAAGCGGGGTACTCCTCCCTTCGGCTTGTTCTAAATATGTAGCCACAAGGTAAACAGCTCGAGACCAACCTGAGAGAGATTGTACGAGCCGAAGTTGAAAAGGACTCGAATCTCCTTTACAAAGATAGGTCAAAAAGCTCGATTCTCATCGGTGGAGCTGTCGATCGGTAGGTGTTGTTGGGTTGATTTAGCTTGCTAACATTTTAATGACAGGGCTGGAATTCTGGACGCTGTCAAAGGGGATCGGGAGCTTGCATTCGAGGAACAAAAAGTTCAGGATCAAATCAAAGCAGTCATTTCGACACTCCGGGAAGAACTAAGCCAATCTAGCTCTGCTAATCGTCAGAAGTAAATGGCGCAATGGCGTATAGATTTGAAATAGCAAAAAACAAAGACTCTATCGTGCGATTTTCGTGCATAAAACTTCCATGACAGCCTAGCCAACCCCGAGCAAGGAAATACCGAACGCTTCCCCTGCAGAACTATGAATACAGCAGCAACGAATTAGACTACAAAGAAAAAAAAGCAATTAAGCTTGACCAACACCATCTAATGAACGCTCGACGCCCTATGATACTTTTCGGGGCAGTGGATTCGCATCGTCAGAAATAGATTCCCGGGGTAATTGCACAACATTCCCGTTTGAGGTCGTTGCCTCTGCAGTTCCGTCTGCATTGACCGTCATGTCCCCATATACAAATGGTCCTCGATCAATCGTCGGCGTTGCACTTAAACTGGCAAGGTCTTCGTAAGCATCTCGACTCGCAGAAAGAGCCCGTACTCTTCTGGAAATGCCGATCGGCGGCGTAGGTACTACGGTCGCGGCTCTCGGTGTTCTGACGCCAGATGCATCATTTTCGACAATGGGGGGGAGACTTGGGGTGAGGGTTCTCGTGAGGCCGAGTTCTCTGTCGGGGCTCATGGGAGGACTGCGATCGCGTTCGTTTGGGTTGGTGAGACTGAGAGACTCCATGTCACTAGCCAGTCGAGACTCCCTTTGGTTGATAATGTGGGAAGTGAGCTCTGCTATAGGGTGAAAATTGATGATCTTGACTTGAGGATCTCGACTGGGTCCAGCATCGGCTGTAGGCGTTCGTGGATCTGTGGTACGGAGAATTGCCTCCCACGTTTCTGTTTCGACGTCCACAGGAGCCTCGAGGTCGGCGTCCTGTCGACAATTGGGGCACATGAAGAGAGGGAAATGTTCGGTGATGATTGGCCGTATACATTTGAAATGCCATGTATGTGAACAGGCGGCAACAAAGAGTGCTTGTCCTGGCTAAACGGAAGTTAGCAAATTCCATTTAGGAGTGACATACGCCGATCGGATAGAGGCAAATACTGCACTCTGATAACGAATTTGGGGAGCCGTCTGATGTTTTCCGCATTTCGAGATTCTTTCGCAGTTGTCGATGAGCAGCAACACTAGACAATAGTTAGCAGAGGATACTGAAGGCAAGGAGATTGCTTACTTGTAATCGCTAATTCTCGCTCCAACGTTGTTTGTCTCAATTCTCATTTTCACGCATCTGAATACCTCCTCGGTACCTCCCTGTTTTGAGATTAGATGGCAGCGAACGGGCGAAGCTTACTCTAAAGTCTATACCAAGTTGTACAATGTCGCCATCTTTGATAGCGTACGGCGTACTTTCGACGTTCGGAGGAGAGAGTCTGATGTGGTTGAGGAAGGTTCCGGAGCTCGATCCAACATCTTGCAAAAACCACTGGCCGTTTGATGACCACATTTTGGCATGATTTCTGCTTACAACTTTTGATCTGAATACAACGGCGCTGGGATGCTCAGAGACGAGCCGATCAGTGTGCCTTCCCACGACCAAAACCTCCCCGTCGTTGACTTTGCGGTCGATTGGGTCGAAACGTAGAGGAAGCCTGGTAAACGAGTCCATGGCAGGGACGATGCGAATGGAGATTTTCGCATCAGAGGCGCCGGCAACGGCACCGGTGACAGATGCAGATGGGGTGGTGGCAGGGACGGAAGAAGCGGAGGCGGGAGCAGGAGCAGGCGACGACTCTGCACGCCGACGGGTTCCATTCTGGGAGGCGAGGACCTGGACGTCTAGATTCATGGGGGTATGGCCGTGTCGTTCAAGGAAGGTGGGGGGTGTGTCACTTGTCCTGGTCGCCGTAGTAGTGCCCCCACCACCCACATTATTATCGTGAGTGTCTGGGGGGAATCGCGGATTGTTGCTGCTGCCGCTTGTCGCGGGCATGGCGGGTGGGAGCAAAAGCTTTGTTACTTGAACGGACAATCAATCAATCGATCAAGCAAACGAAAGGAAAAGGAGGAGGGAGATTGTCGTCGTCTTGGCCTTTGGGCTCAAGCAAATAACGAAAAAGAAAAGGACGGATGACGGGGGGTTGGTTGGACGCAAATTGCGAGAATGTTAGATGAGCACTGTGGTTATTGGTACGATGTGTGGTGGACGACAGCCGTTGGTCGAGAGCGACGGGGGTTTAGATAATCCCTCTTTTCCTTCTGAAGCTCGTTGGCATGAGGGGTCGCCCATTATCTGATTGGCCAATTTTAGGTTTGGCCGATCATCCCGCACAATATTCGAGTGGGATCAACAGAATGCCATTACCGCGTGGCGTCCTGCACTGGTTGGACCAGCCGTACTGTTATCTCGGGCGATCCCCCTTGCTATAAAATGAACAATACTATTCGATCTCCTCAACAGGAGGGAAGGAATCAATTATTTCAACTACATCCTTAATTCTGGTTTGACAATGCCCTCGCCGCCTGTGAAATATGCCGATTTTTGAATACTTAAAAAGTGTTCTAATGTTTCACTCTGTTCAGATGCCGACAAGTAACCATACGCCAAGTCCATGCCTACCCATAACTCGAGTGATTGTATGCATCACGCTCTCCCTGTTCAAATCTACGTCATCCAGATTGATGTGAAAGTCAACCTTCCGCACCGGAAACAACCCCCATTCCCGCTTCAAGCCATAGTTAGGCCGGGATGGGTCAATGATTGCTTCATCCAAGGGAACTGCTGAGAGAGGAGCAATGACAAACGTTCTGAATAACATTAGCCTGCTCGAATCATCCAACTGAGTGTACCTCTGCAGAGTATTGTTACTCGCCAAATACCACGCTTCGCAGGTACCTTGCTCGTGTTCCATTTCGGCTAGACTGATAGGAACCTTGGCGGAATCTGCCAACAACTCCCACAAACGGCTCCATCTTCCCCCAAGGTTGAATATCTCAATCGAAGTCCGATTATCCTCGAGAGGTTGACCGAAAAGCCAATCTGGGGCTGGATACGTTCGGTGCCATAGCATTCTCGTCTGACGGAATCGATCCGATTCACCCACATGCAGACAAGCGGCAGGCGGTGGGTTTTGTCGAATACGATTTGAGAGATATCGAGTGGTGGGGACGATGGCACTCTGATGCAATGATCCCATGAACACTCCTGCTATGAGATTGAAAACCATCCATGCCGTACACCAGCCATATGGTCTCTTCGCATGCTTCGGAAGCAGCGCAGGAATGCGCGCCGGACCGCCAGATTTCGGTCGTATCCGAGGAGGTCGAGAGTTGGAATTGACTTTGAAGGGGGAGTAGATGAATAAATTAGGTGGCAGAAATTGGGAGAGGCTGACTAGCAGCAGAGTGATGATAGGTAGTAGGAATCGAAACTCTTGATGCGGTCGAGACGACAGCAAAATCAGTCCAGATACACTGCAAAGAAAACAGATATCGCGAAGCAGATGTTTGATAGACGTGCGATACGGCTGAGGCGCTATTGTCGGTATCAAGAGAGCCGGTCCTAAGAGACAGGGCAAGTTAACGAGCAGGTGAGTCCAGGGAGGATGAAGTCCATGCTCCGCGAGGTTGAGGACGTTGACATTGTATTTGAAGTTGCTCCAAGGAGTGATGACAGGGCGTGATAGTGATGGATGCGGTGAAAAATAGTAGGTGTCTGCAACGATCGACACGATTGCGCCGAGGACAAAGGATAGGGCCGGCAAAATCAATTTTTGGGGACTGGGTCTGTCAGAACGCATAAATAGGAGATGGGCGTATACCGTCTAAGTAGTTCGGGGATGCAAGATACCACTGCAGGGAATAAGAACGCCGGGAACGTAATGCGAAAAAATACACCAAGCGAGCACAGTATGCCCAACGAAAATGCCGCCCAGGACACAGTTGCCTATACACTCCGTCAGCGTGTCGGAAATCTTTTCATGAATCAAAACCTGAGTATGCTTGAAGGTCAGGATGGTCACAAGACTACAACTGACAAGTATGGCCTCTATCGAGTTGGAGAAAGTATGGGTTTGGAAGGTCCACGTCACGTACGATGACGCGTACAAGAGCACCGCTGAGCGACGATGGGTCTCGCGGGCTAGGCGGGATACTGCCCAATCTTGCGTCCCAGATTAGCGACATGTAAAACAATGATCAAGATTGACGGGAAGACCTACCATTGAGGAAAGATAAGCAGAAGAACGTCAATCTCACAGCGCGGAAGAGAAGCATGGGATCAGGATTCACTGTAACATGTCAACGATGTTGGGCGATGAGCAGGATTGCATACCACCATATATCATTTTAATGATCCGTATCGGTAGCCCATAGACCAGCCATATCGGCAAGATGCTCCGAATTGGACTGTTGACGGGATTGTCGTTTGTGAATTCCCAGGGAAGAGAGGCCTGCCAACCGAGCAAGTCGCCTAGAAAATCGAGTCAGAACCACGTAGAAATATCTTTTGTGCACGGGTCAGAGCGACTTGCCTACTACGACTTCTGGACCTTGAAAGTGCTCGTCTGGGTGTATATAAGAATTGCTCACAGCAAAGTGCAGGCGTATCATAACGAGAAGGGAATAGACGACAAGGAACTGCCCTTGTTCGGAGAGTTGTAGATTTGCATCCGCAGTCTTATCGAGCTTTGTGGATTGGACTGCCATTGCTGAAGGGCGACACGCTTCATCGTCTGGTAGGACGTGCTGGTAACGAGCCCATTTTCGTTGAAGCGTTGTAGAGACTTGTTGATTTGGAAGCAGAATGATTGATCAAGACCGAGGAAGGGGGAAGTGGGGAACCGCTTGCTGGTGTCTAGGTTCCGCTCTCTGCGTGTCTGAGTTTCCCGAGAGACAAAGGGCCAGACAGTCGAGGAAAATGGTCCTGACAATGTTGGTCTTGAGCAGAGAAGACGGATGCTGCTGCTTCCGACCAGAGTCCACGTGAGAAACAATCGGACTAAGAGGTTTTCGGCGAGATAACTTGGGCACCGGGAAACGTGTCGAACCGCCTTTTGCGTCCGCGCTCCTTCACGAGGATTTACTGATGGGGCAGTGTTTTCGCTTAGCCAGACACTTGGTCGCACTCGTCTTGCTAGGGTCCGTCTCCTTGTTGTGTGCGTGTCCCTGGGTGTCGCCTGTCCGGCGGGTTTCTGTGTCCTGTCCCCTTTTATTTGAGTGGTTGACTGTCGACAAACTCTGTTTTTCTCCCCCAAATCCCTTTGATTTCGTAAGCCTCCTTCCAATCTAATCGCGTCCAAAGATAAAGCGGGAAGATTCCACAGCTTTAACGATTTTACCTGTCCAGAAATGGTTGTACAGTTTTGCACTGCGGCAAAACTGTAATCTGCAAAAGGCAATGTGCTCAGCTCTGCGATGAACGGTCTACTCGCCCCACCCTCTCCTGCTCGTCAACCCAGGAACAGAGGTGCAGGAGCTTCAGGAGGAAGAGGAGGAGGAGGAGGGGGAGAAGAAGGAGGTGCAGGAAGGAACGGCCGTCGAAGTTCGAAAGGAATCGCTGCCCGCCCCCATGGTCGAGCAAGGGGCGGTGGCTCTCGTCTTGCTTCCTCAAAACCTATAACCCAGGCAGATCTTTCACCCTCAACCCCAGCGTCGATCCCAAACGGAGAAATCAGCGACTTCACGGACACAGATTTCGACTCTGCTGATGACTCGGACTTGTCTCGTGAAGACCGTTTCAACAAGGCTGCCCCCGAAAATCGTTATGAACAAGTGCTTCCCCCAACTCCTTTTCGAGCTCGGAAACTGAGCTTATCTTCCAACAGTTAAAGATCACTCGAGAAGCAGAGAGAAAGGATGCCATCAGAAAGGGTCTGATAGACGATCCCGACAAACCTCGAAGTCTATCAGAAGCTATCCGTTTTATAGGAACATGTCCCGACATGTGTCCAGAATTCGAAATGCATCAGCGAGAGTACCAAAACAATGTCGAAAAATGGGAGATTGTACGCACACAATCTGATGGACCTGACCATGTAGGATCCGCAGACCGGACGGATAGACCGAACCCGAGCCGTAAAGGCCTTTCATCGTCCTGCTGCTGGAAACGAACAACCATTGCCGTCAGATGTTCGTCCACCTCCTGTCCTTGTGGTATGGCAGAAATCTCCACACGCTCTTCAACTTGCTGACAAGGTCTTTAGAAAACACTCGACTACCTTTTCAGCACCATACTTGAAGGGGCAGACATCGATGCCACCCATGCCTTCATACGAGATCGCACGCGTTCCATTAGACAAGATTTCACTGTTCAGAACTACCGAGGACGGGAAGCGATAGAATGCCATGAACGGATTGCACGATATCACATCCTCTGTCTGCACGCACTCTGCGATAACCCCAGCTTTAGCGAGCAACAAGAGATGGAGCAGCTCCGAAAAGTCTTACAGTCGCTCATGGAATTCTATAAAGACACAAAAATGTCACAATCACCGCTTGCTCTGCCCAACGAGACAGAATTCCGAGCTTATTACGCACTCGTATTCTTACGAGACCATGATGTATCTCGACAATTACAGACATTGTCAGAGGACATCTTCTTCTCGCCTCCAATGACTCGAAGCCTGCGATTACGAAGTCTAGCTCAGCGGGGCAACGATAAGTTTGTGCAGAACAATGCTGAGGCCGCACCAAACTCTTTTGTTCGATTTTTCAAGGAGGCACAACGGTCGGCAACGTTTTTGGAAGCCTGCATCCTCGAAACCTGGTTTGGCAGCATACGAACGGGTGCTCTCAAAGCTTTCCGGCAAGCACTCGGTGTCAAAGCTCCGCAAGTATCTCAGGTGTCTGTGCCGATTTTGGTACGAATGCTTGGATTTGATGACACAGAACAATTTATCGCTTTTTGCAATTATCTCGCCCTGGAAGTTATTGAGGGCGAAGGAGAACCCAAGGCTATTTGGTTTAAACGGAGTGTTCCATGGGAAGGTCAGTCCACGTCCCACGAGTCGAAGCCAACTTGCTGACAATGTTTTCAGAGCCTGCATCATATCTACATCAATTCTCTCGTGAAATTGTCGAAGCCAAGCGACGAAACCAGTCGAATCAATCCATCGTCAATGGGTTCCATGCCCAATCATTACCAGTAAACCAGCGACAGTTTCCAACTTTGTTGCGTTCCGCAAATGGAGTAAATCAGTCCTCATCTCACACATTAACTACTCCAAAATTCCCTTCGATGGTTAACAACGCTACACAACCCGCATTACCAAGCCAACTGGCTCCATTCAATTTCAAGCCTACTGCTCAACCCTCAAAGCGTCTCGAGACGTCGGACCCCGCTTTCGGAGTCGAACAACCCCCATTGGATCGAGATTTTGATTCAAAACCACCCTTGAAGGCACCGACACCACAAAGAGCGAAAATATCGCCTGTACTCTCGTTTCAATCTCCGACTCCGGTGACGTCCACCGGCGAAGGCCTAGGAGGTCAGCTTAGAAGAACATCCCCAGGTCGCAACATACAACCTAAATTTCAATCTCCCGCACCTTTTGTCTTTTCAAAAACCTCATCGATATCCGGTCCAATCCATGTCACAAAAGAGTCGGCCAGCCCCCCAGTTCAACAACCTTTACCTCCCTCGCAACCCGAAGACACTCATTTCGCTGAGCTTGAACGAAAAGCACGTCGCCGGTCGCAGTTTGAACGACAAGAAAAACTTCTTCGTGATGAATTGGCCCGACAAGAAAGCGAAAGAAAGTCGAAACTTGATCTCGAAGAACAAGAACGTCAAAACTCCCTAGCCGTCGCTCGTCAAACAGCCCTAGAACGTCAACAAGTTCGACAGAAAGAATCTGCTCTCTTGAGACGTCAAAAAATGGCTACAAAGGAACGCGAAGAAGAGGAAAAGATTGAGAGTGAACGACGAAAAGCCGAGCGGGAGAAAAACATCGAGTTTTACACGGAAGAAATCGTCCAAACCATTGTCCAGGAGCATATTCTGGAAGTGACTGCTGATGTGCTTGCGAGTGGGTTTCATCGAGATCGGCTCCTCAGACGTGCACTACGACATTTGAAGAAGGTTTGCGCTCGTTCCCTGAAGCGGAAACGACAGCAACTCGAACAGATCTCACAATCACGGATACGAAAAGGATTGCTCGTGCGCGCACTAGGAGAACTCGATTCCGGTTCCATCGCATACTCAAATAAGAAACCTCGGCGACAGTCGTACCGGCCTCATCGTGAAACTGAAGACTTCCTGGAGGAGGTCCTGCTCAAGGTACTTTGGTTTCTCCATTTCCAAAGTAATTTGTAGGCGAGTGAAGAATCCAAGGAGTTATGGAGGCCAATGGATTTAAGTCGAACGATGTCTCCTTACATCGACGGTGCGTTATCCAAAGGAGCACTACTCCATGCGGAATGGAACTTGCTAGTCTTGTCTGTTGAAAACCATGTAACAGAGGAAACAAGATGGCTGAGGACGAAGCTCGGGTTTATCGATGATACAGAAAGCCGAGTTCCGATCCCTAGTGATATCACCGAAGCCAATATCATTTGGAGTTCAGTCATGCAATTCAGCGGATCTCTCGATAATGTCGGAGCCCTGATCTTCATATACGAGGGATCTTCACTCTCTACAGACCCCGCTGTCCCTGATGCTCAGCCTTTGCTTTACGAAATCGTCCGGCAGACGTCGCTTCAATCTCGATACAAGCCTCCGGTTCTCGTCGTAAACTTCAATCATTCGGCAACGAATGCCTCTGAGGTATGATGCTGACTTTGGGCGTAAAAAAACTGACTTGCGTTAGATCGCGCGGGATTTGGATCTGCAAAGTCTCTCTCAACGGACAACATCTGTTCCGGCATTTCAAGTCTTGGCAATTGGTTCGCTCGGTGAAGCCAATCTAGAAACATCAATGCGATCATTTCTGCGGCACATTAGTGCTGCGCCAAATGGGAACAGGGTTGACGCGGAGATGGAAAAGAAACGAAAACGAGATCCAGTTCAAGTTTCGAGCAACGGCACATCGAATTCGACAATATCACGAAGTGGGGTAGTTGAAGCCAGCTTTCCGAGCAAAAAGTTCAGAAATATGGATGGATATCGCGAAGAGACGAAGACGTCCAATGTATTGCCGAGGGCTATTGAATCTCTTTATGCATCGATAATGAGTGCGGAGAGGGAACTGGAGGAAGGAAGGAAGTGGAATGGAGATGCGTTTAGTGACATGTAAATTAAATTAAAGGACATGAGGCATTATGTCAGGGAAGATAGATCAACTTCCATTAGGGAATGGCGTTTCGGAAACGTGGAATTTTGAGAATATGAAAAAACGTCCTTTTTGTCTAATCCAAACGTGCAAGGAGATACTCGACTTCTACTTCCTTTGTGAGGGGTATCACGATATCTCTATAAATGGCAACAACGGCATCGACATCTACCTTGTCAGCTTCTTTACTCCTTAAAGCCTCTGCTCCAGCACGTGGGTCTCTCCCATAAGTTTTAGCCTTGGTTGCGAGTCTCTGAAGAACTTGACGTTCAACGGCAGCGTTCGTGATTGCCTCATCTAACCCTTTTGCATCTCTCCTTTTGATAAGTTCTGTAATTTTCTCAGTTTCGCTCTGAAATTTGACTTCTGCGACAAACTTGCCGAAATGTATCCTCCGCGACAGTGATTGAAGACACTCTACATCACGCACCGATGCTGAGCCGTAATTCTCCTGGGACTCCCCTTTGTCCGGCAGATTTTGGGTAATTCGCGGCAAGATCTCGTGAATGTAGGAATGATAGATTTTCGGATTCACGTTTACGTTTTGTTTCTGATGTAGGAGGGAGGGATATCGAAGAGGAGGGATGATGGGCTCGGGAAGGTCGGAAGTGAAAGGATATTCGTCCGGGGATTGATAACGACGGATTTTAGCTGAAATGCACGTTAGACAGAGCTTGAGATCAACAGCGGGTCGCAATATACCATGAGTGTGCTCCACTTCCGTCAAAAGCCAGTCGAGGAAAGATCCTTTGAAATTGGGTAAAGGCACAGCTCCGGGAATATAGATGGAAGGATTCAAAGGGAACTGTGCTCGTTCGATCAGGTTGAAGATGATCGTATCCTCGAGACGAATAAGCGTGTAGCGGATATTGCCGAGATCGAGGGCCGTTTTGGGGTTGAGAAGGTCGAGAGCCATTTGGAAATGTTTCGTGGGGACGCTTCGATTTGGGAAGGAGGGGGAACAGAGAGGGAGAAGATGAATTGGAGAGGAGCGCGGCGGAGTCGGCGCGAAGACCTCGCCTGATTTCCGCCGCGTGGTAAATTTACAAAATGTAAATTTACAAGACATAACGGCTTTGTCAGCGATCGAAAGCTGGGGATTTCAAAACGGCCTGCGTAATCTGGGATTTTGGCACCCAAACGTCCGTTGCAGAAAATTTCGTTCTTTCGTGATCCTCCTTTACACCGTTTCCCTCGGCTTCAACCGACCTCCACGCCAATACACAACGCCTAATATCCAATCTGGAGGGGCCTAAACTATCCTAGAAGGAGACCGCAGACCCACGTTAAAGAGCTGGAGTCCCTCTCTGCTCTCAGTCTGCCCCTACCCCTCGCCCCCTGCCATCTTCCATCCTGCTCCTTTCCCTAGAGGTTGACCGACGAGATGGAGAGTCGAAAGCGTCTCGGTCCCGACACTTCAGTAGTCTCTTCATCTCGGCCTGCAAAGCGAGTCGCCACAGAGGCCGATCAGATCCCTATCCAGACAGATCCATTCTCGTACGAAGATCTAACATTCATCAACGAGTTCCGGAGAGAAGCAATCTATCGCACCTTGGTCGCTGAACGTCGAGAAACCCAGAGACTCAAGGAACGATTGAAGCAACACGATGTCCAAGCCCGATTCCATGACGACCATATTCGCATCATCGATATCTGGCTAAAGCAGTTGCTCGAAGAATTAGCTGTTTCATACGGCCGATACAGATCCTCAACCGAAGGTACAAAGTTCCCTAATCCCGCCTTGTTCTCTCCATCGCAGTTAGACTGATCTGTGGTCAGTTTTGGCTCTGCTACCACCGTCGGTCCTTCTCCTTGATACCAAGGAGTTCGAAGAACATCTCGCGCAGCACCGCCAACAGATTTTGCAAACCATTTCTTCCCTCACTCAACAATTATCCGATTCCCAACACTCCGACTCCGAAACACAGAATGCTTTGAAACAGGCCTTAGCCAAGAACAATGCCCTACTTGCCGACGTCAAAAGACTCTCCGCCGAGAAGGATGATCGAGATGACCGATTGACTGACACCATGATGCGATTACTATCTCTGGAGAAGAAGCTAGATCGCAACAAGAGCATTACTCTTGCCAAGATTGAGGCACAGGCAATTCACCAACGAGCAGTTGAAGAGTCTCAGGAACAGGAAGTCGTGGAAAATGGCGACACTCCTTCGAGACCCAGCTCTCGCGTAATTATCCCTGCTCTTCCGGCGGTACGGCTCTAATCATCTAGGTCAACAACATCAACACCGCAGAGTTGGAGGCTACTAATAATGTTCAACGGGCTGCTTTGGCTACTCTGAAAGAGGAATGTGCAGCAGTCCTTCGAGAAAAATCGGAGCTCCTGCAGCAATTATCACAACTTACTACAAAAGTCATTCCATATCTGAAGGTTGCACACTGACTCTGCAGGTTGCGAGTCCCATACGCGAAGAAATTCAACAATCTGAGTCATACAAATCCCTCCAAGCGCAAGTGGAGCATTTGTCTGCCGAAATTGCGCGCCTTGAGGCTACGAACGAAAAGTTGCAGGAGGAGAATTCAGCTCTCGTTGCTGAACGAACAAAATTCAAAGAAGACCTGATTGCTGAACATAAACTCGCAATGGACGAGGCCAATAACCAAATATTGCGTATAGAACGAGATCTCACCAGAGTGCGGGGTGTACGGGACGAACTACATTTTGAGATTCAGAATCGGAAAACCCGGGAAGACGAGACCCTGCAGTCGGCAAGAGAGATAAGTGAAATCGCAGATTCCAGAGAGGTATACATATACGGAAGGCTCTGCTGACTGCTCTGCAGATGCGGATTGTTGCGTTGGAGAAGGAGGTTGAACGATACAAAACCCAACTTGAATCGGAGTTAGTAGAGATGCCGTCGGAATCTTCATCCGTCCCGGATTTATTGCGGAGGATCAATGTTTTGGAAAAGGTTTATTTCCTCCGTGCTTCCGATATTGATTCATTTAGCAAAACAAGATTCTTAGTGACGAACTTCCTGCTCTCGAGTCAGCATTCAATAAGGCACACAAGCAAAGTCAGCGGAAGATTATCGATTTGGTCGAATATGAGGATAAACTTGCACGGTTGCAAGCCGAGAAAGCAAAAGCGGAACAAAAATACTTTTCAACGATGAAGAGTAAGGACCAGATTCAAGGAGAAAATCGGACTTTGAAACAGCAACTCGCAAAGACTGCGGAAGTCATCACAAAAGTGCAGGAGGCAGAGAAATCCGTCCACCAAAAGATGGTACTTAAACCCCTTGAGCTCCTTAGATCTGATACCTCAAGGAGTCATTAGATCGTCAGCTCGCTCTCACGGTGAGCATTCGCGGTACTTTGGAGAAGAAACTTCTGGAAGCTACAAAGAGGGAGACTGAGCAGAGGATTGCTTTGGACGCTGCCAATATCCAAATTGCCGATGTATACATCCATCATTAAAAACCATGCCTGACCATTAGTTGAAAGCTCAGTTGAAAACAAGGATCGCTGCCGAAGAAGCTGAACAGAAACGAAGAATTGACGCTGAAGAAGAGAAAGCGATCCTTTCAGTGCAACTAGAAGCGGCGCGGGGCGCCAAGCTTGCATCTGGAACCAGCATTGATAACTCAGATTTGGATACTTATCGGGTAATCGTTACCGTTGCGCTAGGCTAATTTGTAAGAGGATCGCTAGATGCGGGATCTGTAATGATCGGTGGAAAGATACCACTATCACTCTTTGTGGACATGTCTTCTGCAAGATTTGTCTCGATGTACATCCCCTCTGCGGGATGGGCTAATGTTGTAGCGTCTCATTGACACACGACAACGAAGATGCCCCGTCTGCGGCAAGTCGTTCGATCGAAAGGATATGCTTACTGTCCATATTGTGTAGATCTTTTTGCTTTCGGTTTGAGTACTGCGTTTCTTTCGTTTATTTTTGGCTTTTCGTTTGGGTTAGCGGGCATATAGGGATTGCATTGCGGGCGAAGATTGCTATGCTTGTACGTCAGGCATATGTACAACAGATCCAACATCTAATGAGATCTATTACTACGATACAGAATTCCTGCACATCCAAAAAAGGATGTCATCATACTTTGGATGTGCGTGCTACATGAAGGGTGACCGATGCATCCAGGGGAATCTACCTAACCAAGCCAACTAACAAAATCGTAATGGCACCTTTATCAGCATGGCAACATCTACATGACATAAACCCGTCGCAATGCACTAATATCCCACTCTTCCAGCGTCAACGGATCACGGACTTTGCCAGGATTCACTCCTTGCTTCTTCCCCCAAGCCTCTAGATTGGCTTGACTGTATACGCGGCCATTGGGAAGAGCAACCGGATCGTCGACAATATTTCGAACGTGTTGAGCATATGGCACATTTCTTGCGAGAGCGTTCAGTTCTGGGGAGCAGATAGGACATAGAGAGGTAGGAATATCGGAATAAAAGTTCATCGGCGGTCGAGGGACGTTGGAGTAGCACGAAGGGGTTTTGAGAGCAGAGAGGCCGGCAGAAAGGGCTATATGTAGAAGTGGCGCTGCGGGGACATTGTACAATGTATGATGCGCGAGAACAAAGGAACTAGCGAGCTTTTGCCAGCTTTCCTGGGCGTACATGTCCTACGATGTTAGATAAAGAGAGAAGAAAAGGACAGCTGACCTTATACGGCTGAACTTGCGTTTCTGATGGAAAGGCGAGAAGACCTGCCGCTCGCTGAATGGCATCTCGGTGGGTTTGCGCAAAGGGGACAAGATGTTTCCGATAATATCCGATTGCGAGAAGATGTTGACCATTACGTACCAATTCAATGTATTCCTGTACACGCAACTCAAACTCGAGATTACTCTGTGTTCGCATTAGTGACGCTATCAGGAACGGATACGTTTATTTTAGAAAGAGCAGCTTTATTCTCATTCCACCAAGCTAGGCACTCAGTAACACTCTGTGCCAGCAAAGCCTGTTCGATTTTGCGGCACTGACCGAAGACTTCGACGTCGACAAGATCCTAAAAGTTAGAACTATTGAGTAATGAAATGGAAATGCCTCTATCTGTTTCCGTTGGCCAAGTTGGATGCTCGACTCGGTCATGCCTTTGCGCAGCATATAGTCGACCAACAGACGATCGAGTCGTTGTTCACTCCATTTCTCAAATTTGATATCTTCAAGTGTATGGCATTCAAAGAGACTGGCAGTGTGTCCTACCCGGACTTTGGATCGATGAAGCCAAAGCTCTTCTTCAGCTTGAAGATCCGCAAGCTATAAAGTACTTATCAGCAAGATGTCGCTTGCAGAGGTTGCGAAGAGAGGATGGGAATATACCTTCCTCTTGAGGGTTTGCATCCTCTTTATCATAAGATCGATGGAGGCGATAGTTTCGTCAGAAGAGGCAGCTCCGAGCTGTGCTCTTTGGGTTGCTTCGTTCAGACTGGCTGTGATGGCCTTGGTTTCCTTGTCGATAGTTCGTTGTGTGGATTTGAAGTTGCGACGGATGAGTTCAAGCGGCACTTTGAGGAGCGGTGCGTCGAGGATGAGTTGATTATCGGGAACAAGTTTTGTCGGATTTCCCATCGTCTTGCTCTACCCGACACTATTATGGATTATTCCCCTTCTCCCGCTATCGGTGGGGCGGCGTATGTCGTGCTGTGGTTGACGTTGTCGCTGTTGTCCCGTGTGGAGGTCAAAATCAACGGGGGAAAGCCGCTGACATAAAAATTGAACTGTGTCAGCCGCACCTGTCTGCAGATCCCTCATCGCGCCGGTCTCGTTTGTGTGTTCTTTTGTGAAGAACGATGCAGGACATGGAGCTATCAGCTGATGAGATTGCGCTCTATGATAGACAACTACGTCTATGGGGAATCGAAGCTCAGAACAGGATGCGGAGAGCCAATATCTTGCTCATCACAATGAAAGCGCTCGGGAATGAAATCGCGAAAAATTTCGTCCTCGCAGGAATTGGCTCGTTGACAGTTTGGGACTCTGAAAGCGTAACCGAGGATGATGTCGCTACTGAATTTTTCGTGACAACGGATCAAATTGGCATGAACGTAAGAACCCCTCTGAAATTGTAGCTAACCGAGGTCGTAATAGCGTGCTGAGGCCTCTATCGAAGACATTCAACGTCTCAATCCCAGAGTGCATGTTCGTGCTGATTCGAATCCCGTTGCCTCCAAGGAATCCAAGTCATATGAAGGCTTCGACGTGGTGATAGCCACAGATATTCCATTATCGCTGATGGTTCTGATTCTCGTCTTGCTGTTCCTAATTTCAGATTCAAGTAAACGAAATCACGCGGAGGTTAAACGTGCCGAGCTACTTCGCATCTCTTCATGGTCTATGTGGAATTATTTTCGTGGACTTGATTGAGCACACAACGCTTGTCAATGGCCCTCTTTCCAACAAAGATAGTACGAAAACTGTCGCTACCGCAATGCCCAAGACGGAAGTATATGTTTCACTCAAAGAATCGTTTCAAACCTCTTACGGAAAAACTCTCAAACCTCGACAACAGCGGAAAGTCTCTGCTCTTCTCCCTCTATGCTTTGGTACTATACCCAAGAGAGGTAACTGACAATGCAGCTCTCGTCTCGTGGATAGACGTAAAAGGCAATAATCCGACGGTGGACGATTTAGATGAATTCAGTCAATCCGTTGATCAGACCATCGTCAAGCTGTCTCTACCTGCTACAATCTGCACCGCGGACCAACGTCAAGATTTCGTCTCACAATTGGTTCATTCAAATATCTCTGGCGTTGCAGCTGTTGTGGGCGGCATTCTCAGTCAGGATGTTCTCAACGCTTTGGGAGGCAGAGAATTGCCACTTAAAAATTGGATGTTATTTGATGGTGGAACTTGTACTCCCTCCATACATTTCGGCGGCTGACATTTTCAAGGCGAAGGGAAGATTTACAACCTTGCGGGGTTTGCAAACGGAGAAGTTTCAACATGAAGGATACCATGGTGCCACAGATCGTCAATTTATTGATATCCAGATTTTGCCATGCCTTATCCTGTCTCTATACATAATCCTGAAAACTCGTTCATCCGAAAATCCGCATCTCTTTTCCGATCAGGTCGCACTCTACCCTTCGGAAGGAACCGGAATCGCCTCTGGCACAACGGTTGGGATATTGCTTTTGCCAGGAGTGGACAGTGCATTTTTGCCGCTAGGGGTAGAGGGCGCCGTTGCAACTGCCGTAAAGGTCGGATCACTTGCGACCAGTTGCGCTAAGACCCGAATGTTTGGAACCTGCAACCCTACAATCTCAGATGTTGTTCAAAGGAAGGGGATACATGACGGGACATATGTTTCCAACTGTTCCAGCGGACGGGGGTCCGGTATCTCATACTCCCCGGAATCGTCCAGCGGTACCGCGTCAAGGAGCAGTTTTTCGTTTCCACCTTCGGCCATTACTCGACCTGCGACAGCCTTTTGAATTTCCGGACTAATTGGTGGTTCATAATCCGCGGTGTAATATTGCTAGTAGGTTAGATCATGTTCAAAAGACGAGGTTACATTGATGAGTTTCTGGATTTGGGTGGGTGTAAGCATCCAACAGATGTCGAAAATGATCTCGATATCCGCAATTGTTGCCTTCTTCAATTGGAGAAGCTTCGTTGCCTGCTGAAGATGTTCCAGTTGAAGCGTCCCTTCCGGCATATCGTGGCTCTTGCACCATTCTTCGATCCTCGTGATGTTGTAGTTGATCTGTAATCCACGTTTCCAAGACAGGAAATTTCGCCTGCCAATTAGATAGAATATACAGAAGGACACACCTCATTAACAAGTCATTGAAGGCAGTGACCCCAACGAGTTTCAGCAACGCCTGAGCAGCTTGCTGAATTATACTTTCTTCGAGATAATACGCTTTCATTGCCTTGTATACTTTGTTGAGAAGATTGATGAGATCGTCCATGCTAAATTGTGGTCCAGATGAACTTTGGAGTAACTTGTTGAGGAATCTGTTGCCATCGTTCGTGATGAAACCTGGCAACGACTGTGACTCGATGATCGCAGGAATAATCATCTTGTGTAGCCGCGTCTTGAGCTGTTTCATCCACGTGTGGTAGATATTAAACTGGAGACTTTCAAGGTCATGCTTGACGATTGAAACAAGTCGGTCATACTCCTGCCATTCAAGATCGTCCATCTCAGAAGTTGCGACTGGAGCAAGGAGTTCACTTTCGGCAACGCAAACAAACGATAACATTTCCTGTACATTCGAGAGCCAGAAGACGCCGGGGTTGATGGCATCTTCACCTTCCAGTGACTATGCGTTAGAGGGCTAACAGACAATCTCAGTACCATGACTTGCTGCTGAATTCCTTGCATGACGTTGGCGAGGAACCGTTCTGATTCTTTCACGTATCCGTAACGCCACATCTGCGACGTAACGAGGTTGATCAAGTGCGCTGGGAACAGAACTTCTCGCTCAGAGACGGGGTTTTGGGAGCTTGGTTGAGGAATTTTCAAGCTTCGAATCAAGCCGAGCGTCGCTTCCTCATTCAAGAGTTCGTCCTCCTCGAGGAGTCGTTGTATCTACAATAAGAAAGGAAAATAATTACAAAGGTACCTCGGAGTCAATATTGTCCGAAGGCGGCAAGGGCATGTCAAAGCCATTAGCCGGACTGTTCATCCAGCTCTTCTGCAATGCAGCGGGCGAGAATGCCATTGAAGCTGGTCGAGGGTTGTAAGCGACAGATCCAATAGCGAAATCTTCTCCAAGCGTTTCTGCGCCATCGATGAAACTTCGTCGTCGTGGCGTACGGTTCGAGCGTCTGCCGGTTGAGATATTCCTGAGCAATCCGTTCATCTTGCCATTGACAGGAGTCTTTTGACCGTTCACCAGAGGAGACGTTGGGCCATATTGACTGAGTCGTTCGACTTCGAGTTTGAGGGACTGGATTTCTTGGTTGAGAGATCCGTGCACCTGTTTCGCCGAATCTCGTGCGCTCAACGCATCTTCCAGCTCAGCAGAACGTTTAAGCAGAGTCTGTTTCAAGGCGGATGCTTCTTTCTCCATATTGTCCAAGTTACGCTGCGTGTCGTCGTAGCGAGATTGAAGGGTTTTGAGTTCGGTTTCAAGGGTGATGGTTCGCGAAATCGCGTCGTTCGCCTTGATCGCATCCTTCTCAAGATCCGCAGCTCTGGACTCCAAAGTCGAATGTCGCTCTTGCCAGCTCGACAGTTGTGACTCTAAGAGGGCCAATTGACTCAGCAACGCCTTGTTTTCTTGTGTTCGCTTGGTCAAGTTCTGGGTGAGCTCGATGACCTTATTCTCCAATTTATAGGACACCTCCTTAATGTGACTGATCGATCTCGCTTCTTCGCGCAGGGCTTTGAGCTGATTTCTTGCGGAATGTCGTCGAATGCAGCATTGAGCGAGGATTACCTTGGCTCGGATCGAAAGGAATCTTCGGCGATCAAGACTGCCGCGCCAGGTCTTTTGAATAGTAAGAGCAGCGCGTCCTTCTCGAACGGAACGATAGTTGCGGCGAACCAGGAAACCTCTTGCGGCGGATTGTAGACGGATGATTTGGTTTCGGGTGGCGAGATATTTCGATCGAGTTGAGAAACCTCTCCAGCTGGCTTGAATGATCGTTGCTGCGCGTTCTTTTCTGGCCGCGTCGGCTCTCTTCCTTGCAAGAACGCCACGGATCTGAGCCTGACAGGCGATGATACCGTTGCGAATGAGGAGATAACGTTTGCGATACATGTTTCGCAGCATGTTTTTCTGGACAAAGACGGCTGCTTGGTAGAGACGGTCCCCTCGCAGCTTCTCGAGATACGCCAACTAGAATGTCAGATCAGAAACACAAAGATATACCATCCCAGGACGGAAGAAGATTTTCGTCAATCCAACTTGGTACTTGTCAGGTTCCGTTATCGTCTTCTTCAAAATCTCCATACTCAATCCGCGAATATCACCCGGCATTGGACTCCAGTAGCTTGAATGCACCAACAAATAGTACCGGCTAGCAAACTCGTCGAAGGTCCACCGGGTGGGAAATCCAGCACAGCTGATTTTGATGGTTTCGAGAACACCGCAAGCACGGAGTTGGGCCAAGACCATCTGGGGATTGAAATCCCAAGGCACCTTGGCCTCGTTTGGCTTTATACATCGAATGTAGTGGACGTTCGTAGAGTTTATTGTGTCCATGAGGCTGATGAGCGACGACTTGAAAATGAAACCAAGCGTTGGCTTCTTGTTCGATAGAGCAAGACGTTTAGGCGCATTCTCGGAGGAGACTTTGGCTTGTACTGCAGAGGACGATCGAAGGATATCTTTAAGGAAGGTGTTTGTAGTTCCGAGTAGAACATCTAATTGTTCTTCGGGAACAGTATCCTGATTCTTCTCAATGAATCCTTCCGAATCGTACGTGACATCGAGAGCGTAATGACAAATGGTGAACGATGATTTGCCAAATCGAGATTTCTTATAGAACCTATCGTGCTTGGGGACTGCAAAGTGCTGGTTCAATTTGTTAACCCAGGAATCATCCGTCCCGGTCAGAAGACGACTTTCCTGAACCCATTAGTGGTGTCAACACCCCTTTAGTTACCTCGTCGAGAAGTGAGAGAATTCCAAGCTTGCCCTCAATGAGGTCAATGCAAGGTTGATTATCGAAGAATTCGATAAAAGTCCAGTTGATCTTTTCTCGCATGTACTCTTCCTGCTCAAGCTTGAAAATGTGCTGGTTGAACTAGAAAGTCAGATGAGACACCTCAAAAGATGCAACCTCTTGTTGCAATTTCTCGTTCGCGTAGTTGATACAGAACTGTTCAAAGCTGTTCTTTTGGAAGTGTTCAAAACCATAAATATCCAGGACTCCAATAAATGTCTTGGCGGCCCGACTGACTTCCTCCGTCGCAAGGCTAGAGTTCATGACCGAGACGAGCCAATCGAACAAACTCGAGTAGACAAACTTGGCGACCGAGTCACGCACAACGAGTGCCTGTTTCTGATTTAATGCGGAAACGATCTTTTCCGAGCGAGTGGTGATCTGTTTCTTGGTGGTCCACTTGGCGAAAGATGAAGCGTCGATACCAAGGAGTTCGGCCGCCTTCACCAATGCCTTGTCGGTTGTGTCGAGATACGCATCGGTACGAGTAGCAGTAATTTGGATATTACCGATATGAAGTAGACCGGCGAGGACAGCGAATATCCGACTTTGAACAGCGGGAGGGAGTCCCATGGTATCGAGGGCTTTGCGAGTAAACGTGAATTCTTCGGCGTCATCCACATTCTGAATCTTCGGTTCGCCGCCTTGGTTCAAGTATTGAAAATCCTGAGGGGGCCCAAGGGAGAGAGTCTTGCGTTCCTCGGGAGTGGCACCAGCGCACATCTGATTTTATAAGAACGTGTATCAAAAGCCCGTACCTGATAGAAGACATGGTAATTGCGTTCAGTTTTAGGCTGAAACACCAATCTCGATCGTTCCAAGAGATAGGTTCGTATCCGTGCACCAACGATTTCGGTTTGATCGTCAAATAGGATCTATTAATATTAGCCAGGCAAATAAAATCATCAACCTCGATGTATTTCCCGAATCGAGAGGAGTTGTCATTCCTCGTCGTTTTGGCATTCCCAAACGCTTCCATGATGGGATTCGTAGCCAATATCTGTTCCTCGGTTTGGCTCATCCCTCCCGGAGTCGTTCCAACCTTTCGTCTTTTCGGCTTCTTTGGATCCTCGACGGTTGCAAAATATCTCATTATGTACTTGGCGCTGACAGTTTTTCCAGCTCCGGATTCACCGCTTACCACGATCGTTTGATTTGATCGGTCGCGCAGCATACATCGATAGGCATCCTCGGCGATGGCGAATAAATGGGGTTGCATTTCCCCCCGTTTCCGACCACTGTATGCCTGCACGATATCTTGAGAGTATAACGCGACATTCTGAAACGGATTGATGGCGATCAGGACGATTCCCGAGTACGTGTATATGGATAGCTGTGAATATCGCTCGCGTATTGTGTGTAGCACGGACGGTTCGTTGATGAATGAAAGGTTGCCCAAATCGTCCGCACTTTCGAGAATAGGCGGGTTCCGCAAGTCAGGGAGGCTCTTGTCGTTTGTTGATGCTTTAAGAGCAGCGAGTGTGGTCTCTACTGTCCGCGACTAACCATTGTGAGTTTTGGCAAGACTCTCAGGGGAGGAGTTTCGGGAGTTTTGGTACCTCGCCTTTCTCGAGGTCGAAAACGAGGACGACCTTGTCGCCATTTATGGTCTTCTTGGTGACTGTCCCACTGATCCATGCTTCTCCAGAGACATCGTTGGCGTTGGCAGGAAACCAACAGCGCCTACAAACATGGTGGATTAGCTTGTTTGCAATGCCAGGTTGCGCGCATCAACAAGGGGGGGGGGGGGGGGAGAAAAAGGGGGACCCACGTGCCAACATCAAAAACATCAGTCATCCTCGATCAATAGACACTTGGAGCGCACGAGGAGTCGTATCTCTTGCAGAGCGGATTCAAAGTCGTGGATGAGAAAAAAGGCGCGCTATTCGGCGTGTGAGGGTAGCAACAAAAAACTTGGCTGTGGATTGTGTTTCGACTGTTTCGACTTTTTAGAAAAAAGGGGCCGCCTATTTGTTGGCCCTGAAAAGCCTGAGCCTATTCCTATTTTAGGCAATAAATGACTCAGCCACAAACCGTGATTCGGCAGAACCTCACATTCCCCAACACCAACGAAAACATCCAAGGTTGACAGAAGGCTTAAAGGTTATACCACAAACCTTGTAATTTCAGATTTCCGCTACGAATGAAGAACTAGAAAAAAAGGAACAAAAAGAAAACCATATGACGACCACCACCACTTGCTTCATAGAAACTAGACGTATACCTCTAGGAGAAAATACATCTCACGTATTACAGGTCCCACCACTCCAAATTTTGCCTTACCCTAGACGCGCAACGAGGAAGCAAAAACCAGACGCAACTAGAAGAGAAACTACCAAACTGTCAAAGCGTACAGTCTAGCTACTGCTGTTTGCACTCTACACGTTGTCAATATCTTCAAACAGTCTGGGCTGAGGAGTATACCAGCAGGTTCTACTTTTGGCTTATCGCTCTGCTCGTCATCCGTCTCGTCCTCGTCCTCATCTTCATCGTCATCTTCGTCCTCGCTGAACTCTTCGTCGTAATCAGCAGGAAGATCATCTTCATCGATTTCCTCGTACTCGAGCGCTGCACCAGTGTACCAGTCGATGGCACGTGGAATCAACTTCTCCTTGATGTCTTCGCCGATATTGTAATCCAATTCAAGCCTTTCGTCGAGATCGTCGTCTTGTTCCTCTTCCTCCTCAGCATCGTCTTTGCGAGGAACGGGGGGATTGAAAAAGTTGAAGAAACTATCGAGAGGGACAGTTCGCTTGACAATCCGCGTTTGGTTTGTGTCTGTAACGTTAGATGTGATGAAATGAAGGCGGGGAGGGTACTCTTGTTGCGTTGTCGCTTGGTCTCAATCTTCATGGTCAAATCCTTGCCTTCGTTCCACGAAATAGTCATTCCCTCAGCATGATCATAGATGAAATCCCCGCCGTATCCCGCTTGTTGTTGATAGAAATACGATTTGGTCAACACCTTGTCTGTGAAGAAGTCGTTTGCCGCAAACTCGAATTCAAGTCTGAAACCGGGAACGTCGAGATACGAAAGACGGACATCGGTAAGATGACGCAACACCTCTTCATCCTTGGACGTAATCAAATCCGCGAGGGCAATCATATTCTTCATGGCCGTCAACCAGAACTCTGGAACTCCCTTTGGTGCATCCGTAGCAGGAGTCTCTTCCTCTTCCTTGGTGGTAGTGTCAACGACGGTTTCCGTATCCTCCTGTTCCGCAGCAAGACCAGCTTCCATTTCATCGTCTTTTGGTTCCGTAATACCGTTGACAATGTCTGCTCTTCTCTTGTACAATGGCTTGTACTTTTCCAAATACTTCTTCTCCAATTCCAATATTTCCTCCTGGAATTTGAGTTCGAGTTTGGAGTATTCAGCTTGTAAGCCTTTGAGACCCGTTAATCGTTTCTTGACGGGAGCGGGCAAGGATTCAATGTAGCCAGATGAGCGACCAATCAAAGTGCCTAGTTTCCCTTGGATTATGGAGACGAGACCTGGATTCTGGAGGATCGCATTCACAGTCCCTGTTACATGAGCAAACTGTCCCGAAAAGTGGAAAGATGAAAAAGAACGGCTACAGGAAAGTGAAACAGGAAACAAAGCACACTGTGACAAAACGTCGCAAAGGCGTGTCTGATGCAAACATTCGAGGGTACGTACCATCTTCTTCTTTGATTGTTGGGATGGTGGGAGCTTGTGAAGCAGGTGTCGGGAGGGTTGACGCGGTGGCGGGCGTATTCTGCGGCGTGGGGGCGGTAGCAAGGTCGTCGACCCGTCTATTCTTGATGTATTGTTTCTCTGACATTGTTGAATTGCAGACTTCCTAACGAGAGGACGGGATGAAGGTACTGAATTCAAACAGTTGATGGCGGAGGGACAGAAAAGAGAAGTAAGAAGAAATTTTGGGTAGGCGATGGGACGTGGACTTTTCTGTGGATAAAAAAGTTTTTTGGGCAAATCATGTTGTACCCAACCAATTTTCGACTTCCGTGCTGAATTACGTAACCGCGCCGGCCTCAGTCGAAATCCCCACAGGAAAATCTGTCCCCTTCAATCCTTGAAGAACCGCGCCTCGGATGGAGCCGTAGCCATTCCTCTCGACCGAACTAGCGCGCGATAATCGCTATCATGCTCGGAAATGGCTAGATATTCAGGAAATGAGTGGCAATTGTTAATTGGCAATACGTTCAACGTGACTCACATTCGTCAGATCCATGCGATTTCCATTTGCTCAATCCTGCCCCAAATTATTTACAAGTGAACACCTTAATGTTCGATAACTACACATCTCGTCCTTCAATTCAATAATTTTACAAAAAGCCGCCCAATCCGGTACCAAAGGAACGAACTTCAACCTTGCAAGAAATTTTAAAGCGCCTTGATGCTCGGAAAACATCTCCTTCCACTGTGCCCGTAAAACAAAATCGCTTGTACATCCACGTTTTGAAAGTCCGCATCTCCACCGTCCTGAGCATCGGTAAACGTCGAATCAGGTTCCTCCAATTCATCATCGATAATATCCAAATGGAGCGGATCAGGAGGATGTAAAAAATGTGGCGTCGTGCCTGGGATAGGTATCGATTCGGGTGGTTCCAGAGGGATTGCACGTTCCAACGGGGGCGGCTGTTCCCCGTAAATGTTGTTGAAAAGTTTCATGAGAATATACCGACCGGTTCTGAAAATCAGCAGCGGGTTCAAGAAGAGCCTGACATTGGAGGACTGAATACGATCTCAGTGGAAGCAGAGTTTCGGGCAAATGTGAACTTGGCGACTGGCTCAGTTTCCACTCGCTTGCCAGAGTGCGCTGGGCCCCATTGCGGAATGATAGGTACGATGATCGCGGGGGTCGATGATTCAGTGCTTTCTTCCTTTCGTCTTGTCGGAGATATTCCGGAGTCTGTCCCATCAGCAGATGTTAAGAAATCATCTACCTCCTCTTCCTTCGAGACAGTCGATCCCAAATGAATCGAATAACGACGATCCTCGGACTTCATCTGCATCAGGTCGGTCGTACCGATCCGTGTCTTCAATTAGCGATAATTCTCATAGACATCGGATACCCTTGAACTTTATGGGTGTCATAGAGATGTATACTAGCCCTTCGCGAACAGGCGATGAGTACCCGACTGACGGAGTCTGACGAGTCAGCATAGATCGGAGTTGGTCTACCTTGATTATAATTCTGGTCAACTCAAACGGTGCTGTTGAGTTCGCATGCTCAAACAATATGTTAACGTTATTTTTCTTGTAGCTGCAATAGACTGCGAGATGAGCAAGTCAAGAGGAAGGAGGGATCACCCGTATAATCGTCATTACAAACATTCCGCACTCCTGTTGACGATTGATACGATCCCCCATCCGTCTCCTGAGCACAGCATCAGCGTCAAACGGCATCAGTCTGAATACCACAATATTGCACCGTATTGGTTTCTCTTCTCGTCCAAGATTGGGTTCCGTAGCCGCAACGATCCTTGCTCTAAGAGAAGTTAGTATCACACCCCAAACGCGAGGCCACAAACCTAGCAGCCCGATGTCGTTCTGCGAGTTCCTGATATAGCCTGTCTCTTGGTCTTCGCAAGGGATTGAAGATAAAGTTGTCTGTGGCACCTCTGCGATTCCTGTCCCGGATCGAAAGTCGTCTCGCTAACGACCCCTCACTGTTTTCCTGATACGGTGCAGCACTCCCTGGGTGGAACAATGGTCGATACGAGCTGTGGATGGATGAAGTCGTTGGACGCCTCATCTTGGAGACGTACAAGAGTTGCGCAGGGTGTTCGCGACTAGCGATTGTTGTTAGTCTATTCGGGAGGCCCTCATCCTCTGAAAGCCGTCGGAGAGGCCTGCGGCGCTGTGAGCAGATCACCAGATCGGTTGTTTGCAATCGGTTATGTCAGCCACAGAAAAGGGAGATGAGAGATATGAAGACACGATCAATCGATTTTTAATCTCAACTATGAAGAGGTTCTTGCTGCATCAACCCTTCCAACCATGTCTCATCCCTGATTTTGAGTTTTACGCCAAAATCCCTGGGAATCGCTACCAACGCCGTTTTGATCGAGTTATACTCCACATAGTCCGTGTTAGGAGGGTTCATCTCACTCGCTACAACTTCAAAAGACAGAATAAATCGAACTAAAAGACTGTAGCACAGTCGTGTGGCAATAAAATGTCCGGCACACATACGGCTTCCTGCCCCAAACCCAAAATGAAGGGTCGAAGTGCCTTTCCCGGAGGGCATATTCAGCCAGCGCTCTGGTTTGAATAGATGGGCATCAGGACCAAAATGCGCCTCTTCGTGATTTGCAGCTTGTGCATCTAACCATTAGCAAGGTCAAGGCGGGACTTGTACTAACGAGGATCATTGTTCCCTTGGGAATGAGAGATCCATGCCAATGGAAGTCCTCGATCGCTTTCCGTGGGAGAGACATACTGCTCACGGTGTAAAACCGGACGCCTTCCTTCACGATCGAGTTGATATACTCGACCTTTTCGTCCATGATACAGTCTTTCCATGCGGCATCACGATCCCCGTCATATGCGTCCAGAATAGCCTGGTAAGCTGCCTTTTGGATCTCTTGACCCTCTTTCGTAGATAGACTCCCAATGACGGATGTCAAGGTTCCAGGGATCGTTTCGAATCCTCCAGAGACGAGACTTAGACAAATGCTTCCGACTTCCACTTCCTATCAGACAGGCACCCAGTTTGAGATACCGTCATTCAGTTTCTCGTTGTCTCCTTTGATAATGGCGCTCGCGATGCATGGCTTGTCCGTCCCCGCCTCAATCATCACTTTGACTTGGTCTAAAAGGTAATTGAGATATTTGTCCCTCCGTTCTCGAAGCTCTACTCCTCGTTTGTTCTTCTCATTGTCAGGGAAGTATCGCATTATCTGTCGTTAGATGGTCAGGCAGCGCGCGTTACTGGAATATAATCCTGATAATTTTCGGAGGCACTCCGAAGTAACGAGATGGCACTCCCCACATCTATCGTCAACACTGTGAAAATAAGTCAATGTACAGAGAATCTCTCTCAGGAGCTCATCGTACGCATTGTCCATACGGATACCGTAACAAAGCGTCAAAGTCGTGTTCAAGGCAAACCGCTGTAGAAAAGGTCGCGGATTGAATTCAAAGTCTTTGACATTCGAGGAGAGAGCTTTTACTCGATAATCACGGATGACACACCATGTCTCGAGATCGAACATGGGCAAATAATTTCTCATCGCCGGTTTCGCGAGCGCTGTAGCAGCCGCTTTGCGACGCTTCTTGCAACTCTCGTCAAAGGGGGAGCTGCCAATAGTGAAACCTGAGCTTTAGTGAATAGCACCGAACCGGCTTGCCTTGAGTAGACGAGATCAATCCATGGAAGGTATATAGAGTCGGTCGATCGATAACTTGATTGGTATGGTCAATTAACATCTCTCGACATGTTTCAAAAGTATTGACGACGACGGCTCGCATGTTTCCGAGGCGGATCTGAAAAACTGGCCAGCCATACCTGCCAGCCCATTCTTGACATACGGTGGCATGATCCTTGAATTAACTTGAGAACAAGAGTCGGTTACATCTCCGAGTTGAAGTAAATGGCCAAAACTACTGTTAGCCTGGGAGGTCACGAGGACGGTTTACACAGGCAAAGCGCCGGGTATTTCTGGGATCCCCTTTATCTTTGGGATATCGGTTCTAGTGCTGAGGTAGTAGAGAATAAGAACCCCTAGCGACAGTCCGGCGAGCCAGGTCAACGCATTAGAACCGAGTAAGGGAAACAGCTCCATTGCTCAACTTTGAAGTTTGCGGATGTCGCTTGTGTAATGTGTGAGCGAGTGGAGAGTTTTCGTCAAAAGGGGTCCGTTGATAAGCGCTTATCGGAATGGATCGCCGAATTTGTCCAATTTTTCCGCGAACCAGGAGCTTGAGACGGACAATCGACGCAAATATGCAGATACATAATATGCGCCGGAAGTTATTGAGAATATGAAGACGTCAGTCGTTCTTTAACTAAACTCGGAACAACAGTTCCTAACCAGATATTCTTATTCTTGAATTATAATTTCCTCGTGTCCGAAAACGTCAACGCAGGATGAGATCTAAGATCTTATCGAACCCAGCGCTCAAGACTTCGTGCTCTGCTGCATCTGTTTCACTAATAGGCATGTTTCCCTCGCGAACTACGACGTAACCCTTCATTCCTGCCTGCTTTGCACCCATCACTTCGTTTGGTATATCACTAAAGAACGTCCAATGCCGTATCCCTGTTTGAGATATAATGCCTTCGTATCCCTTCACGTCAAACTTGTTTTCCACACCCAAAAATGAAGTATCAAAATCTGAACATCAGTACTCTCCCCCAAGGGGGTATACTTCCATCAAACAATGTCCGGAGATCGCCGCGATTCGTATGTCCAAACAGTAATTTCTGCGCCTCGATGCTACCGGAAGAGTAGATATATATCTTGACTCCCGCCTCCTTCAAACTATGCAGTGCAGGTAGTACGTCGTCGTACAAGGGTGCCTTTACTGATCCATCCTGAAACAGTTGGCGCCAGAGGATGCCTTGGAGGGTCTTCCACGGTGGAAATTTTGAGTTTTTAGAATCCAATTCCTTGCAATACGAAATAAAGGCATCCGGGGTAGACGTTGCAATCTCTGGAAAGCGAGCTTTGACATCTACAAACTCCCCTCCAGGTTCGGACCAATGTTGCTCGAGGTACGACGGGAGACTTTGCAACGAGGCGGGGAACTTGTGATGAGCACCGAGCAGCGTGGGGAATACCAGAACGCCCGAAACAAAGGTGACTGGAAGCACTGTACCTTCTACATATGTTAACGAATTCCGTAGTCCCAGATGTTGGCGTTGGCATACCTATGTCGAACAGCGCAGCTCGGACATCATCTTGGTCCATGTTTGAAACGGGGCTACGTGAGAGGATCACGAGAATAAGAACCGAAGAGTATTTACAATTTTTTTATTTTTTTCTATACAGGCTAATCATACAAGACCTTCCTATGGAGCCGAAGATCTACCTATACTACAGAAGCAACAAAGATCAAGACATCCCAGAAATTTCCACTGAGTGAAGCAAGTAAGTATACCTCCCACAGACAAAGAGAGCTTTATGCAGAGAGATGTCAAATCTTTAATCCTCCCACCCATGAGCAGCAGGAACCCCCTCCCACCATCCCCCGTCATCCTCATTAGTCTCACTGAACGACAACCTGGACGATCCAGAGCTACCATGAGAATCTCCACGCGACATACGTTCCTCATCTTCCTCCTCTTCAACCCAGTCACTCCAGGACTTGCCAAACTTGAGTTTGTCCGAGGACTCTTGGATGTATTTTCCCAAGATCCCACGGCCGGTGGTGATGGGGACACTGGAGGACGTGTTTTTGGCGGCGGAGGACACGTCGGGGATTTTACGAGCAGCGACGGAGCGCATCATGGGAGGACGATACACCGCGACGGGCTTCTGAGTACTGTTGGGTGGTGTAGGAAGGAATGAGTTGTCGTTGTCGTTGAGCTTGTCAACACCGCTATGTGAGAACTTGCTGGAACGAAAGGCGGCGGTGCTGGGCGTGATGGAGAGGTCTCCAAGAGAGGTACCGAGACCGGAATCAGAGGATCTTCCGTCGTCCGTCTTTTGGTCATTGTATTTGACCGAGTGAGTGTCATCGACGACGTCAGAATAATATTCGTCGTCGTCTTCATCCTCGCTTTCTTCGATTTTCGTAATGGTGTTGACGGGTTTCTTGAGAGCCGAGGCCCAAGGGAACGGGGTTCCGTCAACGGGGCCGGAGAAGAAGGGCGTGTTTTGAGCGAGCGACGGGGTTCGCAGGGGTGCACGATTGAAAACGGTGCAGGTGATGGGTTCGTCGGCGTAACAGGTGAAGTCGGTCTGTTGATTCTCGAGTTCGTCGTCAGCGGCTTCCGAGTCGGTAAAGTTCAAGAGATTTTCCATGGCTTGGCGGACTTTTTCAAGGTCTCGTTTGGTGGGGTCGACGGCCAAGGCATGTCTCAAGACTTCAAAAGTATCATTGGACATGGTGGGGAAGACATCGCAAAGAGACATGGGATCACGAACGTAGTCGGCAAAGATAGGGTCCGATGTCGAGGGGGCCTTGAAAGGGTTACGCGAGAAGACGAGGTTGAGAAGACAACATCCAACGGCCCAGATATCCGCCTTCTCGGGCGAGTATCCGTCGTGGATGTTTTCGTATTGTTCCGGAGCCATGTACCTGTCGCTTCCGGTTCCGACGTCGATGGTCCATTCGTCGTGGGTGGCGAGTCCAAAGTCACCGAGTTTGAGAAGCGGACGACCAGAGCCATCATCCATGACAGTCATGAGGATGTTTTCCGGTTTGATGTCTCGATGGTAGATGCCAGCGGAATGGCAGTATTCGACGGCGTTGATGAGTTGCAACATCATATCCTTGACGGTTTGGGTGTCACGAGGGATGCGACCTTGCATGATGTTCTCATACAAGTCTCCGAGATCACAGTATTCGAGGACGAGGAACGCGTTTTGCGGGGTCTCAAAGGCGTCGAGACAACGAACAATGTTTTCGGCGCCGGGGAGACTTTGGTCGTGTTGGGCCAAGAGCGAGTGATAGTGTAACTCTTGGCGGTAGAAGGGACAGGGCTCATCGTTTGCGGCGTCGGACGATGGAGCTTTGGTGAGACATTTGATGGCGACATGCGATTGAGTGTGTGCGTCTCGAGCGAGAACGACGATTCCGTAAGAGCCTTGATTGAGTGTGTCGAGGATCGTATAACGCCTGTGATCGAGATCAGCAAAAAATTCGAAGATGTGGGGGGACATACTCATTCAAGACCAGCCCTTCATGGAATTGGTGGGCTAGAGCTGGAGACGGTGCTTCGGCGACAGGCGGCATCGAGAAGCGAATCGCGAGGAGGAGAGGTGATTAGAAAGATGAGAAATAAACAACCGAGGAAATCCAAAAAACACCAAGACACCACTGACGTCCGACCAACCCAAAAACAGAAAAACCGATTGACTTCGTACTCTTTCGAGACTGATATTTGGTATCCCCCACCCTTTTTGAAATTTGGTAAAAAAAAAAACCAGAGAGATTCACAGAAGAAGTTGTAAAAA